>ENA-OOZQ01000346-OOZQ01000346.1-human-gut-metagenome-genome-assembly--contig:-NODE-346-length-40453-cov-6.817714_pt1 | contig 40453 bp, 39 predicted proteins | sample MGYA00241188_ERZ501399 | MGnify/ENA primary metagenome ERZ501399 (study PRJEB25962, sample SAMEA2042658) | human gut metagenome | biome: human gut; feature: human-associated habitat; material: faeces... | reverse complement strand
CGTTAATTCCGGTTATACCGTCCGTACTTGTTTTTTGGCGGAGAGAGTGGGAGTCGAACCCACGGATGCTTTCACATCGCCGGTTTTCAAGGCCGGTGCTTTTGACCACTCAGCCATCTCTCCATTTTTTTTAGCGAAAGCCGCCGCAACGCTCGTCTTTCCTTTGTGGGGTAAACGCTTATGTTGCGGCGGCCTTGGTGCCGATTTCGATTTAATTGCTGGACTTGGCTTACCGCTTCTTCTGCTTCACAGTGAGGGCGATGTAAAAGCCGATACCCAGAGCCACTACGCAGCCGCCCACGATGTAGTAGTACACGGGGGTGCTGGAGCCGGACTCCGGCTCAGTGGCGTTCTGCGCTCCATCTTCGGGGGCATCAGCATCGGTGCCATCGGTCGTATCCGTGCCCAGTTCTGTGTTTCCATCAGTGGACTGTGCGTTGTCGGGCTCTGCAGTCTGATTCTCGCCGTCAGCAGGGGCATCCGCAGTTACGTTATCTCCGCCGGAGGTTGCTTCGGGCAGTCCGGCATTTTCCATGCCTTCCTGCTGTTCAACAACAGCGGGGTCGGAAGTGGCAGCGTCGTCCGCGCTGGGCGCGGCAAAGGCCATGGTGGGGACCGCAAGCAGGGCGGCCAGCATACAGCCAACGACAATATGCTTAAACTGGATTCTCTTCATGTTGTTCTTCTCCTTTCTTCCAAGAGTGAACAAGGGCATCACAAGCACACCACCTTACCGTCCACGGCTCACGAGAGCCATAAGATGGAGCCTTATCATGTCCTTTTTCAACCTGCGGTCCTTTGTTGAGGGGTGGACTCCGGTGGCGTGGTTTTCACCATTCGCACGAGCAAGGGGGGGAGCGCCCGTAAGTGCGGAGAGACATCTCTGCAGCACCACCGGAGCCAAAATGAAAGGACGGCCTGCGGCTGCCTTAGACGAGGACTGGCGAAGGGGATACACGAAACCTTTCGCCGTAGACCGCAGGCTGAAGAAAGACACGATATTGGATTTTTGAGGAGGTGGGCGCAGAGGCCGAAGGCTGATGGATTGAGGTGAAACAATCAGCACGTTGACGTTCGGCGGAACAATAACACAGGAGGTGTGAGTGGCAAAAGAAAGTGGGTCTCATCACTAAAATGGCCCCTGCGCCTTACGCTTACAACTATACCACGATAATAAAAAATGTCAAGAGTGTCAGTGAAAAAATTAGCACAAACATTCGTGTTCTCGTCTTATTTTTTGGAAATATCAAATGCGTCATAAATAGCGCGTGTTTTCTGGAACAAAAAAGTTGGCAATATTGCATATTAACGCAGGCTTAACCGCGTGTGACCCGCTGCCGACATAAATGACATAAGCCTTTTCTCCGGCGCAGATATCCTCAATGGTCGAGGCCGTGCCGTAGACTGCATAGGGAATTGCCTCATCTGTGTCCGCTCTCAGGGTTATGCGGAAGCGGTCGTTCTCAAGGTCTTCTACTTCCGTGACGTTGAGCTTGTCTACTTTCACCCTGCCTGTCATTATTTCGCGGTATCTGGCTCCGGTTTTGAGTGCGGCGCCGAGGCAGAAGGGTACAATAAAGGCGATGACGAGCCCAACAGACACAACGCCCACTGTTTCCATGTGCATGGTGTCAAACAACTCTTTTCCTTTGCTGTAGCAGTACAACAGTGTCAGCCCGCTAAGGCAGACGAGTAGGGCAATACAACTCAGGAACAGGTGGAGTTGGAGGTTCTCTCTCTTGGCAAGGTACTTTCTGGTGATTTCTATTCTCTCTTCCATGTTTTTCTCCTCTCTTCTGGACGGCGGTGGAGGGGTTGATTTTAACTTGCCGGCAACTTGCTGATGGCTTGGTTTTGGCTGGGGGATTGCTGCTATTGGCGGAGTTCCAACTTGCTGAAGTGGCGGGTTCAGGCACATGGGTTGCTTCCTCTGCTGGCTGACGGTCCACCCCACGGAGACGAGGGGGTGTTCCGTGCGCCTGAGGGTTCCATTTGTTGAATGCGAGAGTAGGCAGGGCCGGAACAACTCCCGGTCCTGCCTATTCTTTTCATAACGTACCCCGCTGCGAGCCAAGCATCTCAGTCGTTCTTACCCTTGCGTTTGCGATTCAGGAAAGGGACACCACCCAAAGCTACTACACTGGAAATGCTGGAGATAGTGTAGAGGGCAATACCCGTATCGGCAGTGGTGGGGCTTTCAACCTTGCTGGTGGGCTGTGCCGGCTCGGTGTAATGGCGGCGCGGCGTATAATGCCAAGTGCCGGTTACAACAACGTCCTTATCGGCAATAGCGGCCTCGGTAATATCCCAGCCGTCGAAGGTCCAGCGACCCACAGATTTGGTTTCCAATTCAGGCGTTTTTACAGTAGACCCATTTTCAAGGCCCTTCACTGCTGCCGGCAGCAGCTTCAGAATGTCCTCAGGCAGCTCCTTCTCATTCTTATCCACGAATACATAGGTGACAGAATAGTCGTCCTGTTTATATTCCCATGTGGCATTGAACTGTGCGCCGCTGTTCGTCACGATGGCTGCGTTCTGGTCCCAGCCGGTCAGAGTCCATGTGCCGATTTTCAGCCCGTTCTTATATTCGTCGAAGGTGGTGGGGATGGTGTCCAGAATGCCGGCATTATCACCCACATTCTTTTCCACGGAGGTCATAAGCTCCTGCAGCTCCAGAGGCAGCTCTCTGTCGCTGGTGCCGCTATTGAACTTATAGTTCACGGTTGCGACCTCAGGACGGAAAACCCACTGTCCCACAAAAATGACTTCCTCGTTGGGCACGATGGCGGAATCCTTATCCCACCCGGTCATGGTCCATGTACCGAGCTTCAGACCGGCATCATTTTTCTCCTCATAGGTATTTCCAAGAACGTCCGGTGCCTTCACGTCGGAGCCAACGTTGTAGATGGCGTCGCTGGCAGCTTTCAGTTCTGTCGGCAGGTCCCGTCCCTCTGTCGCACTCTCGTACCGATAGCGGACGGTGGATGTGGCAGGGACGAACTCCCATGTTGCGGTGAATGTCACGCCTTCATTGGGAACAATGGCGAAATACTTGTCCCATCCGGTCAGTGTCCAAGTGCCAAGCGTCAGGCTCTCGTACTTTTCGTCATGCACTGTCTCAGGCACGCGGGGCGTAACATCCTCGCCCACGCAGTATGTGCAGTCGGCAGGCGGCTGCAGGCTGGCAGGCAGCACGCGGTCTTCCGTTCCGCTGACATATGCATAGGACACCATCGCCGTATAGGGCTTGAAGGTCCATGTGCCGACAAAATACTGTCCATCGCCGGTAACGGTCACGGAGTCCTTATCCCAGCCGGCCAGCGTCCATTCACCCAGTTCCATGGACTTGCGGTGCTCCACCACAGTTGTACCCACGCTCATGGGAGGATTGACAGTCTCGCCGATGCTCAATCCGGTCTGGTCTGACGGCAGCGCATTACGCACTTCATCCGGCAGCTCGCGGCCATCTGTCCCGCTGACAAACGTTGCCTTCACCACATAGTCGTTGATGGTCACGTCCACTGGATACCCAGTAGAGACATTTCCAGCAGCGTCCTTAGCGAACACGAAGTATGTACCGGCCTGCGTAACAAACATCGCATCATCTTTGTGCTTCCACGTCAGGGATGAGGCATCATTGACTTTGCTTACAGCCAACTCTGCGACACCGGAACCCTCGCCCAGTGTAGCGTGTTCGTCGTGATACGTGGCTGTCAACTTTGCCCGATGTCCGGTCCCGTCCAGAGCGGAAATCACATTGGTGACGGTAGGTGGCGTGTTATCGAGACGGTTTACCTTCAGAGCACCGGTTCCCACGTTACCCAGAGCATCTCTCATGTAGAAGGTGTGAGTCTGCTCTGCGTAGACGTCGCCGGTAAACACATAGTCACGCGAATAATTCTTCTCGCCAATGTCAGTGCCCAGCCGGTAGTCTGTATCTCCGTCGAAGGAGATTTCTACATTGCCGACACCTTCATCCAGTGCCCTTGCTGCGTAGGCTTTATTTTTTGCCCAGTCCGCAGTCAGGTCAGAGGTGGACTTCAGGATGGGTCCGGTCATATCAGTGGGCTGGATAACGCAGTCAACGGAGCCGTACCCGCCAAGATAGTTCTTGCAGCGCACGGTGTAGGTTTGCGCGGTGGATAGATTGACGTTGGGAGAGATGACGGAAGTATACTCCCATGCGCCGCCAGAAGGTGCTGCAGCAGTCCAGTCTGTGACCTGTGTTCCGTTCTGGTCAAACAGAGCAACCTCCGCGCTGCCGGCACGCTTGCTGTACCATGTGGACTTAATGGTCACATTCTGTGCATAGCCGCCCACCTGCTTATCGTAGGTCACGACCGGCGCACCCACCGGCGTACAGACGCCACCGGACATGGTAAATGTGCGGAGCAAGAAAAGAGTCGGTGTTACACCCCAGCCGGCGGACGGAGTCCACTTTGCTGCCTCTGCTTTTCCTGCAGCAGTTGCATTGGCTGTGCTGGACCCGAAGGTATAATACAAAGCGAACGTCGCTTGGCTTATACCTGCGGTTGCCACCGTGGAGTTCTTGTAGGACAGAGTAATGCGGTAATCGCGATAGGTGTTGCCGGATGCATCTACACCGGACCCGATTTGTTGCGGCGCCCCAATGTCAAAGGTATCTGAAACATCCGAGGGATAGTATACCCAGCCGAATCCTGTCGTGTCCGTCATAAGGCTCATCCTGTCCGCGCTTCCGTAGATGCGGAACTCGATGTAATCTAAATCCTTACTGACAAGGTCCATGGTGCTTTTTAGCCACATTGTGTTCAGGAAGGGCCTGTGGTCGCCGCAGATAGAACAGGACGAAACACCTGTGTCCCATGCAGGCTCAACTGTGTGATGGGAAAGGTCGATGTCCAACCCGCAAATTTCGCAGGTGGCTTTCCCGTACTGCGTATGGTCCTCCATCTGGTCTACACTCTTCCCATCGACAACGTGGAATCCTGCGTCCGTCCAGCACTGATTGCAGGTGGTGCAATACATATAATGGCGTGAATTCCCCGATTCAAGCCATTTGCCGTTGGAGGTGTGTTCCAAGCGTCCTGATTTCCGGTATCCGCATCCATCCGCACAATACCAGTAGCCGACCGGCTTCAGGACGTTGCAGTTGGGCTCGGCACCAAAGTATTTGATGTCGTGCTTCTTATAATCCACACGCCCGTTCTCATGTGCTCGTCCGTTCCACGTCCCTGTTCCGGTGTGCGTATCACAGATGAGGAAATGTCCCTCGTCGTCATAGCTGCTATGCAGTACGCAGGCGGAACTATCCTGCCCGCCGCCACCTCCAGCAACTGTGAGGTCAATCACTGTTGCCCCTTCTGGTGCGGCATACGCCGTTACTGCCGAACTCGTCACGAGCATAGCAGCCAGTATGAAGGTCGCCAAAACTCGGCGACATACATTTCCTTTTGTTTTCAAGAAAACTCGCCTCCTTCTCCTTGTTTTTTTGACTTTTGCAGTGCATCTACTTTGACACTACCACAATTCGTTATTTTGTCAATCGCTTGCCGATGAACAAAATACTGCACGCAGAGTTCCAAAAAAGCGTGCAATGATTGCACATTTTCCTGACGCGCAGGCAGGGCGTGCTTCAAGTAGGGGAGGGGGCGTCCGGCAGGGGTTCCGGAACCGCCCCCATTCTCAACGCCGAATGCCATTACTTGCCGGCATCGCTTTTTGCCGCAGTTGCCTTGCCACGAGCCTTGGCGCGTTCCCATTCCTCGCGGGTATAGAGGCCGAACGCGATATCCGTTCCGGCGGGGTAGCGGACCTCCACGGCTTCCACTGTATCTCCGTCTTCATCCAAAATCTCCGTCACGAATTCTTCGGGAGTGAAAACAACATAGAGAACGTCTCCGTTTTTGGTGAAGAGGTCAGGCATAAACAAATCGCGCTCATCGCAAATCTCACTCAGCATAGTGAACAGGCCCTTGTTCTTCGTGTACGTATCAGGGAAGACAGCTACGCCGTCTGCATCTTCGTCATATATGCTGACCGGCGTGCCATCGTCGTCATCGCGTAAAATGACCCGCTTCTCTCCGTTCTCCCCGCGTTCCACACATAGCGTGCAGGGGATGGCGATGAATTCGTCGGTATCGGTGAGCTCCTCGGTCAGCGCGTCTTCGGCATCGTCTTCTTCTGCACTCTGACATTCGTCCTCCTCAGTTTCCGTATCTTCAGTGTCGGACTTAAATACATCGTCGAAGAAAACGTTCAGAAAAGAGTCGAGGTCGTGGAAAATCCCGTCGCCCTCCTCACAGTAGGTATCCGCCACGGGTACGCCGCCGATATGCTCATAGCCAAGGATGCCACGACTATCCAAGTCGTCGATATCGGCCATGTAAACGATGTGGTAGTAGTCATCCTCTTTCGCGCCGGACTTACTCGCTTCCTGAAGCAGCACGCCAACGGGAATGCAGAGCCAGCGATAAAAGCGGTCCAGTCCGTAGATGACCAGCGCATCGTCTACCTCGTAGACAATGGTGTCCTTGTCTTCCGTGTAAACATGACCTGACACAATACGGTAGGGGACGTAGTTACCGAGGTTCAGGGGCATGGCGGGGTCCAGAGACTCTCGCGTGATAATGTTGTCAGCGACATCCATGATAGAAAAGAACTGCCGGCGTCTATCCTTCGCCTTCTGCGGCAACTCGAACGTAACCACGTTGCCGACCTGCTTCTTCTGCCGAGGTCCATCCGCGTCCGGCAGGTGGAACTCTATGCGGCGTTCACCTTCCTCGGTCCCGTCGTCCTCCACCCACAGATACATCTGCGCGGAAAACGCTCCATTCAGCGTTAGCGGTCTCGCACACTGCGTATTGATGATGTTATCGTCTCCGGACACATCCGGCAGAACAACACGCTTGATGTCTTTATCCTTCAGTCCTTTTCTTGTCATGTTTCTTCACCATTTCCTCTCTGGGTCTGATATATCGCCGTCTCTTGGCCACCCTTAATGTGATTTGCTCACAAGTACATTTTCAAAAATACATCGTAACGCAGAATGAGCTGTGTGTTATCCTGCCACTTTACACGACCTTCAAGCTCTAAATACTCATCGCCATCCTCCGGCGTGAAGAACGCAGGGCAAATATCTCTCATATGAATTGCCTCACTGATGTAACCCGACACGTCTTTTGACTCTTGCTCGTTCTGCGTTTCGATGATAACGATGCGGTTTGTGCCTTTTTCCCTGAAGCAGTAGAGCGTGCGACCATTCGAGAGCTGCTCTTCTATGTAACAATGGGGATTTGCGAAAATGAATTCCTCCTGCACACGCCACCGCCTCCTGTGTTGTATTTGTTTTCTCTTTTACTCGGACTCTCTACGTTCCATGATGGCGTCCGCAGCAAAGCGCGAGTAGTTTCTGTATGAGCTGAGGCTCACAATATCCACATCGGGATGCTCTGCCAACCAGCGGTTGATGGCCTCCGACAGCTCGTGAGCGCAGCTTACAGAAAAGTGCTGCACGAATCGTTTACTGGCCATTGTTATCCTCCTCCGCGTCCTTGCTCTTCACAGAGCGCTTACTCTTGCTGCGCCGGGTTTCCTGCTCCGCCGTACCATGCTCGTCCGGCTTCCCGTCAGGAGCTTCGCCGCAGGTGGAGGGTGCCGCAGGGTCCGCATCCTCGCAATCCTCGCAGGCGCCCTTCTCGTCCGGCGCATCCGTGCTTCCATCGGATGCATCCTTCACGACGATTTCGATGTGCGACACGCCCCTTCTCTTGCCGCAGCTATCATATCCTTCGCCGCTGAAATCAGGAGTCCAGCGTTCAGGGACATAGTCTGCGCTCTCCTTCAGTGCCAGAATCAATTTGCCAACGCATAACACCGCGCCAGCCACCAGTGCAACCTTGAAAATCTTTTTCATTTGAAAGTCCTCCTCCATTTTTATGGTTCTATCAGAAATCGGCTGCGCCGAGTTCTTGTTGTTTTAGTGCTTCGAGTGTGTCTATGTCCTCATAGGCTCTCGGTATTTTCATTGAGCTGATGTTTTCGCTGAACAACATCGTTTTGTTCCAGCTCACAACCGCTTTGCGAATATCTCCCTCAATGATGAGATGTCGCCTCGTAGTTCTTGTACTTGTCACTTTGCGGATTTCGTACACATGATATTCTTCTACACGACCCATTCCCGTATATTCGGCCCGTACCACACGGTCGTAGTAGATACGTCCATCACGCTCTCTCAACTCACTCCAGCGAAGCAGCCGGCTGTATTCCTCTTTCACAAGAGAGACGATGGGAAAGCCTGCAACGGAAATGAGCAGCAGCCATACGAAAAACTTTGGCGCGGGAATATGTAGAATGGTTGCCGCATCCAACGCCAAAGCCATGCCCGACAGAACGAAACCGATGGCGAAAGCATATTGGAGAGCGGTAAGGAAGATTGCCCATTGCTTGTCGAAAACTTCTCTTTCAAATTCGTAGTCCCGCATATCTTTTGTTCCCTCGTTCCATTAGGATTGTTTTTTCCCACGACCTGTGGAAATAGCGCGTGACGAGGATTATACAAACCCAGCTTCGCAGTTGTCCCTGACCGTTCGCTGCATTGGCCACGCGGGAGGCGTCCATGTGTTGCGAGGGTTGCCCTCGTCGCGAGCCCATCTCTCTCCGCGCCTGAATGAAATTACTTCACGGGAGGTGCGATAGAACTCTTGGAGTTTCCGTTATCTGTGGGTGTCGCAGAGGACAGCCGGTACAGTGCGAGGTCTCCGTGGGTGTATTCCCTCACGATTTCACCATCGTGCAGCAACAGTACGGACCCAGATACAATTCCACCACCGTATGTTTTGCCGATACGCATAAATGCCATGGTGTCCTCAAAGGTATCCTCGTTCCTCGTTACTAAGACAAGATGCGCTTTTTCGCTGGAGGGAGTAAACATGGTGAAACGAAGAAAGTCCCCGTTCTCAATTCTGACTTTTCCCCGGCAGTAAATAAAGTTCCACGTCTCATGGCGGTCAGTGGGGTTGACGATGCTCAAATCTGCTCCGCCTTCGGGATGCGTAAGATAGTAGGGGAAAGACGGGTTGCGCTTTTTAATGGTCTCAGGGACCACTTCCATAATTGAGAATTTCTTACACAAAGCACTTACGAATTCTGCGTTGACTGTTCTCTGCTGCTGTTCGTTCAAAAATTCTCTTACCTTTGTCGTGCGTTCAACATAGCCCCAGTAATCAATGTCCTCGCCCAGCTTCTTGATGTGGTACTCCCACTCAGCTTTGGGGTGTACTTTGTTTACACGAAGAAATCGTGACAGCGCGGACGGGTCAGCTCCAAGTCTTCTGGCCACTTCAGCCTGCGACACCAAAGGGTGTTCCTCCATATACAGGCGAATTACATCTCTCGCCACCTCGCTATCCAGCGTTGCAGCCTTTTCCTTACTCATCTCTTCCATCTCCTTACTTCGTAATGGCAGCCAACTGCCATCTTCCCGCTTCGCGGTCTTTCCTTGTTCAGAATCCACGCCGACGAGTTTTTGTTTGCCCTGCTGCACGCTTCCATCTATCCGCTTATTGCAAAACCAAGTATCTGCACTCGTCAAACAGTTGGTCATAGTACGCAGTCTGCCATTGATGACAGATAATTCCAATTTTCATATCCGGTTTTCGGCTTTGATAAATTTTCATTTCCTGTACCACGCGGATGTCCAAATCCGCTCCGTACGCATACCAGCGGTCTTCCTCGTCAATGAGAGGGAACACAGAGTTTTTATTTCGAAAAAGCCCTGCGCTTTCCACAGCGGATTCAATCACTTCGTTGCGCTTCGCGTCCAAATCATCATGCGCGATTCTCTTCAACTGTACGAGTCCAATATGGTTCGTCGGGACAATCCACAGATGGTCCATTTGTCTTCCGAGTTTTCCAGCTCCGTCTGTCCCTCGCACTCTTTGTACGTCAAAGAATAAGTCCTTGAATTCTTTTACATTCGGAATGAGGATGATTCCGTTTGCTCCACGGAGCGAGGAGCCGAGAGTGCCGCAGACAGAATTCATTGTCTGTAGTTCTCTGTGTACGCGGTCATCGCGCCACGTCATTCCCTCGTTCATTGGAACATATACCAGTGCGCGGGTATGAGCACCGAGAAGAATCCCAGTGTATCTGTCCGACATCACATCAGAGGGAACATCGTCGTCCTCATCCGCAAAAAACTTTTTCACCGCCACGCTATCCAAATACTGCGCTTCGCCAACACATTCTTCTCCCCAATTATTTCTTAGATACCCATACCATGTGTTCTTCTCGATGTCTTTTCCCTCAACTGGTACGGGAGCAACGGGACCAACAACTTCATTCATCATTACAGTTGCCAGTGCCATCTTCATCAGCCGATTTCTTCTTTCCGGCTTTATGACCGCGCCTCCTGTCAGCGGAAAGCGAGTAGCACACTCAACCTCAAAGTCGGATAGCCAAGGATAAAACTCAAGATAGTCGGTCAAGAGTTTTTCCACACCCTTCTTCGTGATAACATAATATTTTCGTATCAGCTTGCGCCCGCGCTTTTTAACTGTAAACGTTCTCATTCGTACAAGACCTTCTTCTTCAAACATACTGAGAACACGACTCACATTTGCACTGGACGAACTTAAACAATTCAGTGCGCTCCTTGGAGTTGACAGTCCGAGTGAAACATCATATAGAATTTTCGCCCGAAATATAGGCTGAGACATTTTGTTGTCACCTCCTGCTGTTTTTTCCTTGGAACAGGACGAGCATAAGTAATGCGCCCAGCTTCGCTGTTGCCATCTACCCGCGCTTCGCACGGAATATAAATGTTTTACTCATCATCGGTGGAATCTCATCTGCTTTCTCTTTCATTTTCCGTCAAACCCATTCACCAAAGACGTTTTTTGGGCGTTGGTTTTAACTCCATCGCAAAAGGATAGTCAACATTCCCGACCAGAAGAAAGACGGTGGAGTGGTTCTGCGATGAACTACAAGTGGCTCTTCATTTGCCCGCTGCGAGGATTTGATTTTCCTGTGGAATATCGGAGAGTTAATCAGGAAGTTATTAACTGACCAAAGAGCCCGACTTTTTATGTCTAAGGAAGAGGGGCAGGGTCTCACGTTTTTTCTTTTTTTATGAGCCGGAGGCATCGTTGTTCACTCTTTTTCTTTCTCATTCTTTTCTTTGCCTTTCGCATTTTCTTCTCATGCTTTTTTTGCGATGTTTTTTCTTGTTATCCCTGTCCAAATTCGTTTTCAGTCCAACGGTTCAGACATTGGTTTGGCGCGTCCTCCTATCGAGCCTCTTACCGGAACGGAGAGAGTAGATGCCTTTTTGCGTTTTCTCTACTCAGACCTATTTTTCAGTCCGACCGAGAAGGCATTAGTTTGGTGCGTCCTCCTATTGTGGTGCTTACCAGAACGAATGCCCCGCGCCGTCATTTATACGCTCAAGTGTACCGTTTCTGTGTGACAATTTCCGGTGTGCTGTTTTTATGCTTTTTGGGAATAGAAACTTTCCGTGGTAATCTTTGGCGGGTAAAGTTTCTCCTGTTCCAACCCCGCACAACCCTTGTGTTTTCAACACTTTTTCGTCTATGCGGACGAACAACTTTACCTACTCCGTTTTAGAGGGGGTGTTTTTGTATGTGCAGAGCCTCTTTCGGAATGGGGAAAGTATCTCTGCTTCGCTCAGGTAGTGTTTCCGCTCAGGCACTACCGCGATGTAGGTTCCTTCGGGCAGTTCGTCCGCCGGTACGATGGTCGTTGCGTAGACGAAATCGGTGGACAAGCCCTTGTCTCCGCCATGCGTAAACATACAAATCGAGTCAGTTACTGACTTACAATCATGGTTGTCACTGTCGCAAATATTGCTCTCTTTATCGTTGTAGACGAAGAGATAATTGACCGTTTTTTTGCTCAAAAGCGGGAGCTGTTCCGCAATGGCTGCGAGTGTGTCGCGGACGGCAAATTTAAGGAATTCCGTATAGATAAATGCGGGGCTTCCATACCGCAAACGCGAACTTCTTTTGACCCAAATTGAAGGAATCATAGGGGTCTTCACATAGATGGAACTGCCATCCGCAAACGCATAAAACTCACCGTTTTCTGCATGAATCTCGTTGTAGTTTTTTGCCGCATCCTTGTTTCCGGGATAGATGCTGCCGAGCGCGTTTGAGGTCAGATAGAAGTAGCTTAGTGCCGCGAAAGCTGTGTAAATTCTTCTGCAATAAGACGCTCGAACTTCGCTGAAATTGCTTTGAATAAGGTCTTGCAAAACCTCATCTTCTGCCCAGCGACTGTAGCGGTGTTCCTCTAAATCCTCGATGTGTCCGAGCGCATTTTCACAGATTCCTTGCAGTGATTTCAGTTTCGCACAGGCTTCCCGCAGGTCATTTTTGAAGTCCTCGATGTCGTAAAATGCGTCACACATAAGCTGCTCCTTACGCGCTCACAGTGTCACGAAGAGAGGTGTAATGCGGCACGTGTTCGCTGTCATAAATACAGTAGGTGTCGAAGCCGTATTCCTTCAAATGGAATTCTTCTGCCTCTTTCGGACTGCGGATAATTGCAACGTGGTTGATTTCGTCTGCAGCCCCATCGACGAAGCTGATGTTGCGCTCCCTCATAGCGAGCTGCGCGTCCACGCGCCCTTTCACGTAGGTAACATCGAATGCTTTCCCCTCATTCGTGATGAAGAAAAACTGCGCGGGATATGTTGCCACTGACACTTCTCGGATGTTGTCACTGCCGATAGCAACGAGGACCCAAAAAGCGTAGAGCCTGCGCTTCAAGGCATCCTTGCTTTCGCCGTATGCACCCCTCCAATACAAGGTGTCGGACAGCTCATCGTAGTAGATAAGACTCTCCCTTGCGAGCTTCTTGACGTAAAAACGGACGTTATCTTCCGTATCCTTGTCGCCGAAAAAGCGCACCGCCTGCTCCTGTGTCATTGCTCCACAGATATTGAAAATCAGCGAAAGATTGTCGTAGAGATGAATGTACTTCATGTCGTTATTTCCTTTCTCAGAGAGGTGTAGGGGAGGGTCAAACCCTCGACCTATCCCTGCCTCTGTGAATTTTTCTCTTGGATGCGAAGCAGGTCCTGCTCGTCTGTGCTGAGGAGGTCATGCTCCGTTTCCGAGGCCACAATATGAATTGCCACATGGTTGGCATTCGCCATCAGAAGCCCATCGCCGCGCTCGAAACGCTTGACCTGTTTACACTCGCTTTCGGTGAGGTGCATGGTCTCCCGCGCCAGTTCGATTTCCTCCGGTTCGACCTTCATCAAAACCTTGAACTTCGCGGTGTTGGTGATTTCTTTTCCGTAATCGGAGGCGAAGAAGTCGTTTGAGTTCTGCGACAATGCGATAAAGATTGCGTTCATGCCACGCGCTGTACGGAAGCCTTCAACAACAAATTCTGCCGCCTGCTGTGATGCTGTGCGTCCCAGCAGACGCCACGCCTCATCCAGCATAACTGCCTTGCGTTCCGTACGGTCTTCCTTTACTCGGTCCATAACAAAGTCGAAAGCGATAAACATTCCGAGAGGCAGCATTTCCTTCGTCAAGTTGGACACGTCGATAACGATAAACTTGTTCGTCAGCTCCACATTCGTGGGCTGGTTGAAGGACGATGCGGAACCAATGACAAAGCGGCTCAGGCAGTCGCGCAGACGCTTCGCTGCCGGTGCGCCAAGCTCTTCGTAGAGGTCGCCCAGCACGGGCATCTTACGGTAGTGTCCGGGGTGCTGCGGGTCCCAAAGTGAGTCATTATCGGTGGTAATTCCGAAGTGCTTGTAGGTGCGGATGAGTGCCTCGTCCAGCAGGTGTCGTTCCTCGTGCGTGATATCCTGCAGTATGATGGAAACGAAGGCGTGGAGCGTCTGGATTTTCTTCGACAGGGTGGAGGTCTGAGACCGATGCTGCCCGCGAATTTGGTCCTCCGACTCCGTGTTTCTCATGCGGATTTCCATGATGTTGATATTCTGAGGGGAACCCGGCTCGATGCGGATAAACTGTCCTCCGATAGCATCACAGGCTCGCTCAAATTCATAGCCCTTGTACGGGGCGATGGTGAAGGTCTGCGTGTTTTGGTAGCGCAGGCGGAGAGCCATCGTCATTGCGGCAAAGGTCTTACCTGCGCCTGAGGTCCCGACCCAAACCATGTTTCCATTCACATAGATGTTTCTGTCGAAGGGATTGATAAAGACCAAAGAGCGGTTGCTGGAGTTCTCTCCCAGCATGATACCGCCCTTGTCGTAAAGCTCGAAAGAGCAGAAGGGATAGCCGGCTGCAAGGTCAGAGGCGAGGACATTTCTGCGGGTCTTTTTATACAGGTCATCCGGCAGCTTACAGACCGGCAGGGTCGCAAGTAGGCCGTCAATCTGATGAAACTTATACTGTTTAATGACCATGTCATTTTGGACACAGAGTGCTCGGATTTCCTTCCATTTCCACTGGAGTTCCTTCTCATCTGCCGCCGTAATCGTCAGCAGAGTAGACAGCCAACAGAAATCATCTCCGCTTGCAAGTCCCTGCTTGAGATAACGACCTGCGTTGCTGGCTTCTGCCATTCCTTCGTATCCAATATCCGTATCTCTTGCAGCATAAAGTCGTCCGTCATTGACACGGAGGAAGTTCTGCAGATAGCGGGACATCGCCTCCGTATTTTCCTTCTTGATGAAGATATCAAGGTCAACACCGGCGAACAGATTGATGAGTAACTGCATCCAGCCGCTATACGCTCTTGTGGGATATGCCTCAGATGGAAGGTAGCAGAACATATAGTAAAGACCGTCAATTCTGATACAAGTAGGGGAGATGCCGGGGTCGATATATTCGGGGGCGATAAGGTCGTTGACGGGGATAACAAGAGAGTCTTCACCCGTGTCAGATGTGTCGCTAAAGTAGGTGTCTGCGTAATTGGCAAGCACGTCCGCTTTTCTCTTTTGGAGTACCGTCGTCTCGCTTTTGCTGCGGGCGAAAATAAGGTAGAGTACAGATTGCACCCACTCATCGGAGTCATTGCTTATCAGCGTATTCCCACAAGCAGAAAGACTTCTTGCAATGTTATCCGCCTGCTGCATGAGGGACCAGCGAATCTGGTCGAAAGACGGATTTTTCTTTGCGCCGGCATCCGGCTCGTAGGAAAAGATAACGAAGAAACGGCGGGCAATCCCCTGTGTCGCTCCTGCCATTTCGATAAGCTGAACCTGCTCATACTGGAGCTGCCGGCACTTTGCGTTGGTCTCCTTTCGCTGGTCGCTTTCCAATTTCCGCAGATATTCCTCCACGTCTGCCCGCTTGGAGACGATTTTGATTTGGGTGTTATTCGGGAAGTTTTTCAATGCAGCGCCATAGCTGTCAGTGACACTTTCTTGGTCCGAGGCAGAGAGCAGCGAAAAGTTGATAGAGGAGAATTCAAGGATTTTCACATAGCGTCCGTCGCGGGTGATGACGATGCCGCCCTTCACATCGGACACGGGTGAAAACGCCTGCGTGCTGACAATCTGCGCGAGCTTTTTAGCCATTCTGGTTCTCCTCCTTCTTTATAGCGTTGGGGTTCTTTTTCTTCTTCCGCCGCCGCTTCTTCTTCGCGGGAGCGGTGGATGGCACGCCTTGCCCACCAGCCTCGCCCTGTGCGCTCCCGTGCGTCTCCGAGGGGACAGGACACACATCGTCGAAAGTCACGCCAGACGCGCTCTGAGGGGGTTCTGTGGGGAGTTCTTCGTCTTCATATTCATCCTCGTCGGCAGGTGAGACCCAGTCAAAGGAGACATCTATGCCGTTGTCTTTGTGGTCTTCTTCAGAGGAATCTTCTTTCTTCTCAAAAATAATATTGCCCTCTAATACGACAAGGGGCATATTCTCATTTTTTACTTCCATGCCGGCGGCTTCCTCCTCGTCGGCCCAACCAATATCCGCATATTCGGAAGAATCGTCATCATTATTTCCACCGTCAATGGAGCCGACAATGATGCCTTCGTGGGAGTCCTGCTTATACATATCGTCGAGATACTCTTTATCGGCGAAGGTGAAGTTTACGCCCTCTTCATAAACTGTGGTCGGCTTGCTCATCAGCTTACGCTTCATGCTTTCCGTCACATCATCAATGGTCTTGCGGTTTGCTTCGCGCTCAATGAAGATGTCTCCTTGTGCGCGAGTTGTGGCCCGTGCGTTTGCATTGTAAAGCATGACCTTGCGGCTACCAAGCCACTTGAAAAAGCCGGTTATTGCAACGGTGATAGGCTCGCCGCCTATGCCGATAGTTCCGAGGAGAAACGGACCCATGCAAACGAGAAGGGTCACTGTAATACGGAGTGGCATATCAGGAAGATTGCCAAAGGGTTTCAATGTAATGAGAAATGTGAGAGCAGCGAGGGCAAGTCCCTCAACAAAGAAGCGCATCTTAAAAAGTCCCCGAAGTGCTCTACTCTCGCCTTGATAATTAACGGGGATATAGTAAATTGTTCTACGTTCACTCATAATTTTTACAACGGGGGTATGCGCTGTTTCTTACTACGACGCATACCCCCGCGCAGCTCCTTTCCGCAATTTCAGTTGGTGCATTTACGGTTGATGCACAGGCCGAGATTACGTCTTACATGAGACCTTTACACAGCGCAAAGGCGAAGCCGTTCTCGTGATAGCCGATAATCTGTACCAGCAGCGTGTCGCCCGGAACCATCCGCTTACGAATCAGCGTGGGGCTGAAGCGGGTGATGACAATGGGCAGATTGAAACTGTCACTGTAGGCGTAAATGGTTGCCTTGGACTTATCGGTCTTGTTGGGGAAAATGCGGGTCAGCGTGGCGATGGTCGTTGTCCCCGGCTCGGTGGGAGGGCCGAAATCAATGATGTTTTGCAGTTCCGCATAGGCGCCGCTCAGGTGGAGGTCATGCAGCCCGTCTTCGCGCTTAATGACCTTCATAACCTTCACATCCAGCTTGTCGCCGACACTGTAGTAGGGGCGTCCTGTCAGCCGGTCCGTATCATCCATCGTCCGCATATAGCGGTTGGATACATCACGCTTGTTCATCCGCACATCAACGCCACCAAGGTTGACCAGTACGCCCTGCTGACTGACAGAGAGGATGGTCGCCGAAGTAACCATGTTCTCCACGATGTAGGGCGGCTCACTGTCGAAAGTGCGGTGGTCCTGTTTTGCAAGGGCCTGACGGCGTGAAGCAATGACACCATAGGTGACATTTCCGTTGTCATCCTTCCGCGTATCGAGGTCGGTAATGACGAAGGAGATGGGCGCACCCATGTGCTTTGCCAGCATCTGCTCCTGTCTCCGCTCCAGCGTTCCCTTACCGCCGTCATCGGGCTTGATGGGGTCTTCGCGATAGAACTCATTGAACGGGATGAGAGCCTGAAAATCCGTGTTCTCACAGCTTGCAACGGCGAAAACAATAGAGTCACCGTTACGCAGTGCGCGGCTCTGTGTGGCAATTACCACTCCGTTCAGAGCGCGGCCCAGCTTGTAGGCGGCGTTCACGGACATCCAATCCGTCATCTTCTTTGCGCGAATTTCCTGTTCCCGCTCGCGCTCTGCGCTGCGCTGACGGGCATCACGCAATGCAGCGGCGCGACTGCCGGTGCCGGTGATGACTTCGTCGATTTTTGCGTCGGAGCTGGTTCTGCGGTGGGACTTGCGGTTTGCGGAATAAATCGCCTTGGACTCGGTATTTTCCACCTTCTCATTGACGGCAGCCGCATCTTCAGGCTTTTTCTTCGTAGCCATTTTTTCTGTTCTCCTTTCATCAGAATTCAGAGGGAGATACCACTCCAAAACATTCTTTTTTTCTGTTGTGAAGGGTATCTACCTGCCTCTAAATTCTATACTACTATATTTGTTGATATTGTCAATTAGCTGAGGCGAACAAGATTTCCATAGGTGAAGTATCTATGGAAGCCTTATAGTTCTCAGTTTTTTGAGGGAGGCATAACAGTCGATTTTTTCTTACTGTTGTCCTTTCCCTTGGAAAGAGCTTCCAGAGACGGGTTTCCATTCTGCTGGAAAGGTTTCTCCGGCGGCATTTGCTTCTTTTGCTGCTGCTGATGAGCTGGCTGCTCAGGGGTCTTTTTTTCTTGTGCTGATTTTCCGCCATCCTGATATCCGGCAAAACCAACGCTCTTATTGTTGGAGGCTTTTTCCTTCTGAGAGCTGCGTCCTGTGCTCTGCTGCAAGACCTTTTCCCGCGAGTTATCGCGTGGCGCATTTCCCAGCCTAATCTCGCTTCTTGGAGCACCCTGCTCATAGGCACGCGCTGCGCCGTCCTTTGCCTTTTCGGGTCTTTTCTCCCTCTGTGTTATGCGGTGTTCTTCGCGAGGGGACAAGTTCGGTTCTTGAGGCTTGCGCGGCTTTTGCTGGTTTCGCTCAGGCGTGAGCGGCTCGTTTTCTTTTTCTACGGGCTTCGGTTCCTCGGTCGGGAGATGCTCCGTTCCGATGGGCTCGCAGACCTCTGAGGAGGGAGGAGCGACCTCCCACTCAATGACATCCGCTGCAGGTTCTGGCGGAGAAACGAACTCGCCGTCCAGCTCAATGCCGGCATCCGCTGCCTGATGTTCCCACGACGCAAAACCGCTTCCATGTGGGACGCGCTCATCGGGCCACCAGTCCTGTTCCTCATAGCTCATGGACCGCCGCTGCCGCTTGATGCGGCGAGAACGTTCATCAGATTTTGACTTTTTCACCGTCTTTTCCTTGAGCTGCTCCAAGCGAAACTTGAGCTCTTCAAAGAGGAAACCTGCCTTTGTACGGATAAGTGTCCATGCCTCAGCAATCTTTTTGCCGGTGCTATTTTCGTTCTCCTCATCGTCAAAGTCGCTCCACGCAGAACCGAATTTTCCTGAGTAAGAACGGTCAATATCCTTGAAGGGGTGCTCCCGCTCATAGGCGGTAAGCTGCATTTTTTCTTCAATGCGCTCCCGTTTGCGCTGTTCTGTTTCCTCAATAGGTGTCTTGTCGCGGATGTACCATTTCGCCATGTACTTAGCGTCCGGATGGAGCTTATGAGGGTGCTTGAGGGCGTGAACGGGGTTATGTCCTCGGAAAATAATGATACACTCGTCGCGGCCAACCTTGAACAGTTCGTCATAGCTCATAAGTGAGCGGCGACCTTCACCGGAAGACCATCTGTTCATTGCTGACATGATTTTCGATGCGCTCTCGTGCTGCTGCGTTTCGACCTGCACCGTTGTGTCGCCGATACGCTTTGAAATCATGTCTGCTGTCTGCGAATCGTTGATACCAAGGGAGAGGAATGTATCGCAGTTGGCCATGATTGTTTCCCAACGGTCTCCGTAGTTCTGATAAAGCTGCCCCACATTCTGCCATATCATAGCCACGGCCATATCACGCTTTCGGATGGTAGCCAGCTTTCTATCAAAGTCGGGAATGATACCGATGGATGCACACTCGTCCATAAGGAAATTGACGGGTACAGGCAGCTTGCCATCGTCCTGACTATCTGCGAAGTCCACCAGATTGATGAACAGCATGGAAAAGAACAGGGCGACGACAAACTTGAACGTATCGTGACTATCAGGAAACTGACAGAAATACGCGCAGGGTCTCTGACCCGGCAGCGTGAGGTCAATGTCGTCTGTTGTCAGGAGTCGGCATACCTGCTCACTTTGCAGAAGATTCAAGCCGATAGTGAGGTTCGTAACGAGGTTGCCCCACAGGTTCGCAGAGGCCGATTTTGCCGCCTGATAGGGGCGCAGACAGGCCTTTTCGTCGGCGGGAATCTTATTGTCGTCGAACATCGCATCAAGGAATTCCGCAGCATCGTCGTGCATGAGGTAGTTGTATACGGTGCTTATGTTTTTATCTTCTTCCGGCACATCCTTACAGATAAGACAGCGAAGAATAAGAGCGGTCAGCAGAGATTTAGGTCCGTCCTTGTAGATACTCTGCGTTTTTGCATCCATGATGTTTGAGATTACGATGTGAGAAAACATCTGAGCCGTCGTTTCAATCATTTTCCCGCTGCGGACAGACTTCAAGCAATCCCATCCATCAGAAAGGCTCAAATCCTTGAGGTTAAGAATACGAACACAATATCCGGCATTCATAAATGATGTCGCCATGTCGCGGGTAAGTCCACCATCAGGGTCCGTGACGATGATAGACTCTTTTCGGCGTATAGACTGGAGACAGTAGTCCTTTGCAAATGTGTAGGTTTTACCAGAACCAGAAGCACCGACGCACATGATGTGGTGGTTCGTTCTGGAATCGTCGTGCCGTAAATTGATAAGATATTTTCCCGCAGGGTCCAGCATTCCGAGAATCGTACCGAAGGATTTCTGTGGCGACTGAATAACGGCCATATCCTCATATTCTTCCGGCTCCTCAAAGTGTGAGTCACCGTATACCTGCCGCTCCGTGGAATTGCTGAACTTACGTCCCAGCGGGTCTGCGCCATCGTCCTTTCCCCAAACATTCAGGAAAACGAACGCGGTAATAATAGCAAAGACCAGAAAGATTACAAGGAAGATGCCGAAAGGGAAGCCCTTTTCTGCCATGCTTTTGATGATGCCAACAGGGGAGAAGGAGGCGCCGTTTTTACTGTAAAGCGTGTTCAAAAAACCGGCAAAGTACAGGGAAACAATAGCTTCTCCAATTCCGATACGAAGGAGCCATTTTTTGAGTTCCTTCTTTTTCTTGAATTTCACCTTTAACTCATCTCCTTACCCCTTGTTCTCGTAGCGAGGCCAGTACACATCTCGCGCAAGTTTTGCCCTTTGGATGGCCTTGCCCGGTGAGGATTTCACGCTGTCAAAGTAGTATGCGAATGTAGAAGCCGCATTGTATGCACCGTTTCTGTCGTTCGATACACTTCGGATACCGTTCCAGATATGCGAGTTGTTTGTCTGGAGGTCATAGGCGAGATACTTGATTTGCGCTGTGGCTGTATCAAAGGCAAAGCCGTTTTCCATACACCACGAGTTAAAAGCATCCAGTCGGCTGCCGGACCACTGGAACAGTCCGTATGCGCCTGTTTCGTGGTTTTCCTTTGTGGCATCTCCACCGGACTCCTCAACCATGCTTGCCAATACGCCGCACAAACCAGCGTCGCTCAAGCCCAGTGTGCCCTTGATGTATGTCGTGAGGTCGCTTCCATCCTCCATAGAAGAGAGAGGATAATTCACGTGGTAAATCAGCGCGTTTGCCGCAGGTCCATAGCTGTTAAGTCGGTTTATGTCGTAGCGGACCTTTGCGACGCCCTCGCCCGGAACCTGTCCCCAACCCGTAGTGTTGCCTTCTACGGTTGTGATGCTTTCACTATCAACCGCGACCACCAAGCCAACATGGGTCGAACCACTTGCTGTTCCGTTTCTCGAATAGAGCATAATGTCTCCCGGAACAGGGGTGTACGCTGTTCCCCCAAAGGGTGTTGTTGTCTTGATACGAAAACTCTTGTACCCCATGTCAGCCATTCCGCGCCCTAAGACTCCGGTGTTGGCTGTGTGGGGAAATACATCTGAGCACCCCGCCTGATAAGCGCACCACATAATGAAAATAACGCACCAGTCAGCCCGTTCATCTCTTCCGTAAAACCATCTGTTGTATTTGACGCGGTTCGACTTCGGAGGCTGCTCTACGGAATCTGTTCGGCCTACTTCTCCAAGTGCGACCGCGACAATTCCCTGTCCACCCGAACCGTAAACCATTGTGCCGCTGTTTATGCTGTCGAGTGGAATGTTGTGTTTTTCCAAAAACGCTATCGTTTTTTCCTTATTTCCTTCAAGAATGATTTTGTTGTCTTTGTCGAACTCCGGCTCGCTCATCAGGAAGTCATCTGTGCCCTTGAAGCAGTCTGCAAGGTATTCCCTCTGTCCACCGATTTGGCGCTTATACTCCTTCCCGTTGTCGGTCCAGTTCTTCGCCAACATCTTGTCCTTGTCCCAACCATAGGCGTTGATATACTCATCAAGCAATTCTGCATTGTCTGCTGTATAGCAATTCTTGATAAGCTCGTCAGCAAATGCCGTGGCAACTGTTCCGGCAATGATAGACAGCGCGAGCATGAAACACATCAGAGATTTCAAAAGAGTCTTTTTCATGTTTTCCTCCTCTCTCAAAAATTACCAGAAGATGTTGCCCATGGCGGACTCACCACTTGTCTTCCCATCCCCCTCCAAGTCTCCGCCCCAGAACCCAATAATGTTACTCAGTTCTGTGATATTCCTTACGCGAATTTGGATAGGCACGGTAACTTTTGCAGTAATGATTTCCTCTGTGATGTCTTCGCCGGTTTCTTCATCGTGCCCTACAACAATGGTATCCTTTCCGTACTCTGCGGGAATGGTGGAGAAGTCGGGTGTGTCGATAACCAGCATAAGGTCAATAAGCGCACAGCTATAGTCTTTGAGTGCGGTTGTGACTTTGCCTTCATTGTTTCTCTCAAAAGATGCCTGTTCCGTCAGGTACTGAGGGACAAATGTCCCTTGCCATGCCTTGAGCCGCCCCTTGATGCCGCTCTTGCCGAGGTCGAAGGTGATATCATCCGTGTTGGCACTGTCGTAGAAGCCCAACCACCGCATAAAGCCGGAGACCTTGAGAGGCTCATTGTCCCCCGTCTTCGTAGTGGAATAAACACTCAAAAGTTGGAGGGCGTTATAGTATGACATTGGCTCTACCTGCAGGGCGACGGTCGTACCGTCCCAGCGGTCATAGGTGCCTGCGTAGGCCGAGGAGAAATACTGGTCGATTGCTCCGTTCATGCCCCTAATCAATTCCTCCAACTGCTCGGCTCTTACTTTGATTTTGTTGCTGCAGGCGAGGATGCAGTTGAGTGAGGTGTCCCTGAGGTCCTCTTGGTTCTCCATAACACCGACTTCCTGCTGTCCATCATTCGAGATTACATCTGAGCTGTCTGCTTGTGATGTAATAGACGTCCAAATACCACTCGCAGCTTCTTTCAGCGCAGCGCGGAGAGGTCCAAGGGTTACGTAGTAGAAAAATGAATTCCACTGAATGTCTCCACCGCCTGCGTAGATATACTCCTCCTCGCGCTCTTGGACGGCGGCAAAAAATGAGGATGTTGCTTCATAAATAGAGGCAGGAAAAGCGTAGGTCAAGATGAGGATGACAGCCAGCATCGCTACGATAAGCCTGCCTGCTGTGCGGAAGAGTTCCGGCGCAGCTTTTGCGCCCTCCACAACGGCGCCCGCAGCATTTCCGCTGGCGGCATTGGCGGCGATTTTGCTGACGGCCTTTGCGCTCTTTACCGCGTCTGAGGCTACCTGAGTGGTTTCGCGGCCAACCTCTCCGAGATTAGATTCGCCGTTTTTTGTTGCCATATAAATCACGCTCCTTCCACTTTAGTGTTAAGACAAACGACCCGCGAAGCGAGGCTTTCTTGGCCTGCACCTCGCGGGTCAGATTTAGAGGTTGTTACTTATCCCGTTCGGGGTCCCATTTCTTTTTCTGGCGGTCTCGCTTTTCTTGCTGTGTCTCGCCAAGGATGGGTTCTTCCTCTACGGTGACTCTGTCATTGGACGGACCTTCAGAGGTAGTGCCGCTGGTACTATTGCTGGAGGGTTCATCGAAATCGCCAGCATCATCGTCGTCCACAAGAGGTCCGTAGGTGGCAATATTTTCAGGAGAGTCCTGAATGGATACGCTGTGGTCATCGCGCTCAATGCGAGAAACGGTCTCTTTGCTGACCTCACGCACATCGTCTGCGGAAACCTCGCGGGCGAAGAAACGAGCGCCGTCGTCGGTCTGAATCTCCTGCATAGCTGCACGCTGGTTATCGTCTGCGTGGAAGTATCCAGTTTCGTCCATGACCTCATATCCGCGTTCAACACCACCGGCATCGGTATGCACCGCATAGATGTGGCGTGCGCCGCTGTCATCGCCGTCAGTAACCGCCGTGACATGGCTGAACTTGCCGTCCTCATGTCCGAGAGCAGGCCCGAAGGCTTTCTGCATCAGCTCGCCACCAACCTCATCGTTACCGGCAAGGTTGTAGTTGGGGTGTGCCAGAATGCCAGCCGCCATGGAGGGAGAGCTCTCGCGTGCCGTTTCGCGCATGGCGTCTGTCGCATCGCGGTAGACTGCCTGCATCGCGTGGTTTGCCTGCTGTGCGCCCTGCGTAACAGGCAGGCTGTAGTTCTTCGCCATAAAGTCCTTGACGGAAGCATCGGGTCCGGTAACAGAAGCCATGGGCGTCTTGAGGGAGCCGGTCATGTTCCGAGGATTATCGCCGTTCGGAGTGTTGTAGCTCAGACCGGCACGCATAGCAGTATCATTCAGGCCAGCAGTGCCCTCAGGTGTGACGTTGAAGCGTCCGGAGCCCTCGTTACGCAGGTTCTGCTGCGCGAAAGCAGCGGGTGCGCGGTGTGCCTCCTGTGCCATTTTCTGGAACGCGGGGGTAAACCGTTCGTTCTGGTCCTTGGGCGCCGGATACCGCTGTGTACGGTCGCGAGTTGCGTTTCTCACGCCGGCAGCGTTCTGCGTGGCCTTGCGTTCCGCCTGTTCACGCTGCTGCGCCGCACTTCTGATTTCCTGATTTCGTGCAGCGGCACTGGTAGTAAATCCGGCGGCAGCGGCCTTCATAGAGTCGGACATAGTTGCGCCGCCTTTTCGGGCGCGATTGAACTGGGAGACAGCACCACTGATGCCGCCCCACTTACCTTCCTTGCCGTAGTTCTCGCCAAGGATGGCTTTGGAGTTGTTGCCCTTACCACCGCTCCACGCGGTAGACGCGGATTTCGCAATTCCGGCAATGGCAGCACCGGTGCCGATGGCCTCATCCAGCAGATTGCCGCCGGTGGTAACGACGTTCAAACCAAGCTGGGCAAGGTATGTATCCAGCCGCTGTGCAATGTGGCAAGCTGCAAGCACAAGGAAGCATTGAGATATTGAAGTCATCCCCTTGAATCCGGAAAGAATGAGCTTCAGAGACCAAACAGACAGACACATCAAGATAAGCTGGCCAATAAACATACTGAACCATCTTTTGAAGATGTGGATTGTTTGGTCAGATGCAATCGTTGCGTATGCGAGAGGGGCAAAGGCATAAACGGTAATGCCCACCATCAAATACCGTTCAAACATTTCCACGTAGAGTTTGAACAAGGCCACTGTAATTGCTACAGTAAGAATAAAAATGGCGGCTGTCTTTATAAGTCCTACAACTTCAGGAAAGATACCAGTGTCGAGAACTTTATCCCATTCGATTTGAGCTCCTTCAAGTTCAAGACCCCAGAATGCCTCGTAAGGGTTCTTTATAAAGTCAACCAACATCATGGCGATGTAGTTGCCGAAATAAATCATACCGATAGAGACGCCTGTCATCACCAGTACGCGGACAGGGCTTGTTCTCGATTCGCCTGCGGATAGGAATACGCTGTAGATGGAAAAGGCCGCAATAATAATGGCAAAAGCCAGCGCCATTGACTGAAAAACACTATAACCCGTTGCCAAGAACGGAATTTTTTTTGTCATCTCCGCCATACTCAAAGGCATCAATTCTTTCCCCCACCATGAAATAACGGCGTCGAGGAGTCTTGCCAAAATGTTGTTGAGTGTCGCAAGGATAAGTTCAATCATACTTCAGCCCACCTCCTTTATTGTCCCGGATTTTTGGGGTCCCATGCGAGAGAACGAAACAAATCGTTGAAAAGAGTTGCAACCAGCGGCAACATACAGAACGCTGCATATGCAACCACAACAATCAGCACGGCTCGTTTGGATGCGATGTAGATACGGGTGTTTTGCGGGTCATGTGATAAAACGCGCAGGGCTGCAAAGCAGATAGACAGGGTTGCAACTGGTGTTACTGTTTTGAACAAGACGTCGTAAATAGGTCCGAACGAGTTTGCGATTCCACTGTAATCTGGACCGTCAGCATACGCTGGCGTAACAAGCAGAAAAAACAGAAAACACAGAAGAACACTGACAACAACTGCGCGAATTGACTTGTCCTGTTGAACAGGAAAGCTATTCTCGTGCATAAGAATTCCTCCTTGTTGAAGTTGAAAAAGAAAAGCGAGGACACCGATTGGGGTGCCCTCGCTTTTGTCACGCTCTCCTTGCGCCGGTGGTGCGCTTCAGCGGGGAGCGCCTCATGTTGAGTTTTACAGCAGGAATTATCCGAAGACACTTCCTGTATTGTTGCTGGAGAACCAGCCGCCGACCTGCTCGATAATCAGGGGTGCCAGCCAAATAACAGCGACAACGATGACAATGAGGAAGACCTTCTTCTTCATCGCCTCGATGTCTCTTGCATCACCAATCAGAGCCTTCAGTGCAGTTGCGCTGAGGACGATGGCGGCAATGGGGGCAACGATTGCGGTAATGATGGTATAGATGGCCTTGGTGCCGGTCTTAACGCCGGTCACAATAGCATCGGAGGGGTCAGCAAAAGCCGTCACAGTCATCAGAACCACCATCAGTGCTACAATGAACACACAGGTCGCAATACGCACCCACTTCTTGTTACCTGTTTCTGCCGGCAGAGTCAGATACTTTTCCATGTACGTACACGCTCCTTTCAAAAAGAGAGGGAATCTCTAAGCATCATGCCTTTGGTAGACATTGGCGAAGAGGGGAAAACAACGACCACCGTTCTTCATTTTCCCTACTCTAATTCGATACTACCAAATTCAAGAATATTGTCAATCACTTGAATCTGACAAATTTTCCGTGATGCTTATACCAACACTCTCTGTAAAGCAAAAGTGCTTGTATAAGCCTCACGGTGCGGGGGAAGCAGGGGAGGGGAGCTTACGCTCCCTTCTCCGCCTGCGTGCCCATCTTGGCTTTTCTCTTTCTCTCGCCCAAAAGATGGTCGTCAATCCCCTTTTCGGCATCGTCCCAGTATGCTTTCTTCGCTTTCCCGTTAGGGAGGATGCTAACGCTGTGCCGAATGCCTTTTTTGTGCAAAGCCAGAGCCATTGCCCCAATTCGCTTAAAGACATTCTGCTCAGGAGGAAGTCCCAGCCCATGCTGCTCACAAAGAGCCGCCAATTCCTGTTCCTTCTCCGCTGCATATTCAGCATCCCAACAAAGCATCTCCATGCGGATGCCGTGTTTTTGTGCTAACTGCTTGAGCGCACTGCACGCCATAATAACGCCCGGATTTGTGAGCTTATCCATGTCCAGTGCGTTTATTACGCGGGTAATGCCGCGCTCTTTGAGTGAGGGAAACACAACCTCATCAAGCATCTTGGTGTTTGTAACTCCTTGAATGGCAATGAACGCCGCGTTCTTGTCCTCCAGAAGTGCCAGCGCGACATCTGCCTTTAGCGGTCCTTCCGTCAGGTAGACGGTGGTGCCCTTTGTCAGCGGTGCATTCCCAAGGGGGAAGTGTGCCCTGCTGATGCCTGTCGTAACGCCACAAGGAAGTCTGTTTGCGGATACAGTCAGGTAACGGGGGTTCGTGTCCCCGTCACGCCGAACCTGAATGCCAACAACCTGTCCACCACTGTTTCTGGTAGGAATAAGCATCCCTTCAGGGAGGTTCAGTATCCAAGTGTTCTGCACCTTGTAGAACCCCGGTACGCCTTGCAGCTCGCATCCTCGCTTCAAAAGGGCAGATGCGATAACCATTCCGGCAATTACGGAAGCGGATGTCTTCTGCTTCATGCGGCTATAGGAGAACAACTCTCCCTTGATTGCATTGAACCGCTTGCTGGCGTTCTTTGCGCTTACCGCCATCTGCTCGGACACTTTTACCGTAAAACTGGCATATCCGTTTCTCTGGATATCAGCGTCGGTCAAGCCGCGCTTCTTCAAATTGGCGCGGTGCTCCTTCGTCAGCTTCAGCCACGGAAGAGACAGCAACGTGCTATACGTCCTGTCCAGCACGCTGCTGGGTGCTACAGGAATTTCCTTGTGCTGATACCTCTGCTTCTCAGTTTCCGTCGGAACACTGCCGTTGACGCAGCGAGCCGTCATCTCTTTGATGAGCTCATGCGTCTTCTCGTCGTTCAGCGACTCTACCGAGATGCCTTGCGTCGCTCTTGCATAGAGACTCAATGGAGTCCCCTTCGCGCCGCAGTGAAAGCACTTATACCCGCCCTTCTCAATGTTGCATCCGAGCCGGAACTTAGTGTCTCCACAAAAGGGACAGCAAAAGTTCCGCCAGTTTCCGCCGCTCTTTCTCTCTTCACGGAAACCGAGGGCTCGTGCAACGTCAAGGGACGTAATGCGGACGTCGTTCGAGAAGCCCATTGTTCTTTGCTCCTTTCTTTTTTAAGTGTGGGCGGAAAAGTGTGCAATGGTTGCACACTTTTCGCGCCCAGCAGCAGAGGTTTAGGGAATCATCTGCAGTTTCCGTGCGCTATCCTCCAAGACCAGCTTGGCGGCAACAATCAGGTTGGGATTGTTGACAGACTTGCACTTCTCGGCATACCACTTGACCGTGTCGATGTCCAGCTCGCCCATCGTCTTACCCTTCATTCTTCCAGAGGGGATAACGAACGCCTTTGCCTGCTCCAGCGTCATCCCGGCTACACCGATAGGCTGCTGCACCGGAGCCTGCTGCTGACGAGCAGCCATAGGCGGCTGCTGGGGGTATGTCATGGCGGGCTGCTGCGGCGCAGACTGAGGCATCTGCATCTGCTGCTGTCCGAAGGGGAAGGACGAAGCAGGCGGAGCCTGAGTGGGAGTCGGATTGGGTGCGGGTGCAGAGTTTCCGGCATACGGCATCGGGTTGACGGGGGGCATCACAGGATTCTGGACGACCTGCCCGTTGTTCACGACCATCTGCGGATACTGGAACGGAATTCCGCCATCACAGGGATAGTTGTTTCCGTCCTCCGCAGGATTGCCACCCTCCATCGTGGGAGGCGTGCCGAAGCCAGCATTGGCAAGGGCGCGACCCTTTGCGCGGGTAGCTGCGGTCTGAATGGCGTTGTTGATGGACTCGTAATCGCCGCACAGCCGGCGGAAGAGCGTCCTACCATCGTCCCATTGATGAAAACGGATGCGGTAGCCTGCATCAGTGCCAGCTCAGGGATGTACTTTACATCACCGTCATCCACAAAACCGGTGAAACCCTTTTCGGCGCAGTACGTGGCAAACCAGATAAGCCGATGCGGGACCTGCAGATAAGCGGAGTGCTTATCGTTGTCATAGGTAACGTCGATAAGGTCCTGCATGGGGTCATAGCTGCATTTCCGAGCATTGATAAAAACCTCGTTGTTGTTCATGTTCTTTTCTCCTTTCTTTTGTAAGCGGCATCAGCAACGGTTCTCGTTCTTCTGCCGGCGGTAATCCTCGCGTGCCTGTTCGCGCTGAACAAGTCCATTGGAAACAAGGGACACGCCGGTTGCGATTTCCCAGACCTCAACAAACCGCGTCACACGGCGGCAACAGCGGAACATATCGTCATCGGAAATCTGAATGAAGCACTCCTGCTTATTCCGCATGGAACCGGCATCATAGGCCGTAGTGCCGTTACCTTGTCCGCTGGGTCGTGCCTCGAAGTTGGTGATTTTCAGCGTCCACGGAAGACGCCGCTTCTCACCCTTCACATATCCCTGCCGCGTGATAGTCAGCAGAGACACAGGTACAAACCCATCGCGGGTACGCGCTCTGGTGTTGACACGGGTCTGCGTGTGCTGGAAGTCCCTCGTAAAAGGAACGGGGGACAGTTCAGCGGGCTGCTGGTTGTTCGCAGTACAGGATTCCATGGAAACACGGGCCTGACCGAAGGAACCGGCCAGCTCTCCGTAATACGGAGGCGACATCGGTGCGATACGCCCATTGACAGTAGAGCCAAAGGCATTTTCCAGCTTCTGCACCAGCGCGTAGAATGCGCCGAACACGGCGCCCTGCTCACGGAACCGTCCGGACAGCTTTGCCCATATCCCATCTTTCGGAGAAATACCGTACTGCCCCATATTGGCCAGTGCGACATCTGCCAAAACGGGAAAGAGGTCTGGGCTTGCGTTTGCTGAAACGCTCACGCTTTTGCCGTTTCCGGTTCCGCCGCTGTAATCGCAGATGACGACCTTGATGCCGGAACGAGCGGCGTGCTTTGCGCCACCAGCTCCATGCAGCATGGCGTAGTCAACCGCATTGGCGGGAACCAGCGCATTGCGGAAATCCAAAATGCGCTTACTGGCGTCCGCACGAACAATGATGTCGTTCGGCCCTTGCCGCTGTGCCGGAGCCGCCATCGGATACTGCTGTTGCTGCGCCGGGTACGCGGGCTGGGGCGGAGCCTGCTGGTACATCTGCTGCTGCTGCTGCGGATACTGCTGGGGCTGCTGAGGATAGTAGCCATTGTTCATAGGTTTTTCTCCTTTCGCGTGCTGCCGTAATGGACTTACGCACTTTTCAAAAATTTAGCATGGGACTTTATATCCAAAAAGAGACCGCTATCAAAAAAGATAACAGTCTCTTGAATACAGGTTATGTGTCTTGAAATTGGAGCTTATGCTCCGTTGTAACAATATCTTCGTAATTATACTTCTATACTACCACGTTTTGTTCCAATGTCAACAGCTTCAGCGTCGAAAAAATTGTGCGGGCTCCGGAAGACTTCTGCTCTTACGTTTTTTTCAGGCACGGGAGCGTGGCTCCCGCAGCGTGGAGGGGGGAGCGTTCCGGTCGAACGGAAGCCCCTGCTTTTCATCCCCTGCCTGAGAGAATAATCCTTGTGCGGGAATGCTGAAACACGCGAAAAGGAAGTGCTTTTATTTTAGATAATGTAAATATATATAGAGGGAGACGATTTTTGAAAATCGAGCAAACCGTTGTGCCGCAAGGCTTACAGCGTTTCTGAAAAACTTTTAACATGAGTGAATTTTTCACAGTCTTAAATCGTTTCGCCGTATGTTAAAAAATAACCCGGCTTTCCCTCCTCTGGCTGTCTTCTTTTATCCTGCGTTACTGCGTCACACCAATGTGAAATTGAACAACACATTTTTCTTTTATCATGCACAGAATTGACAAAATCAAGAAACATTGTATATATTGACTTGACATTATTTTATAATCGTGTTAGTATACGACTGTGATTACGAAACGGGGAGGACTGGATGCATGGCTAATGATAAATTGGACTATGTAGAAACAGGTGAAAGGCAATCCGTTGACTGTTCGCCAGCCCACGTGGAAGCGCCGGTTTATTATGCGTGGACGCAGATAAACGCGGAGAAGAGCGCGGAACTCTCCGCGTTGGCACGGAACTCTCCCAGTGCGTTTGTTACGTATCTGGCGTTGAGGGCGAATGCCGGCGGAGAAAACGCTTGCATCTGTTCGGCGAGGGTCCTCGCTGATTGCCTGAGCCTGACAACGAGGACGATTTACAGTTGTATTGCCGAGCTGCGTAACGGAGGCTGGCTCATTACGCTCCGCTCCGGTTATGGGACGATTTATGTCCTGAACGGTGATGTGACATGGCATTCTTGGGGCAACGGGAAATACTACTGTCAGCTTAAAGCAAATGTTGTTATTTCCCTCGACGAGCAATCAAAGGAAATGCAGGCGGCGGTGTTACAGGAATTTTTCCAAGATGGGAAGCCTGAAGAAGTGGTTGTCAGCAACCGTGCTCACTGCCCGTTTATGCGGTTCATCCAGATGAACGACAATTATATCGGGAACCTGTGTGGACTGACGATGGAGTGCCCAACCGCATCTGCTGTTTTGTTGTATCTTGTGGAGCATATGGACAAGCATAATTCTATTACGTGTTCCTATTCCGAGATAGAAGAAAACACGGGTATCTGCTACCGGATGTTGTGCGAGGGCATGAGCGTGCTCAAGAGGTATGGGTACGTCGTAACGCTGAAAAGAGGAGGCCGAGGCGGTGCTGGTACATATGCAGTCAACCATCGCATCTTCTGGAGCGGGACATACTCGGCGCTGAAACGAAGTGCATTTCCGCCGAGCATAGGAATATCTGGGCCCCGTGTCGATGTCATGTTCGGGGGGCTCCCTCTGAAGAAACAAAAAATCCCTTCTGCCGTTTGGAAAAATCAGGTGTTGAAACAGGCAGCAAGAGAACAGACTCAAAAGACCTCTTGAGGAGTGAGGAGTGATGAAAATGTGTGAAAAAACGGAAGCTGTGTACTCCCTCAACAACTACTATCTTGAACAAATCGCTGCGCTGACGCTCCAGTCGAAAGGGGCGATGGCAGTTGTAATGCATCTCGCCAGACAAATGAACGAGGAGAACATTGTCTACTGTCATCGTGATGAGCTTTGTGACGCGACGGGTGGAAAGCTCCGCAGTGTTACTGCGTGGATTACGTCCTTGCAGAAGTACGGGTTTATCTATGTGGTGCGGAAGGATAAGGACGGATGGGAATTTGCTGTAAACCCTGCATTGATTGTGAAGGGCACACCCGACAAAAATCGCGCCTATCCGATGTGGCCGAAGGATTTGTTCATCACCGGACCTGTAATGGATTCCCACGATAAGTGGGTGGAAAATAAAATGGCTCCAGAAAATCCTGTGGAGCCGGTTGTGGTTCAGTCCACTGCTGGAAACGTATAAAAGTTCACACAAAAAAAGAAAGGAGTGAAACTATGACGGTAGTTTTTGCGCGAGATGAACACACAGGCATACTTTGCGGTGTTGAGGATGGTGAACTCTTCCTCTGCAATTACCGTGAAGGTTACACGATGCCGGACACACCGGCAAACCGAAATCAGCTTATGCGTGATTTTTTCTATTACAAGCAGGTGGGCTTCTGGGGTTAAAGTGTGCAATGGTTGCACGATTTAAGGCAAGCCAAAAAAAGACGAAACAAAGTGTGCAATGGTTGCACACTTTGGGGTACAAACTGAAAAGTGAAAGGACAAGAAAATATGAAAAATACTAAGACTCTTAACCGTATTATCACTGCGGTTTTGCTTATCTGTGTGATGTTGAGCGGTGTGGGCGTTACGGCTTATGCCACATCCGATACCGACGTGGTCGTTGTAGAGGATGGAGATATTGGAGCTGCGCCTGCAAAGGTTCCCTATGTCGTGTCCCACGAGTATTACTGCGATGGTGAACAGGAGTATGCCTCCTCGGAGACATACGCGGGTGATGCGGGGTCTGTCATTACCGCAGAGAGCTTGTTCAAGAAGGTATATGCGGGTGGGGCAGAATATACTTTCTCTTCCGCTTCTCAGGACTCTCTTGTTTTAATCGAGGGGGAGGATAACGAAATTGTCCTGCGCTACGACCGGTCTTCTTCTGAAGGCGTAAGAACGAAGTATATTGTCACTCATCGCTATTATACCAACGGCGAGCTGTGGGGGAGTCGCAGTGAGGCAGTCAGCGCAAATGTTGGAGATACTGTCGCTGCTTCTGATATGAAGAAGTCCTTTACGTTCGGCGAGAACACATACACGTTCACCTCTGCAAGCTGTGACAGTTTCATTGTCTCTGGGGAAGGGAAAGATGAAATTGTGCTACGTTATGACCGGAAGGAAGAGAATTTTGTTGCAAAGGTTCCTTATGTCATTCGGCACGAATACTACACCAATGGCAAGCTCGACTGTGTCATTCCTGTAGAAATGGATGGTGCCGACGGTGATGTGGTGGCGGCTGATGATGTCATTAAAATGCCCGTACAGAATCAGAAGACATATACCTTCACATCTGCATCCCCTTCTTCTGTTGAGCTGATGGTCGGCGGCGAAAATGCGATTGTCGTGCGCTATGACCGCACAGCCGCGAGTGATTCTGTGGTTGAAACAGGCACCAAAAAAATTCAGTACCTTGTTCGGCATGAATACTACTGCGATGGTGTCTTGGAGTCCGAGGTTTCTGTAAAGCTGGACGGGGCTAAGGGGACCGTGATTAACGCAACCGACATTTATCAGATGCCCTTCTGCAACAAAAAGGTTTACACTTCGATGACCATGGAGCCGGAGTCCCGTGTGCTGGCGGTAGGGGAGGATAATACTATCACCGTACGCTACAGCAGAGAGAAAGGTAATGACTCTGGCCCTGAGTATGTCGTTGTGCAGGAGTATTACGACGGTGGAAAGATGGCGGGCAGCCGAAGAGATGTTGTGAATGCTGACATCAGCGTTATTGCTGAGTCTGTGTGTGCCTTTAAGTGCGCCGCATTTAACGCGGAAATGTATTCCTTTGATGCCGCTAATTCTAAGATTGCTGCGGTTGCCGATGGCGGGAAAAACAAGATTGTCTTGCGCTATAATCGCATCACTGGAGATATGAGTGTGAGCGGGGGCGACGCTAAAAAGGTTTCTTCTGTCGGCGACGCTGCTCACCCCGTGTCTGCACTGAGCCCGGACGCAAAGCCTGAGGCGGATGTTTCTGAGGCGGCCTCCAGCGTTGCACCGGTTTCTCCTCAGACTGGCTACCACACATCCCCGTGGGTCCTTGTACTTGCTGTGGCTGCTGTTCCTGTCATGTGTCTCTTGGTGGCCCTTGCTGCGAAGGCATCTTTCCGGCTTCGCTATTATGGGAAGGCGGGGAAGAAGTAAGAAAAAATGTGTGCAATCGTTGCACGCAATAAGAAATGAGTACGGACGGTATAGCCGGAATTAACGCCTGTGGAGATGCTTGGTCGTCGCGGAAGCAGGAATACTCTGTTGGCTGGTTTGTTATGTGAGAGGTGGCGACCAGCACCTTGGGGGAACTGAATACCTGTGCGGGGTATACATCACCCAGAAATAACAGGGTTGTATACCTTTGCAGTTTTGAACAATCCTGCCGAACACGGTATACACCACCCAGAAATAACAGGGTTGTATACCCCTTGTTATATGAAAACACCATGGAAAACAGGTATACACACCCCGGAATAACAGGGTTGTTTACCAGATGGCTTTTGAACAGCGAGACGCAACCCGGAGCACACTAAGCTGGAGAATGCTCGACTAATTTGAAAGGGGTAAAGTCATGGAAAAGAAAGAAACAAGAGACGGCCTACGTTATCTGTCCGGCTACAGCTACATTCACAACAGAGTGTATTCGAGGTTCGGACCGGACGATGATGGCGCGACAATGCAGTATACAGACCAAGACGGTTTGGCTTACGACCTCATAGACGACGATGGCGACGACGCCTTTTTCGCCGAAATGCTCGACTCCATGCTGGGGAGTCGTCTTGCACAGAAAGAGATAGTGAAGCGTTATGCCCACACACTGAAAAGACTTCGGCAGAAGGGATATTGCCATGAAAGGTCTATAGCCGAGTTCAGAGAATCTTTCTCTCGCGGCTCGGAATATGCCATTGATGCGGCATCCACATGGAGCACCATCATGCTGCTGGGCGACAATAAAGAACTGACTATCACAGATGAAATGTGGTACACGGCTTTTGACAAGCTACTCATCCTCAAGGACCGCAAGCTGTTGCGTGAGCAAGACCGGTCCATCATCCCATTCTGCATTGACCATATGGCCGAGCTCTATATGCTTATGGACGACGCCATCGCGCAGGCGGTGGCAGAGATGCGTTTCGATGATGCGATGCACAGCCTTTGTCGTAAACAGAAATTGTTCACGAGGGATGAATGCCGGCAGCTCACGCAGAAGACCTGCGAAAAGCTCACCGAGGAGATAAACGACTTCTACGCTGAACAGCGTAAGGAGTTCGAGGCTGGAAAAGCCACGATAGAGTTCCTGTCGAGCGAGGGCGAACGGCTGGCAAAAGAGCTGTCGGCACTCAGGCGCGAGAACAAAGCACTGGAGAAGGAGTGCTACCAACTCCGAAAGGAAAACGGCGCAATGGGCGAGGAGCTGGCGCGTGTGGCCGCGCTGGGCCTTGAAGAGACCTCTCCCCTGCCTGACACAGATACAGAGGATGACCTGCTGGATTCCTATGTGGTTGAAGATGCGGATGTCAACGAGTCGGAGGAGCTGCCCGAACTGCCTGACACCGGCATCATGTTTGTTGGCGGGCATCCAAACTTCCTCAAGAAGCTCCGCGAGGTATACCCCGACTGGTCATATATCACAAAAGAAAACGTGCCTGAGCGATTGAGACAGTACAGCAAGCAGAAGATGTGTTACATCTACACAGCCCATACCAGCCACCCTATCTACTGGGGTGTTATCAACGCCCTTAGGAACTGCGATACTCCGTATAGCTACATAAAGGGAACGAACCTTGACCGCGTTATTACGGAGATGAGACAGGACTATGCCGAAGCATACAAAAACAATAAGAGGGACGAGACACATGATTGAGCTGCTTTCTACTGAGACTAAGCCGGTCTACATCGGCTATAACAAACTGGCTGCTGATGTTGCAGAGGCGACCACAGATGCGTTGACCGGTGCGGACTACATTGCGCTGCAGGCCACCATCAAGTACCTTTGGTTCATGGTTATCCTGCTGGCGGTCGTCGCACTGCTCGCATTGGTGGTGGCGGTCATCGCCAAAGGACGCGCAGACAGGCTGGACAGGCAACTCAACGGAACACGGCGTGGCTTTGAAAGCCTCATCGACGACTTTGAGGATGACTATGATAACGATGAATACGATGATGACGAGAGGAATGAGAGTTGTGATTACTGATGTAGCTGTTTGCGTCCTGTCGCTGGTGAAAGCCTTCGGTGCCGTGTTCTTCCTGCTTTGCCTTCTCTGCGTTATCGTTTTATCCATCTTTGCACTGGTGGACAGACACAGCCGGTACAAGGCCACGGGGAAGCTCATGGGTAAGGTCGGCGAACTGACGGGTATCCCTACGGACGACATTGAGGTGGAGCAAAGCCGAGAGGACTACGGCCCTATGGTGTTGAGCCTTGTCGCTCTCCCCGCCATGCTGCTGGCTGCCTCCGGAATGCTGTATCTTATTCTTTCCCTGTTGGGTTCTTTTGGAAGCTGATTATCCATTGAAAGGAGAACGGCTGTTTCCTCCCGTGGCTAAAGACACGGGTCTTCACAGCCAACTGGCTAATGAACTTAAAGGAATGGACCGGCGCAAAAGTCGCGTCTTTGATTCTGCTGGTGGTGACAGCAGCCATTGCGTTAGCTCTTGCCGCCGTTGTTCTCTATGTAGGGTTCGACGGCGGAAATATAGCAGACTTGTCTGCCATGAGCTTGGACGATATCCTCGACCTGTACGGCAGCCTTTTCGCCGGGGAGGTTGGGAAAGGACTTTCCATTTTTGGCTGGGCCTGTGTCCTGTTGGCGGCTATCTGCGTACTGGGTGTACTTCGGCGATTCTGTCCGTATTTTTACAACAGCATGAAGGTCGTCCGTGGCTGGATGTCCTACTCTGCGCTGAAGAAGACTCTCCGCACAGAAGTGTTCTCTGAGCCGGTAGAATTCCGCGATATGTTGGGTGGCGAGTTCGGTGTGCTGGTTTCCTCTTCTGAAAACTGGGCGAGCGAAAGCAATGCCACATGGGTCTGCTTCTTCACAAAAGGTGAGCTGACCCTGTCGGAAAATAACGCCGCCTGCCGTCCTGTCTGTATTCCCTCGCGCTTTGTTCGATACCTTAACTTAAAGCCTATGAAGGTCTCTGATGGGCAGCTTAAAATGTATCGCCCCATTACGGCCTTCGAGCTGGTCCTCTTCGATGGACGCACCATCACGGTCGGGTTCGCTACGCCGGAAGAGGTATCGTCCTTGAAGTGGTCGGTGATGTCCATGCTGCCTAATGCAGAATGCGTGGAAGATGGCAGCATTGACCGCAAAGTGTGTCGAAAGCTGAGTTGGGACTTTAAGAAAAAGTATAGCTTCCGCATTGGAGCGTTCCGCCGTGATTTCCTCGACTAATTCCCTTTCGCGTTTTTCATTGCCAATAGAATTGGCAATTTTAATAGATATATAATAGTCAAACACAGAAAGGAGAAAAAGATTATGAACACAACAAATAATCTGGTCCACGTCATCTCCATTGATGATGGCGGCGGCGTGGTGGTCTCGGAGGAAAAGACCGTGCTTGTCCGCGAGCTGGTACGGCACTATACCCCTACGTGGCAGGGTAAGGCGGATGCCTGCCGGAACACGGGGACTCATTACAGTGTATTGCAGGACGTGTCCGCGCTGCTGAACTCCCTCGGTGTGGAGCACTGTGTCTTTGTGGATACGTCCGACCTCGTGGTCTTAGGTCCCGCCTACGCGCAGGATGCAGAGTCCTTCGGCGATGCTCCCGACCCCTATGATGCTGTGCCGCCTGAGGACCCTGCCGAAAGTGACGGCTTGGAAGGCGGTGGTGAGGTATGAGACCCTACAGCCCCAGACCCATTGACTCGCTCCCGCGCAACTATGACACAACGCCGTGGAGCTACCGCGTAATTGATGATGTCTACGTGGATTTGGCAAATGCCATCGTTAAGCAGGCGGCTGCTGACTATATGGCCGCTCTCAGGGCGATGGTGAGGAAAGACCCGTTGGACACAGGCTATCTCTCCGCTCTGAAAAAGAAGCAGGACGCAGAGAGGTTCTTCTACTCCAGTTGGTATATGGAGTTGACCGCATACGACCCCAAAACGCTCGTTATTCAGCTTCGCGCAACGGTAAAGGTAGACCTGATGGAGCGTGAGCGCGAGCAGCGGCGGAGAACCGCATAATCCCATTTATTTTTATACATTCTTTTTTCAAAAAATCCACCCCTCGAAAGGAGGACACCCTCTATGGAAACAAAAGCCAACGTCAGTAACATTCCCACCCGCGAGAAGGTCTACAACTACATCTGTGAGTTCATAAGCGAACATCATGTATCTCCGTCTGTCAGAGATATCGCATCTGGCGTTGGCTTAAATTCCACCTCCAGCGTGGCATTGCACCTGAAAAGGCTGGAGGAGGATGGGCGTATTACCCATCTCAAGGGCACGAGCAGGAGTCTTATCGTCGTGGGTACAGCTACTCCGGTAGTGGCAGAAGCATCCGACGATGACCGGACGAGCCGCCCCTCTTATATGCCTCCTGTTGGCCACTGGGAATTTGTCAACAACTACGAGGCGCGGTGTACCCATTGCGGCAAGGAATCGTACATCGACCACAATGAACCCCATGATTTCTGCCCCAAGTGTGGGGCGGAAATGCAGTAACAATTTCAGGCACGGGAGCGATGGCTCTACCTCGCCTCCAAGCTGGTAGTTCGTCGGAGGTGGCGCCGGCACGGAAAGCGCCGGAATGTCCGATACCGGCTCTACATATGAGGGCTATTTAAGGTCTCAAAATCTTAAATGGCCCTCCCTGAAGAATTCCCATGAGTACGGACGGTATAGCCGGAATTAACGCCTGTGGAGATGCATGGTCGTCGCGGAAGCAGGAATACTCTGTTGGCTGGTCTTCACGTGAGAGGTGATACCGGCACTTTCGGGGAACTGAATACCTATGCTGGGTATACACCACCCGGAAATAACAGGGTTGTATACCTGAGCAAACTCGGACGGATGCCGTTTTGCGAGGTATATACCACCCAGAAATAACAGGGTTTATACTTGGAATTTCATTCGCAAATTACAATCGGGGAGGCGGGTCTTTTGATATACAGCGGTGACGCGCTTGCAGTCCTGAGACAACTGAATAGCGAGAGCGTGCAGTGCTGCGTCACGTCTCCGCCTTATTTCCAGCTCCGAGACTACGGAGTTGACGGACAAATAGGGCTGGAAGACACGCCGGAGGAGTTTATTGCAAAGCTGGTAGAGGTTTTCCATGAGGTGAAGCGAGTCCTGAAGCCGGATGGCACGCTGTGGGTCAACATTGCCGACAGCTACGCCGGAAGCGGAAAGGGTCGCAACGCGGACGGGCGTCATTCGGATGCCGGCGGGAAGAACTCGAAGCAGAGCACCAACACGGGTGCTGTCATGGGGCGCCTGAAAAAGACCGTCACCAGCGAGGACGCCAAGCCTAAGGACTTGCTGGGTATCCCTTGGATGCTCGCCTTTGCGCTGAGAGCGGATGGTTGGTATCTGAGAAGCGATATCCTGTGGAAAAAGACGAATCCCATACCAGAAAGCGTGAAAGACCGCCCCACACGCTGCCATGAATACATATTCCTACTCAGTAAGTCACGGACTTACTACTACGACTACGAAGCCGTTATGGAAGATGCCGTTGGCTACAATAACGCCGAGGTAGCGGGAAGCGAAGGCACGCTTCGGCTCAACACAAGGCGGCGTAAAGGCAATGCGAAATCATTCCGTGGCGGCGGTGCCTATACCAATAACCGCAGTTTTGACAACAGTGCTGAGGTGGAACGGGAGACACACGGAAACGTCGAGAATAAAACCGGCAAAAGAAACCTCCGTGATGTCTGGTCCGTTGCCACGCAGGGAACAAAAGAAGCTCATTTTGCGACCTTCCCTGAGAAACTCATTGAGCCTTGTATCCTTGCAGGAACAAAAGCTGGTGATGTAGTTCTCGACCCGTTCGCCGGGAGCGGAACGACGGGCATTGTAGCTCACCGATATGGACGTGAGTTCATCGGAATCGAACTTAACGAGGAGTATGCCGAGCTTGCACGGCGCCGCATTAGCGATGTCCAGATGCGGCTGGTGCTCTGAAAAAATTGAGTACGGACGGTATAACCGGAATTAACGCCTGTGGAGATGCATGGGCGTCGTGGAAGCAGG
>ENA-OOZQ01000344-OOZQ01000344.1-human-gut-metagenome-genome-assembly--contig:-NODE-344-length-40561-cov-6.080753_pt1 | contig 40561 bp, 69 predicted proteins | sample MGYA00241188_ERZ501399 | MGnify/ENA primary metagenome ERZ501399 (study PRJEB25962, sample SAMEA2042658) | human gut metagenome | biome: human gut; feature: human-associated habitat; material: faeces... | reverse complement strand
CCTGTTGGACTTGGAGCAAATCTAGTTACTATTGCTCCCTCTTCTAATTTTCTTTCTGGATATTTTTCTTCATAATAACTTATTGGTTTTGCATCTGGAAATATTAAATTTGCTAACTCTTTATAATCCATTTTTACTCCATCCTTTCATAAAAATACTTTTTATTATATTTTCCATTTCATCTAATAATACATTTTTTCTATTGATTATTTTTCTAACCCATAGTATAATGTTTTTGTCATTTTAATTCCTCCAATCCTTATAGAAAGGAGGTAACAAACACTAATGAAAAAAATAATTAAACTTTTCGTTAAACTTTATGTTTTAAAAAATATTAAAGATATCTTAAATATGTTTGAATAACACATAAAGTAAAAAATACTAGAGTTTGCAGACTCTAGTATTTTTTGTCATTTTCACATTAATGAAAAAATTATTTAAACTTCTCGTTAGAAATGATATTCATTTAAATTATTTTAAATTTGTATATCTCATTTCTTCTCGTATATTATACTAGAATTTTTACTATTTGTAAACACTTTTATATAATTTTTTATACTATCATCAAAAAAGCTCAACTATTTATTCCTTTCTTTATTTCTCTACACTTCCATAATAATTGGTAAAATCATAGGCTCTTTTTTCTACATTTCTTGAAAGCCTTATAATATCTAAATTTCGTTGATAAATCAACCTTTTCCTTTATTTTCACAAACTTGCTGAAACCTGTTCAAACTTGTGCCGTTATCAACAAATTATCAACAAATCCTTAATATTGTACTACAAATTTTAAAATATATCAATATAAAAAATTTAATTTTTGTCTAAATAGAAAAAAGTATCTTTCGCACCTGCACTATATATTTTATATGTATATCTTCTAAAAACTCTCAACAATATCTTATCTGTAAAGTTTAATCCCTTAATATTATTTAGTATTCTATAATCTTTTCTCATAAATACCTCCTTAATTAGATATTTTGAGATATATCCCTATATATATTTTACTATATTATGTAAAATAAAATAACTATTCTGGAAGTTAGATATTATCTTGAATTTTTCTTGATACACTTGTGTTTCATAATTCGACAATTTTCGACTTTTATTTTAAATCCTTAATTAATTCATCTATATATCTGCTAGAAGGATCATTATCTGTTTTTATTTCTGCTTTTTTTCTTTGTATATAATTAATAGCTTGTTCATATTCTTCCCTATTTATATATTCTTCAATATTATTTAACATATCTATTATATTTTCATTTTTCATAATATGCACCTCTTTCTTTTGCATATTATAACACAAATAACTATTTTGGAAAATAGTTATATTAGAATTGACTTAAATACCAGATAGTTAAAAAATTTATTACTTTCTTTTAAAATAGTTATATTAGAAGGAGGTGATTCAATGATACAAGTACGAGTAAATGAATTATTAAAAAAACAAAAGAAAACAAAATATTGGTTTGTAAAAAATATGGAAGGAGGTTATCAATCACTTACTAGAATGATGAACAATGAAACAAATAGTATTAGATTTGATACTTTAGAAAAAATGTGTGATTTATTTGATTGTGAAATTGGAGATATTATTGTAAGAAAGAAAGGAAAAAGAAAAAAATGAGTAAACTTATCAAACAATATGAAGAATTGAAGAAAAAAGACCCTAAAAAAATCTATATATTTAAAGTTGGAATTTTCTATAATATATTAAATGAGGATGCTAAAATAGTTTCAAATTCCATTGGTCTAAAATTAACTGATTTAGGTCCAAATATAATAAAATGTGGTTTTCCTATCTCCCAAATAGATAAATACACATTATTATTAAAAAATAATAATATTTCATTTGAAATAATTGAAAATTTTGCATCCCCAAATCAAAACACTTCTTATACTAATATTATTAATAAAATACAAAATATTGATTTAAATAACACTACATGTAAAGAAGCTTTTGATATATTATATAATATACAACAAAATTTAAAAAATATACAATAGGAGGAATATTTCCTCCTATTTTTTAATATTTATGAACTAATTTACAATATTTTAAATTTACCCATCCAGATGGAGTTCTAGCCCAATCTCCATTTATCTCGTATGTATCAAAGCGAGTTCCATTTGTATATGCTTTTTTAATTCCATAATTAGTTCCAGGTCCAGAACGAACATTTAATCCTGAAGAAGTATTTACAACATATAATCCTAATGAAAAACCATTATTGTTAGTATTATTTGTACTTTTTACATTGTTTGAATTTTTGGTTGTGTAAGACAATGATATCCATCCTGCTCCACTTTTTAATTTTCCCCAACCGTTATTTTCTTCAACAATAGTATATACTTCATTCTTTTTAACAGTTGTATTAATTCCATAATTAATTCCAGGTCCAGAACGAACATTTAATACTGATGCTGTTATTTTTACAGTATATCCACTTTGATTTATATTTGATGGATTAGATACTATTGGTGTTCCTGTTACAGCTTGTCCTGTAATCTTTTTGTATTCTTCTCTAATCATATTATAAAATCTTTCAAGTCCATTATCTAATGTCCTATGAGGACAATATTTTCCACTTCTATTTTGATGTGTTCCTATAGTATGTCTTTCATCTGTTATATTATTTAGATTCCACCCATATTGATTCATTAAATAGGCTATTCTTTCTGCAGCATTTTGTTCTGCTTTATTAAATCTATCTCCACCTGATTTAGAATAACAAATTTCAATTCCAATTGTTTTCATATTTCCAAATCCATGACCATCTCCTGAGTGCCAAGCATTTCTATTATGGTCAATTCCTTGTACTACCCTATAATCATCTATTGCTTCATGAAATGAAACTTTATTATTATTATTTATCATATAAGATATTTCGCTCATTGCTGATGCATCATTCGCTGTGTTATGAATTGTAATTCCACTTGGTGTCATACTATAAGGGCACTTTATACTATATTTACTTGATGGCATTACTACTTTTGTTACTTGCATTATTCTTCACCTCCCTGATAAAATTCATCAGTTTCTTTTACTTCTCCAATTCCATCTTTTTCATCTGGTATTGGAAAAATATTCTCTTGCATATTTATATCTGCAAGATTTTGATCATAATTTACTGTCTCTTCTTCCATAGCAAAACCTCCTTATAAAAAAATTAATACTGGAAGATTTTTTATTTTTCTTCCAGTATTTTAAGATTACAAGAATATATTTCTTGTGTTAAATTATTGATTTTTTGCATCATAGAATACAGTTGCTGTACCAATTCCACCAAGTGCTGTGATAACTGATGTTATTATTGCATTTGTATCTAATCCCTCAATATGTATTAAGCATCCAATAACTGAAGCTATAACACCTATTAATATATTTTGAACTGGTATTGGTAAAGTTTCATTCCAGTTAAATTTTTTAGAGACTTTACCTAAAATATAAGTAAATAATGTTGTAATAATATATACTAATATTTGTACTGTCATATTATTTTCCCTCCTTTCTTTCTATTCTTGAAATAATTTCATCAATTCTTTTATGTGCTTGTTTTGCTGATTCTTCTAGTCTTGTGATTCTGTCTCTATCAGCTTTTACATCATTTTTTACATCTGTAATTTCTTTCTTAATATCTGATATTCCATCCATAATATTTTTTAACTCTGTTAATACTGTTGCCATTTGTGTAGCATCTTCTTTTACATCTTCTTTTACATCTTTTCTTCCATTTCTCGCTATGTTATAAAATATCGTTATTAATGCTATTGATACAGATATTATACTTATTAATGTTGATAGTTCTATACTCATATAATTCTCCTCTCTTGTGAAAATTCGCAAAAAAATAGAACGATTTTTTATCGTTCTTCCTATTTATAATCTTCTCCTGTTATTTCTTTGTATTCCTCTGGTGTAATCCACTTCCCAACAGCATTATAAACTCTTGCTTTATTCCAAATTCCATTATCGTAATAATTTTTAACTTTTTCAAAATTCTTACTCATAGTTTTATACCTCCTCAAGATCAACATCAGTCATCATTGCTAAATATTCTATATCTGCTTTTGTTTTTATTTTATCTAGTTCATCTGCAGATAATTCTCTTAATACAAAATAATATCCTTTGTCTCCATAATCAAGTATTTGTACTAATTCCATGTGTTTAAGTTCTTCAGATGTTTTATCAGTTTCATTTTCAATTATAATTTTGGATAATTTACCTTTAAAATCATCTTCAGTTATTTTTGTTTTTGAAATATAATTATTTCCACTTAATTTTAAATCTTTAAGTTGTGTTCCATCAGCCAATGTAATTTTGAATGATTTTTCCATTTTACCCTCCTTTTAAATAAGTCATAGTATAGTTGATACATATTACTTATTTGCATTTTTGACATTATTTTATAGTTGCTAGACATCCAACTTTTAAATATATTTTCTATTTCTTTATAAGTAATTCTATTGTTGTCTAGTAATCTTTTATAAGCTTTCAGCTTTCTTCTTTCTCTTGTTATTGATTTTGGATTTATCTTTTTTATAATTCTTCCTGTTTCTGTTAGTGAATAGTTAATTTGTAATACTTTAAATTGTTGTGATAATTTAACAATTCTTGTTTTCTTGTCATTTATCACTAATCCTAGCTCATCAGCTATTTTCTTAATATTTTTTAATACATCTTTTAAAAATTCTTTATCTTCGTGAATAATATAACTATCATCAGTATATCTGCCATAGTATTTACATCCTCTTACTATTTTTATATAATTATCTATTTTTGATGGATACGAAATACCAATATTTTGTGATGGCTGACTTCCTATATCTACACCTTTTCCATTTTTATTGTCTATATTGAATACATCAAATAAGTTTTTTAAAATCCACAAAGTAATTTGTGCCTCTTCTTTGTTAGTTTTCCTTAAAAAATGTTCTAAATTTTTCAAACATAAATTATGAGGGATGCTTGCATAATATCCTGAAAAGTCTATTAACAATATATATCCCTCATTACTTTTATGTTTTCTATAATATTGGTGTAAATGTATTTCAAATCTTTTTCTATGAAAAGCTACACCTTTATTTTTTTGACTTGCTCCATTATCATAGATCAAGTATGGAGTAATTGCAGGACTTAAAACCTCATCACACATTAAATGATTTATAGTTTTATCTATCATATTATTTGTTGTAATATGGCGAATTTTACCTCTTTCATTTAATGTAAATTTAGTTCCTTTTGTTGGCTTGTACTCACCATTTTTTAATTCTTGCAAAAGTTGTGCAGTTTCTAATAGATGGTTCATTTCAAATAATTGTGCCTTATACTTAAAAGGTGCCCCTTTTATAGCTTTTGTCCCTGCCAAATATATCTTATTAGCATCATAATAAATATTCATAAAAAATCACTTTTATAGTATTACTGTTCGTAAACAAATACATAATGATTAGCATTTATCAATTTTCACAAATTGAAGGGATAATCTTTCCTTTCCTTTTCCCATATCCATACGATGGAAACTAGTCCATATAAAATTGCATGGGTTGTGAAATCAGGACGAACCCCGCCAGAGTTCGCTGCACTGTTATTGTTAGCATTGCCATTGTTGTTGACATTAGCAAAATTCGAAGAAGAAACGACATACAAAGATTACCCACTATTTTTTTATATTTTTTAAAAATCTATTGTCAGTTTGTCGAAGAGACTTAATCATATTAAACTCTTTTTGAATTTGCAAAGCTAGATTCATATACTTATTCAAGTCGGCATATAAGCATTCTCCTGCATATTGTAACTCATCTTGCAAGGCATTACAACAAGCCATTGCTCTATCCATTTCCAATCTTCTTTCTTCAAATTCAGACATATATGTTGGAAATATTGTATTTGCAATTCTCAAATGCCTGCTTATTCCTGTTGCTAGTTCTATTACATTATTTGATACTCTATCTATTTGACTGCGGTAAAACTTATACATACTTTCTCTTATTCTATTTTGTTCTTTTTCTTCAAGTCCTTTTATTCTGCTATTTATTTTATCTTCTACTTTTGAAAGTGTTATATAAAAACTATTTTCTGCTAAATTTGTTACAGCCATTCTAATTGCATAAGCACCATGTATAACTTCTAGTTTTGACTCTGCCCTTTCACTTTTCTTTATATCTGACATTACTAATAATACTATTACTCCTTTTCTAATTTTTCGTTTAAAATCATATCATAATTTTTTTAGAATTTTAACTATATTAGAAAACAGCTAATTTTAAAGACAGGGCATAAAGCCCTGTCAGATGCCTGATTAGTAGATTAGGAAAGCAGGACGAACCCCGCCAGAGGTCGCCGCACTGCCATTGCCAGCATTGCCATCGTGGCCGACATTAGCAAAATTCGAAGAAGAAACGACATCTCTTAACCAGTACCAGTATCTACCACCTGCATCATTTCTAGCAACTATTGAATCATGTCTTAATCTGAATAATGATAATTGTGAATTGTCTATTTGGTAATTATTAGGGACATTAGTTCCACTCATTGCATTTTTAAATATTTGACAACCATAAACCATTATTTCATTCATTAATTCTATATCCGAATCGTACCATGTTCCACCTGTTTCGTATCCATTAGTAACTGCATTTTGCAAATGATTTCTATGTTTTAATATATGTCCTGCTCCAAAATCATTTTTTATTATTGTTTTAAATGGTGTTAAATTTGTTGTGTACATTTTACTTCCAACATAAGCTCCTGTTGTAACATGTGTATCATTCATCATTGCAGTTCCCATTATTTTTTCAGGTATCATAAGTATATGTGGTTTTGTGCATTCTGTATCTCCCATGTGTAATCTATAGTTAATATCTGCAACTAAATATTTTCTTTTACTTGTTTTTCCTATGATATAATCTCCAACGAATATATCATCAAATGTTCCTGCTGCAATTTGTTTGCTTAATGTCCCGTCATAAAATAAATCAGTAATATCTTTTCCTCTGTAAATTGCATTATGTGCCCCAGCATTTGAAGCAACAACAATTGATTTTAAATTACTAAATTTTGCATCATAATCATTCTTTAATTCATCTGCTTTTTCATTTAATTCTTGTTCATTAACATATACTGTACTTGGATCAACAGTAATTGTTACATTATTTGCATTATCAACAGTAATTATCATATCGTAATAATGTTCTTTCTTTTCTGTTATAGAATTATTTATATATTCTGCTTCTGTTCCATAATTTATGTATGCAAATAATATCTCTTCTTGTGTATCAGGATCAATAGCAAATAATCCTAATTCTCTTAAATAAAAACTATTTTCAGCATCAGTATTTTTAAAAAGTCCCCTAACAGTAACTTGTGTATCTGTTTCTCTACTAATTTTTGTTATATCAAAATTTAGTTCTTGATTTACTAATCCTGTTAAAGCTTTTATAGTATCTACACTCCCATCTGCAATTTCTCCACTACCAATCGCAAACTTTGAAAAAGACAATGTTTTTGATTGTAATGTTTTAGCTGCTAAAATTGCACCTTGAGTAGTTATATAAGTTATTCCATAAGCCATTTATTATTCCTCCTCTACTAATTTTATATATTTTCTATGTACAAGCAAAATTCCCACATTATAATCTGTAGGAACTTCATGTTCAACTTTTATTGTATCTGTATTTATAGGTAATTCCATATAATTTCTACGAATTAAAGTTGTCCCAAAATTATATGGTAAATCTAACACCGTATTCATATTTTTAAAATACTGGTCTATATCATACAATATTTTTTCAAGTACATTTGCTTGTTCATAATTTATGGTATTATTATAAATTATTGTTTCTGTGATAATTCCATAGCAAAACTCTTTTAGCTTATCAATATTATGTCTTATTCTATCGATTTGTGTTCTGGTTGGATAATCTTTTAAGTTCCAATTTGTTTTTATTACTAGGGTTTCAACAAAACCATATCTTGATAAAATATCTCTTAAATATCCACACCATTGTTCAACTCTGTTCAAATCTGTATAATTATAACTACCTTTTAAATGAACAATACTTCCTGGATTGTTCAATGCTGTTTCAACATCACTTAACAATCTATCATATATTAAATCATCCATTGTTTGCCTCCTCCCCTGTTGGCAATTGTACATAAACATTTCTTACCAACATAGATGCATAGTTTTCACTTAATTTTGCCTGTCTTAATACTGTCAATAATCTTACTCTTGCATTTATTTCTGCACTTGCTAAAAATCCACCAGTCAAATCAATATCTAACTTTTTAATATGCCCTACTAATTGCCTTCTAAAATCATCACTTTCTATTGCAACATCTTCTGTCAATTTTTCTTCTTGTAAAATAAAATCAAACCCTGTCGTATATGTGTTTTGATAATAATCTAATACTTTTTTAGCAATAATTCGTGCATTACTTTTATTAATAAAGTAAGCTGATTCAATTTTTAATGTATTAGATTTATTCGAGTCATTTATATTTTCTAGTTCAACTGATATTTCTTGTGTATTATCTATATACTTGTGTCCAGTGATTATAACTTCCGTTTCAGTTGTACAATTTATAATTGCATAATTACAATTATATTTTTTTATTGTTCCTCCTGTACATGATATATCACTGACAGGTTTATCAAATAATACTCTATTATCTCCAATACTTAAAGTTCCTTTATATACTTCTTCTGATTCACTATTTTTTACATAATTATGTGATGTTATAGCAACTTCTGTAACTATTTCATTCTGTTTAACTTTTTTCGTTCCCTGGAATATATTAGTTTGTTCAATAGTATTATTATCTTCTTCATCAGTAATTGTATATATTCTTATTTTATTGCTTCTGCTACAATCAATTAGTGCTCCTATTGAAAAAACAATTTGTTGTAATGCTTTTCTATGAGAACACACTGGAATATATCCTGTTAATTGTATTTTCTTTAAATCTTCTTGTATTTCAAAATTAGACTCATCAACTTTTGCTGATGTCATTATTTCTTTGACTATATTCTCAAATCTTTCATTAACATACATTCCACCATAAAAGTCTGTTTTATCAATAATTCCAATCAAATCAACTGCTTTAAACTGCATTATTTTATTGTCTTTATTTTCCCATGAATCAAGATAAAATGTTCCCATGTTAACTTCTTTATTTTGTTTTAATAAAAACTCTTTTACTTTAAATGCTTGTCTTTTCTGTAATAAACTATAAAATCCTGTTGGATTTATAATATTGAATTCATCATCTTCAGAATAAACTGTAAAATCTAAAGTATTTATGCTTACCTCTGAACTTAATAAATCCATTTCTTCTAGTATATTTGCACTCATTAAATTTTCGCCTTCAAATATTTTATCAGCACCATATTTTATATTGTATAATTTTAAATATCTATATGGATTATTTGTACTATAAAAAATTATTACTATCTTTTGGTAATTTTCAACAACATTATTGCAAACATATTCATAATTATCGGGATAAAAATCTGTATCATTTATCAGTTTATTATCTTTATCATAATATGTTAAATTCAAATGATTACAAAAATCTCCTGCTTTACTAAACAACAATGTTAGCCCAAGACTACTATGAGGTTCTGTAAAATTAATTTCTAGTATTGGTGGCTTTTCAAATGTCCCTATTTCATTACTCATACTGTTTGACCATAAGCACATATTATCTAAATTTTCAGGCATTAATTCAAAAGTGCCATCTAGAGCAAATTGATTATTTTCACATGTGCCATATTTTACTTCTGCAATATCATCTTGTTTTAAATCATTTAAATCAACAAATTCTTGCTTATCCTTAACAATTAATTGGCTATCTTTTTTTGCTGTAACATCAAAAAATCCAAATATTATTTGAGACTTTGTTTTCATAACTATCAACTCCTTGCTGGCTTTTTAGCCGTGAAATTAACTGTTAAGTTCTTAAAATATGGTTTTCCATTCTTATATGAATACATTTCATCTGTTACATCGCTAAAATATGCTCTAAACTTAAAACCTGCAATATCGATATCATGAAACTCTTCTGGTTCTGTTAATTTATTATATAACCTATTATATTCATCATAGTTACTATCTTTTTGTCTTTCAAAATTTATATTTTTATAATTAAAGTAAACTCCTATTAATTCTCTTTTTAAATCTCCATCTTCTACTCTGTTTGCATATTTATCTAAAAAGTTGGCGTTCCTTTTAACACCAACTTTTACTTTTATATTATATATTTCTCCATCTATTTTTAAGAAGTCACTCCATATTTCATTATCCATTATGAGTTACCTCCTATAATTAATTTATCTCCTCTTCTATTTGATTCTCGATCCAATTCCGGTTTTAATAATCTTATTAGCTGTGATAAAGTTCCATCAAATCTTAACACAATTTCTCTTCCTTCCTCATTTCTTGAACCAATATTTAAAATACTTGCAATTTTTTCTGCTAATATATCCATCCACTCTGTATTATTTTCTAATGGTAATACTGCTTCTTTTCCAGCTTCACCAATAATAGCTTGTGTTGGTTGATTTACAATACCTCCTCGTGCAAGTTTCGGTATAGATAACATATTAAGTTTTCCAATATTTACTCCAGGAATTGCATTAATAACATCTATACCACTATTAATTAATCCAAAGAAACTATTTATTACTGATTCTATTTTATTTAAAATCCAGTTTATTGCTGATTTTACTGCTCCAGATATTGCATCCCCTATTGCTGTTCCTAATGTACTAAATTTATTTTTAAGAGCACTCCACATATTTGATACTATATTTACTAAACTATTTTTTATATTATTAAAAATGTTTACTACACTATTTTTTATATTGTTAAATATATTTACAATATTGCTTTTCATATTATTAAATTTATCTTTTACACCATTTACTATATTTGTTATTACATTTATTATTGAATTTTTAATATTGGTCCATATTGTTAATATAGTTGTTTTTACTGTTGTAAATAATGAAATTATAAAATCTTTTGCTGCATTAAATTTTGAAACTATTCCATTATAAATTCCAGAAATAACATTACTTATAGTTGTTTTGATAGAGTTCCAAATACTACTGAAGAAATTACCTATTGCTGTAAAAACTGTAGTTATTACATTTTTAATAACATTTATAACACTCGTTATTATACTACATATTGCATTCCATATAGTCTGAACTAATACACATATTGCGTTCCATATTCCGTGAAAAGAATTCTTTTATTCCATTCCAAGCTGTTTCCCAATCACCAGTAAATACTCCAATTATAAAATCCATTAAGCCACTTAATGCATCTAATACATAACCTATTGCTGTTATTACCCCACTTATTACAGGTTGAAGTGTTGATAATATCCACTCAACAACTGGTGTTAATGCTTGTAAAACAACACCAACTACTGTTACTATGGCTTCACCAACTTTACTTAATGTTGATAGTAATTTTTCAAAAGTTTCTTTTCCTCCATTTTCCCATATTTCTACTAGCCATTGTGTAATTTTCTTTAGCCATTCTCCTAATGTTCCTAATATTCCCATTATTCCATTTAAGAAATTTTGAAAACTTGTACTTGCTGTCCAGTCTGCAATACATTTAACTACACTTTCTACTATAGTTAACAAATTATTAAATGCATCCGCTAATGCTTGTACTAATTTATCTCCATTATTATTATTTTTCCATGCATTTGCTAAAGCATTTGCAATATTCCCAACTATATTTAATAAATCTGCAAATAAATTTAATAATAATTCTATCGTTTTTTGTGCTGTTCCATTAGTCCATATCTTTGCAAAACTGCTTCCAATTGCTACACATAAATTTTTTATCCCATTAAAAGCATTATATATTGCATTCATAACTGTTTGTCCTGTTGTTTCCCATGCTTTTTTAAAAGGTTCAAATATAAAAGCAAATATATTTTTTATTTTTTCTGCTAGTTCTTCATATTGTTTCATTAATGAACTTAAGTCTGTTGGATTTATTCCTGCATTTCCATCACCGGAGTTATCATCTTTTTTCAGTACATCTAAATTATCAAAACTTGCTAGATTGTTACTTGTTTGTTTAGAACTTTTCGCTGTGCTTGCTGTACTTTTAGCAGTTTTCTTTGCAAATATATTTATATTTGCAAAAGCTTTTACTATTGCCCCTACAACTGCTAATATTTTATAAAATATCTGTAAAACACTTTGAATTGCTGGTGCAAGTGCAGCTCCAATATTTGCTTTTAAATTAGAAATATCAGCTTGTAATTGTTTTGCTTCTTTACTTGAACCATTTAGCCAATCATTCATTGAACTTTTTAAAAGACTATAGATCCCCTGAAATCCTAACAATGCTACTCCATATTTTGCTAATTTTTTTACAGAACTTCCTAGTGTCTTTGATATACCTAAACTTTCAACAGAAACTTTCTTTGTATGTTTAGAAGCATCTTTCATCTTTTGTTTAAATGCTTCAGCTTTTTTCTTTGCTTCTTCTACTTTACTATTAACATCTGATTGTTCTTTTTTTGCTTGGCCTAATGAAGTATTTAATTCCGATTGTTTTCCTTTTGCAGATTCTAATTTTGTCTTATACTCATCAACTTTAGCTTGTAGTTGCTCTTGTTTTCCAATTAATTTTTTATATTCTGAATCCGCTTCAATTTGACTTTGTATAAATTCATTAAAATTAGCCTCAGACATTTTTCCTTCAAAATCTCTATAAGTTTCAAATATTCTGTCCCCAACTAGGTCCATTTTCATTTGAACATTATCTAATTCCTGGGATGTTTGCATAAACTTATCATTTAATTTATTAACTTCATTTCCTGCACTAGCAACACCGTTTTTCTAATTGTTTTACTTTTGTATCTACACTTCGTTTTAACTCTTCTAATCCCTGTTCTGCACCTTTTTTATCTATTTTTGTATTAATACGAATAGAGCCGTCTGACAAATTTCTCACCTCATTTCTTATAGGTAAGTCATCGGCACATAATGGCTCTACTTGACTTGTTTTTTATCAATTTTTATTTCGAATACTTTTTTGCATTTTTTCCCTTTACACTTAACAAAAATGCCACTGCATTTAGCATCTTTGCTAAATGTAATGGGCATTTTATAACCACAAAATGGGCATTCTATTTTTTCTATTTTAATCATCTCCTAGTAACTTATTGAATTTTTCTAATGTCTCTAAATCTTCGTTGTCAAAGTCATATTCTGTTGGTAGTGCAACTCTTTCCATTGCTTCTTGAATTTTATTTCTTGTTTTAGAATCTTTATAGTCTGACAAGTCTGTATTTCTTAAATCTCTAACACGATTTAAAATACTATTCTCTGTTAGTCCACTTATTAATTCACAAAATTGCCAAAAGTGCATTTCCCTATTACTAAGATCTATTGAATAATCAGACATAAAACTAGCTCGAATAAGCTCTTTGTCATATTCGAAATCCATGTCTTTTTTTACTTCTTTTATATTTTTCTTTTCTTTTCCACATGATAAAAATATTGCTGCTTTTTCAAGAGCAATGTTTAAGTTTGGTGGTATATTTATAACATTTCCATTTTCATCTTCTCTGCCAAATAACACGCTAACTACTGCAATTGCCCTTTCTATATCTGAAATCGATGAATCATCTATAATTTTAAAGCATTCTAACGCATATCTATAATCTGTATTTAATTCATAGATGTCCCCATCAACTTCTGCATGTGTCGGATACTCATTCATATTAAATAACCGTATTTCTTTTAGGAGCATACTTTTTATACATATTTTGTTGTATATTTTGTATTTTTACTCCCATTTTTTCAAATTCTGGCAATAAACCATTTAAAAAATCAGCAAATTCTTCTTTATCATTATAATCACCAAAAACAGCTTGGCATGTTCCTTTTCCAAGAAATTTATCTAATATTTCTCTTAATTTGTTATATCCTTCAGCTTCCATATAATAAAATTTTCTTGTTGCTGGACTTAATTCAAATTCTCTACTTTTTATATTTTCTATTGTAATATTTGCTATTTCTGGCACTTCTTTTATACCTTCAGCTAATATTTCTTTCTTTATTTCTTCTTCTTTTTCCTCTAATTTATTCATCTCTCTAAATGCATCATCATATAATTCAAGTATTTTTATTGGAAAATTAGCATCTCCTAAATGAAAAGTTAATGTATGAAAAACATTATCCTCTGCATCTGTTAAATCTACTGTGTATATATTTTTATTTTTTATAATTTTTAATGAACCATCTGCCATGACTTACCTCCTCGTATAAATAAAAAAATAATGCTACCTCAAATAATAGTAGCATTATTTTTAATTATTATTTTTAGGCAGTATATTTGCCTTTTGTAAATGTAACTTCTCCGTTTTCAGATATTGTTACATACCCTGTTTCTTGGTTTCCATTTTGCTTTACATTGTATGTAATTTCTTTTGCATCAAAATCACCAATAACAAGAGTAGTATTTATTTTTGCAGCTTCAAAAACATTTTCTGCTAATTGGCTATACAAATATACTTTTAAACAATCTGTTTTTGCATCTTCCTCAACTGCTAAATTTTTTCTTTTTTCATCTACAAATTCAAATATTTTTTCCCCTACATAACACTTTTGTGTAACATCAAATGTTGGAGAATATGAAATTACTTCATTTGTAGCACTATCTTCATGAATATATTGATTTGATTCTTCTTCTGCATTATAGGCTTCTTTCATTTCTGAAATACCTTTACCCATCCTAGCATAATCTGGTTTCTCTGATGTTCCTACATTCATAAATGTGGCATATAAACTTCTTTTCATTTATAAAATTCCTCCTTTTTTATTTTTTTCTTTATAATAAGTAATTCTTAATTGTATTTGATATCTAGCCGTATCAATTCCAGTTTGATACGCATATCCTGTACTTGTACATTCTATACTTTCAATACCTTCAATATCTGGTAAATTTCCCTCATTATTCTGTTCCTCAACCCAATTACTAAAATCTTCATAAAATTCAGTATTTAGCATATTTTGAATTGTTTCTTGACCATAACTTTCTCTACTTGCAAGAATAAAAGCAAATTGTTTTATTCCTGAATCATCAATAAAATCAGTATCTGTTGGAGAAACAGGAGTTGGTTCAATACTATATGCAATCTCATTTTCTAAATAATCTACTCCAATTTTTCCATCATGTAAATACGGACATTTAGAAATATATTCTCTAATAGCTTTTATTATAGATTTTTTATCTTCAGCCATTTTAATTACCTCCATTTGCTAGTTGTTGAGCTCCTTTTACAATTTCTTTACCTTCAGCTGCTTTCATTCTTTCAAACCAAAATGCACCTCTTTGCGGACCTCCGTAAAATGTTAAATCTTTATCTGTAACTGTTTTAGGAGCTGGACCTACCATAACTTTTCCATAATATAAATATCTTGGTTTTACACCAATCCAAGCTACTTCTCCACTTCCTATAACAGTTCCTAAAATTCCCATATTCATTAATGCACCTGTTCTGAATGGTAAATATTTAGCACACCTTTTTAATACTTCATTATCTATGAATTTTTGAACAAATCCACCATCATTTAATCCATGATCTTTTAAAATTTTTTTAGTATCATTTAATTCTAACTCACCATGAAACTGTATCATACTAATGCAATCTCCCAATGTGGTAATCCACCTTTTAGTTTATCATCCACACTTATTATTTCAAAAACATCATCATAGTTCTTTTTTAATGTTGTAATTGTATTTTCTTTATTAATATTATAATCAATTTCTCCAATCACAACTATATCTCCCTCTTGAAATGTAAAATGTTTCTTTACTTCTTCAGATGATAAATTTTGGTATTTTTTTGGTGAAATATATTCTTTATCTTCACTTTCTAAATTTTCTATTGGTATTATTATTGTCCCAGAACTCGCATTTTCAAGACCGGACTTAATAACATTTACTGCTTTTTTCTTATCTACATTTACACCTATTATATAAGTCCTTATGTATTCATAATCTCTAATACTAGGGTCATACTTTTTATTAAAAATAGTTATACTATCTTCAAACATATTTAGCACCCCCTATATAGTAGATAAACACCATTACTGTCTTTTATTTCTGATAAGTAATTAACCAAAGTATCATATAATTCTTTTTCATCATCACTATTTCCTTGATAATTTACGGACCAAGAACCTACACTTTCGGAAGTTTTACCAGTCCTTTTTTCTATTTTTAATATTTTATCAGCAATAGAACAAGTACAATATTTTACTTCATCTGGAATATTTTCTTTGTCGATTCTTCCGTATGTATTCTTTTTAATATACATACTAGATTCTAATGATATTCTTGTAAAAGTAGATTCGGGCATTTTTCCGCCCATATTCTTTTTTATAGAAATCATAGTCGCAATATCTCATGCCCTTTCCTCCTTTTATTCTTCATTTTCATTGCTACCAACATTTGTGTCACTACCATCTTGTTTTGTGTCCGGATTATCTTTCGTATTGTCCGGTTTTGTGTCTGTACTGTCCGGATTTTTATCAGTTTTTTCTCCTGTATTATCTTGTTGTCCTTCTTTGTAATTTTTTATAAATTCAATAATATCTGATTTACTTTTAACATTTGATGGAATTGTAATATTCTTTTCAGTTGCATATTCTTTTAATTCTGCAACTGTCATTTCATCAATTGTTTTTTCTTCTTTTATAATCTCAACCTTAACACCTTTTTTTTGTAATTTATTAATTATGTATTCATTATCACAAAGAGCCTCACCTTTATCAAAGTGAAGCCCATATCTATCTTGTGTTAATGGTTGATTTAAAAATATTTTAGCTTTCATATTTTTAAACCTCCACTATTATTTTACTTTTATTTTTCTAAATACCCCTGCTTTTAATGAATTTTTCAATACAACAGCTGCAACCATTTCAACATCACCTTTTTTTACTGCTCCTGCTTCTTTAAAGTTTGGTAAACATGTTGATATAATTTTTTCTCCTTGTAATGAAACTCCATGGAAACCATCTTTTGCAATTTGAACTGCATAAATATCAGTTGTTCCTTCAACATCATCTATTGGAACACATGGTATAGTTTTCTTTGTTTTTGGATCAAAATACTCCTCTAAATCTTGCATAGGAATTCCATCCCAGTTGTCTACACTTCTTCCAAAAGCATCTTCACTTGATGAATAATACCCTGCTCTTCTTGCAATACCTTTCATTTTTGTTTTCATTTTACCATTCATTAAGAATATATGTGGCTTACCTTGCATTTTAGAAACAAATTCATCCATCATATCTAAAAATGCTTTATAATTTGCATCCATTTTTTCACTTGTAGATAAATCAATTGCAGTCTCTGTATTGTATTCAGTGCTTGAACCAGTTAATAAAGTATCTAATCCATCAAATTCTTTTGAATTTGTGTTTGCGTCTCCATTTATAACTGTATAATGGAATAAGTTTATAGCACCTTTGATTTTTTCTTTCATTTGGAAGTCTACTTCATCAACAGCACCAGAAGAATTTGCAATAACTCTGTCAATTTTAAATTCTCCTCCAAATATTTTTAAATCAGCTGATGCTCTTTCTCTTTTTGCTTCGTTTGAAGCATTTTCATCATTTGAATATTCATTGTTAATTTCCCTAAATGCTGCTGTTGAAGGAGTTTTTAATTTCATATAACCATAAGTTAATGTACTTCCTCCTGTTCCTGGTGATACAGTATCATCAAATATTAACATATCTAACAATAATGATCCTCTTCTAAATTCATCAATTACTTGTTGGTCAACTTTATCTGCCATACCAACTTTGGCTTCTGCTAATGTAATCATAAAAAAATACCTCCTAATTTTTATTTAAATTTTTCTTTTAGTGCATCTAATAATGTTCCACTTCCTGTGTTAGAATTTTGGTTATTTGTTTGTTGTGTACTGAAGTTTGGCAAGTTTTTATTATCATCTTCTGACTCAAATAAATAACTAAATTTTTCATTTTCTTTAATTGGTTTTATTTGTTCTTCTAAACCTGTTACTTTTATCTCTCCAGTATCTTTATTTACTTCTCTACCAATTTTCTTCATATTCAAATGTCCCATTATTGATGCCTTATCTTTTACTTTGAAACCTTTTAAGGCAGTTTCTAGGGCAGCATCGAATTTCATATCTTCGACCTCTTTTGAGCCTTCAGCTTTTCCTCTTTCATATTCAGCTGTTTTAATAGCTTCTATATCGACATTTTCTAATTCTTTAATTTTTGTGTTTTTAGTTTCAACAACACCTTTTTGTACTTCGATATCTTCTTTTAGATTTTCAATTTGTGTTTTTAACGGAGTAATATCTTTTCCGTTTTCATCCATAATTGCATCTACTGCTTTCTTTATTTCAGCCTCATCTGTTACACCTAATGCTCTAATTTGATCTTCGATAACTTTTCTTTTCATAATATACTTTCCTTTCCCAGCTACGATTTTTTACGAGTTTTCTCTTCTCTTTGCTGCTTGCACTTGTTACGACTTGCAAGTAGTCATATTTTTAAATAAAAAATAGACATATAGAATATGCCTAAAGTTAATAACAATATTTTTAGATGCATCTATGCAATCTATTTATTTTTAGTTGCATTTTCTTCTATTTTTGCATCTTGTTCTTCAGTTTTTTCTTCAACTACTGTTGAATTTACTTTTTCAACTATATAAGGATTTTTTAATAATTCTTCAGCTCTTTTCTCTGAAAATTTATATGTCTTTCCTTTTTTATAGTCAACATTCGTTTCTTTATCAGTAAAATTTTGTTTTACTATTAACTCAATTTCTTTTGCCATTTTTATCACCACCTTTCAATTAAAAAAGCACTATACTCTGTATGTATAATGCTTTTTATTTTATAATATTTTTTAATTCTTCTTTTTCGTTGTCCTCAATGATTTCCCATTTACCACACAACTCCATATTTTCCATATCAGATGGTCTAATAGCTGAATATAAATAATCTTCTCCGCTATCATCTATGATTCTTAACATACCATCTTCAATTCCAATACATTCATAAATTTTTCCATTAGTCAGTCCTTCTATTCCAAAACTTTTCCCAATATATTTAACTTTCAACTATTTTCCCTCCTTTAATGTTTTATTTTTTATTTTCCAATCGCAAAGTAATCCATTTTTACCTTGTACCCAGTGAATGTCAAAAATATATTTATCACTTTCTATTTTTCCTGCTCGTTTTATCCAATCTTCCGGTTTTCCACCGTATTTTTCTGCATATTTATCTGCACTTCTAAATTTCTTTTTATTATCTCCAGCTATTGTTAAAATATTTTTTATTTCAGCATCTTTTGGGATAAATCTATTTACTCCTAGATTGTCAACAAAGCCTAGTTTTCTTCCTAAACCTATACTACTATTATATAATATTTCTTTATCTTTTTCAATTATTTTTGAGCCATTTACAGCCTTTTGAGATATAGACTTGTTAAATCCTGCTACTCTTTCTCGTGCTGTATCTCTTTTTAATCCTGTTTGTTTTATGAAACTATTTAATTCTTTTTCTTTATTTTTCAGTTTGTTAGAACTTAAATTAAATTTATTTCTTGCTTCTTCTAATAATTGTTCATCAGTAGAACCGAGCATTATACCTTGATATCCTGAAATTTCTCTTTTTATTTCTCTAATTTCTCTTTCTTTTTCTCTTTGCATTTTTAATGCTTCATATTCACCATATTCTTTGCCATTATATGTTACGGTTTTATTATTTATTTCTTCTAGTTCTTTGTCTGTATAAGCTCTCTTACTAATTCCTTCTATAAATGGAAATTTGTTATGCCTACAATTTATACCACCTAAACCATCAACTTTACCATATCCTGTAACTTCTTTTAAACTAGGGTATTTACCATTATTACCACTTATGCTATAAACTTTCCCCTGCCACCAAGCATGATTAGTATGATCAAGTTTTTTAGTTACTCTAGCACCAACATGAGCTGTAACTTCAACCAAATCACAATTCATTTCCTCTGCTCGTTTGTCCTGTAATTTGTTTGCTGTTTGACTTACCCCTGTTAAAACTGCTCTTCTAACTGCTACATCAATTTTATCCAATTTTCCAGAAGGATACATTACATTTATGCCATCTTTTGATAATTGTTCTACTGCATTAAATATAGCTGTATTATAATCAAATGCTCCACTTGTATATTGCCTATATGCCATATTTGTTATTTCTTGAAATTTGCTTTGAGCACTACCTGCTGTTGTCATTATCAAGTTATTTATATCATTATTTGCTTTTTGAATACCAGTTTTTAATATTTGCATCATTGCTGGGCTTTCTCTAAAAGCTGTTGGTTTTAATCCTGCTAATTCATAAATCTCATCATCAAATGACATTGTTTCTATTGCTGCATTTTCGAATATTTTTTTTACTTCATTCGTTGATAAATTAGTTATATTGGCAATTTCTTCGATAATATCATTATACAGATAACCACTTTCTTGAACTGCTTTTATTTGATGTCTTGCTGTTTCTGTCATAACCCCTGATTGAACAATTCTTCTAGCAATATCTTTTATAATAAAGTTCTCTAATTCAGCATTTATCTTTATTGCTTCATCTGCACAATGCTCTAAATAATCTGGTGTTAACATTAGATCTCACCTACTCTTCATCGCCAGTTGTATCTTCTTGTGTCGGTAACATTGCCTTTGCTTGTTCTTCAGTTACTCCATATCGTTTCATTAGATATAATTCTTTCTTTATATATCCCATATTAGCTTCTTGCATCATTATCGTTTGTTCTTCTTTTGCATCTACTAATATACTATCATCCCACTCATAGCTTGTTTCATATTTTCCAATAGGTGCTAAATGATATAATGTTGCAAGTACATCCATTGCGTATATTGTATCTTCAAGAGCATCTTCCAAAGCTGTTTGAATATCTGAAACAGTTGCATAACTTCTTTGTTTTGCACTTCTTATTTCAGTTGCTGTTTTTTCAATTAATTCTGGGTCAGATATTGTCCCATAAGCCATTCCACATACAAATTCTATTCTTTTAAGGATATCGTTAAATCCTTTATATAAATCGGTTTCTCTAATTTCTGGGCTAAATACTTCATAGAATGCTTTTCCATCTTTGTTACTTCCTGTTGCTCTAAATAATCTATCTTTTAATTTTGGTAATTCTAGTTTATCACTCATTATCTTACTTGATTGTAATGCTGTAGGGTCTGCATCAATTGCTAGTTCAGAACCTTCAAATTCCCATAATAATCTAGAAAATTGTTTATCTGCCTCTTCTATTAATTTTGTAGCTCTTGAATATACTGATACACTTATTGGACTATCTGGATCTATTGTATTTGCAAATGGTATTTTAAAATATCCAAACAAAGGCCTTTCAATATTATTTATTACAACTGTCTCCTGTATATTTTTCCAATCTTCTACTGCGGTCAATGATATTTCTTGTCCTAAAATTTCCTCTGTTGTACTCATGTATGCTTTATTTTTTATTGTATATGTTTTTGTACTTAAATCTAAATCATGATATTCAAGTCTTGTAAAATAATATTTACCTTCAATTTTTCTACTTACAAAAATACCTGATGTACAATCTTCATTACTATCATAGGAAACTGGAAAAAAATTAGTCCCTTTGACTATATCTATTAAAAGTTGTCCATTTGCTACATAAGGTTTGAAAACTAATCCTCCTAAAGAACAACCATACTCTAGATTTTTTCTTAATTTCTTTTTTAATTTCTTGTATTTATCATTTAAATAATCTGCTCTTTTACTTCCTGTTATTTGACTTTCAAATTCAACAAGTGTTGATGTTGCAAATTCTCTTGAAATTGATGCTGGTAGTCCACAACTTATAACATTTTCATTTAACCATGGTGCTTCATCTTTATACATCTTTTCCCATAAACTTATTGCTGTTACCATTTTATCTGACACAGCAACATTTACATTAAATTTAGTTCCAACATTTACATTAAACATTTTATTTATTACACTCCTTATCCATCCTAAAATTTTATTAAACATTTATATTACCTCCGTTAAAATTAGAAGATCAATAGACCTTTCTATCGTATATTCAAATGCATCTAGTGAATCTATATCAGAACTTCCATCATCAAGTCTTTCATCTTTTGTTAATTCTTTTGGGTTCCAAACTGCTGTGCAAAATGCTGTTTCCAATGTTTCACAATCTTCTGTTAAATATAACCTCATTTGTCCCATTAATCTGTTAGTTGCTCTAATTCTTTCATTTATTTCACTTTTCCAAGCATTATCAATAGCTAAAGAAATATTTGCATTTAAAAGTGAAGTCCTTAATCCTCTTATCAATGTTTGTTCTGCACTATCTGCATAACATATATCTGGCATTCCATATAAATTTATTATTTTTAATACAAAATCAACAAACAAATCACCCAATTTATTAGGGTCTATATCTCCAAAATGTCTTTCGCTAGCTAAACCAATAACATCTCTAAAATCTCGACTTATTCCAGTCGCAACAAAAGCATGTCCTGAACCATTACCACCAAAGTCAACACCAATAATAATCTGCGATATTCTTTTTTTAGCTTCTTCTCTTGATATTCTAAATGCTTCTGGTTTATTAGCAAAATTCCTATAACATAAACCTTCGGCAATGCATCTTTTTCCTAAAATATCTCTTAAGTACCATATACTATTTTGGTCATATTGGCTTATAATTTCTTGTTTTCTTATATCTGGAATATTTATATTGTCGAATATTGTAAAATGTTTATAATTATAACCTCCTAATAATTTTCCTTCCTTATGTTTTTTTGCATAATTATCAATGTATTTAGTGTATATATCTGCATTTGGATTATCTGGGTTTAAATCCCAAAATACTTTTCTTCTTTTTGCTGCTAGCTGTCTGTTAAAAGCTTCTTTAATTGTTTTATCATGATGTAGGTTAATTTCTGTTCCAATCCACATTCCATAAGAGTTACCACGGATTTTTTTATAACTATCTTCTTTAGCTGCTCCGTGCAAATATTACTATTTTTTGTTTATTATTAGTATCAGGTCCTTTAATATATAGGCATTCATTACCTTTAAATTTTCCCCAATGACTTTGTCCTCTAAATATGTATTCTAGTCCAAATCCATTTGCATCTCCTATATTCAATTTAGCATTTGCACTTGTTGAGCCAGTTGCTAAATGTATTTTGTCTGGTGTTGTTTTTAATTCATGTGCAAAGGCATACACATTATCAACTGTTTTTCCTGCTCTTACTGCCCCCTCTGCAATATTAAAAGTACAATTTACACAATTTCTTATATATTCTTTGTGTTTATCACCAAAACTAAAATCTATCGTTTTTTTTCTTTTTACATTTCTAGCTACCATATAAATCAGCATCCGTTTCTGAAGTATCTTCTATTTCTTCACCATCCATGTTTTGTAACTCTATTTCCAACCTTTTCTTTTCTATCTCAAGCTTTTCTTTTTCTATTTCTAGTTTTTCTTTATCTAATCCAATCTTGCTTAAACTTTCTATACACCTTCTCTTGGATTCTTGTATCCTTGTTAATGCTTCTTCTATCCTTTGTATAGCCATTGTTGTATTTTCTGCATGTGTTATTGTGGTTATTGCATTATCTTTATTCCATGAAACATTTTGATAATTAGTTTTAGAAATATTGTTTATAGTCATATCTTTATTTTTATCTTGTAGCTCTTTTATTCTTTTTAGCATTCTCATTTCTCTTATAGTTAAAATTTTCAATTCATCTAATAGTGCCTGTTTCTTGTTCTCTATTTCATAATTATCAAATATCTTTTGTTCTTCTTCAGATAAAACACCGGAGAATATGTTTTCATACTCTCCGGTTGTTACTGCTCGTTTATTACCTTTTTCCGCTCCTGGTCCGCCTTTATTACCTTTTGCATTTTTATTTTTCTTTAACGCTTCACTACGATTACTTTTTCTTTTCCATTTATTTTTTTGTATTAAATAAATAAGTTGACTGTTAGTGATGTTGTGTTTTTCTTGTATTTCTTTATATTTTAGCCCTGCCACATAATCTTTTTTTATTTCTTTCTTATTCACATACAATCACCCCACCACTTCTTATTTTTCCTTTCCGAAGATTTCATTGTATATTTTTTCTTTCTTTGAGTATTCTTCTATCATAAAATCTTCAAAAGTCTTGCCTTTTAACATTTGATGCCCCAAAGTAGTTTGATATACACTAGTAAAGCAATCTGCGGTATCAGGCTCTTTCATTTTTTCTGTTACTTTATATTCTTTATTATTAAGTATGTGGCAAAGATTATATGTGTTAGGCTTAAATCCTTTCATATTTTCTATTCCACAACAACACATTTCATCACCAAGTGTTCGTAATCTGTTTTCACCTACATAGAATTTTAATCCATATTTGTGAGCTTCTTCTTTTAATTGTTCAAAATGTTCTTTTAATATTTGTTTATCATATACAAAATCTGCACCTATTTTTATTAAATTTCCTTTTCTTTTTGCAAATTTCATGCCTTCTACAATTATTCCATAAGCTCCAGCTTCAGCAAATCTTTTTATATTTTCTTTTACATCCTTAAATACTTGTGTCATATATGGCTGTATTCTAATATTAACCCTTTTTACATTTTGAGCTAATACTTTTACCATTTCAAGCCTTTCTTCAAATATTGGAGCTCCTGGTTCTAATACATCATATTTTGAACAAACCATACTAATTTGAACAACACAATTACATTTTCTTAATAATGTTAAATATTCATCTTCTATAACTAATCTTCCTTTTGTTGATACTATAAATGGATATTGTGTTTCTGCAAATACTTTTAAGCATTCGTATGATAATTTGTATTTTTTTTCTGCTGGTTGAAATGGATCACTCATTCCACCCCAATGAAGCGGAATATTCCAATCACACCAATTAACAGTTTTGGACCTTTGCCCATTTATAAAATTTAATAATGCTTTTGATGTCTCCCCTTTTTCTATATCTGTTATATCTTTTTTTCTTTGAACAAAACAGTATTTGCATAAATGAGAACATCCTTTGTATGTGTCAAATCTAACTGGCACATCACATAATACAACTTGGCTTCCACAATCAGGCATATTACAACACAATCCTTTCCACTTCATTTATTAATATATCTACTAAAAACTCCTTACCATTTCTTTTAATATACTTTGAAAATCTTTCCTCGTATTCTTTTGGTATATTAAAAGTAATAGCAAATTTATCTAATTCTTTATTTACTGTTGAATAGTCATCTTCTAATAAATCAGAAATAAAATCAATTTTTAGGTTCTCTATTTCTGATTGACTAAATCCTGTTGCAAATAGTTCTTCTTCAGATAAATTTAATTCATCAAATAATTCTTCTAGCTTTGTATTGTCCCAATAACCACTATTCTTATTCAATGACAAATTTAATCTTTTTTCTTGTTTTTCATCAAGATTTACCATAACACATTCTATTTCTTCACATTGTAAATCTTTTAGTATTTCTAGTCTTTGATGCCCTCCGATTACAGTCATATTTCTTGAATTTACTATAATAGGATCAATGCACCCAAACTCCTCGATACTTGCTTTTATTCTTTTGTATGCTTCGTCTGTTTTTTCTAGTTTTTTTCTTGGATTGTATTTTGCTGCTTTTAGATTTGCTATTTTTATTTTTTGAATATTCACTGTAATCAACCTCTTCCTTAAAACATTTTAATTTTCTCTTGCAATTTTTACATTCAAATCTCATACATATATCTAAATTCATTGCATCATCTTCTTTCGTATATAAGAAAAAACTCCCTAAAATTAGAGAGTTTTAAACCTATTTTTACAGGAATTTTTTATGTTAAAATCAAAATATCACATTATCATTATAAATATTATAATAGGAATTGTCTAGGAAATGTTTTGGAAACATTTTTTATTTAATTTTTAAACCATCTATTCCAAAAAATAATATTGATAATTCTTTGATTGCAATGTTTTTAGTGTTTCTTATAGTTCTATCTGAACAATTTAAAATTTCGGAAACCTCTTCTTGTGTTTTTTTATCTTCATTTAAGTATAATAGTTCTATTACTTGTATTCTTCTTTGTATATCTTCTCTTCCAGAGCTTTCACATTTATATCTATAATATTCAATAAAAGTGTTTATATGTTTTAAAATTATGTTAGTTTTATTTTTTGATTTTATTATAGAATTTATTTGCGTTTTTGTTATTTCCTCATCCATATCCAAATCCAACTCATCAAATAGTTCTTCTTTTGATAATTGTGTTTCTGTGTATATTGATTTTTCTGTATGCTGCATAAAATTAGTATAGTTATGTAACAATAACTCTGTATTTCTAAATCTCATATCTGCTTTATGTTTTTTCTTTTCTTCTTTTTCTTTTTCAATTTCAACTAATGCTTTCCTTACCCCCTCATTTACTCCTGCTGTTACACAGTTTTGAATTATATTATATAGGGTAGGATCTACTTCTATTCCTTTGCCTTTCTCACTCATAAAAAGCACCTCTTTCTTTTTATTTCTAAAAAGGCATGTAACTTAATATAATTTTATTTAATCTTTTGCTTTGTTTTTTTCTAATCCTTTTATTCTTCGTATGTAACCATATATGTAGGCATTTACATGCTTCTTTATCATTTAATTGTTTAACAATACCAATGATTATATTTTTAAATATATCTTTTATAGCTTTTATTACTCTTCTAGCAATATCTATAATAGTATCTCATATTGGTTTTGCAAGTTCAATTACTTCATTTTCACTCATAGGATTACTCCTCCTTTGTTTTTTCAATTTCTTCATTTTTAAACATTCCGTATGGTTGTTCTACTGACATACAAATTGGTGGATGCTTTAATCCTATTACAGATAACCATATTTTACCTGTTTTTTCAAATTCTTTCCTTTCTTCTTCACTCATTTCCCAACAAGTAACAATACAATTATCTCTTGTTTGTAATGCTGGTAACTCCCCACATCCTGGTGCTTTTAATACCATGTTTTTATCTTCAAAATCTACTGGTTTCATAATTATTTTCCTCCTCTATTTTTCTTATAATTATTCCAAGCTTTCCAATAACTGCTAAAACTTGTCCTATATCTTTTCTCAACACCTTCATTATGTTCTTTCCATCTTTTCTTTAAATTGTTTCTTTCAATTTTTCTCTGAAAACTCATTTGTATCCCCCCTTTCTATTTTTCTAAATATTTTTTTCCAGAAATCTGTCATATTTTCAATTAATATGCACATTCCTTCCGCAATTGGTGATGTCATTTCAGTTATAATTTCCATCAGTTTCAAAGATATTGTTATTATGAAATAAACTGGCATAAGTAATATCACAATCAACATAAAAAACAACTTTTTCATACCGTATTACCTCCATATATATTCAATATTGTATTATTTCTTAAATAATCTATATGTCTTATTATTTTCAGGTCCTTCTCTCTTATTTTAGTGGGGGTATCTGGATGTCCCATTTCTTTCATTGCTGCAACTCTAAACTTGGCCAATAGTGTTTGTAATGAAATATAATCATCTTCTCCCATTATTCTGTTCCTCCTCTCATAAATGAGCTAAATCCACCTTTTGCAAAATCTATTCCTATTATTGTATTTTTCGACAGTAATCCTTCTTCTATTGCTTTATTTATTTCTTTCTGTACCTCTGTTAGTTTTTCTAGAACAAATGGATTTATTGTTGATACTGATGCTGATGCCATTGCTCCTGCACCATTATCTATTGGTTTTATATCTGGTATCTTTAATAATCTACCACACATTGGACAAAAATTTATTGGTATTTTTTCAGTAAAATTATAATAGCTATCCATACATTTTTCATGATGCTCTATTTCAGTTCCTATAATTTTATAATAACTTCCACTTTCTGTTTCTTTAATGCTTTTCTTATTTTCACAATATTCACACATAATTTCTCACCTCCAATATCTCTAATATTTTTAATACATAATACCTTTGTCCTGGTACTGCTCCCCATTCCTTTTTACCTGTTCCTACATCAACTACACATCTACATTTTACAGATGGCGAGTTGTAATTATATCCATTTCTAAATACTATATAAAATTCTGCTGCTATATATTCGTTTCTAAAATTAGTAGGTCTTGGAACATATCTTTTAAATCTACTATCATAATATGGTTTAATTTCTCTATATTCTTCTTTCTTTTCTCCCTTAACAATCATATCAAACCATTTCTTTTTTATTGGTAATACTAACATTTGTTTACTCCTCTCTAGGAATTAAATTGTCTTTCTCTTTATAGAAATAATAATCATCATCATCTTTTTGATATTCAGAATATATCTCTATATGAGGCTTACATTGATATGTAGCATTTTTATTGTTTTCCAATGCAAACTTTTCTAATACCCTATATTCATAGGGTGATAAATCAATCTCAGTACATGTTCTATCATCACATCCCACATTACAAATTAAATACATTATTCGCCCACCTTTCTACAACATTGTTTTTCATTATCCCATACTACACATTTTTCTTTATAGCACTCGCCAAAGTTTTGATTCTCAATAAGTAAATGATATTCTCCTCTTACTATATTATCTTCATCTATAATTGGTTTTCTTATATTTTGTTGTATAACTCTATATTTTTCTGGACATTTCATATTATTTTAACTCCTTTAATTTTTTATCTATTGTTTCTATTCCCTTTAACAATGCTTTTTTCTGTGTTTCTAATAAGTCTAGAGCATATTGCATGCCTTCTTTTTGCCCTATTAATTGATTTTTAAATTCTTCCACTATTCTTCACCATCCTTTGCTACCTGTAATAAACACATAATTGATATTCCTATAAATGTTCCAATAACTAAACCTAAAATAAATTTAATCATTTGTTCTATCACCTCTCTTATTTATTAGGGGCGAATTGCTCCGCCCTCTATATTGCGATTTTCTGTAATACTTTTTCTTGCCATGTTTCAAGAAATTTATCTTGTTTTTTGTTTGTTTTATTATTATTTTTTGTTCTTTTTTGAACTACTTTATTATTTTTCACTTCGACAGTAACTAATGAAATACTTGGCTTGTCTATCTTTCTCATAAAGTAAATATCACACTCACCCTCTGCATATCTTTCTGTATAAGTTCTAACACAATTATTTTGTTGTTTACTTTCATCAATCAATGCATCTACACTAGCTGCTGGAAATATGATAAATTCTTTATTCTTAAATATATTTCCAGAAAGTATTTTCACTCTGTTTTCAATATCTTTTATCATCTTTTCTTGTTTAATTATTTTTATTTGCTTTTCGTATTTATCGTGCATTGTTTTCAATCTATCTGGAAATAGATATCGTTTATTTTTTAAATCCAACCCTAGTTCTTTTGCAAATTTCAGATAATCTCTATATAAGTGTGCATCTCTTAACTTCTTTTTCCTAAAATAATTTATAAAATTGTCGATTGTTGTATATTCTTTTATTTCATCAATTACATATTCATATCTCTCTAAAAATCTTAACCTTCTAATATCTTTCGTTGTATATTTTTGTAATAGTTTTAATTCTTCATAGCTTATATTATTTTTTTTCATAAAATCATAATAAGTTTTATCTACACCGAATATTTTCTTAAATGATCCTTTGCAAACAAACTGTCTTGCATCTTCAGCTAATCTATATAATTTCATTTCAATTAATGTTTCAAAACTATCATATTTTGCTACTGATAATAAACTTCTTAAATCTATATTATCGTTCTTATATTTTTTGGCATATTCCCATAATCTTGAATTTTCATATATTGTGTCTTTCAATACTTGTTTTAAATTGTCTATATATAAATAACCCTGTGGCATACTCTCATACCAATATCCATCGTATGCTCTCCATTCTCCTTCGTTTTCTTTATGATGATATACAAATGGTCCACATTGAGCTATACTTACTCTCTCATTTCTTATTTCTCTATAATCATCATCTACTATTTTTCTTGCATATTCTACAGTATCATGCTCCATCTCTTGTTTTTCTGGGTTATATATAGTTTCCATTTCAAATATTCTAATTACTAATTCTCCATTAACTTTATCTAGTAGCAATATATTGTCTCTTTTTTTCCAATGTTTTAGCCTTCCACTTCTCACCCAATATTTATTTTTACAATATGGACAAGTATGTTGTGTCTTTACATCAGGACCTTTATTAATAAATGTATGTGTTTGTTGACAGTTAGTACAATAATATAAATTTTTTGTTTTTAATATCAAATTGTGATTTTTTTCTCTTTCATATATGAATTCATTCCAATTTTTAGGTAATGTAAATTCTGTTTTCATACTTTTTATTAATTCTCTAGTAGCTTTTTTTAAGTATCCCATTGCAATTCCCCCCTATGATAATTGCAAATATGTACCATCTTTAAATTCTTTATATGTAACAGGTCTGCCTTTGTATTTCATAACAATATCATCATCCTTATGTGCTGGTACATCTTCAATATTATTTACTTTGGCTTTTTCTTCTTGTTTTTCCACATTATCAACAGTTTTAGTATTTTCTTCTTGCTTTGTTGCCTCTTCTTTTTTCTCTTTCTTGTCACTAGTTTTTAATCCTAATGCTTCATTAGTCTCATCAAAATAATGTACTGCCAATCCATAAACTTCTTCATCTTCTATAACTGCACATCCATTTTGTGCTTTCTTTTTAGCTTCGCCCTTTATGAACTCCCACATATCTGTTAAATTTTTTTCTTCATTTAGAAACTTGTCGTTCATATCTTCTCTATTTATTAAATATTCAGCAACTTTTTTTATGTTTGCATCTTTTTCTTTTTGTGATAATTCTTTGATTCTTTTAATTCCTTCCATTTAGGTTTCCTCCTATAATTCAATAATTTTCAAATTGTATTTATCTTCAAATACTTTTTTCTTTGTAATATATTCTTTTGTTTTAAATCCTTTTATATCAATAATTTCTGCCGTTCCATCATTGTTAAAAATAATGAAATCCGCTTTATATTTTAGTCCTTCTGCTAATATGAATATAGGCTGCAAACAAAATCCTTTTATATCTTTCGCTTGTAGCCTTAATTTCAAATTGCAATAAAACTCCGCTTCTTTTTTACTATCAAAGGTATGTCCATCAATTTTTGTCTTTATTGCTCCATATTTACTTTTTTTACCTTTATTCTTTTGATATTCTTGATACTGTTCAATACTCCAATGTTCTTGATTTTTCATTTTCTACCTCACTTATATTTGAGTTTGTTTCTGAAAATTTATTTTTTAGTATTTCTTAAGTTTTTCTTTAAACTACTTTCATATAATTCTCGCCAATTTTTATATCCTGGAATAAATCCTTTACAATTTCTTGTGCCAATGAAATTATAATCACTTAACTTATTACACCCTAAACAATATTTGCATAAAGTATCATTTCTTAATTCAGCCATCTTCATCACCTTTTAATAATAAATTGTAAAATGATTTCCTGTTTTTTCTTTAAATTTATGGCATTGTTCAAGTAATCCTTTTTGTTCTCCATTTAACATACATTTTGGAAATTCATTTTCTCTTTCATGATAACAACACCATTCACAGTTTTCACATATTTTCAAATCATTTGTTAATAACTCTGATCTTTGTACTCCCATTCTTATTCCTTTCACTTTTTCTCAAATTCTTTTCTTAAGCATGTTATAAAATAATTTATAAAATCTTTTATTTTATCTTCACTTTCAATAGGTATATATTTTTCTGTTTGATAGTATTTAAGCATGAATTTATTTCTTGATAATTCATTTAGATATATTTTATAAGGGCTTAAATATATCTCTGTAATAGTCCAATATTGTAGCTGTAATGCAAAAATTCTTTCTTCAGTTAAATACTTTGTATCTTCAACATATAATTCTAATCTTTTAAGTGTAGTTATAATTGCAATTCTGTTCATTTCCTCCAGATTTTCAAAATTATTTTCTTTATATATTAAATAATTAAATAATTTATTTAATTTAGTTTTATTTAATTTATTATTTATATTATTAATAGTATTATTATATATATTATTAGATGTGGTTACTTCATTGGTTATTTCTTCGGTTGGTTTGTTGGGTGGTTTTTTGGGTGGTGTTTTTAAATTGTTAGATTGATAAAAGTCATATTTTTCAATGGTTATAAGAGTATATTTGTTGGTTGATTTGATGGTTATTTCATTGGTTGATTGTAGCTTTTTTATGCTGGTTCTTATTTGTTGTTCTGTTAGTCCTGTTTCTTCAGATAAATGTTTTCTAGAAGTTAAAACTTGTCCTCTTTTTATTTCGATATTATTCCATATAGTATCTTCATAACTAGCCTTTAATAATAAATGTATAAATAGAGATTTAACATTTGTATCTTTATACCATTCCCAACGAGTAAATTTTTTATATAAACTTATCCATCCTTTACTGATTTTATCTTCCATAAAATAACCTCTTTTTCTTTATAGTGGGGAATATAAGGGGCTAATACTCCCCACCACAACTATTAATCATCGAAAAAGTCATCATCTGTATTATTAACTACATTATTGTCGCTTACTTTTGTTGTTTGTGTTTCTTCTACTTCTTCTTTTACTATTTTAGCTTTCTCTGCTGCTTTTTTTGATGTACCAATTTTTTCCTCTTCTTGAACTGGTTTTTCAATAACTGTTTGTTCATTTATGTTTTCATTGGCCAATGTTGGTTCTTGTTCATCATAAGTTGTTTCTATATTATCAACATATTCATATTCGCCATTTTCTTTTATTGTAGCCATATCTTTTGTATATGCTTCTTGCATTTCAATACTCATAATTCCCCATTTAGATATAAGTTGTCTTAACATTGTTTTATAAGCCATACCATCAAAATCTTTATACCAGAAACTGCTGTATTTCCATAAATCACTTTGAGGTATTTTACCTTCTTGTAAGTTTTTATATGACTCTGAATTAAATGCTTGTGAATATTTATTTGCATGTGCTAACATTTTCTTTTTAGACCAATACAGCGTTTTTCTAAATCCATTTTGATATTCAAACATAGCATAATATCCAATTGTATTTGTTTCCTCTCTTAATTCATCATCTTCAATTAGATTTACTTCTATTTCTTCAGCTAAAGGATCATATTTTATCAATTCCCCTTCTTTTATTGCTAATACATTTATTTTCTTATAATATCCGCTTCTGATTGCTAATTGTATATATCCTTTATAACCTAGTTGGAATTGTGCTACTTTACAACTTCTTTTTTTATCATTAAAAGGTACTAAATAATATTGGCCAAGTTGTGGGCTAGGTGTTAAATTTAATGATTGACCTAGTAAAGCTGCACTTACAATACTTGAATGGTCACATTCTGCTAATCCAGGATTTGTACTAACTGCTGATATAATTGCTGTAATAAATTGTTGTCCCTTTTCTCCTCCTACCATCTCGTTTATTTTCTTTTTCATTGCATCTTGTGCTAAAAATGCACTAAATGTTTGTTTTTGTTCTTTTTTTACTAAACTATTTTGAACTGCCATATTCTTATTCTCCTTTCATTAATTTTTCTAATATTTTTTTAAATTCATCTTCATTTTCCTTTGATATATGAATTTCTTGAACTTTTATATTTGTTGGTATTTTATCTTTTTCTCCTAATCCTAGGCTTACAGCATATTTAATTTTATGAGTTTCAATTCTACCTTGCTCTTTAATTTGTTTTATAAATACTGCCAATGCTGTTAATATACTTTCTTCATTATTTCCAGACACTTTAATTAAAGTGTCTCTTTTATTTTCTACTAGATGTATGTCATACTCGCATTTTCCTCTATTTTTAAACATGCCTTATTTTTCCTCCTTTATAATAAATTTAATTCCAGTTCTATCCAATTCTTCTATATTCATTGTTGTAAATGCTGGAATACATACTAAATTTTTTCCAGAAGATGCAACAAATCCTCTTACTATTGCTATTGATTTTACTGCTTGATTTACAGCTCCTGCACCTACTGCATTTAATTCTACTTTCTTATTTTCGTTTATCATCCCAGCTATTGCTCCTGCAACGGAGTTAGGATTTGATTTACTAGATATTTTTAAAATTACATTTTCCATTATTCTACCCTCCCAAATTTAATATTGTTTGCTTTTAAGAATTCTCTTAATGCAAATTTTTGTCTTTGAGTAACCCATACTCTAAAATCTAATTGTTGTAATTCTTCACTTTCTTTTATATTTACTTGATTATTTATTATATTTTCTTCACTTTTTGTTATATTTTGTGAATTTTCTAATGTCTCTAATTTTTGATTTGTTTCTGTAATTCTTTGTGCTTCTTGTATAGACAAACTTAATATTGATGGGCTTTTTATATTATTAAAATAAAAATCCTTTACTTGTTTATTTATAGTTGGATCCGTGATAGTTGCATCTAATGTACTTAAATCCATTTTTGTTTTTTCAAATATATGTGTAATATCTGTTTGCACTTTTTTCATAGAATAAGAACTATTTAACCATCTTTCTTCAAATATTAAATCAAAATCAATTAAATCATTAAATTCTCCAACATTTTCAATCCAGTAAGTCATAATTTCTTTTAATTTTTCATCTTTTTGTTTTTGTTCAAATGCTTTTACTTGTGTATCTATTCCTGTTGATACTTCTGTAACCATTCCCATTAATTCCTTGCATTTTTCTTCAAAATCCATATATGGTTCTAATAATTTATTTTTTATTCTTTTTTTCTCATCATTTATTGCTGTACTAACTTTATTAAGTAGTGCCCTATCTGCCTTTGCTTCTTTAATATTTTGTTCTGTATAAACTAAATCTTTGTATTTTTCTAAACTAGCTGTTAAACTTGCTTTTAAATCTTCATAATTAAATTTTATAGGCTCTAATGCCTGTATTTCACTAACTTGTAACTCCATAATTTTTATTTCTCCTTTTCTATTAAAATATTTATTAGTGCTGCTATTCCTCTTCCGTCTCCTTTTATATGAGTAGGCATTGGACCTGTTATTTTACCTGTCCCTGCCCAAAATTGGAATAATTGGTTGTCATACTTTCTATATGTATGAAAATGTCCTGTTTTTATATTTTTCAGCACAAATTTAATATTATGTTTTTGAAATTGCTTAATTGCATAATTACTTCTCTGTTTATTTCTTTCAATTTTGTCTGATTTTTCAAATATTTTACCACTACAAGAATCACATTCTCTTGGGTATCCTGGTTCTTTTCCATCTATAACTTCTCCACAGGTCTGACAACATAATCCATCAGCTACATAATCCTCAAAATAACTCATTTTTTCTCCTTTCTTATATTTCTGGTAATACTAATGGTGGCATTTTATCTTTTACAACATATTCATTCCAAAACTCTATTTCCTTCTCTGAAAGCATTTTTATATCTTCCTCAACATCTTTCCTTAATATTTTGTAATGTTTAGTTTCTAGCCTAATTTCACCATCATAGTCATACTTTAATTGTGCTTTTAATATTACAAATGAATAACCAGTTACATTTAAGTAGTGTAAAACTTGACAATAATAATTGTCTGGAATTTTTTCTTTCCATTTTTCTTTTTGCATAGACTGTAATATGTTAGTTGTTTTTATCTCTAAAATCCCTAATTCTCCTGTTTCTTTATCAACAAGTTGTCCATCTAAACTAGCAAATAAAAATGTATGTATAGGATGTTTTATTATTGTATTTTCTTGGTGTGAAACTTCATATTGTGGAAAATCTAATTTAAATAGTTCTCTTAAATGTTCCTCTGCTTCAGTTCCATATTTCACATAAGGTTTATCAGATATATCTATTGCTTCTTTTCTGCCTGTTTTTTCTTCCCATAAATCAATGTTAGTTTTATATGGATTAAGTCCAAGTATCGTTGCTGCATCAGAACCACCAATTCCATTTTTTCTTTCTTCAAGCCATTCTTCTTTATTCATTTTTTCTCACCCCTTTTTTTGCTTTTTTTGTTCCAATAACAACCATTGCAAGTTGTATTTGGTCCACAATCACATCCAGTTGGATTAGTACACATTTTTGCTCCTTCCTATTGCACCTCAATTCATTTTGTGATAAAATGCAAATGAAGTAAATTTATATAAATTTATTTTGAACTATCTATTGCTTTGGTTGGTTGTAGGTAGTTCTTTTTTTATATTATCTTCACAGATAAATAAGATTTGTTGTAAAATTTCTCTTAATTCAGCCTCGTTATGAAATTCATCTATATCTGAAATAAGATCTTTAATTTCTTGATATCCATTCATATTATTTTCCTCCCTTCAATTGTTTTAATTTATATTTCATTTTTGCTAAAGTAATAATGTGCCATATATAACAATCATGTAATCTATCTTTTTCCATGTTTTCCTCTCCTTTTATTTTCTTCACTTTCTTCATAAATTGTTTCTATAACTAATACTACCAACAGTCCAAGAACTGGTATTAAATACTCTCCACCATAAGCTTGATAACCTCTTAATTTATTTGCATAATTAATTGATAATATTGTTAATATAATTGTTCCTATAATTACTAATATTTCTAATATTCTTACTACAAATTTCTTTTTATTAACTATTCTCATTTGTTTCACCTCTCTTTTTTCCTACATACTCCATAAATTTACTTTTTATAATTATGTAATTCCAATTTCCTCCTGGTTTTTCTGGTGGAATTGCAAATCCAAAAGGAAATATGCCTTGCCTTAATCCTGACCTTATTCTTTCAGCATTTGTGTGTAAAACTTTTCCTGCTTGATAAGGTGTAATTCTTTCAACTGGTTCTAAATCTTCCATTTTTAAAAATACCTCCCTTTTTGTGTGTTGTACCGCAATTAAATTTTAATTTTTTCATATAAATTCCTTTCTGTTCGTTTTTTTGAACAAATTAGTCTAAAAAAATATACTTCGTATAATCTAGTTTGTTTTGTTTACAATATCTTATAACACCTTTAACGATTTTTGGGCTATGATCTATTGCTTTTTTATTAAGAACTAAATTTACATATGATGCATCAACCCCTATCGTTTCTGCAAAAGCTGTCTTGTTATTACGAAATCTCTCTTCTACTAACTTCAATATTGCTTCAATATTTAGTCTCATTTTATCACCTTCCCTTTTGTTTATTTTTTTGAACAAGTTAAGTATATATTTTCTTTTTTAAAAAGTCAATACTTTTTGTTTATTTTTTTAAACATTTTTTGTTGACTTTTTTGAAACCCTGTTATATACTATATTCGGAGGTATAAAAAATGTTTGAAAAAGAAAAATTTGCTAATATTTTAAAAAGAATAAAAGAAACTTACGATAGCCAAGAACAATTTGCTTTCTTTTCTGGTATCGGAAGAACTTCTATATCACAATATATGAATTGTAAATTATCTTTTCCACCAAAACCAAAGCTACTTGAAAAAATTGCTAATTCATCAAGAGGTATAACTTCATACGAAGAACTAATGCAAATTTGTGGTTATATAACTATTGATGATACAACATTGACACCAATAACAAATTCATTACAAAAAGAAGCCAATTTTTTCACAATTCCTACTTTTAAAAATAATAATGGTGAACTAGAATATACTTCTGAAGATATTGTTTTACCTAAAAATGTAGATACTTCAAATCAATATTTTGCATATATATCTGATGACGAATCTATGGCTCCCCTATTCGGTATTGGAGACATAGCAATAATACAAAAGATGAATACTTATGAATTTGGTAAAATATATTTGATTAAATTAGAAGATTCTATATTATTAATAAGGAAAATAGTACAAATTGAAAATGGTATAGAATTACAATCAATGAATCCATATTTTCCAAATTTAAAATTAAAAACTGAAGAACTTACTACAAAGAAATTTAAGATACTTGGTAGAATGATAAAATCAGAAAATAGAAGTGCTTATAAATAGAAAGGGGGTTACTTATAATGAAATGTAAATCTTGTGGAAGTGAAAATGTTAATGTGCAAATGGTATCTGAAAGTGAATTAAAAACTAAACACCATGGCATTTTATATTGGTTATTAATAGGTTGGTGGTGGAAACCACTTTTATGGATATTCTTAACAATTCCAATGCTATTGGGTACTCTATTTGGACACAAAAAACAAAAATTAGTTACAAAACATTCTAGTATTGCCGTATGTCAAAGTTGCGGTTATAATTGGAAAATAAAATAAAAAAACGGATAATGTGAAAGTTATATTTTGCGGTACAACACACATTATCCGGAGTTGTAGACACTTCGAAAAGTGAATACATTTGTATTATATATAAATGTACTCTATTTTTCAAGTGTTTCAAGAAAATATTTTGAAAAATGGAGGTTTTTTTATGTCAAAAAATACATTTGATAAAAGACCTAACGGAAGCGGATGTGCTGCTTTTTTAGGCACACGGAAGAAGAAAACCTTGGGGTGCTAAAATTACAATAGGAAAAGATAAATATGGAAAAAATGTATATCATTTTATAGATACTTTTGAAAAAGAATTAGAAGCATTAGTATGTTTAGAAAATTATCATAATAACCCTACTCCACTTTATATAAAAGAAGATAAGTATAATAGAATAGTTACATTTCCAAAAATTCCATATCCATTAGTTGCTGTTAAAGATCCTAAAAAAGAATTAGTCAATAAAGTAAAAAAAGATAATTATACCTTCAAACAAGTATATGAATTATTTGAAAAAACAAAAATGCTAACTAAAGAAGAGGCTCAATTAGAAAAAATATATCATATACGACCAAAAAACAAGCCTTATGGTAGACATTATTGTAGGGCTATGAAAACTGCTTTCCACAATTCCAAAGCATTACATGATAAAGTTTATAAGGAATTAAGGGCATCCGATTTTGATAAACATTTAAAAGAATCAAAAAGAGGTGCAGATTCACAAAAGCAAATGGTTAATCTATTTACTAATTTAGATAAATTTGCATTATCTGAAGATATAATTGAAAAAGGTTATGCTCAATTTATTGGAACTGTTACTTCTAATAGAAAAGAAATAAAAAAAGCAAAAGGCAAAAAAGTAGAAAAAGAAAGATTATTCACTTATGAACAAATTGCTTATTTATGGAATTTTAAACCTAGAAGAAAAGGTCGCCAACAAGAAAGCCAACAAGAAAGAGAAACATTTATTAGAGATTTTTGGTTAATGCTTTTATATACTGGAACTCGTGCTGATGAACTTCTTTCTGTATATACTGCAAATGTATTTTTAGATGAATGCTATTTTATAGGTGGTTTAAAAACTGATGCAGGTATAAATAGAGAAATACCTATACACCCTGCTGTTAAACATCTATTTGAAAAGTATTATAACCCTGAAAATGAATTTTTATTTATGCAGCCTAATGGCAAAAAAGTAGATTATGATTATTATTTATATCATTTCCAAAATAATTTTGTTGAATTTCATCCAGAACTTGCAGGACATACTGCACACGATGCAAGACACATGTTAAGAAATGAATTAAGAAAACTTGGAGTAAAAGATATAATTATAAATTCTATAATAGGACATAGTAATGATGATGTTGGGGAAGATGTTTATTCTCATGTATCAATAGAAGAAAAACAAGAAGCAATAAAAATGATTACTTATAAACCACAACAAAAATTATATATTTTAGCTTCAAATCAATAATTAAAATATCATAAAAACCTATTTAGACCTATTAAAACTCGTTCAGTTATCAACAAAATATACACAAACAAATAATACCAAGCATCAAAGTGCTTGGTATTACTGCATTTCATTAAACTTCCATTATAATTGGTATAATCATCGGATTTCTCTTAGTTTTCATAAATATATAATCTCTTAAATTTTCTCTAACAGTTGACTTTATAGTTGACCAATCACGAATACCCCTTTGTTCACATTTACTAATCTCATGTCTAACAACTGACTTAACGTCATCCATCAAATTTTCAGACTCTCTAACATAAACAAAACCTCTGGAAATAACATCTGGACCAGCAACAACCTCACCAGAATTAGAATCCATAGTTAAAACAATAACTATCAAACCATCTTGTGACAAATGTTGTCTATCTCTTAAAACTATATTACCAACATCTCCAACACCTAAACCATCAACTAATACTCTGCCACTTGGTACACTACCAGTAAATTTAGCATCATCTTCATCAAGTTCTAATGTCCTACCATTTGACATATAAAAAATATTTTTTGCTTCTATTCCCATATCAGCTGCAGTTTCACCATGAGCTATTAATTGTCTATACTCACCATGCACTGGTATAAAATATTTAGGTTTAGCTAAAGCTAAAATTAATTTTTGCTCTTCTTGGCAAGCATGTCCAGATACATGAACATCTGCCAAAGCACTATAAACAACCTCTGCACCTATCTGCATCAAATCATCAATAACTTTAG
>ENA-OOZQ01000333-OOZQ01000333.1-human-gut-metagenome-genome-assembly--contig:-NODE-333-length-41306-cov-3.236431_pt1 | contig 41306 bp, 34 predicted proteins | sample MGYA00241188_ERZ501399 | MGnify/ENA primary metagenome ERZ501399 (study PRJEB25962, sample SAMEA2042658) | human gut metagenome | biome: human gut; feature: human-associated habitat; material: faeces... | reverse complement strand
TTTATAGGGGGTAATTGTTCGAAGTAATGGAGGAAAAAAACAAAATAGGAGGAAGTTCTCATGGAAGAAGAACAAAAGGAAGTTGCTTTAGAAGAAGCAACCGAAAATGTCATGGAAACAGTCATGCATGATCCAGATGCACCTGTCATCACCATGAAAAAATTATTAGAAGCCGGTGTTCACTTTGGACATCAAACCAGAAGATGGAACCCAAAAATGGGCAAATACATCTATGGTGCTCGTAACGGCGTATACATTATTGACTTACAAAAGACTGCCGCTATGATTGATACCGCTTATAAAGCTTTAAAAGCTATTGTTGATGAAGGCGGAAAAGTACTTTTCGTTGGTACTAAGAAACAATGCCAAGATGCCGTTAAAGAAGAAGCCCTTCGTTCTGGTTCATTCTTTATCACCGCTCGTTGGTTAGGTGGTACTTTAACTAACTTTAAGACCATTCAAACACGTATTCGCTATTTAAAGAGCTTAGAAAAGATGGAAGAAGATGGAGAATTCGATGTTCTTCCAAAGAAAGAAGTAGCCTTACTTCGTAAAGAAAAAGAAAAATTAACCCGTAACTTAGAGGGTATTAAAGAAATGCGTAAGATTCCAAATGCTATCTTTGTCATTGATCCACGCATTGAACACAACGCTGTTGCTGAAGCTCATAAATTAGGTATTCCAGTGTTCGGTATTGTTGATACCAACTGTGATCCAGATGAAGTTGATTATGCCATTCCAGCAAACGACGATGCCATTCGTTCCGTCCGCTTAATTTTAGCGGTTATGGCCGATGCAGTTGTCGAATCTAAAGGTGGACAAACCTTAGTCGCTTATACCAAAGATGAAGGTGATGGCGATGTCACTATGACCGATGCAATTCAAGCCGTTGATAAAGCTGATGCTGAAAAGAGAGCAGCAGCACAAAAAGCTAGAGAAGAAAAAGAAGCTAATGGTGGCGATAGACGTCAAGGAAAACGCACCGGCAGAAAACCTGCTCCAAAAGCAGAAGATAAATCCGCCGAAACCACCGCAACTGTTGAAGAAAAAAAGGAGTAATGAAACATGGCTGCACCTACAATGATTGAAGCAATTAAAATTTTAAGAGAACGTACCGGCGCTGGTATGATGGACTGCAAAAAAGCTTTAGAAGAATCAAATATGGACTTAGACAAAGCTTGTGACTGGTTAAGAGAAAAAGGTATTGCGAAAGCTGCTAAAAAATCCGCCACACGTATTGCTGCTGAAGGATTAACCGTAGTAAAAGTGACACCAGAAGGTGATAAAGCCATTATTTTAGAAATTAACTGTGAAACCGACTTCGTTGCTAAAGGTGATGCCTTTAAGCAATTAGTCAGTGATGTCGCTGAACTTCTTTTAAAAGAAGAACCAGCTTGCATTAACTGCGCGAAAGAAATCGTTAAAGATTTATTCACAGATGCTACCGTTAAAATCGGTGAAAAACTCGACTTACGTCGTTTCGAAATTTTACACAAAGCCGAAGGTCAATCTTTTGGTTACTATATCCACATGGGCGGAAAAGTTTCTGCTATCGTTTTATTAGCGGAAGATGATGCTGCCGTTGCTAAGGATTTATCCATCCACATTGCAGCCAACAAGCCATTATATTTAACCAAAGAAGATATTCCTGCTGACGTCCTTGCTCATGAAATGGAAGTTCAAATGGAAGTCTCCAAAAATGACCCACGTTTAGCGGGTAAACCAGAAGCCGCTTTAAAGAAAATTGTTGAAGGAAAAGTGAATAAAATCTTCTCCGAATCCGTTCTTGCTGATCAAGAGTACTTAATGGATGATTCTTTAATTGTTGGCAATTATTTAAAACAACATAACTTCCACATCGTCCATTTCGTTCGTTATGGCGTTGGTGAAGGTATTGAAAAACGTCAAGATAACTTCGTTGAAGAAGTCATGAACCAAGCAAAATAAGGGGCACTCTTTTGAGTGTTCTTTTTTTAAAGGAGGAAGCCCATGAAGCCCTATAAAAGAGTACTATTAAAACTAAGTGGAGAAGCATTACAAGATAAGAAAAATCATATGATATTAGATGCCGAAGCTTTAAGCAAAATTGCACATGCGATTAAAAGCATGAAAGAAGAAGGCGTTGAAGTATCGATTGTTATTGGTGCTGGTAATATCTGGAGAGGTAAACTTGCCGATATGATTGGTATCGAAAGAACAACCGCTGATTATATGGGAATGTTAGGAACCATTATTAATTCTTTAGCTCTTCAATCCGCTTTAGAAAATGATGGAATGCAATGCCGCGTATTAAGTTCAATTGAAGCTAAAGCGGTTTGTGAACCTTATATTCGTCGTCGTGCGATTCGCCATTTAGAAAAAGGTAGAGTCGTTATTTTTGCAGGGGGCACAGGAAATCCCTTCTTTACCACGGACACAACTGCTTCACTTCGTGCAATGGAAATCGGTGCAGAAGCCGTCTTAATGGCAAAAAATGGAGTAGATGGTGTCTATACCGCTGACCCTAATGTTGATCCGAAAGCAGAGTTTATTTCTGAAATTACTTATAAAGAAATGTTAGCGAAAGAACTCAAGGTTATGGATTTAACTGCGGTAAGTTTATGTATGCAAAGCGGTATTGAAATTGTCGTATTTAATATGCAAAATTCCGAAAACTTCAAACGTGTAGTTAGAGGAGAACGCATCGGAACAAGAATTTTGAAAGGAGAATAAATTATGGATGAATTAGTATTAGAATGTAAAACCAAAATGGGAAAATCAATTGAAGCTTTACGCTCTCAATTAGTGACCCTTCGTACGGGAAGAGCAAGCCCAGCAATTTTAAACAATATTGAAATTGATTATTATGGTTCACCCATGCCAATCAATCAAATCGCTTCCATCTCTTCACCAGAACCACGTCAACTTTTAATTAAGCCTTATGATAAAGGTGATATTAAAGCCATCTTAACCGCATTAAATGGTTCAGATTTAGGTATTAACCCAATTAACGATGGAACCTCCATTCGTTTAATCTTCCCCGCTTTAACCGAAGATAGAAGAAGAGATTTATCGAAAAACGCCAAAAAATATGGCGAAGATACCAAAGTCGCTATTCGTAATGTCCGTCGTGAATATATGGATTTCGTAAAAGCGGACAAAGAAACACCAGAAGATATGCGTCGTCGCTTAGAAGAAGACCTTCAAAAAGAGACCGATGCCGCGATTAAAATGGTGGACGAAATCGTTAGCGAAAAAGAAAAAGAAATCATGTCGATTTAAGGGTGAGAAATTTCTCATCCTTTTTCTTTTTTTTGTATCATTAATGGCCTCTTATAATGTATAATGTAAATACATTATAAAAAAGGAGGGTTCCATTTTGAAAAAGAAAGAAGAAACTGCTTTTCAATTAACAAAACCATTAACGCATGTGGCTTTCATTATGGATGGAAATGGACGCTGGGCGAAAAAAAGATTATTACCCCGTCATTTAGGTCATAAAGAAGGCTGTAAACGTATTATAGAAATTTTTGATGTTTGTAAAGAATTTCATATTCAAGTTATGTCTTTATATGCATTTTCTACCGAAAACTGGAAAAGGCCACAAGATGAAATTCAACATCTTTTTGAATATTTAGAAGAATTTTTCCATCGTGAAATTGATCATCTAATGAGAGATGGTGTTAAAGTAAGAACGATGGGAGATTTATCTCGCCTTCCTAAAAGAACGCAAGACGTCATTCAAGAAGCAAAAGAAAAAACCAAAAATAATCAAAACTATGTTTTTAATATTTGCTTAAATTATGGCGGTAGAGATGAAATTATTCGCGCCATTAGAAAATATAGTGCGGATGAAAATAAAGAAGAATTAACTGAAGAAACTTTTTCTCATTATTTAGATTCTGCCGGTCTACCCGATGTAGACTTATTAATTCGTACTTCAGGTGAACAAAGAATTTCTAATTTTATGCTTTGGGAACTTGCTTATGCAGAAATGGTCTTTACCAAAACTTGTTGGCCTGATTTTAAAAGAAAACAATTTATCTCTTGTTTAGAAGAGTATCAATCGCGTGATCGTCGATATGGAGGACTTAGTAATGGAAAAGATGCAAGTAAATAAAATTTCAGAAGATACTAAAAAGTCCATGTGGACGAGAACGATTACCGCGGCTATTTTAGCGTTAATTGGTATTCCAACGATTTTAATCGGCGGATGGTGGTTTTTAATTTTTATTTCCGTCGCGCTATTAATCATTATTCACGAATTTATTAACGCGCCAATTCATAAAAGATATTCTACCTTTGTCCATGGGTTTATTTATGTTATGACGTTTTCATTTGTATTTTGGATTATGGCCAAAAATAATATGGAAAATGTTGCTGCGGATAACTGGGTAGAATCATGGTCGTTTGAAAGTGGCTTCTTTACCATTATTAACCGAGATGGAAAAGACGTTACATCGGCAAGTATTTCTACTATTGGAGTAGCTACAACAATATTTGTTTTATTTTTCTTATCCATATTAGATAAAAACTTTGGAATTAATGATGTAACCTATCTATTTACCATGTCCGTCTTTATTGGTATCGCAATGCAGGCGATATTATTCCTACGCTATTTTCCAAAGCAAGCATTTGTAGATGCTTCCGTTGGAAGAGGATGGGATGAAGCACAAATCAATTTAATTATGCCGAATACATTCCAAACTTCATTGTTGCTATTTTATGTAATTATTGGAACATTTACTACCGATATTGGGGCTTATTTTACAGGGGTTTTATTTGGAAGAAATAAAATGAATGAAAGAATTTCTCCTAAGAAAACCTGGGAAGGTTTCTTTGGTGGTGTCATTCTATCTTTTGTTGTAAGTGCAGGATTTGCCTTTGTCTGTTGTAAAGTGGGTCATCCTTTACTTCCTATTTTAGATCATAAGCATTGGTATTGGATTTTGATTTTATCTTTCCTAATGCCATTTATTGCTAATTTAGGTGATTTCATTTTCTCCGCTTTAAAAAGACATTTTGAAATTAAAGACTATGGTTCTTTATTAAGAGGCCATGGCGGTGTATTAGATCGTGTTGATTCCCTTCTTTGTGTAGCACTTTTTGTCGCTATCTTCGTGATTTTCTTAAATAATAAGTGGAATTTCTTGATTTAAAAATGATGAAAGAGAATATCTTATTATTAGGGGCCAGTGGCTCCATTGGGAATCAAACTTTAGATGTAATGAAAAACGACAAACGTTTTCATTTAGTAGGCTTTTCTTTAGGTCATCGTATTGAACAAATTCCTACGATTTTGGCTACTTTTAAAGAAGTGAAGTACATTTGTGTACAAGAAAAAGAAGACTATGAAGTACTTAAAAAACAATATCCTTTGATTCTCTTCTTTTATGGAGACCAAGGTTTATTGGATATTATTGATGCTTCAAAACCAACTTTAGTGGTGAATGCTTTAGTCGGTTTTTGTGGCTTTGTTCCTACCTATCACGCTTTAAAAGCAAAGATTTCTGTGGCTTTAGCAAACAAAGAATCTTTAGTGGTTGGTGGAGAACTTTTAGAAAAAGCGCAAAAAGAAACCGGAGCAAAAATCTATCCGATTGATTCTGAGCATGTCGCTTTAGCTAAATGTTTAAAAGGGAATAAAAAAGAAGTACGCCGGTTAATTTTAACAGCTTCTGGTGGCGCTTTTAGAAACTTAAAAAGAGAAGAGTTAGAAAGCGTGACGGTGGAACAAGCTTTAAAGCATCCTTCTTGGTCGATGGGACAAAAAATTACCATCGATTGTGCTACCATGATGAACAAGGGATTTGAAATCATTGAAGCGCATTATTTATTCCACATGCCGATGGAAAAAATTGATGTTTTATTACATGATGAATCGAAAGTTCATTCATTAATTGAATGTCAAGATGGTAGCTATTTATGCGATATAGGTCCAAGCGATATGAGAATCCCAATCTCCTATGCCTTATATCATTTAAAGAGAAAAGAAGTGCAATGTTCTAAGTTACCATTAGAAGAATTTGGTACTTTACATTTCCATGCATTCGATAAAGATCGTTATCCTTGTGTGGAGTTTGCTAGAAAAGCCATGGAGCAAGGTGGCACGATGCTAGCGTGTTTAAACGCTGCTAATGAAGTTGCTGTTTATGCTTTTTTAGCTCATCAAATTCCTTTCTTAGGAATTGAAAAAATTATTGAAACTTGTATGAAACGTCATCGTGTTATTGAAAATCCTACGATAGAAGATGTTTTATATGCGGATAAAATAACAAGAGAAGAAGCAAGTTTACTCGTAAAGGAGATGAATGTAAAATGACGATTTTAGCATCCACATCGATTAGTTTTCTAAGTGTGATTTTGTTTATTATTTCTTTAGGTGTTCTGGTCATTATTCATGAATTAGGACACTTGTCCATGGCTAAATTATTTAAAGTTTATTGCTTTGAATTCTCCGTTGGCTTTGGACCCGCTATTTGGCAAAAAAAGCCGAAAAAGGAAAAAGGTCAAGAAACCATCGTTTCTTTAAGAGCGATTCCTTTAGGTGGCTATGTGGCTATGTATGGTGAAAGTGAAACGATTCCTGAAGGTGTAGAAGTACCACCTGAACGTAGTTTATTAGCGGTGAAAAAGTGGAAACGTGCCATTATTGTTTCTGCAGGTATTATTTTAAACTTTGTTCTAGGTTATGTTTTATTTGCCGCAAATACGGTTTTCTTTCCCCAAAGATATGGTACAAATCAAATTACCGTAGTCGAAAAGTTGGATGACAAAGAGAGTCCAGCGCATGCAGCTGGTTTAGCTACCGATGAATTCGTTCGTAAAATCACTTGGCAATATATACCTTTTGAGAAAGAAAAGGAAGAATTACAATCGGTTGAAATTAAAAGTTATACCGATTTAACAGACGCTTTTAATAACAAAATTCCAACGCCAACAAATGCGAAAGATAAAATTGATATTACGCTTTACACTTGTACATATGAAGAGTTTAAAGAAAATCCTGAATTTATAGGAAATCCTCATACGATGACTTTATCTGCAGTTATCGCTAGTGAAAGCAAAACCGAAGTTTTCTATGGCTGGGAAACGATGGGCATTAGTTTTGTTAGAACCTTCCGTTATAAATTTGGTACAGCTTTAAAAGTGGCAGGTGAAGATTGGTGGGAATCCACTTCTTTAATCGCGAAAACTTTAGCAGGCCTTTTTGTTGGTAAAGGCTATGACCAAATTGGTGGTCCTGTTGCCATTCTTCAAGTTTCTTCGCAAATATTAAATTATGGATTTGGTTCTTATTTAATGCTTTGGGGTATGATTTCTGTGAACTTAGCCATCTTTAATTTATTGCCTTTCCCCGGCTTAGATGGCTGGCATTTATTAGTGATTATTGTAGAAGGCATTACCAAAAAGGAAATCCCTTCTAAAGTAAAAAATATTGTTTCCACTATTGGAATGATTTTATTATTTGCATTAATGGCCGTTGTTTTTATCAAAGATATTATTGGAATATTTTAGTTGATTGGTAGTTTTAAAGAAGTGGGTGAGCAACATGGACGAGACAATGAAACGATTTTTAGAATCCATACAATTAGAAGACGTTGATCGCTTTGATTTGTCTTTTGAAAAAGAAAATGCGTTCTATAAAGAAAATGGCATTTGGCACTATAGAATCAAAAAAGAAACTCCTTGGGATTTTGATTTGTTATATGAATTTCGTCATCATTTAGAATTCATTGATTATTCGTATGTTCTTCATTTTTCCTATACCCAACTTCCATCTTGTAATGAAGTATTAGATTTACTTTATACCTGGTATAAATCTTTTTATCATTTAGCTTTGAATCCTTTAAACGTTACATTTCGCGATAGAGAAATCTATTGTATATTTCAAAGTGCATTAGAAAGAGATAAAATGCATGGAACGATTCAAGAATTCCAAGACTTTTTGACTTATTTAGGATATCCTTTTACTTTAAAAGAAGTGATTGAAGAACCTGAACAACAAGAAGAAACATTAGAAGATGAGCATTTAGCTTATATCGATCAAGTCGTTCCTGAACTGAAAAAAAGAGAAGAAGAAGCTCGTCGACAAAAAGCTGCTTTTAAACGTGGCGATTATACCGAAATGAAAATTATTGATATTGATACCAATTCTGGAAATGTCAGTGTTCAAGGTAATATTTTCTTTGTTGATGAAATGAAAACCTCTCGCGAAGGAAAAAAGATATTAACTTTTGATATTACCGATTTAACCTATTCCGTTGCGGTCCGTGTTTTTGAAAACAAAATTATAAATGAAGAAAAAATCTTAGAAATAAAAAAAGGCAAAAAGGCACGTATTCGTGGCTCGGTGCAAATCGATAAATTCACGCAACAAATTGTTATTTTAGCCCATTTTATTGATTTCTTAGAGCCAGATCCATTAAGAGAAGATGATGAAGAAGAAAAAAGAATTGAACTCCATCTTCATACCAAAATGTCTGCGATGGATGCGGTCGCAACCATTACCGATTATTGTAAATTAGCGGCGCATTTTGGTCATCCTGCGATTGGATTAACTGATCACGGAAATGTTCAGGCTTTTCCAGAAGCGCAAAAAGCCGCCAAAGAATTTAATATTAAAGTTTTATATGGCTGCGAAATGTACATGGTGGATGAAAAACTATCCTATATTCAAAATCCATCAGATGTCATATTAAATAAAGCAAGTTATGTTGTATTCGACTTTGAAACCACCGGTTTATCTGCTCGATATGATCGTATTATCGAATTTGGCGCGGTGCGTTTAGAAGGTGGCGTCATCGTCGATCGTCTTGATTTATTAGTGAACCCAGGCGATGACTTTGTATTATCGAAAAAAATTCAAAACTTAACAAATATTACTCCCCAAATGCTGAAAGGAAAACCTTATATCAAAGAAGCAGTGGAGATTATTCGTAATTTTATTAAAGATTCTATTTTAGTTTCTCATAACGCTGACTTCGATATTGGTTTTATGAATGAAGCTTTCCATCAAATGGGATATCCATCGGTATCTAACCCAGTTATTGATACTTTATCCTTATCGCGTTATATGTTCCCAGAAGCGCGTCAACATAACTTAGGTGCTTTATCAAGAAACTTAGAAGTAACCTATGAAGAAGGTAAGGCTCACCGTGCTGATTACGACGCGGAAGTATTATTAGACGTTTGGTTAGCGATGCTAGCAATTTTAACCAAAAACAATTTCAATATGAAACATTGCGATTTAAATAACTTAGAGGCAAGTGTTGAATTATTGAAGCATTTAAGACCGAAACATGTCGTTGTTTATCCTAAAAACCCACAAGGATTAAAAGATTTATTCTTATTAGTGTCCTTATCCAACATTGAATATATTGCGGATTTACCGAAAATTCCTCGTAGTCAAATTGAAAAATATAGAGAAAACTTTATTATTGGCTCAGCTTGTTTTAATGGGGAAGTTTTTGATACGGCCATGACAAGATCAAAAGAAGTATTAGAAGAAAAAGTAAAATTCTATGACTATATCGAAATTCAACCATTAGAAAACTATTCTTTCTTACTTTATGATGGACAAATTGAATCAAAAGAAAAATTAACGCAGTTTGTAAAAGATATCGCTTCTGCCGCTGAAAAGATGGGAAAAAGAGTCGTGGCTACTGGGGACGCTCACTACTTAAACCCGGAAGACAAAATCTATCGTGATGTCTATATTATGGCCAAAGGTATTCAAGGCGTCCGCCATCCTTTAAACCCATTTAGAAGAGAATCTCAACCGATGTATCCAAATCCAGATCAACATTTTAGAACGACAAGAGAAATGTTAGATGCCTTTATTCCAATTTTTGGTGAAGAAAAAGCCAAAGAATATGTCATTACCAATACGCATTGGGTGAGTGATCAAATTGAGCAATTGTTCCCAATTAAATCGAAACTATATGCGCCTAAAATTGAAAACTGTGCGGAAGAATTACAAAAGCTTTGTTACGATAAATGCTATGCCTGGTATGGTTATGAAGGAAAATTACCAGATTTAGTTGCAGAGCGCTTAGATAAAGAGTTAACCGGTATTATTAAACATAACTATTCCGTTATTTATTATATTGCGCATAAGTTAATTAAACGCGCAAATGAAGATGGCTTCTTAGTTGGCTCTAGAGGCTCGGTTGGTTCTTCCTTCGTTGCGACGATGGCGTCCATTACAGAAGTGAATCCACTTCCACCACATTATCGTTGCCCACACTGCAAATATAGTGAATTTGTTACCGATCGTCCGGAGATTCATTCGGGTTTTGACTTAGAAGAAAAAAATTGTCCACATTGTGGAACGCCAATGATTCACGATGGTCAAAATATTCCTTTTGCGACCTTCTTAGGTTTTAATGCGGATAAAGTTCCTGATATTGATTTAAACTTCTCAGGTGATTATCAGGCTAAAGCGCATGAAATGACCAAAGAATTGTTAGGAAAAGATAACGTGTTTAAAGCAGGAACGATTGAAACCGTTGCTGAAAAGACTGCCTTTGGTTATGTACGCGGCTATTTTGAAAGAATCGGTAAAAACCCAGATACCATTTCACGAGCGGAAATTGCACGTATTGCGGTGGGGTGTCAAGATGTAAAACGAACCACTGGTCAACATCCTGGCGGTATCGTTGTTATTCCGCGTGATTATTCGGTCTATGACTTTACACCGATTCAATATCCAGCGGATAAAAAAGATGCAAACTGGAAAACCACTCATTTCGACTTCCATGCGATTCACGATAACGTATTAAAACTCGACTTATTAGGTCACGTTGATCCGACAGCAATGAAGATGTTAGAAGATATTACAGGTATTGATCCTACGACCATCCCAATGGGTGATAAAGAAGTTCTTTCTTTGTTTTCATCCGATAAAGCCTTACATCGCTCCTCTAACTATTTAAAGGAGGAGACCGGTGCTCTAGGTTTACCAGAATTCGGGACAAACTTTGTCCGTGGTATGTTAAAAGAGACCCGTCCTAAAACTTTTGCCGATTTATTAATTATTTCTGGCTTATCTCATGGTACGAACGTGTGGAACGGAAATGCGCAAGATTTAGTCACTAGTGGAACTTGTACATTATCAGATGTTATTGGTTGCCGTGATGATATTATGATTGGTCTTTCTAAAATGGGAGTAGAACCCTCTACCGCCTTTAAAATTATGGAAGACGTTCGTAAAGGTAAAAAAGTTAAACCAGAATACGAAGAAATTATGAAAAAGAATAACGTACCACAATGGTATATTGATTCTTGTAATAAAATTCAATACCTATTTCCAAAAGCACACGCTACTGCATATGTTATGATGGCAGTACGTATTGCTTGGTTTAAGGTTTATCAGCCTTTAGCGTACTATGCTTGTTTCTTCTCCATTCGTTGTGATCAATATGATTTAAAACCAATGTTAGAGGGAAGAGAAGCTATTATTCGTAGACTTGAAGAACTCAAAGAAAAACGATATAATACTAACGGCGCTGGCGCATTATCGGCGAAAGAGCAAGAACAAGAAAAGACGTTATGTATTGCTTTAGAGATGTATGAAAGAGGATATAGTTTTGAAAATATCGACTTATATCGTTCAGAAGCGACACGTTTCGTTGTTGATAAAGAAAAAGGAAAGGTGATTCCTTCCTTCAGCGCAATTGATGGATTAGGCGCAAACGCAGCTTTAAGTATTATTGAAGCGCGTAAAGATGGTCCATTCTTATCCAAAGAGGATTTGGTTGAAAGAACCAAACTCAATTCTCAAAATATGGCGGCTTTAGAAGAACTTCATGTTTTAGATGATCTTCAAGACACCAATCAAATGGATTTATTCTCCTTTGAATTTTAATAGATAGCTTTTTAGCTATCTTCTCCCGGGATATAGCACAGCTTGGTAGTGCGCTTGGTTCGGGACCAAGAGGTCGTGGGTTCGAATCCCACTATTCCGACCATTATAGTAACTTAGACCTGGTACCATATTACCAGGTTTTTTATTAGGATTTATTGAGAATTTTGAAACAAAAATTCCAAGAACTTTGGGCGCATACTCAAAATCAAAAAAAGCCAGAATTTTATGATAGCGAAAATTTCTTTATTGTTTATCTTCCTAATCTTAATTATGAGGAGATAAATAATGACCAAATAAGTGGCCAAATAAATGACCAAATAAAAGAAACAATTAGTGATCTTGGACTTGAAGTAATGAAATTTATTCAAAAAAATCCAGGAACTAAGGTTCCAATGATATTGTCAGAACTAAGTAAAACATTTGAAAATTTGACCGTAGATAAGATAAGAAATGTTATTAAAAGAGAGATTAAAAACTACATTGAACTGCGTGGCTCGAAAAAGACTGGTGGATACTATATTAAAGAAGCTAATTATAATGCTTCATGTAAAGACAATGATTGAGAATGGAAGTCATAATATGTAGTCTTTTTGACAAGCCCAACTTTCAAATTGAATAAAAATAATGAATTCCATATTAGTTGAGGTGATCATAATTAACTAATAAAGTAAAAGTTAATGATCATCTATGAAATAAGAAATGCTCATAATTGAAAATAATAAACTTATAAAAATACCTTATTTCGCCAAATATTGCGCCAACTTATTGATTTATTTCGCCAAAAAAGCTTAAAATGAATTACAAAAATCCTATTCCCAAAAAAATGTTTAACATTTGGGAATAGGATGAAATGCTTTATTTTTTTAAAGAAATGATTTTATTTACTAAAACAAATGCATTTTATTTTTTTCTTAATTGTGACGGAGAGCAACCTTTTCTACTTTTAATTAACGCAATAAGTCCTCTTGCGTCAGAAAAGCCAACCTCATTAGCGATTGCGGTTACCGATAAGTCGGTATTTTTAAGTAAACTCAATGCTTCATTCAAACGAAGCTCATTCTGATATTCTTTTGGAGTAAAACCAGTGAGAGAATGGAACTGTCTTATAAAATAAAACTTGTCCATATATACCATGGAAGAGAGTGTGTCAAGCGTTATTTTTTCTTTATAATGTTCCATTACATATTTGATTGCGTCTGTGATTCCACCACACCCATCGCTTACGTCACATTTCTTCAAAAGTTCGGTCAACATATTGTAAAGAAGTGAAGAAATGAGGTACTTATCTTCATTATCTGATTGGATCATCGTTGTAATTTGCTGAGTGACTGTTGTAAGGGATGGAGGAATAAATCCTGGCATTACATAGCCAAATTTGGATTGAAAACTATCATAAAATCCCTTTACTTCAGGCCCATACAAATATACAAAGTACGCTTCGTAAGGAACATTGCCTCCGTTAATGATGGTGTGAGCGTCTTGTTGAGAAAAAAATAACGTATCTCCAGCACATGCTTTATACGTTTTATTTTTGGTTTTTAAGACGATTTCGCCTTTAACAACTCCATATAATCCATAAGAATTATATCCTTTTCTGGAAACGGAGTGGCTCAGGCCACCAACTACATACCCTGATTGTGCAACATTGTATAATAGTGGGTGACGATAATAATTATCTGGGCGGATGGCTAATGTAGTGCCAGGAAGTAAATCTACTGTTCTTTTTGTTGTTTTCATAATTCTATATTACCTGTAATTGTGTTCAAGTTTGCAATTTTACGCATTCAAACGAAAAAAAGGAATTTGATATAATTCAAGTATACTTGACATATTGAAATTATGTCAACAGAAAGAAAAATTGAAGGAGAAAAAGCATGAAAAAAATCTCATTTTTAATGTTATCTTTCGCTTTATCAATGTGTTTAGGCGCTTGTGGAGGAACAACGAGAGTAACTACTACGGCTAATCCAACGACGAGTTCGAGTACTACACTTGATTCAACAACAAGTTCGAACACTACACCTAGTTCAAGTACTACGCCTAGCGTGTCAACAAGCGAAATCAACCCACTTGATGGGTTTACTGTTACTGCTGTGGCAGGAGTGGAGGTAAAAGATAGTTGCGTTACACTGACTCAATCACAATATGACGCGCTTCTTTTGTCACCTGAAAAAAATTGTGAATATAAGCTTTCAAATGGAGTACAAGCGGTTATCTCCGTAGAAGGAAATCAACTTATTTTTGATTTAACTTCCCCAAGTGGAACGACAGCAAGATACGTGATTACACTTACGGTATTATCTAACCGTACCGATATCAACATAAAGACAATCTATAATAAACAAGTCGTCGATGGCAAAGTTACATTGAGCGAAAGTGAATATGCATCGCTTTTAAATTTACAAGATTATGATAGTGTGTGCGATTATCAATCGTCCGATGGTTCAACCGTGCAAATTAGTTTTGATAAACCAACACACAAGCTTATCTTCAACGTTTTATCTCAAGATGGAACGAAAACCAATGAAGTGAAAGTTGAAGTGAATGTTACTCTTCCTTTCGGTACACATTCTCTTACAGGTGTCGGTGACAAAAAGTACGTTACTTATGATTATGAAAATCTTTTCTATTCATTAAATGGCTCGGCAGCGGTCACGGATGAAAAAGGAAAAAACTTAAAAGGTAGTTATGCTTTTTCAGCACAAATCTATCCGCAATCGCTTACGCAAGGGAATGAAGTGGTTTTATCAGCGGTCTACGCCGATAACTATCAAATCCGTTTTGCGTTAAGAGGAGTGGACGAAAGCCATTATCTTATTTTCTCAGACTACAAGGATAGATCAAACTTCCTTAATTATATAGAGCATGTTTCTTCTACTGAGTATAATCAAGAAAAAGGCGTCAATATGGGTTTAGTCGTAGTGGACGGCAGTGTGGCGATGATGTTAAATGGTGAGGTTATCTATAGAAGAGCGCTTCCTGAACTTAAATATACCGAAATGTTTTTAAGTACTTATGAATGTACTGCGCACATGAGAAATTTACAAATTGAATCCAACGAAGCCAAAGTAAAAAGCATGTATCAAAATGCACTTATTGATTATAAAGACAAATTAACAGGTGTTTCACTCATCAACACTTCACAAAATATAAGTGAGTTTGTTGAGAATGTTGATGGAGGAATATACGTTGAAGGTAAAGATTCAGACCAAAGAGTAATGGGCGCGCTTTATCAAAACGGAGTGCCTGTGGGCGGCTATGAATATGCCATTTCCGGACATTTAAAAATAACCGACACTAAAACTACAGGCGGTCAAGCAAGTAAAGTTGAACTACAAATTGCCAAAAACGTGCAAAACTTTGTAAAATTCCACATTTTCCGTTATCCGACTAATAATAGTATTTACGCTTATCCGACGGAAAACGGAAAAGCAGCATCGCAAGTGATTTGTGAAAATAATACCTTGCCAAAAGGCACGGAATATCAAGCCGATTACATCTTCGTGTATAGTGGAAAAGAATTGAAGATGTATTTCAAAGACGGAAGTTATTTACCTACTTATAAACTTGTATATAGTCAGAAAGCTAACTGGGGCTATACAATGTTCACCTTAGCTATGAGACGATATTGCAACGTGACTTTCGATAATTTTAAAACATATTATGGAGACGATTTTGATGCACTTGTCAATTCTCTTGAAGATAGTACGACACCAGCAGAAGAAGTAAAATTCTCAGCGGAAAAAGACACGTTTAGAGATAATGGTTGCTTCACTAATGGCAATACAGGAACTTACTATAAAACGGAAAGTACTTATGATAAGGCTTTTATCTTTAAAGATAATAAGGCCGTAAGTGGAGAATACTGGCTTACTTCTGGTAGAATGCAATTCGGTGAATATGCCGCATGGACACAAGGAGAATTAAGTGCATATGTAGATGCAACCCACGCAGTTAGATATGTATTTGAATACACTGGATCTTATTATCAGGTTTTCCATGAAATCAAAAATGGCAACGATAATTGGACAGGATATACACTCATTGTAAGACCGCAAGTAAAAAATGATGCAACCATGAACTTTACACTTGTAAATTATGGTGGTAAGATTTCACTTCTTATCAATGGTTATGTCTATCATACGGTAGAATTTGAATTTTTGAAAAATGCCACAGCAACAATCGGTGGGAAGGGCGGAACATTAGTTTTGAAAAATATAACGATAAACACAAATAAAGTAGATATAGAGAATTTTACATCAAATATGGAAGAATATACTTATGTTTCACCTTATGATTCAAGAATGAATTCTCTTGCCAAACAATATGAATCAGCGGAAAAAGGCGGTGTACTCATCATGGGTTCAAGCACCATGGATTATTGGAAAGATTGGCAAACTGATATTGGTGGTAGACTCGGTTACAACGTCGGTATCGGTGGAACGATTGTAGAAGATTGGCTTTACGCTTATGATAAATTAGTAAAACCATTTGATCCATCGATTATTATCATCTTCTTAGGTGGTAACAATATCAACAATATGGGACATACGGGAGCGTATACTAGAAGTTTGATGGAGCAATTGTTGAACAAAATGCATGAAGATTTCCCTAACGCCGAGATTTATTACATTTATTCCATGGCAGTTCCAAGTTGCTATAAAGGCGGTAAATTCAACTATGAATATGGTCAATTTATAGACGAAATGAAAGAACTTGTAGCCAATACGCAGTGGTTGAATGGAATAGACACGTTTGATGATTTAACAAGAGATGGCGAAGCCAAAAAGGAACTTTATAGACCTGACGGCATCCATTTAAATGATGATGGTTATGACGTGTTTGCAGAAATCATAAACAGAAATGTTTTCAATAAGAAGTAAAATTGAAAACGAAATTCTAGATTAAAAATTAAAGTTGGTGATCATTAGAATAGTGATGGCCAACTTTTTTAGTTAATGACAATATTGCGATATTTAGGTTATTTCTATTATCGAAGATGAACGATTTAAAATGCACAGTATCTCACCAAATATGTTATGTTATGAATAATTAAATCTTTGTAGAATAAAAAATTATTGAAAGAGTTGACTTTAATTTAGCTAGACATGAGGAGAAATTCATATGAAAAAAATCTTATTTATTGCATTATCTTTAACTTTTGCTATTTTGTTATCTTCATGCTCAAAATCTCTTTACCATCAAGGATAATTCTTTCCGAATGACTATTTAAAAAAGCATCTGATTGAAGATGTCCCCCATCCTGAAGGGAATCTTTTATTTGTTGATCAAAATGCATTTGCTTCCCCTAAAGTTTATGTTGATTCTAGTGTGAGCGCTAAAGAATATAGTAAACAAGTTTTAGATTATTTAAAATTCAAAACTATAAATTTATCTATATAGTAGATAGAATATATGTTTATGTAGGATTAACTCCAAAGAAAGAAGCCACATATTTAGTAAAAGAATTTACTCATTTAGATGAATGCTATTTTCGCGATAGTTATTTCTTTATTTATGGGAATAACGAAGAAACCTATACAAATGAAAAAGGAACAGTATTTTTAAAAGATGAGCATATCATTAGAATCAAAAAAGAATCGGAAAGATTAGAAAAAGAAGAATATTCTATTGATTTCAATTATGATTATCAAATCATCATCAATGATGACCCATGTAACGTGACTTATATTGGAAACTAAAATATTATTAATTGTATTTTTTAATAATCGTATAGACGTTTTTAATGGCGCTAATTTTACATATAAATATTAAAACTGGCCTGATAGAGTGCGTTCCACCAGGCTTTTTATTAGTTTTCTACAATTTCGAATTTCTTTAATGACATAACTTGATTATGAACTAATTCATAATCAAGTTGTTGTGTGTAAAAAAGAAGGCGTGTTGAAAATAGAGAGATTAATAGTGATGAAAATAGAGAGATTAATAGATGAAGGAATTTAAAAAGCTAGGATGGTAAAATAAAATATATAGGAAAAGGTAAATGCTTTGGAGAGTTATTAATATGAAACCATTAACTTCAATTGAAATTAAACTTTGTCAAAAACAAGCTAAGTTATTTGAGGCTTCAGTAAGCAAGACTGAATATAGTTCTCCAGTATTTATTAGAAGATTTATGTATTCTTCAATTGCTAAATCTATGGATGATAAAGGGTATCTATTCGCTTCTGAATCTGAAGAAGACGTATTTTTAACTTTAGAAGATGAATTTGGAAAAAGCAGTTATGGAAAAGAAAAATTTAGTAAAGATCAAATGTTTTGGATTGGATATATTTATAGATGCCTTTCCATTAAATATAAACTTTCAAGTAAATCAATCTATAGACTTTTTAATGCAAGTGAAATAATCAAATATTATAATATATGTCATACCTATGATATTGTTGACGCTGCTGAAAGAATGATGGAAAGTATATCCTATGATAACTCATCTATTGAAAAGAAAGCATATGACGCTATGAAACGATTAATGTATGGAAAAAATGGATAGACTGAAAAATTTTATTATATTATTGGTAAACTAAGTAGATTTGATTAATAGCATTATAGAATAAAATAAAAGTGTTAGAAAATAATAAGATTTTAGGCAAAAACTAACTATAATGATAAGTCACAGGTGGATACCATTAATAAATGGTTTATAGCTTAAAAACTATATCAAATATTTTTATAATTGTTTTCACATTAATTAAATTAAAAATGAGAAAAAAATTCACATTGTTGTTTTTTAATGAGAAAAAAATTCACAAATCTCTTGAAAGCTAATGAGAAAAGCCTCATAATAATTATGAGGTGATTGAAAATGAGCTTGAAAGACATTCGGTTACAAAGCAATTTAACGCAAGAAGAAGCTGCACAACTTTTAGGTGTGACTAGAAGAACATATGTAAATTATGAAGCAGGTAAAATCGATGAATCATCTTTGAAATATAGGTATATCGTAGAAACATTAAAAAATGCGAATCTCCTCGATGAGAACCATGGGATATTATCCATAGACCAAATTAAAAAAATATGTAGTGAAATATTTAAAAATTATTCGGTAGACTTTTGCTATTTATTTGGATCATATGCTAAAGGTAAAGCAACAGAAATTAGCGATATTGATTTGTTAGTTGCAATGCCAGTAGATGGAATGAAATACTTTGAACTCATAGAAATACTAAGAGAACAATTGAAAAAGAAAATTGACTTATTGGATGTAACACAATTAGATAACAATCCTACGCTTGTAAAAGAAATATTAAAGGATGGGATAAAGATTTATGGATAACGTAAAAAATGATGAGTATTATATTGAAAAAATTTTATCTGATTTGGAGTTTATAATTTAACACACCAAAGGAAAAACAAAAGACGAAATAGAAAATAATATTCTACTAGTAGACTCAATTATGTTCCGTATTATTCAAATTGCAGAAAATAACAGTCGCCTTTCTAACGAATTTAAAATGAAATATTGTGAAATTCCTTGGATGGCAATTAAAGGAATGCGAAATAGAATAGTCCATGATTATGGAGTCGTAAATATGGAAATTGTTTATGATACGGTAACGAGATGGATTCCGCAAATGTATGAGAAGTTGACAAATATTTTAATACCACAGAATAACTAATTTTAATTAGTTCTATTTTAATCTCAAAAGTAATTGAAATATGAATTATATGATTTTTATGATTGAGTGTATAGTCGCTTGTGTATTGTTTACGCTAATGCTATAAATAATGTGTGCAAAAAAGAGAGAAATTTTTACTAACGATTATCCACCCGTGGTTATAGAACCTTTACGTAGTTTAGGTATTGTACAAGAAACGGCACCTACAAAAAAGAGTGATATGATTCGTAAGTTAATTGCAATGATGATTTATGCCATTTTATTTGCTCTCGTTCTATATTTTATTAATGACATTACAAAAATCTTAAACGCTATGATTACAGCATATCTTTTATGGTTAGTGGTCGATTGGTACGATTTCTTAGTCATTAACATTTTGCTAGCGCCTTTTGATAAATTTTATAAAATGGCTAAAGTAAGCCTTTTGAAAAATCAGTGGTTTGGTTTCATTTTAAAGGCAGTGTAAAAGGAATGATAATTGGTATTGTGTTTGCACCTGTCGTTGGTCTTATTGTCATGTTGATGAGCGAATTAATTGGCTAATTGACGTTTTATTTCACATTTTTAACAAAAATAAAAATAGATGATTAAAATATAAAAAGACAAAAGAATATGCCTCTGTAGGACTTTGATAAGAGAAATTATTACAAGAAAAAAGAGTTTGGAACAAAGCTATCAAGCTTTTTTTCTTACCAAAATGAAGTTAATAGTTGACTTCCATAAATGTTTAGGTGTATCAATATGTAGGAGATAATGATTTTTTCTAAAAGAGTATAGAAAATATACTGAAATTTGTTAGTTAAAATGAAAGAAAAATTTTGTGAAAAAAACGTGAATTCTCAGCACTTTCTTGTTAATAACGAGATGAAAAAATTTATAGAATGCTCAAACTTATCGATTTAAAGTATGCAATAAGTGAGTTCTCGGAGGTTTATCAATATGGAAGATCAAAATCTTAATACGGAAAACACCCAAGGTAAGATTCAAATAACGGAAGGTTCTTTATGGAAAAATATTTTTCTTTTTAGTTTTCCGCTGATGTTATCTCAATTATTGCAAGTACTTTTTAATATGGCAGATGTGGCCGTTGTTGGTAAATTTTCAAGTGCAGAAGCTTTAGGAGCAGTTGGTTCAACTACAACCCTTGTCACACTTTTTACAGGCTTCCTAATTGGAATGGGAAGCGCGGTCAATGTTCGTGTGGCCCATCACTTGGGGGCAAAGGATAAAGAGAGTACCATAGCATCTATTCGTACATCATTTGTCATATGTTTAATTATTAGTTGTATTATTGCATTACTATGTCTTTTATCGGCAAAGTTTATCCTTGAACTACTTGAAACAAAAGATGATTTAATTGATGGTGCAGTGCTTTATTTCCGCATTTATGCTTTAGGTATGCCAGCACTAGGAATTTTTAATTTTGGTAATGGTGTGCTAAGCGCAAACGGAGATACCAAACGCCCATTAATCTATCTTTTGATTGCAGGTATTTTGAATGTGATTTTAAATTTGTTTTTTGTTATTGTCTGTAAAATGGCAGAGGATGGTGTCGCTCTTTCTAGTATTCTTTCACAATACGTTTCTGTAGCACTTATTCTTATTTATATGGGACGAAAAGATAGTGAATGTTCTTTCCGCTTTCGCGATTTAAAAAAGGGATTGGATAAAGAAGAAGGAAAACGTATTTTAGGGCTGGGTATTCCTGCGGGACTTCAAAATGCTATCTTTGCTATAGCGAATTTATTTATACAGAATGCCGTTAATTCTTTTGATTCTGTTATGGTTGAAGGAAATTCCGCTGCCGCGAATGCAGACACAATCATTTATAATGTCATGTCAGCGTTCTATACGGCTTGTTCAACATTCATGGGGCAAAATCGCGGTGCTGGAAAACAAAAACGCGTATTAAAGAGTTATTATATTGGTCTTGCTTATTCTTTTATTATTGGGGCAATATTTGGTAGTGCGTTGTTCCTTTTTGGTAGAGAATTTTTGTCCATGTTTGCTAATGAGGAAGAGGTTATTGAAGCAGGATTACAACGGACACGAATTATGAGCTTTTCCTATGCTTTTAGCGCTTTTATGGATTGTACGATTGCGGCATCTCGTGGTATTGGAAAAAGTTTTGCGCCAACGGTCATAGTGATTATGGGTTCTTGTGTATTCCGAGTAGCGTGGATTTATACCATATTTGCGCATTTCCATACAATTCCTTCATTGTATTTACTCTATATTTTTTCATGGGTAATCACAGCGATTGCGGAAATTATATATTTTATTATTAGTTATAAAAAGCTGGATTCTGCTAAATAAAAAACATTGATTCCGATTCTATAAAATAAATGGTAAAATATATTTAAGTAGAAGATGAATAAAAATTTATGCATAAAAAACCATTTATTTTTAAGAGGGGGGACGAACAAATGAAGAGATTCATCATTTCGTTATTTGCATTTCTATTTACGTTTATATTTTTTATTACTTCCACCCCTACGGTAGCGCATGCGGATACAGGTCCGAAACCACAAACAACCATAGAAATTTATAATCTTGAAAAATCGGATTATATTGTCGCATATGGAACGAAAAAGAATAATGGACCCCATCATTTCTTTATTCCTGGTGATAAAGATTATGGAAAAACTTATTATGGAAATGTAGATGATTTGACTCTTATATACAACAAGGTAACTTTACCAGAAGGGTGGAAATTAACGGATATTTCTTCTTTTTATGAAAATACAACTCGTTTGGTTATTGAAAGTGGTTATATGTGGCCTTCAGAATTTATTTTGATTATTTATAACAAAGTTTCGGCTAATTATTATCTTTCAGAAGCAACACAAACCTATGCTTTTCATTCTTATTTTAAATATAATATGAAAAACTATCAGGATGATCCGATATCTCTAGAAAAAAAGATCGTATTAGAAAAATCGTATCAGTATGGAAAGGAAATCTTTGGGTTCTTGCTTCGACTTGTTGTGACTTTAGCTGTCGAAATGCTATTAGCGGTAGTAGTTAAGTTTAATAAAAAATCACTATGGATTATTGGAATTACTAACTTTGTTACCCAAGTCGGATTAAATCTAGCTTTGAATCTTACTGCGTATTTTGGTGGGAAATCACCTTGGTATGTAATGATGTATGCTTTAATCGAGTTAATGATTGTAGTAGTGGAAGCAGCGATATTTAAAATATTTTGTAGGCGTGGAAAAGATGAAACAAGAGAACTCATTATTATATATACGATAGTCGCAAACGCATTATCGTTTGTTCTTGGCATGATTCTTTGGCTCTTTATTTATTAAGTAATTTCAAGCACTAAAATTAAAATAGGCTATTGAAAGACCTTTAAAATAGGTTGGACGATAGCCTTTTTCGTTTAAAAATTAATATTTAAAAATTATTAAGTGATTGTTATCATAAGAAAATTAACTAATTTAAATTTTTTGACTTTATGACATATTTAAAAAATGATTAAATTTTTCTTCCAAAAAAAATAGTTTGTTATATAATGGATGGGAGTCAAAGTGGTAAAGAAAATTCTCAATATCACATAGACTTTATTTTAATCCATTAGGGGGTTATAAAATGAGAATAAAACAACAAAAACAAATTCAAAAATTTTTAATTCAAGAATTTGGAAAAGAAAATGGAATAAAATTATTTGAAAAGCAAGAGAATCTTCTACAAAAACTAATTGAGAATACAAAAGATAAATCAAAGAATCAAATGAAGACAATGGTGCAAACTCTTTTGCCTCGAATTGCGTTATATAAGGTTTTTTTAAATGAAAATACACTACAAGAAAAGGCATATGAATATATGCGAAAGTATATGATAGATTTTGTGGCGGCTAAAAAACATGCTTCAATGAAGAAAATGGAAAAAGTACCAGGCTTTTATTCTATTTATAGTAAAGTTTTTCTTAAATATATGCGTAAAACCGATCTTCAAGAGAGTGTCCAAACCAAAGGAAAAGATTATTATGATGTTATCATCCATCGTTGCCTTTGGTATACAGCTTGTGTAGAAAATGAATGCCCAGAACTCTGTCGATTATTCTGTGATGTCGATGATATTAGTTATGGTGGATTAAAAAAGATTGGTTTTTCTAGAACAAAGACTTTAGGTTATGGTGGAGATTGTTGTGATTTCCATTTCAAAAAGTTCAACAAGAGAGAAAAGCATAAAGATAACTCTTGCGATACTTTTAGCGATAGTTTAGTTGAAGAATTAAGTGATTAAAGAAAATGGCTTTAGTGAGAACACTAAGGCTTTTTTTATGGCGATGAAGGTTTTTATGGTGACTTATTGACTTTTTTCATAAATTTCAATATACTTTCATTTATATTAAGGGGGAAAAATAGTCTAATAATGTAGACCCTCTTTTTATCATTAAAAAGAAAGGATGATAATATGAAAAAAACTTTGTCTATTGCATTAATGGGTGCAACGGTTTTGTGTTTATTTTCTTGTAAAGGAAATAATCCACCATCCACCTCAACTTCAGGAACCGATCCAAAGAAAGATTTTACTGAAGAACAATTAGGATTGATGAAGGGTCATTTTATTGGTGAAAAATATGAATTAGACCTTTCCGCCAGTGCGTCTTCTATGTATGATTCTAAAAATGAATCTCGTCAAAATCTAGAAATTACGGATATAAAAAAGGAAAAATACGTAAGTGAGACGATTACTGATGTTTCTTCCTTTGATATTGATTATCTTTATTTAGAAGATAAAGAGCAATCGTCCGTTCAATATCGTGTTTCAGTTCCTAAAGAAGATTATGCTTCTTTAAAATTAGAAAAATACGATCAAGAAGAATGGAAAACGGAAGATAATCTCTATTTATGGGATAATGATTATGTAGGTACATGGGCTACTACAGAAGAAACAGCAGGCTTTGTTCAAACAGTAATCTTTACTGATGATTTTATTACTCCAATTTCTGGTTCAGATTTAAAACTTCCTACCGGTAAATTTTCTAATTACGATAGTGTGTGGTATCCGCAATTTGCTACATATAAAAATGAAAAAACCAATGAATATGAAACTTCTTTACAAGTTTTAGTTTATGATCAAGATGATTTAACTGAATTTATGTTTGATTTTGCTTTGATTCCTTCTACTGATGAAAATTATCCAATTGCTTTATATTATGTCTCTTATGGTTGGGAATACCTTTATCCAAGTGCGGAATATTATAAAGGCAATTGGTATACAAAACATGGTCAAATCACCATTTCTGAAGGAGAAGACGCAAACAAACTCAAATATAATGATACCATATACCAAACTGAAGTAGTAAAAGATGATGATTATGGTTGGGTAACCCATCTTAAAGCCGATAATAATGATCTTGTATTTCGTCCTTTTGTAGGTGGCTTTACGATTGAATCCAATAATGAAAAAATAGAAGCTGTGAGTTTAAATATAGCGGATTTAAAAGGGACTTGGTTATATGGAAATAAAGAAATCAGTGTGGCCACTGAATATGATGATGACTTTAATGAAGTTCTTAAAGTCACTGTGGATGGTAATGAAGTTACACCTACCTATGTGGCTAGAAATAGAAAATTCACCCTTCAATTTACCTTAGATGGTCAACAAGTTTACTTATCTGTTGTTCATAAAAACGCTGTTGCAACTTTAAATGTAAATAATCAAGACGTCTATGTTTGTACACGTGAAGTTTATGATGAAAATTTCGTGATGGCAGGAAAGTTAATTACCAGTGAATCGGCAGGTTTGTTATTAAATAGACTTGATACCTTAGTGGTAAACGATGACTTTACAGTCACATATAATAATGTTTCTTATCCAGCAACTTATGAATATGATGACGAAATGCGTGCAGTTCGCGTTACTTTTGATTACAAAGACAAAACTTATGCACTTTATGTTTTCTCATTAGAAGGCGTTTATCTTCTTGAAAAAGATATGTCCGCTAACAACTATTCAATTTTTGCTTCAGAAAGCTATTTAGAAGGTTTCGTTGCTGATTGGACTTCTCGTGGCGCAACCGCTACATTAAAAATTGATGAAAATTATAACGTTAATTTTAAAGATTTAAATTATGCAGTTACTTTTGACTATAATTTAAACTTAGGATTCTATATGTTCTTTACGAATCAAAGTTCTACAGTTGCTTATATGTTATATTTAAGCTCAGGTACTTTGATGTATTCTAAGATTGGTTATCAAGGTGATGAATTAACCACCCTTGAAGAAGATTGGTATATTAAAGTTGAAGACTATAAGAAGATTGAAGGCACTTATATTTATGTAGGTGACCAAGGAAAAGAATATGTCATTATTGGTGATGATGAAACCGTTCAAATTACAACACTTGTTGATGGTAAGAATGTTTTAAAAGACTATTCTGGTCAAGATGTCCATTATAGCTATTTGAATGGCGAAGTTTGCTTAACCTTTAAAGTCGAAGGGTCTAATACCTATGTTTATGTTTATCTTAATGGTCTTAGAGTGAATTTCTTTGATTCTCTATATTATGTTCAAGAAGTACTAGTGAACAATCAAGGTTACTTTACCGATGGTACGAACATTCTTTCTATTGGTGGACAAGAAGTGTACTTTAACGGAAATAAAGTAACATTAGAAAGTGCACAAGGCAATCAATTGGTCTTTACTGATAGTGGTACAAAATACACAGTTACTATTGAAAATGATGTCGCAACAGTTGTGGGCGGAGAAAACACCTTAACCTTAAATAAAGGAGACTTTAATTTAAAAGAATACGCAGGAAGTTGGACGATTGATAATGTGGAATATTCGCTTACAGTGAAAGAAAATGCAGATGGATCATTAAAATATGCTTTTACATATAGTGGTAATACATATACGGATTATCAAGTTACTGTAGTCAATGGAAAAGCGGTTGTTACCTTTAATATTTTGATGAGTAAATATGTGATTACGATTGATGAAAATGGTATTGCAACTTTATCCATTGAATCTTCTATACCTCTTCCTCCACCGCCACCACCATTAGCGTTTGAAAATTAAAATTATTATTAAGAGAGCATTCCTTGTGGGTGTTCTCTTTTAATTTTGGCTTTTTTTAACTTTTTGTTGCTTTATATGAGATAAGACATTATAATAATTAACTGTAAGGCGGTAAATTTTATAAGCGTGTTGCTAGCAATAGCGTACGTGCTCACTGCCTTCTTTTTTTTGCAAAAAAATAGATTTTTTAAGAATGGGGGAATGAAAAATATGAAAAAATGGATGTTGGTTAGTTGCTTAGGCGTTTTAACGAGTGCTTTATCTTCATGTACGATGAAAGATTTGGATGTGAAACATGATGCGCGAGCTAGTTATAGTGGTATCGTAGAGCAGGTTAAAGTGTCGGATAAAATTCGCTTAAGAGATGTGACTGTAAAAGATACTCATTACTATTCATATAGTATTACACCTACTGGATTTGATTATGATGAATTGAATAGAAGAAATTATCGTCATATGATGATTACCGTTCATTATTATGTTAGTTACAAACGAACATTTACAGGATGGGATATCTTTTATAAAGGTGCACCAAAGTATGATATTTCTATAAAAAATGATGATGATACTGGAAATATAATGACGGGATTAGAAATTAAAAATTATAACGAAAAAACAATCAGCTATCAAGGAAATCTTGCTGAATTACGTACAGAAAAAATTAAGTTTACAGTTGGTTCAACCAATATACAAAATGAGATTTATTTTACGAATATGACAGTAGAGTATTTGGTCGATTAGTAAAATGTTTTTTCAATCCAAAATATAATGTTTTGTAAAAGTAAGGTAATTGAATTTTAGTGATGTTGCTCTTAAGAAGCGTGTATACGTCACCACTTGCCTTACTTTTTTTTATTTATTCTCTATATAAAAAAGTGTACAATAAAAATGTAAATAGGTTAAGGTGAGTAAAATGAAAATTAAGTTTGTAGCGTACAATGATGGACGCGCTATATTTATTTATAACAGAATCAAACTATTTCCATTCTTTTTAATGTCTTTAATTCTTTCATTTTTTGCTTTAATTCCTACTTTTATTTTTTCTATTTATGAATTGTTATTTATTTTTATTTTACCTTTATTATTCTTAATATTTTTGGGCATCGATTATTTATGTATTTCTTATAACAATAAAACGTTTCTTAAAGGGAAGAAGCAAAAACACACTTTTATTCTTGAAAATGGAATTCTTTATAAAGACGAAAAGATGATAAAATCAATGGAGGATATTCAACTTTATCGATACAAAAAGTACTTATTTTTAATATTAAGGCAATCTTATTACTATATTAAAAATGATGATTTTATTGAAGGAAGACGTGAAGATCTTTTAAAGCTTGCTAAATATAAATGGCGACATTACGTATATTTTGATTTACCTAATTTAAGTAAAGAAGAAATTGCGGATTTGTATTTTAAAGATTTGGATTTAGATGGAGTATCTCGTTTCTTTTATTCTTCTTCTAAAGAAAAAATCGTTTATATCTATAAAAACGAAATGAATAGTTATTCTATTAATGCTGAACAATTAGAATATGCAGATGAACACGAACGTCTTTATTTACATGTTTATGCTTGGTGGGTACCTTCTAATGAAATGTCATTTTGTTCTTATTATGATAGTGAAGAAACTGCCTATCGTGATATAGAAAACCTAGTTAAAGATTACTTAGAATTAAAAAAGGAGAAGTAACATGAAAATATTTGATTTACTCAATTATAAAGAAAAAAAAGAATTGCTTACTTATTTAAAAAATAATGGAGTGATGTTTACCACAATGAAAAAACGTGGGGAATATGAGTATATTATTTTTCCTATAAGCGAAGGCGATTTACAATTTCAAGCCGAAGCGTGGATTGATAAAAAAGATATTGTTTGCTATCGATTAATTTTAGAAAATGAAGAATACAACAACCAAGAATTAGCGCATCTAACTTTAAATTTAAAAGAACAGGTATCCGATGAATTAGGAAATCTTAAAGAAGATAATACCAATCATTTATTAGAAAATCGTATTGCAATCACTTATGAAAAAGAAAATTGGAAAATTCTTTTATCTTGTCGCGATTATGATAATACGGAAGGTCGATGCTTTGTTGTTTTGACGTTCGTTAATATGTTAAAAATGAATGCAGAACCTCAACTTAAAAAGCCAAATTCTTGGCTTCTTTATATGTTAGGTGGATTTTTGTTTGGCTTGCTCATGTTTTTAACATCTGAAAAATATTCTTGGCTTAACTTTGGAATTTGGATTTTAGGCGGTGCCCTTTGGGGTGTTTTATTTGGTTTATTAATGAAATTGTTTATGGGTAAAGATAATGATGCGCTCAATATGAAAGGACAAAGAAAGGTTCTGAATAAAGGCTTAAATCAAATTGAACACGGAGACCTTTTTGAGGGCACAATCTATTATGAAACGTCTAATAAATGGACGGGAAAATACATTCAAGCCGCTGCTATGGAAGTGAAAGATAAAGAAGCTATTTTATATTTTATGAAAAAGAAAAATGTAGTGGATATTCACGCTTCTTTAGAATCCATTTGTAAAGATTTATATTTTTATCAAAAAACACCGACAGGATATGTGTTTAATTTTAAAGTAGAAGAAAGAAATTATGCGTTCTTTATGAGTGAAAAAGAGAAAATTGATGAATTGATTCACGTTATGGATCACCAACTTTTTGCAAATCAAGAATATATGCCCCTCTTTCTAGAGCTAAAAAAAGTTACAAAAGAATATAATCCATATCAACTATATGAATTAAGCGATGAGACTTGCTTAGATCAAGCATTAGAAACCATAGCGAAATTATTAATGATAGGGAAGATGGTAACCCAAGAATATCTAAAGAAAATCATGTTACAAGTATTTGATGAAGATGATTATTATGTTTTACAATTATCTTCTCTTTATTGGAAAATATATTCTAAGACAAAAGATGAACACCGTTAAATTCCTTAATAAATCGTAAAATATTTCTTCTTTTTTTGGCTTTTATTATAGTATAATAAAAGTATTCAAAGTTCATGGAGGGTGACTATGAAAAGAATTATCATGCTATCCACAATTTCATTGGTGTTGAGCTTAGCGATAAACCATCGTTTTTCTATGGAAAAAACAAACCAAAGTATACAAGAAATAGAGAATCAAGAAGCTTACGTTTCTCCGCAAGCCGATGAAACGATTACCATGAAAGAAATGGCTGATTTTCTAAGTCAAAAGAAAGAACATTATCCACTCTCTGATGAATTCATAGAAAAGTACCAACAAGATGGTGGAGGCTATATCGACTATGCTCGTCAAAAAGGGCTAGTCGTTGATAAAACTTTACATGAACCGAACCAAAAATGGCATTTCTTTACTTCCTGGTTAGAAGTCTTACTTGAAGAAGGAAAAATCACTTGGGAAGAAGATGCTAAAAAAAGAGTTTATACTTACTTATATTGTCCAGAATTAGTGCTATGGGTTTATGAAGCGACAGAAGTTGAACCGGCAAAAGTAAAAAAAGCAAAAGAAGTCGCAGAAGAAGGAAAAGCACAAAATTTAAAAGCAGTATCGATTGCTTCTAAAATGCGCGCTATTGTTTCTTGGGAAGATGTTTCTAAAGCCGTTTTAGCTAGTCGATCAACTAATAACTAAAGGAGAACCAACATGAAAGCAGTAAAGAAGTTATCCCTTTTTCTTCCGATATTGGCATTTGTTTTAGGTGGATGTAATCATGAAATCAACACCCAACCCACTGATATGAGTGTGGCAACAAGCCCAGTAAAAATGATTGTTCATAGTGTAAGAGATTTAAATGAGATTGTTACGCTTAGATTTACACCGAAAAATACAACAAACCGCAATGTAACATGGTCCTGTGAGAAAAATGATGTGATTTTATTAGTGGATTCCACGATTACCGCTAACAAAGTAGGAACGTCAACCGTTACCGCAACGAGCGTGGAAAACCATGATTTATCTTGTGATGTTGAAATAGAAGTCTATGATCCAAACTCTCATTCTTACATTGTTTCATTTGAAAATAGTTCAGATTATACGTTAACTGGCTTAAAAGAAAGCTATTTAGAAAATGAAACTGTGACTTTTGCTATTGAATTATTGAATGATGCAAAAGAAATTGAACAGGTAAAAGCTAATGAACAAGTGCTAACCGTAACAGGAAATAATGAATATTCATTTACCATGCCTAATCAAAACGTTAACATTGTTGTTCAATTAAAAGATAAAGAGTTAAATCCTTTAAAACCAGCGGAAAAAGTTAAGCTATCTACTGATACTTTAAATTTGGTTGTAGGGAAAGCCGATGGTCGTCTTGTGGCACAAGTAACCCCAACGGACACTACCGATGTCCCTTCTTGGAAGATTTTAACAGGGAATGATGTGGTTTCTATTACGCCGACTAATAATGAAGTAACTGTGCATGCTTTGAAAAAAGGAACGGCAAGTATTCAAGTAACTTATAACGAAAATGTTTCTACAAAATGTTCGATTAATGTGATAGAAGAAGAAACACCTTCAACAGATAAAGTGTTAGCAAAATATAATATCTCTTATGATTTAGCAGGAAGAAAAACGGCTAAAGCAATTAGTTCTACCGATGAATTAAAAACCACACTTCAATTAGAAGGAGAAGAAGATATTATTACTTCTATTGATGCTATGGAAGCCATTTATGGCGGCGGTAATGGTGGAAGAGGTGAAACAGCTTGGTACGCTAATGATTTATTAAAAGTTGGGACGACAAGTGTGAATGGTAGTGTGTCATTATCTTTAAGCACAGAAGTAAATCGTATCAGAATTACAGGATATGTAAGCGATAATGCTTGTAAACTCCGTGTGGGTAATAGTGAATCCACGGATTGGATAGAAGATGCGGATGATAACCAAACCACATTAGTAACTTGCTCCAATATGAACGAAAGTACGAAAGATATAGTCGGAAGCGGATTAACCTCTACGATTACGATTGATTTTACAAGTACAAAGAATTTCAAACTATCAGTCACGAATAAAAAGACATTATATATCACTTCGATTGAATTTATTGTGTCTTCAAATGAACAAAAATAAGGAGCGATAATACATGAAAAAGAAATTATTAATGCTATTATCTCTTACGAGTTTGATGTGCTTAGGCGCTTGTGGCCCAACTAGTAGTGGAGACTATATCGAAGAATATACCGTAATATGGCAAAATGATAATGGTGATATTTTAGAAATAGACCGTCATGTAAAAGAAGGTACTTTACCAAGTTATGATGGTGAAATACCTACAAAAGAATCCGATGGTTCTTATCAATATACATTTCAGGGTTGGGAACCAGAGATTCATGCAATTTATGAAAACACAACCTTTACCGCAACGTATACAAAAGAAATGAAATCTTATACTATTACTTGGGTGAATGATAATGATGAAATATTAGAAGTTGATAAAGATGTGCCTTATGGTACTATTCCTACTTATGATGGTGCCACTCCTCAAAAAGAAAAAAATGGGGATATCAATTACATTTTTATGGGATGGACACCCAGTATCCATAAAGTAACAGAAGACCAGACTTATAAAGCAACCTATTTAGAAAGAAAAGATGGAGAAAAAGAAGCTGGAATGGATCCCGTTTTATTAGAAGATGGAAAAACCATTCAATATGGTTTTTATCCACAAACGCATGTAAAAGATGAAACGTTAATTGTGCAATTAAATCAATTATCTCCATTAGAAAGTAATGGCTGGTATATGTATGGAAATCGTTATTATACAAAAGAGATTGCTAAAGTTTATAATAACGAAACTTATACTTTTGATGATGGTGACCTAATTACCAATGGCAATGAATATTGGTTTGAATGTAAACCGATTGAATGGCAAATATTAAGTCAAGAAAATGGAAGTTTATTTTTACTTTCTAAACATTTATTAGATGCACATAATTTTTATCAAGATTATGTTAATAGAACGGAAAACGAACAAACAATTTACGCGAATAATTATGAAAAAAGTGATGTTCGTGCATGGTTAAATTCAGATTTTCTTAATTTGGCATTTTCTTTGAATGCTGGTTATCTTCAAGAAGTAATAGTGAGTAATGATGCGTCTACAACGGATAATATTAATAGCATTTATATTTCTAATAACACCAAAGATAAAGTGTATTTACCAAGCTATCAAGATTATTTAAATGTAGGTTATGGCTTTGAAAATGACGCTACTAAAACCTCTTCTACAAGAGAATGTAAAGTAACGGATTATGCACGGATTAAAGGTGCATGGATGAATGATAAAAACAATGGTTCTTATTGGACACGCTCACCAGTAAGTGAATATAACTACTGTGCTTGGAATGTAAATTCAGGCGGTTATTTAAGCACTTATGCAGTGGACGGAAATAGCCATTGTGTGCGACCAAGTATTTCAATTTTGGCACAAATATAATAAAGAATGAGGAGAAAAAAATGAAACAAAATGTAATGAAAAAGTGTTTTGGACTTTTACTTGTTATGGGCTTAGGGTTGACTTTAAAAGAGAATACAGCTATGAAGGCTCAAGCGGCAGAAGAAGAAACACAAACAAATGCAAATGTCGTCGTAGATTTAGATTTTCCAGTAGCGGGACAAGGGAGCGTAAGTAGTTATACTTCATCATTTGAAGCAACAAATGGAGATTATACGTTTACGATTGCAAAAGCAAATAATAATAGAAATAGTAAAACCTGGACTTATATTGCAATTGGAACGAAAAATAATGCATCAACAGCAACAATTGTTTCAAATACTGCTCTTAAAGAAAGAATCACTTCGATTGCAATGACTTTCTCTTCCTATAAAGAAAGCGGCTTAGATTCTGCAAAAATATATGTTGCAGATAATGCCGATTTTACGGATGCATATTCTCAAGATTTTAAAAATAGTATATCTACCACTTCAACTACAACGGTAGAAATACCGAGTACATATTCAAGTGAAAATATGTTTTATAAAATTGAATTTGCATGTAATGGTAGCCTCACATCCAACGGATTTATTCATTTAGATCAAATTCAATATATTGCTAATCCAGTTGATGAACTTCAATCCTTAACCATTAGTGGTGAGACTACTGATTACGTAGCAGGATCTACTTTTACCTTTAATCGAGTTGCAACTGCTCATTATTCTAATAGTGGTGATAAAGAAGTTACAAGCGGTTTATCCTTTACTTTAAACGGAGAACCCATGAAAGAAGGAGACATTATTTCTAAAAACTTTGTTGGAAATAATCTTCCTTTAGTAGTTACCTACACCGATGAGAAAAAGGCGACCATCAGTGCAGCACCTTATTTAGTAAATGTAAATTATAAAGCGGTTTCTTCTATTTCTTTAAATTATGAAACATATACCCTCGCTAAAAATGGTACCATTGCATTAATTGCAACCGTAGAAGATGAATACGCTAATCAAAGTGTAACTTGGACATCTAGCCATGAAGAAATCGCTACGGTTGAAGATGGAGTTGTAACGGCAAAACAAGTAACGGGTGAAACGACAATTACCGCTACCGCTATGGGCGGAAAAACAGCAACCTGTATTGTTAATGTTTCGGTGGATCCACTTTTAGATTTACTAGATGAAAACTCTGATGTCATTACAGACGAAGTGATTGAAAAATATACGGATAGTACAATGCTTATTAAAGCAAAAGCCCAAAATATTGATCAACCTTCTTATTTATGGGAAAGCACAAATGAAGAAGTTGTGAAAATTGTAGCAACGAATGAAAGTGCAACTTTATCTTTTGTAGGTGCGGGAAATTGTGATGTGAAAGTTACAGTAGGCTCTTTAACCAAGAAAGTTTCTTTCTCCGTCACCCAATCCGTGGTTACCTCTTTGACCTTAACTTCAAGTGTAGAAAATGGAAATTTATATACGGGTGATAATTTAAACACTTTAACTTTAACACCCAATATACACACAATTGGTAACGCTACAGAAGAAATTCTATGGACTTCTTCTCATCCTGAAGTTGCTTCTATTTTAAAAGAACAAACTAGCGGAAATGAAGTCAATCAAGTCACTGCGTTACAACAAGGAACAACGATCATTACGGCAACAAGCGCTTATACCTCTTCTCAATTTGTAGAATACACGATTACGGTTCATGAAGATAGTGTAACAAGATTAAGCTGGACAAATAGAGGCGAAATTAGTACTTATGCAGGTACAACCTTAAAAGACGCTATCGATATGTCTCAATGGAAATTTACGGCTTTATGGGCAAGTGGAAAAAGTGAAACACCTTCTTTTGGAACTGGTGAAAATGATGTTCACATTGGTCTTTATGAAAAATCACTACCAGAAAATGAAGGAATGATTTTATCAGAAGATTATCAATTTGTAGCAAGTGATAACGGAAAATACTTAGTGGCTTTTTATCAAGGCATGTGTTCGACGAGCAACGCTACGATTGAAATTATCAATTGTAGAATCGTTATGGAAACAATGACAAATGCTACCGCTACTTATGATTTTTCTAGTATTAGTAAAGGCTCGAATCGAGCAATGGATGTAGAAACATTTAATAACTACTATGTAAGTTCTTCTACGTTAGTTAAAGGAAAGGCGACTTTACAAGCTGTTTATCCGGATGCAAGTGGGACAATTAAAGGTGGAACGGGAACCTATAATACGAGTATTCAAGTTGCTTTTGGTAGCGGAGTAGAAATCTCTTCCGTCAGTGTGAAAGCAAAACAATATGCAGAAGATGAAAATACTTTAGTTGTCATGGGAAAAACACAAACCCTCACAGACACGATGACAAGTTATGATTTTAGTGTAGCTAATGGCGATTTTACAAGTACTAATATTCTTTTAATTGAAACGCTAAAAACAGCGAAACGTGCCTACATTGAATCGATTACGATTGTTGCAAGTGGTGAACAAGATATCGGAAAAACTGATGATTGTTTAGCATTAGAAAAATATATTGATACCTATCTTCATATGGATGACTACACAGAAGATCAAGGCTTCTGCAAAGATACAGAACATGATTATTATGGTAAGAATTCTACATCGGGAGCCAAATATAACTTTAATCAATTAAGCGAAAGACAAAGAGAATTATTCTTTACCAATGCCGCTTTTAGTGAAGAATGTGCAAGATTACAAGCATGGGCTATCGCTAATGGTGAAACTATTCAACTTTCTAACTATCAAATTCAAGCATCTTATCAAAATAGCAGATTGAACTTTAATTCAGTGAACAGCCAATCGGTTTTGATGGGATTGGTGATTTCACTTCTTGGCATTACGAGTTGCGTCGGCTACTATTTCATTACAAAGAAAAAGAAAGAAAACTAATACAAAAGTCCTTTGTTTTTAAAGGAGAAAAAATGATTTTTGGATACTAAAAATATCTTTGAAATCTTAGCCTTTATGTTATATAATAAAAGCGTATTTTTTATAACGTTTCTTTGTACTAGTAATTATAAAAAATTCAATGGATGGAGGAAATATGGCTCTGAGTACAAGAGAGCTATAAAAGGAAAAAATGGAATACACAAAAGAAGTACAAAACATGTGTAAGGTTCATTGTGGAGCAAGCCATGGCTGTGCACCAATTCCTGAGGAAGGCAAATGGGTCTACTCAAAGGAAATTAGTGACATCAATGGTTTCACACACGGAATCGGTTGGTGCGCACCTCAACAAGGCGCTTGCAAATTAACATTGAACGTTAAGAATGGTATTATTGAAGAAGCTTTAATTGAAACCATTGGATGTTCAGGTATGACACACTCTGCCGCTATGGCAAGTGAAGCTTTAGTCGGTAAGACTGTTCTTGAAGCAGTAAATACAGACTTAGTATGCGATGCAATTAACACCGCAATGAGAGAATTGTTCTTGCAAATCATTTATGGTAGAACACAAAGTGCATTCTCTGAAAATGGCTTAACCGTTGGTGCTGGTCTTGAAGACTTAGGCAAGGGTTTAAGAAGCCAAGTAGGTACAATTTATTCCACAAAAGAAAAAGGCCCAAGATATCTTGAATTAACAGAAGGTTATATTACCTCTATGGCCTTAGATGAAAACAACGAAATTATTGGTTATCAATACCTATCTTTAGGTAAGTTCACTGATTTCATGAAAAAAGGTATGAAAGCAGAAGAGGCGCTTGAAAAGGCAAAAGGCCAATATGGTAGATACGATGATGGTGTCAAGTTCATTGACCCACGCGTGGAGTAGGAGGCAATAACAATGGCATTATTTGAAGGTTACGAGAGAAGAATTGCTCAAATTGACAAATGCTTACATGAAAATGGTATTGCATCCATCGAAGAAGCAGAAAAAATTTGTAAAGACAAAGGTTTAAATGTCTACCAAATGGTCAAAGACATTCAAACGATTTGTTTTGAAAACGCATGCTGGGCCTATACCGTTGGTGCGGCACTCGCTATTAAAAACAAAGCAAAAGATGCAGCGGAAGCCGCTCGTTGGATTGGCGTAGGATTACAATCCTTCTGTATTCCAGGTTCCGTCGCTGATGATCGTAAAGTCGGCTTAGGCCATGGTAATCTTGGCGCCATGCTTTTAACCGAAGAAACTAAGTGTTTCTGTTTCTTAGCAGGTCACGAATCCTTTGCTGCAGCTGAAGGCGCTATCGGTATTGCGAAAAAAGCCAACAAAGTGAGAAAGACCCCATTAAGAGTTATCTTAAATGGTTTAGGAAAAGATGCTGCTAAGATTATTTCTAGAATTAATGGCTTCACCCATGTCGAAACCAAATTTGACTATTTCACGGGTAAAGTTGAAATCGTTAAAGAAACTCGTTATGGTAACAATCCAGATCGTTTAGCGGTTCGTTGCTATGGTTGTGATGACGTTAGAGAAGGTGTAGCAATTATGCACCTTGAAGGCGTAGATGTTTCCATTACTGGTAATTCTACCAATCCAACACGTTTCCAACACCCAGTCGCAGGTACTTATAAAAAAGAATGCGTAGAAATGGGTAAGAAATATTTCTCCGTTGCTTCTGGCGGTGGTACAGGAAGAACTTTACACCCAGATAACATGGCGGCTGGTCCAGCTTCCTATGGTATGACGGATACAATGGGAAGAATGCACTCCGATGCTCAATTTGCTGGTTCTTCTTCCGTTCCAGCTCACGTTGAAATGATGGGCTTAATCGGTATGGGTAACAACCCAATGGTAGGTGCTACTGTTGCAGTTGCAGTTGCTATTGAAGAAGCTAGCAAATAATTAATTCAACACTTAAAGTCCTGATTTATTCAGGGCTTTTTCTTTACTACAATGAATACAAAAAGAAGCAATAAGAACGCTGAATCCTGGAACTGAATAAAAAAGATATTCTTATTAATAGTTTTATGGGATATTAATGCAGGGACAAAGATCAACTTATTAAAGAATCAGGTAATATAGCCTAATATCTTGCCAAAGCAGCCACTGCATTAGATATTATTCTTGAGGGTAATCTTAATACACTACACAAACGATATCCTGATGGATTTAATACAGGTGCTTTTTTCAACAGACAAAGAGAGGATTGATTCTATTACAGAGTCAATCCGATTTCTTTAGATTTCATAATCAATGACACTAACTTTCTTCATCTTAGATCTTTCATTAAAGCTTTCATTTGAGTTAGAATATTAACTTCCAAAAAAAAACGCATATGATCTGGATCATTATCAATTTCCTAGTAAAAAAAGATAAGATCACCTGCTTTTCTATCTTTCCACTTTCCTTGATTCTTATCGTTGTTTGTATTCGTTTGAATAAATGCTATACTATGAGCAAGGAGAATTGATTGTTATGAAACCAATTAAAGATATTGATTCAGATAATAATAATGTTAGTCTTCCTGAAACAATCGAAAATAAGTTAAATGAAGCAGAAATAGATTATGAAGAAGGAAGAAATCATACTGAAGAAGAAATATGGGGAATGTTTAGTAAAAAGTATGGATTTGAGTTATAAAATATTATCTTAACTCTATGAAAAGGAAACAGTGCACAAAAAGAGGATTGAATCTGTACTTACAGAGTCAATCCTCTTTCTTTTAATTCCAATAATCTAAGTAATCATATTCAGTATAACTACTAATAGATGCAAATTTCTGATATGTATCTCTATCCATAACAGCATATTTACTTGTTTTATTCTCTGTCTTAGTCACAAGAACATTTGTATCTCTAGAAAGTCTATAGAAACGATACGTATTTCCTTTTAATACAACACTGTAAGCAGGTGAACCATAACGAGCTTTGCTTTCATCATACTTAGTAACACCTTCTGGTAACTGATCAATAAATTCTAAACTATTAATCTTAGAAGAAACAGAAGTAGACTTATATAAAGAATAAGCTGTCTTCTTTTCACCACTTACATCAGCCTTTAATAAATATGCATTAGAACTAGGGAATACAAATACAGCCATTACACCAATAAACAAACATACAATAATACCTGTAATTATCTTTTTCTTAGAATTCATTTTGTTTTCCTCCTCTTATATTATATCAAGAAGGTAAATCTCTCTTCTACTACATGTATATTATTAGTTAATAATTTTTTTGTTATAGATATAAATAATAGTGAACTCATATATATTGTGTGTAAATACTCAAAACCCCTTCGTCAGAAGGGATTATAAGAACTTATCTAATTCAGTTTTTACCTGTTCATTGATTTTATTAGTAGGATGATCAATTCTATGACCTCTCATGATAACAGATTCAATATGTCTTAATGCCAGTAAATCATCTAATGGATTATCCTTTGTGGCAATCATATCAGCTGACTTACCTACTTCAATAGAACCTGTCTCATCATCAATATCAGCCATTCTAGCCGCCTGTAATGTCGCACAATAAATTGCATATGCATTACTTACACCAACATACTTATGGAAGGAATATAGTTCTCTCCAGAAGGCATATTGTGTAATCCAAGGACATCCTACATCATTCCCTAATACAATAGGAATATCATTTTCTAATGCCTGTTTCGCACATTCTATAATTCCATCAAATACGACTTTACCATTGAATTGTTCTACTTCTGATGCGTCAGTAATAGAACGATCAAATAAAGCATATGGTAAGGCTGGTGATAATGTAGTACATAGGAATGCATGATTTTCTTTAAATAACTTTATCATATGATCATCGAGTTTTGCCCCATGCTCAATCGAATCTACACCATTTTCTAAAGCCACTCTGACACCATCAGATGATTCTACATGAGCAGCAACTTTAAAGCCTAATTCATGTGCTTTATCACAAACCGCTTTAACCATTTCAGGAGCCATCTTTAATTCTCCAGGAACACCCTTTTCCTTTGCATCTAGAACACCACCTGTAATCATTAATTTAATTAAATCGACATTTTGTTCCTTTGCTTTACTTACCTGTAAAAGTGCATCATCAATTGTTTCAGCTGCAATTGCTACACTCCCTGCCATATGACCATGAGGGACTGAAATGCCTTCATTACCTGCTAAAATACGTGGACCTCTCTTCTTCCCACAATTAATTTCATCACGTACACGTGTATCAAAATCTCTAATACCACCTACTGTTCTAATCGTAGTGACACCACTGAGTAACTCCATTTCCGCAAACCCACTCACCATATTATGAGCAATAGCACGAGTAAGTGGATTACTCATTAAGAAGTTTACTAACTTTGCATTATCTCTCTGTTTCTTTTGTGGTTTCCCATTACCAGCTAAGTGTACATGCATATTAATAAGACCTGGCATAATATAGTTCCCTTTTAAATTAACTACATTATAACCTGTTAAACCAGCTTCTTCTTGTAAAACAATATTCTTAATTTTTCCCTGTTCTACAAGAATAGCGTAACCTTTCTTAACCTGCATCTCCTTGGTACCATCTATTATTTTTCCATTAATATAAGCATCCTTCATTATGCTCATCCCTCTCTTATATCTATGATATCATATTCACTTCACATTATAATTTGTACATCTCACTTCTTTTGTAAGAAAAAAGAAGAGATAGCATTACACTATCCCTTCAAAGATTGAGTAACTAAATAGACTTGGGGTTTACTCAAGCTTTGAAAAAGTCAGGGGTATGAACTCCTGGCTTTGCTTTTATGCTGTCAACTTTTTAGGGGCAGTTTTCTGCTATCTGTTTTGTTTATTTCATAAATCATTTATCATGTTCTTAAGGTCAAATAAATCTATAGAAAGAAAAAAAGGATAAGCATCGAAAGTTTGGCGACCGAGATGCTTATCCTGTCCAATAAGAACACTATGATAATAATAAAACTTTCATCTAAAATCAAGCATATTACTGAAAATCAATATAAAAAGATTATTCAATCCCTGAACTTCGATGAACTATCATGCCCTAAATGTAATTCCAAAGGTCTTCGTGCACATGCATCTTATAGTCGCTATGTTGACATCTTTAAACGTAGTCATAAAGTCACAATACAAAGATTAAGATGTCCTGAATGCGGATCTACTCATGCAGTCCTCATTGAGGATATGATTCCTTATTCCATTGCTTCTTATAGCTTGATTGTTGAGGTTATAGCTGACATGGACTTTCTTGAATCTTCTCATGCCGCTTATCTTAAAGATAAGTATCTGAATTATCCCTTTGATTATGATTCATTCTGTAAATTGAATACCAGAAAAAATTGCCTTAATTTTTTATGCTGTTTCACATAACTTTTATATAGTACAGCTCTTTTTATTGATATTCTTTCATTATAAAAACGAAAGGAGCTGTACTATACATGAA
>ENA-OOZQ01000330-OOZQ01000330.1-human-gut-metagenome-genome-assembly--contig:-NODE-330-length-41436-cov-4.841231_pt1 | contig 41436 bp, 57 predicted proteins | sample MGYA00241188_ERZ501399 | MGnify/ENA primary metagenome ERZ501399 (study PRJEB25962, sample SAMEA2042658) | human gut metagenome | biome: human gut; feature: human-associated habitat; material: faeces... | reverse complement strand
CAGAATGGTATCTTTTTTTATATTAAATCTGTAACATATGTATTATAACTCAACATTTCTGATAATTTATTATATTCTCCTAATTGGTATTTGCTTTATATGTCAAATATCCTGTTGTATAATTAGCCATACTTGTATCTATTTTAGTACCATCATATGAAACTGCGCCCCGTAGTGAGCCACAGGTAAAAAACATATTTCCTGAATCAGAGACATTGGAAACACCCCTTATTGGTGTTACCTATAAACTCTTCTATAACAGTAGTAAATAGTCAATATATAATTGACTATTATTTTAATTTATATACACATACAATTGTTTATGATAGAGACTATTGTATAGGCTTTATCATACCACGGAAAATTTAAGTTTATTTAAAGCCCACGTGGATAAGAAAAAAGAAGATTATTCACTTACTGTGAAATCTTCTAATTTACCATTTTCAGTCATAATTTTATTTACTTTTTCAGATACTTTATTTAATTTATCAGAACATTCTTTAGCTAATTTCATAGCCTCAGTATATTTATTTATTGCATCATCTAAAGGTACTTCTCCACTTTCTAATTCTTTTACTATTTCTTCAAGTAATTTAATTTTTTCTTCAAATGTTAATTCTTCTTTTTCTTTAGCCATTTTAGTCACCTACCTTTATTACTTTACTAGATAATTCTCCATCTTTTAATAATATTTTTATGATATCATCATTATTTATATTCTTTATACTAGATAATACTTTATTATCTTTCTTTATAATAGCATATCCCCTATTTAAAGTATTAAGAGGATTTAATACTTCTAATTTAGATATGATATGATCTAGTTTTTGACTACTATATTTATATAACATATCAGGATTATTTAGTATATAACTATTACTATAAGTATATAGTTTTATTTTAATATCTTCAAGTATTTTATTAATACTTTTATTTAAGTTATCTATTAGAATATCTAATTTTTGTTCTTTAATTTCATACATAGTTATAGGTCTAGTTAGAATATAACTATTTTTTATACTTTCTAATCTTTGATAATTATTACTTATAATGTTATTTAATGCTGTATTACTTCTATTACTTACAGTATTTAAATAAGTTATTATTGTATTTATATCTGGTACTGCTAGTTCTGCCGCTGCTGTAGGAGTTGGTGCTCTTAAATCTGCTACATAGTCAGATATTGTTATATCTATCTCATGACCAACAGCAGATATTACCGGAAGAGTACTATCATAGATGGCTCTTGCTACTACTTCTTCATTAAAGGGCCATAAGTCTTCTAATGAACCACCACCACGGCCTACTATTAGGGTATCTATTCCATATATATCTTTTACTTCATTAGCTAGTTTTATTTTATTTGCTATATCATTAGCGGCATTTTCTCCTTGTACTAGAGCAGGAAATAAAATGGTATTACATACGGGAAATCTTCTCTTAATTGTTGTTAATATATCTTTAATAGCCGCCCCAGTAGAAGATGTTACTATGCCTATAGTATTTGGTACTCTCCTTATTTTTTTCTTCTTATCTTTATCAAATAATCCTTCAGCTTGAAGTTTCTTCTTTAGCTGTTCGAAGGCTACATATAAAGCTCCTACTCCATCAGGAGCCATATCTTCAACATATATTTGATATGATCCAGAAGCTTCATAGACATCTATCTTTCCAGTTACTAATACTTTCATACCATCATATGGTGTAAATTTTAAATTCTTGTTATTAAAAGAAAACATAACAGCCGCTATTCTAGATGTTTCATCTTTTAAAGTGAAATAATAATGTCCTCTAGAATGTGCTTTAAAATTAGATATTTCTCCTTTCAGATATACTTTTCTAAGAAGTAAATCTTCATTTATTATTTCTTTTATATATCTATTTATTTCAGTTATAGTTATATAGTTATTATTCATATATTTACCTCTCTAATATTTCTATTATTATGCTTTTAGCAGCCTTCCAAGTATTCTTTAAACTGTCATAGCTTAATATTTCTTCTACATTAGCAAATGGTGTCCATATAACATCATGTGTATCTTCACAGTTATTAGCACTTGCTCCTTTATCTACTGCAAAAAACATGTAACAAACACAATTTTCTCCTTGTGGTGTTGTATATTCTTCTACAAAAGGAGGATATTCATCTAATATTTTTGCAATTCTTTTTGTTTCTTCTGCTGTTTCTCTTATAGCAGTTTCTTCTAATGTTTCTCCCTTTTCCACATGTCCTTTTGGAAATGAATAATCATTTTGCTTTTGTCTATAAATTAAAGCAATTTCTTTAGTTTCTTTATTTATTAAAAAACATCCTGCTTTTTTAGTAATCACACTATTTCTTCCTTTCTTCTATTTTACTTTATTCTTATTTCTTAACATTTCTAGTATATTTCTTGTTAACATATAATGTTTACTATATGATAAGAAAATTATATTTTTAAAATTATCTTCTATATTAAATCCTTTTGTTTTCTTTGCGTTATTAATTAACTCTTCTAAAACAAAGGGGTTTAATTTATTATACATTGCTATGAACTTATTATAATAGTCTTTGTTTTCTAATAGTTTTTGTAAATTGTTATATATAGAATTATCCATGTTATCATCCACTAGTAATCTAGTAGAAGTAAAATTAAAAGTCATACCAAAATCAGAATATGGTGATAATTGGGCATCATCCTTACTTACCATCATTTCATAATTATATTTACCATTATCATTATTACCTATAAGTAGATCTAACATATAATGTTCTATTACTTCATTATATATTCTATCTACTATTTGTTCTTTATTTGAATAATCATTAAAATAGATAATTAAAGAATTATAGATGTTATCTAATGTCATTTCTTTATCTCCTAGTAATTTATCAAATCTTACTAGTGTATATCCATCCTTACGGTAATCTTTTGAGGTTAAACCTTTTATTTGTCTTGAACTGGTTTTGATAATAGTGGGTTCATAACTTACGGTATTTATGTTTAAAAAAGCCGCTACTAGAGAACCTAAAAGTTCATGATTTTCTTGAGTAGTTTCTTCTTTAAAAAACAATTTTCTTCTATTAATATAAAAAGAACTTTTATATCGCCCTAAAGATGTAATTGTTTTATTTTTATATAGTGCATCTAATGATTTTTTGTATTCTATTATTTTATAATTACTCACTTTTATCCTCTACTTCGTGATATATTTTATCTAGAACACCATTAATCATTTTTGATACTTTCTCATCAGAATACTTTTTAGATAATTCAATTGCTTCATTTATACAAACTAGATTAGGAGTATCAGTATACAATAATTCATATACTGATATTCTAATAATTGCTTGATCTGTTAAGCCTAATCTATCTATTGTCCAATTTTCTAAATATTTAGATATTTCTTTATCAATATCATCTATATTATTTAGTACTCCCTCTACTAATTCTTTTAGAAATTCTATATTAATTGTCTTGCGATCTTCTAATGGCATATTATCCATATATTCATTTACTGTATTTTCTACTGTATATTCTATTTTATTCTTTTTATATAAAAATATTTGATATAATACTCTCATAGCATTTTCTCTTGTCATTGTTCTATTTGCTTTCATTTCTTCACACCTCCTTATAATTTTATCACAAAAAAAAAGAAATTACTACATATTATGTAATTTCTTTTGTATTTTTTCTATTTATTATGTTGTATACCAAGGATTATATCTTATTACTCTGAATTTGATTATAAAGGATATTATCTTGCACTCCTTTTAATTAGCTTAGCATGTACTACGGTTCTTTCAGTGTCAGAGTAGCAGGTACTTAAAGTTAATACTTTATCTTCGATAGTTAATGTAGTATTAAAATTATGTATACTTCTTCCTTTAATAGTGTTTAAAAACTTTTGATAGTCATTATCATTACTAAAGTTAGTAGTTATATAATAACTTTCTTCTGGTATTTTATATACAGAAAATATCTGCCATAAGGTATTTTCTGTTTCTGTAGACAATCTTATGATATTGTTGTCTTTGTTGTTATACCAATTTGATTTTAATGTTTTAGATAAAGATCCAAACATTGTTTTATCTAATCTACTATGAGCATATAATATATTATTTTTATCAGATAATGTTTTATTATTTCGATAATCTAAGAATACCCATCCGGCTTCATTATACTTTTTATCATAAGAATGCTCTAGATAATAATTATTATCTTTTCCTTGAACGTATGGATAATTTATATTAGTATTGTTGACATTAATCCAACCAACAGTATCATTATTCTTTTCTTTTAATTTATTTATATCTACATCAATTAATGGAAATTTAATATAATACCAGTAATCACTAGTTTTATCTTCTTCTTCATTAACTAGTTCAGTATTTTCATCATCTTCTTTTTCTACAACATCAGTAATAGTATTTATTTCTTTAATAGTATTAGAGGTTTTTTTATTATCTTTAAGCCATAATATTATTTTAAGACTACTGATAATTATTATAATGATAAATATTATTAGTAATATTATCCAAGGCCATTTACTATTTTTTTTCTTTTTAGGCTTAGTTTTTTTTATTTCTTTTTCTTCTTTTATATCTTCTTTAATATTAGAATCCATATCTACTTTATAATACTTTGAATAATCTATTTTATCTAAATTATCAAGTATATTATTAGATTTATAATCTGTACTACTAGTATTATAATTGTTTTGTTTCATAAATTCTTCATTCCAATTATGAATAGTGGCTTCTCTATCTTTGTTATAATTTAAACTATTATCATTACTAGCATGTCTAGGTATATATTCTTCATTTATTGGGATATCGTCATAATTATTATCTTTCACATTATCACCTATTATAATTGTACTATCTTTTTCTAATATTGTAAAGAAAAAGAATAGACTTTTTGTCTATTCTAATTATCTATTTGCTTTAGCTAATTTTTTTCTTGATACTAGTACTGCTCCTACTGAAGCTAGTCCTAATGTAGTAAGAATTAAGGCTAAGTTCATGTCAGAAGTATTAGGATTATTAGTTGCAACATTATTATATCCAACAACACCATATGTACTTAAGTGTGTAGTAGTAAATACCACTTTACCATTTTCTAATTTAGCGTCTAAAGTTTCTACTAATTTTCCATCTTCATCAAAATATACAACTTTATAAGCATCATATTTTTGCTCACTTTCAGGAATTGCAATGGCAATTGTAAATTTACCATCTTCTAGATTTTCAACTCTATCAGCACCATTTAAGATTTCTATCTCGTATAAATTAATTAATTTAACTTCTTTTACTTTTTTATTATCTTTGTATGTTTCAGTTACTTTTTCAGTACCTTTTTTAATTTCATCTTCAGTTTTTTCAGTTACTTTTAAAACAAAATCGTTTGGAATAGCTTCTTCACTTTCAAAGATAACTTTTTCATCAGTAGTTTCTAGTACTTTGTTTTCTACTACTGCATATGAGTTACCATTTTTGTTAACTACATATTTATCTCCAAGAAATTTTGTAACATCTGTATTAAATGTTCCACCTGCTACTGTAACATTAACTTTAGCCCATGCTGTAGTAGGATTTCCTTGAGTATTATTTACATATAATGCTTCAGCACCTGTAATTGTACCACCTGTTATATTAACTTCAATTGGTAATTGTGTAGTATGTTGTACAACAGCTATACCAGCACCAACAGTAGTACTTCCACCGCCATTTGCTTTTGATGTTAATTCTTTTGCAGTACCAGTAATAGTACCACCTTTAACATTTAATTTACCTGCTCTTACTTCAATACCAGTTGCACCTGTAATAGTAGCACCCTCTTCAATATTATAAGTACCATTACCTGCACAATAAACAGCGACTCCATCAGAACCAGTTGACTTTACAACTGCTCCTTTTTTGATATTAACTACTGGGCCATCTTCGTTTAAAATATCACCATTAGTAGCAATACCATTGTTAGTAACATCTACTTTACCATAAAAATCAACGCTTGCTCCGTGAGAACCATTTTTTACATCCCAGAATATTGCTAAACCATATTTACCTTTTAAAGTAACATCTTTTTCAACAACAAGTTTTGAAACAAAGCTATCATCTTTTGTCTCTTTTCCATATACATTAAGTCCTGAATCGGTATCATTAGTAATAACACCACTACCTTTAACAATAAGAGTAGCACCATAAACACCTATGAAAGACTTAGATCCTGTAAGATATGTAATATTATGACCATTCATATCAAGAGTTATAGTTCTATTACCGTTTATTTCAAGTTTCTGATCATAACCAGTAATATCAGCAACTAACTTAACTGTATCTCCATCCTTTGCCTTTTTAACCATTTCTACTAAAGTAGCGGTATCTTTTGCTTCTAATACTTCAGCACTAGCAATAGGTATGGCCACCATAAATGCAAGTACTGTTACTAGAAATAATAATTTTTTCTTCATTTTCTTTTTCTCCCTTTCTTTATTTAGATAGCTTTCCTATCTTTAATATAATTATATCATAATTTATATTTTTAGCAAGATATTTTGACATTTTTTTATTATTTTTACATATATAATTGACAAGAAATATTTATATAAAATATCTGCTTATATATGATATGTATGGTTGATACTTTAACTAAAGACATATATATTAAGGCTTTAGTTAACCCTCTAAGACTTAGGCTTAGAGGGTTATAAAAAGAAAAAAGACTCTTATTCAAAGTCTTTTATACTAATAGTTTTCTTAGTTTCTATTTCTTTCTTTTTAGGAGCACTAACTACTAATACACCATTCTTGAAACTAGCATCAATATCTTCTTCATCAATATCTCCTAGATAGAAACTTCTAGATACTTTACTATAACTCTTTCTTTCACGATGAAGATATTTCTTATTTTCTTCATCCTCTTCTTCTTTCTCAAATGTAATAGATAATGTACCCTTATCAATAGAGATATTAATATCATCTTTAGTATATCCAGGTGCTTCCATCTCTACGACTAGTCTACCATCTTTTTCATAGATATCACTCTTAATATTTTCATCTCCTTTGAAAAAACTATCATCAAAAAATAATCTACTTGGCAACATACAAATCATCTCCTTTAAAATTATATTATTTATTTGCCATTATATCACACATAAGATTAGATAACTCAGTAGGATTATCAATAGGAAGTCCTTCAATTAATCTTGCCTCATAATAAATAACCTTTGTGTATTTAGTAAACTCATCTTTATTATTTTTATATAAGTCTTTTAATTTATCTACAATCTTATGACTAGCATTAATTTCAAGTACCTCATTTGCTTTTATCTTCTCATCAGTAGGCATTGCATTAATTACTTTCTCCATTGATGTAGATACTTCTCCAGTAGTAGTTAAACATACTGGATGACTCTTTAATTTATTAGTAAGTTTTACTTCTTCTACATTACCTTCTAGTACTTTCTTCATTTCTTCTAGCATATCTTTATTATCGGTATTCTCTTTATTTATCTTTTCTTTTTCTTCTTCTGTAGATAAATCTGTACTTTCATTACTAACATTAACAAAAGTCTTTCCTTTATACTCATGAATTGCCATTATTGCAAACTCATCAACATAATCAGTTAAGTATAGTACTTCATGCTTATCTTTAATTCCTTCTACTTGAGGTAACATATCTATCTTATCAACTGTTTCTCCAGCGCAGTAATAGATATTCTTATCTTCTTCTTTTAATTTATTTACATATTCATCTAGAGTAATTAACTTCTTCTCACTAGATGAATAGAACATAATTAAATCTTCTAACTTATCCTTATGCATACCATAATCATTATAAATACCAAACTTTAATTGCATACCAAAGGCTTTATAAAATTCTAGATATTTATCCCTATTATTCTTAAGTAAATCTAGTAATTCATTTCTTACTTTAGTTTCGATACTTTTAGCTATTAGTTTAATATTTTTATCATCTTGTAATGTCTCTCTAGATATATTTAGTGGTATATCTTCGGTATCAATTACTCCTCTTACAAAACTAAAGTAATCAGGAAGTAACTCACTACATTTATCCATTATTAGTACTCCATTAGTATATAATTGTAATCCTTTTTCGTATTCTTTACTATAATAATCATATGGAGCATGACTAGGTATATATAATAGTGCATTATAATTAACATTGCCTTCGATATTGAAATGTAATACATCTAGTGGTTTGTTGTAATCAAAGAACTTATCGTTATAGAAGTTATTATATTCTTCTTCAGTTATATCTTTCTTATTTCTCTTCCATAGAGGTATTCTACTATTGATAGCTATTACTTCTTTATAGGTTTCGTATTCATCACTATCTTCTTTCTTTCTATTATTTTCTACTTCCATCTTAATTGGATAACTAATATAATCAGAGTATTTCTTTATAATACTTCTTAATTTATATTCAGATAATAATTCACTATAGTTATAATCTTCAGTATCTTCTTTTAGATGTAAAGTAATTATTGTACCATTTTCTTTTTTATCTGATGGTGATAAGGTATAGCCATCTACTCCAGTACTTTCCCAGATAGTGGCTTTATCATCTTTATATGATTTTGATTCTACGGTTACTTTGTCACTTACCATAAAGGCTGAATAGAAGCCTACTCCAAACTGACCAATTATATTAACATCATTTTGCTCTTTATTTTCTTCTTTGAACTTAAGAGAACCAGATTCTGCTATTACTCCTAAGTTATTTTCTAACTCTTCTTCAGTCATACCAGTACCATTATCACTAATAGTAATAGTTCTTTTATCTTTATTATAATCTACTCTTATAAATAAATCATCTTTATTTACTTTTATATCTTTATTAGTAAGTGATAAATAATATAACTTATCTAATGCATCACTAGAATTAGATATTAATTCTCTTAGGAATATTTCTTTATTAGTATATATACTATTTATCATTAAATCTAATATTCTCTTACTTTCTGTCTTAAACTGTCTTTTCTTCATACTATCATTCTCCTTTGTATTTACATCTATAATTATAACACTATTTTAGCAATTGTCAATAGAGATTGCTAAATTTTTTTTATTTTTTTATTCCGATGGAGCCTTAGATAGTCTCCATACGGCATAATAGAGCCTCTTAGGGAGTCTCTATTATGAATTATTTTGGGGTTATGTATTTTTTAATAAAAATAACTAGTATAAACTAGTTATTAAATAGACCTTTAATATCTTTAATATAGATCTTTTTATTATTAATATCTATCTTATCTATTAAATTATCATTATATGGTATTAAGTAATTCTTATCATTATTTTTAATATTAAATAACACTGTTTTATCATATCTTTCTATATCTGTGATAAGGCCTTTATTATTATTTTCATATATAACATTTAGACCTATTAGTTCTTCATCTAGATATTTATTATCTTCTAAAGTGATATCACTATCTTCAACATAGACATATTTTCCTTTATATTTTAATACTTCATTTATATTGTTATAGCCTTTTAAGGTAATCATGTCAAAGTTTTTATGTTTACGATATGTATTTATTATTTCTTCATCTTTTTTATTTATATATATTTTCATATTATTTATAAATACTTTGTCTTTATATGGGAATTTTGATAATAATCTAAGTTCGCCTTTAATACCATGAGTATTTACTATTTTTCCTATTTTAATTAGTGTCATATTTATCATCCATTTCATATAGAAGTATTGAAGTTGCTACTCCGGCATTTAAACTTTCTACTTCTTTATTCATTTTTATATATAGATATTCATCACATAGATTACCTACTATCTCGGTCATACCATTTCCTTCATTACCTATTACTAAAGCATATTTTTTGGTAATGGTTGTATCTTTTACGTTTATTCCGCCATCGACTTTGGTACCATATACTTTATAGTTTGCTTTTTTTATTTCTTGAATAAAAGTTGGTAATTCTCTTACTATTATATTGATATGAAAAATCATTCCTTCTGTTGCTCTAAGTACTTTGGGGTTGTACATATCTACTGTATTAGGAGACATTATGATTGTATCAATATTAAATGCTTTAGATGATCTAATTATTGTACCTAGGTTACCTGGGTCTTGAATATTATCTAGTAATAAAAGGCGCTCTCCTAGTGAGGAAATTTCTTTTTTTAGCGAGACTCCTACTACATCTGGAATGCTATCGGTACTAGATATTTTTTTCATTACTTCTTTTGTTACATAAGTAATTGGTACATCTATATCAATATTCTTTCCTTCAAGTAAATATATTTCTTTTAGTAACTTAGCTTTATGGGCTTCATTAATTATATTTCTACCTTCAATTAAGAATATATTGGTATTGTTACGATATTTTTTTTCTTTTAATTTGCATAATTCTTTTATTTTATTATTTGTTAATGATGTAATTATCACTTGGGGACCTCCTAACTTTGATACTTTGTTATATCTTCTATTCTAGCTGCAAAATATGGTTTATCTTTACTCTCTTCTTTTAAGAATAAAGCAAATGTATTATCAATATTAAAATATCTAGGCACATTCATATTAGGCATTGCCGTTGTCTTCACGTCAGTAGCGGCTTCACTTTTAATTCTGCCACCTTTTTCATCTAACGAAAAACTAATTGTCTGAATAGCGGTATCTATAACATATTCTTTACCAGATTTGGAAATAAATGGTTTACCGGATAATTCATTATACTCTCTTTTGACATTGAAGTCAATCATTGGTGCTTTAAATTCATCATTCTTTGTAAAGTTTTTATTTCCTTTATAATTATTATTCTCTATAGTCATATTATTATATATTTCATTAAATGTATTACCTTTAGGATTCTTATATAATATAACTTCATCTCCATTTTTGGTATGCAATTTTATAGCAAAATTGTCTTTATCATTATAAAATAATACTTCTATTTGATTTCTTACTTCGTCAGTAGATTTTTTATTAATACCAAAATATTTGATATTTTCATAATTGTTAAATTTATCTTTATCTAATACACTAAATTTCTTATTATACTCAAATTCTCTATATAACATTGTATAAAAGAAATATCTATCATTATCACTATCAAGATCATCTTGTTCCCAACTAAAACTATCTAATATATCACTTGTCTGATTAAATTTATTCTTAATACCTTGTTCAATTTCTTTCTTTAAACTTAATGTCTTAAAACCATACTTCTTATAATAATATTCTTCTGATATCATTGAAGTATTAAAATCTTTTTTATTTAAATTAGTAACCATATCATTACTATCTTCAAATGAAATATCTTGTCCTACTACTTCATTAATCATGTCATTCCATACTAATTGAAAAGTTCCGCACCAAGTACTGTCACTATCTATCTTATCGTTCATCGTAGGTACTACTTCTACTCCTTTAGTTGTAATTCTACGCTTATCACTTTTTAATACTAAAAAATAAAATAGACATAATAATACTGCTGATACTGCTACGATAATTATTAATATTTTCTTTTTCATATTTTTCTCCTCTACTACTTAATGATATCATGGTTATTATTTTTTGTCTAGATAAATATATAATTTAGCAAAACAAAGAAAGGTTTTCCTTTCTTTATTTACTTTGATTATTTATTTTTTAAATACCTAAGCTGATGGTCCTGCTGGTCCTGTTCCTCGATAAAATAAATCATCTAAAAGAATTAATTGTAATTTCAAGTATTATTCCTTTATTAATATAAAAAATAACCTTTTCAAAAGAATTGGTTATTTTATTTTACTTTCTTAATCTTTTTATATGAGATTGTATTTGCATTAATTCTTGATTACTCAATGATGATGTTCCATATATTTTTGGATAAACTTCGCTTACATCGGGAACATAACCTTTAGTACCTAAATCTTTGAATGGACCAGCCATAGTTAAACAAGTTTGATATAACTTATTATCAACAACCGATCCTACCCATGCGTGATTACCTAAAGGACATACACCATTAATTGCTACTGTATCACTTTTGAAATATTGATTATTTAAAAGTGCTTGCATAAATCTTGCTTGTCCTTCACATACACCTTTTTTATGTTGATAAGTGCCTAATGGTTCTGATACAAAATCGTATCTATTATTTGGATTATATAAAACTTGTCTTCCGTTTTCATATCTTGTAGCTTCATTTGCAAAACTTATATGTCTTTTTATAAAATCATAAGCTAACCAAATTTTATCAAATTCGGTAAATTCCTCTGTATGATATAAACTATTTAATCTCGTGTAATATTGAAAAACTATTTCTTTTAATTTTATTGCTTTTTTTAGCGTTTCTTCATCAACTTTACCTTCTAGTTTATGAATTATTGTAGCCGGTACCCAGATTAAACTTTCTTCAGGCATCATTATTTTACCTTGAGCAGATTGTAGTCTTAAATCTTTTCTTTCTTTAGGATTACGATCAATACTCATAAATAATTCAGTCTTATCCGTATGTTTCCAACCAATCTTTTCCATAATTGCATTATAAATTGGCATTGTACTATCTGATAATCTAAATGATATTTTTTTGAAATTTAATTCATTTATTTTTCTTAAAAATTGGTATCTTAAATTAAAATCTTCTTGTGATGTAATAACAGCTTCATCATAGATAGTAGCTTGTAGTAATGGCAATCTAATACTTCCTAATAAATATCTATTAATAAATTCATTAAACTTATCAAAAGAAATATCTAATCTTGAATATTTTGGTCTATAAGGTAGTGGAATTTCAGCTTTAATACTCATCTCATTAGTCGTAATTACTTTTGAAAATCTATCCATAATAATTAATTACCTCGTATGTATATGAGTCTTAACAGGTGTTTTCACTTTTCTTTTACTAGCAATAGCATAAGAATAAGTATCACCTATAACAGCGTCTTCTCTTATATATGATCCGTTTAGTTTTTCTTCTAATTCTTGTATTTGCTTTAATTTTGATTCTATATCTTTATCATATATACTACCATAAACACCTACAATAATATCACTTTCACCACTATTATGTAAATCTTCCCAGTTTCTTATTTCAATAGTTGTATAAGGATTCTGGGTCATAAATGTTAAATTAGATGATAAAGATATTGGTTTACCATTTTTATTAGCACCAAATAACACAGGTGTTTCTCCCATAACTACAAGTTCAGCATTTATTATGCGTTCATTTCCTAGTGTTTCCAACCCTGATATATGTGGTGTAATAATTGTAGTATTAAATGGTTTTACAATAGTATCATATCTACCTTTACCAACTTCAGCAGTATCACAGTCAGCAAACTTTGATAATTCCATATACTCTAATAATGCTAAATAGTTTTTACTTACATCTTGTCTTAATTTGATCCACTCTGAAAACTCTGATATAAAAGCTTGAGAATTAATGTCAACATTTTTAATGTTATTAGCTTGTTTAAATTGTTCTATTAATAAACTTAAATATTTTTTCATTTTTTATTCTCCTATTAAATTTATTTTTTACTTGGTATCAACACTTTTGTTGTATCGATTTTATTATTTTTTTGGTTGTCCATATTGTACAACATTATTTTTTAATTGTTCCATTTGATTGTTTAGAAGTTTCTTCATCACAAACTTCATTTGTAGAAATTTCGTCTACAAATAATAATCCCCTATTATGGATAGATTCAACTATCTCATAACAAAGTTTTTTACTCATCTTTGTCATAAATTGCAAATTATCAGTACTTAATTTAATTAAATCGCCAATAGTAGAAATTCCTTTTCTTTTAATCGAGTTAAAGGCTCTTATAGATAAATTTAAATCTTCAATTGGAGTATCTAACACATCACCCTTTTGACTTCTTATATGTTCTTCGTATATTTTACTTTTCTCTGCTGAAATCATTCTATGAATATAGACTAAAGACATTCTGTAACTTTTTTTTAGTATCATCCTAATTGCTTCAGTACTTTTAGGTCCATCCAAGTTTTCACCTATTAATCTTAAACTTTGTATTATACCTTCATCAAAAACACCTAATCTCTTTCTCAATACAAAAGTTTGTTTTTCTGATAAATTCATTATACTATTAACAGATGTATTACAAATTAGATTTGTTAAATTGTATAAATAATTTTTTTCTTCTCGAGTTAAATTAATTTTTGCCTCAGCAAAAAAGTTTTCAAAAATTTTTTCTTTATTTATTTCCATAATTACCCTCCTAAATTTCAAAAAAATCTCATTGTAGATACAATGAGATTACTATTATGCTTATTTAGTTATTCTGCAACCCCCATTGTTTCACAACTGATTAAATTATAGCATATTTAAGGAGTTTTGTCAAATTGTGTCAATATTCTAACGACCTTTGCCTTGACTTAATGAACTGTTTTCAGCAAGTTTTGATTCAATTTTTTTCTTTAATGCTTCAAGTTCTTTCTTTTGTTGAGATCTTTCTTCAGCTTGAAAAGTTTTTACTAATTCTAATATCATTGGATAATCAACTTCAGGGTGTAATTGCATAAAATTTTTCTATAAATAGCGCTTCCTTCTTTCATTCCTCTATAAGCTAATACTGCCATAACTTGTTTAGCTTCTTCGGCTTGCTTACTGCCTTTTTGAACTTGTCTTTGTTCTACTATATAATTGCCTTCACTAATGCCAACTAAAATATCAACCAATTCTGATTCATACATAAACGATACATCCTCACATATATTACATCTTTTTGCAATATTAGCGACTCATCTTATGTTTATAAGGGCCTAAAATGTCTAATATTTCAGCCATACCTATTTTTGTAGATACTTCTAAATCACGATCCATATCGTAATAATAGTTATAATACTCTCTTAATAATTCTTGTAATCCTTCAGTATCTAATTTTTCATTGTTATTAATTTTTATTTTAATTGAATTGAATAAAAATTGTAATACATTATTAGGATTAAGTTTTTCATTTGGATCCAACATATTATCATATTCAACTATCAATCCAACCAATTCATTATCATTAGGATTAAATGTATTTATTATCTCATCAGTTAGCCATTCTTCCTTTGAAATATATAAATTAAATAAGTCCTTTATATCTAAATTCGTTAAAATCATAAATAACTGAATTATATATTCAAAATCTTTTGAATAACCTCTAAAATTATCCTCCAATATTAATGATGTTAGATATTCTGTAAATGCTTCATTTAATCCTCTGCCATACATATAATTTTTTTCTTTGTTAAGTTGTAATAGTCCATGTTTTTCACCATTTTCAGATATGATGTGTAACATTTCGTGAATTAAGTTATGAAAATCATTAATATCAAAATTTATATCATTTCTAAAATAAATAATACCTCCATATACAAAAGCAGCTGGTAAAAAACCTTTGCCATTACTTTCATAAAATTTATCTTTAAAATTAGGACTTGATAATAACTCTATTTTCATATTTGATATTTTATCATTAATTATTTTATATTGTTTTTCATCTGAAATATAACTTTTTAATTGTGAAAATAAAATGTTTTTAGCGAAATCAACAACTTGTTTATTTATACTCCCATTTGTTGTATTTGTTAAATTTTTTAATTCTTCATTGTTAACTAAACTCATTTATTTTCACCGCCTAAATAATCATCTAAATTAAATGTAAATTCAATCATTCCAGAATAGTCATTTTCGTCATAACTATAATCAGTATAAAATGTTAAAAAGATAATAAATCTATTTTTTAAATATCTAGTTATTTTAATATCCATTTCCGGCTCAACACCATTTAATCCTTTAACATTTAACCAAGTTTCACCGCCAAAAATATAATCTTTAAAATCTATAGTTTCATTCATTGGTATTTCTAATAACTTTTCTAATCTACAATTCAAATCAAAACCAAATGAATAATCATCTCCAGAAACATCAAAAGTTAAGGTATTAAACTCAAATGATACTTTTTTGCCATTTTCATATTGTCTTTGTTCTTGTGTAGCTAAATTAATAATAACTTTTTCATTATTAACTTTTTCTAATTTTGCTATTTTAAACATAAAATCAGCCTCCTTAATTTTTAATATTTTATTTTTTTCTTATGTGATTCAACTTGTTCTTGTGGGGTATATGTACTTAAAAATTGTGATATTAATTGTCTTTCTCATACATTATTATTTTCTCCAATTAAACACACTATAATTGTACTATATTTATTTGTAGTGCCATTAATTTAGCAACTTTAAATTTCTTCCGATTTCTCGTCGACCTCATCATTAATTATTTTTAATAACTCATTAATTTTATCTTCTTTTTCGAGAATTTCAATTTTTAATTTTTGAATTATTTGCTTTACTTTCTCAATATCAACATTATTTTCTTCCATTAGAAATATTTCCTCCTTCGAGTTTTTGTACTTGTTCTGTAAGTTGACGAATTTTCTCATCGAGTTTATCTCTTTGAATTGTTAATGAAACTATTTCATTTTTTAATTTTTCTAATATTTCAGCGTTGGATTTTTGTTGTCCTTCTTCAAGACTCTTCTGTTCTTGATAATTGACATAAAACTTAGCTAGCTTATCTCCAGATTGTGCTTTAACTTTTAAAATTTCCATCATTGATACATTATAATATTCTTGTTTAATGCCTCCGTTTGCCACTATTCTGTGTGGATAATCATCATCATTTTCTTTCATTTTATTTACTATTTCATTATAATAACTTTTACTTATAGTATTATTATTCATATAACGCGCTCCTAGTTAGTCTTGCAAGACTAACTATATTATAACATAGATTTTGACAATTAAAATCAATAAAAAAATATTCTATTGAAAACATAGTTAAATCTATCAATAATTTAACTTGTACAAATTTAAAAGCAGATACATATATAATAAATACAAGAAATAAAATAACAACTGATTTATGTGATATATTCAATTTGGACTTAACAAAAAAATACATAAAATTACAAAAAATTACAAATTATATAAAATAATCTAAAAATCACAACAGCAAAAAAATGAGCAATGCCTTATATTATATGGTTTTGCTCATTTTTGCTGTCAAACTCAAGATGATAACATAATTCTAATAATTTGTCTAGAAAAAAACACCTCCGAAGAGATGCTTTTTCTTAAGATATTCTAACAATATTCAAATAAGCATTAGTACCATTAGCAGGTGTTATTGTAGCAGTAGTAGAAGAATTAATACTTAATCCTATTTCGTCACCAACAGCAAATGAATTAATAGTACTACTGTTAAAGTCTGTATTGTTATTAGCAGTTACAGTTTTAACAATTGAAGTACCACTTATAGCATTAGCATTTTGATTTACCTCAACAGTCAATGTAGCATTAGTACTTGAACTTCCAGAAAAACCATATTCTACTAAATAAACTCCATTTTCTGTTATTGTAAGAGTATTTTGTGTAGCAGTTGTAATATTGTTAGTAGGTCCATTATTACCAAGTGGAATATTTTGAGCAATATTAGTTTCTAAAGAAATATTATCTGTGCTAGTATTGTATTTACGACCATAAGTTTCAATAGCGGTAGGTCCTGCTGGACCTGTTGGCCCTGTTGGCCCTGTTGGTCCTGTTGGTCCCTGTATTCCTTGAAGACCTTGTGGTCCAGTTGGCCCCGTTGGGCCCTCTGTTCCAGGTATTCCTTGAAGACCTTGTGGTCCAGTTGGACCTGTTGGCCCTGTTGGCCCTGTTGGTCCCTGTATTCCTTGAAGACCTTGAAGACCTTGAAGACCTTGCGGTCCTGTTGGCCCCGTTGGGCCCTCTATTCCAGGTATTCCTTGAGGACCAATTGGACCTGTTTCACCCCTTGGTATATTAAAATTTAAAATAACGTTATCATTAGTACCTACATTAGTAACACTAGCATTAGTACCAGGATCAGTAGTAGTAGTTACTCCTACAGCAATACTAGCAGGGCCTTGCGGTCCTGCTGGACCTGTTGGACCTGTTGGCCCTGTTGGACCTACAATAACTGGAATACAATTACACTGTTTACCACAATCTAAAATTTTTTTAATTTTATTATCAAAACAATTATTATTCATCATAATCTCCTTTCAATTTATTTTATGAAAGAAGATAAAAATATTATTTACTATTGTCTAAATATAATAAAAGATGTAACTATAAATTACATCTAATTATATATATTTCCAAATTTAGATATTGGCCAAATACGATATACTGCTTTACCTAAAATATTTTTTTCATCTATAAGACCAATCATTCTACTATCTTTTGATATTGGTCTATTATCTCCTAATACTAAGTATTTACCTTCAGGAATACTATTGCAAGAACATATTTCTTCTAAGTTAAAATCATTAGTCTTTCTAAAATCAAAGTTTTCTTCTAATACTTTATCATTAACATATAATTTATTATTCTTATAACTAATATGTTCTCCAGGTAGGCCTATTATTCTTTTAATAATCTCTTCTTTACCTTCTTTAATTACAACGATATCAAATCTTTTAATATTAGTACTATTATAACCAATTTTTCTTTCTAATAATAATTCACCATTATGTAAATTAGGTTTCATTGAGTCTCCACTTACAATAACTGGAGTAACAATAAAAGTTCTAATTAAGATAACTCCACCCAATATTAAAACATATGGTAATAATTCTTTAATTATATTTTTCATTTTCCACCTCTAAACAAAAAGACAATAGCTAAGCTATTATCTTCTTTCTTTAATATTATACTTACTCTTTCTGTCTCTTAAGAAATATAATTTAGCTCTTCTAACTTTACCTGGTTTAACAATCTTAATATAAGCAACCTTATTAGAATGTACATGGAAAGTTTTTTCTACTCCAATACCAGAGTACTCTCCTCTTACAGTGAAAGTTTCAGATACTCCTTTACCTTTTCTTGCAATAACTGTACCTTTAAAGTCTTGGACTCTTTCTTTAGATTTTCCACCTTTAGTTTCAGTAATAATACATCCTACTATAACAGAATCTCCTACTCTGAATTCAGGTAAATCTTTTTTCATTTGACTAGCAGTTATTTTTTCAATAATGTCCATCGTATATACACTTCCTTTCTTTTTCAGATAATCACTATATATTTATATAGGCGGATTATCCCATAACGAATATAATTGTACCATATATTATATTAAATTACAACTATTTTTATGTATTTTTTATATTTTATTCCAAGAAAGTCTATGTCTTTCTTGGTTATGACTAGCTTATAATCTAGTCATAAATAATTATTAGATATTATATTCACAGTGAAATACTTTCTAACCTATATTTTAATATTAGAAAGAAAATAACTAGTATCTTCTTTTCTGATATAAACTATTTATTCCATCTAGCATTAAATTTATCTATTTGACTTGTTCCTGGAATTAATGTTCTTACTTTAGGTGAATTTTCTTCAGTTATTTTTTCTGTGTTTATACTTGAATATCCTTTAAAATAGTAAACATTTTCATTAACTGAAACAAAAGAACTATACATAGGGATTAATTGTTTTAAGATTAAGCGATCAAAACTACCCTTATCGAATGATAGTTCCATATCAAGAATACTAGGATAACTTATATCTTTGGTAAATATATCACATAATGGAGGAACATTTATTCCGATATAACGTGATTGCTGAGCGAAACTTTTTATTCGATAGAAATGGGAATGACCATAAAGTACTATTTTACTTCTTTTATCTGTATTAAGAGAACTATCAACATATGGGTGACTAAGTACAATTGCTTCGTTCTTAACATTAATTAATCCTTCACAATAACCAATTGTAACTAGATCATGACGATAATTATTTAGTATTGTCATAAGATTTTGACCATAAACTTTTAATGGACTAATATCATGGTTTCCTAAAATGATAAAATTTAAAATGTTTTTCTCAAAAGGATATTTTTCTAATAAATAACTGACTCTATCTTCACTTGGTGTTTTACCTTGATTAGCTATATTATCTAGTAAATCACCACAGTTAAAGATAATATGTATTCCTTTTTGTACACAATAATTATAAGCGTCTTCGAGTAAATCTAATCTTTCTTTTTCACTACCAATATGAGTATCAGAAATTACTACTGCTCTTAATGTTTCATCGCTTTGTGACATCAATAAATTTACTTCATTAGTAGGTGGTATGGTATATCGAAGTTCTGGTATATATATTATATCACCATTTGAATAATAACTTCTTTTGAAATCATATCCACTATTTTTTATCATTGTTAGATAATTAAATATTTTTTTATGTGAAATATGTAATGTTTCACTTATTTCATTTAAGTTCTTTCCTTCGTTAATAAGTTTTAATAATTGTATTGTTAAATCTGACATTATAATTCCCCCTTAAAGTGCTTTATATGATAACACAATTTTAGTTTGAAGTCAAATTAAAAGAAGCATAGTATTTTATGCTTCTTGTTTTTTCATAACATAGTAAGTAACTAGTCCTACGGAAATTATTCCTATTACAACTATATATAATATGAAGCTACCTGTTTTTACTTCTTCAGGTGCTGGTGTATTGGTAAATACAATTAGATTACCATCTACATCTTTTTTATCCATTTTTACCTTACCATCTTCAGTAACTATAAATTCTATTATAGTATCAGATAATTCATAACCATCTGGTGCAATTGTTTCAGTAAGATAGTAAGTACCTGCGGCTAAATGGAAACTTTTTTCTTTAGTAGTAGAAGTCCATTCTAAATCATTTCCATCTAGGTCTTTTACTAATTTTCCTTCTTTATCTGTTATTTTTAGTTTAGCTCCTGGTAGTTCAGTCTTTCCATTAATACTCTTTTTAGATATATAAACCATGATTGGTTTGTTTTGCATAACTAATGGTGTTGTTGCTTCTTTTCCCCCTATTGTTACTTTACCTTCAGCAGTAACTGTAAATTCTATTTTTTCAGTAGATTTAATATATCCACTAGGAGCAATACTCTCCTCTAAAGTATAAGTACCAGGTGCTAGTTGGAATGTTTCTGGTATAGTAGTAGAAACCCATTTTTTCACTATATTATTACCTTGTTTAATAACTAAGGTAGCACCAGGAAGTTCTTTAGAAAATGTTATATCTTGTTTTGATATTGTTACATTTGTTAATGTTACATTTAAATCAATAGCATCAGATATTGTCTTTGTTTCTGATTGTGGTTTGTAATGAAGTACATTTTGTATTCCGGTATCTCCAGTACCAGGTGTACAATTATAAATGTCACCAATATATCTTATATAATTTCCATTAGCAGTTAATTTTATGGTACTAGTTTTTGTTATATTACTTGCTGGCACTTTTACATATACTTTAGTTCCACTTTCAAATGATGTATTTCCACTAGTAGCATTAACATCACTTGTAACAAAGGCACCATTTACACCACTTACACTTACTGATATATTACCTGATAAATTGGTTCCTCCTAAATTGATTTTACTACTAACATAGTATTTTCTATCACTAGTAAGACTCATGGTCTTGCTTCCTTCAATTGTTAAAGCAATATCATACTTTTTATTTTTGTATGTATCAGCAGCATTTATCATACTTTGAATAGCTTTAGAAATTGAATCACGGTTATAGTCAAAACCAGTAAATAAATCAGGACCAGGTTCGGTATAACGCCAAACTACCATTTGTTTGATAAAGAATTTATCTTGCTCTGTAGTATTAAAATCTGCTGGCGCATTTTTAGGTTCTTGATTTAATACATATAATAATTCTTCTTTATTCTTGGTTATTTTATTATTACAATTCCATGTGTAATCCATACCCGGATTGCCTAATGCATATTGTGAACAATATAATATTTCTCCTGTTGTTGCTTTTTTTACGTGAGCAGATATATCCCCAACTGAAGTACCAAGGTCTTTAGTGATAACATTACCATTTGGGCTATCATCTATTTTAATACTTACATCTTCGGCTAAAACAGTAGTACTAGATATTAAGAATATCCCTAACATAAAAATTAATAAATTTAATATTTTTTTATTCCTCATTTTCTTATCCTCCTATGATTAAATGTTATCATAAAATTAATTTTTTTTCAATATATTTCATAAAATTAATTATGAAAAATATTATCCATCGAGGAATAACCTCTAAAAATATTAAAGAGAATTCTTATCTTGCTATTAAAAAAGCTATTAAAGACAAAGAAAGTATAGGAGTAGAATTTGATATAAGATTAACTAAAGATAAAAAAATAGTATTATCTCACAATTCTCTTATTAATTTAAATGCTATTGAAGAAACTAACTATAGTGAATTAATTAAAAATAATTATCTAACTACTTTAGATAAGATTCTTGATATTGATACTAATAAAATATTTTTAATTGATATTAAAACTAATAATAATTATAAAGTATTTGGTGATATTCTTATGAATACTCTAAATAAATATAATAAAAATATTTATTTAGCCTCTTTTGATAAAAATATTATTAAGTATATCAAAAGTAAATATAAAAAAGGAATAATTACACTACTTTATAGAAGAAATAATTATAATTTTATTATTACTAATTATAAATTAATAAGTAATAATAAAATAAAGAAGATTAAAGATAAAGAAATATTTTTATGGACTATTCATAATAATATTGAGTTAGAAGAAATTAAAAATAAATTTAGTAATATAGATGACTATTACATAATAAAAGATAAGAAGGAATAAACTATTCCTTCACTTCAACATAATCACCAGAATCTAAGTAAATAATTCCTTTTTTACCTTCTAATCCTGAATATATACTATTATATTTATTTATCTTTGTTATTTTAGGTAATGTTATATATACTAGATTACCATCATTCATTTTTAAAGAAAATCTTTCACTATCTACTTCATTTGGTACATAACTAATTTCCGATATCTTAAGTAAGACATCATTATCTACTAATGAGAATTTTTTAATAAACTTTTCTTTTATACTAGTAATATCTCCAATTAATATAGGAGCACTCATTACATTATAATTATTATCTACTAGTAGACCATCTTCTAATAAGAGTTTATCATTATATAAAGCAAGTACTTTCTTTTCGGTAACATAAATATATACTTTGCCCCATATTTTTTTTTGAACTTTTATTTCTTTAATATAATTATTTTCCATTAATTTATCTTTGATATTACTACCTAAAGTAGTAATAAAAGATGGATAATTACCAATACCAGAAATATCAATAATTTCTTTATCAGATAATATATTATTACCTACTATATAAATATTAGTAATTGGTAATCTCTTTATATAAAGAAAAGATAATACTAGTATACCCATAATTAATATAGTTACAAGTATCTTCTTTACTTTTAATCTTCTTTTTTTAACCTTAACCTTTATTTTCTTTTTTTCTGGCATAATATCACCTTATTATTTCTTGTTCTAATATTAAATCTATATCATAAATTATTTTAATTCTTTCTTTAATATAATCAATTAACATAATAATATCTTCGTAAGTAGCAGTACCATTATTAATTATAAAATTAGCATGTTTATCACTAATCATAGCCCCACCATGAATGTATCCTTTAAGACCAGCATCTTCAATTAACTTACCAGCCGACATACCAGGTGGATTTCTAAATACCGAACCAGCACTAGGTTTATCTAATGGTTGTGATACTACTCTTCTATTTTTTCGATCATTCATTACTTCTTTTATCTCATCTTTATCTTTATATTTCATTTCAAAAGTAGTCTCTATACAAATATAATCTTTATTTCTTTTAAGAAAAGAATCACGGTAAGTATATTCTAATTCTTCTTTATTTAAAGTAATTATTTTTAAATCAGGATCTATTACTTTTACTTCTTTTACTACCATAGACATATCTTCATTATATGCACCAGCATTCATCGAGGTACTAGCTCCAACCATACCAGGTATACCACCAGCAAAAGCTAAACCATCTAAATTATTTTTCATACATTCATTAGCTAGTTTAATAAGAGGTACGCCTGCTTCTGCTACTACAATATTATCATTAATAGTAATATTATTTAATTTATCTAGTTTAACAACAACATCAAAGCAAGGCTTAGCAAGAATTACATTAGAGCCTCCTCCTAAGATAATATAATTAATTCTATTTTGTCTTAAATAATCTAATAGTTCCACTAATTCATTTATATCTTTAGGAAATATTAAATAATCAGCATAACATTCTAAACGATAAGTATTATATTTTTTTAAATTAACATTCTTATAATATTCATAATTCTTAATAAAATTTTCTATCATTTATAATCAAATCCTTTAAAATATTATATATTCTTGTACTACTATCTTTAATACCAATCTTCTTTAAATTATCTTTAATATCTTTAATCTTATCTTTATCATTTAATGTCTTATCTATTAATTCTATTAAACTTCTATCAGTCATATCTTTTTCTTCTAACATAATACCAGCATTTTGATCTACTAAATCTTTAGCATTTTTATATTGATGGTTATTAGCTACATATGGACTTGGTATAAATATAGCGGGTACTCCTAAAGCTGTTATTTCACTCATAGTAGAAGCTCCTGCTCTTGTTACCATTAAATCTGTAATCTTCATAACTGAAGGCATTTCATAGATAAATGGTACTACTTTAACATTATCTGGTACTCTTCTTTCTTTTACTCTTTCATAATAACTATTACCAGTAACTATTATTACACTATAGTTTTTATTTCTAAATTTATCTACGAAACTAAATATTCGATCATTAACACTTCTACTACCAAGTGAACCCATTACTATTAATACTAATTTTTTATCTTTATCTACGCCTAATTTTTCTTTAGTAGTAGCCTTAATACTAAGCGCTTTCTCACTACAAGGATTACCAGTAAGTATAGCTTTACCTTTAGGAAAATCTTTTATAGTACTTTCAAAAGATACTCCTACCTTATCAGTATATCTAGATAAAAATTTATTAGCCAGTCCTACAACACTATTTTGTTCATGTATAAATGTTCTTTTACCTAACTTTTTAGCAGCATATATAACAGGAGCAGTTACATAACCACCACACCCTATTACGATATCTGGATCAAAATCTTTTATTATTTCTTTGGCCCTTTTAATAGCGGATATAAAACAAGTAACTGTTTTAATATTATCTAAAGTTAATTTTCTTTTTAATCCTTTTACTTCTAATGCTTCATATTTATAACCTAAACTAGGTATTAAATCTTTTTCCATTCTATCAGTAGTTCCTATATATAATATTTCACTATCTGGTTCTTCTTCTTTTATTTTATTAATTATAGCTAAAGCAGGATATATATGTCCTCCTGTACCTCCAGCAGATATTATTACTCTCACTATATCACTCTCCTACTTCATTATATCAAAATAATTAAAAAAAAGATATATTTATATTAAAATATATGCTTTTTTATATGTTTTTATTATATTTTATATTATGAAATGCCTAGGTCATTTCATATTACTTATAGCCTATTATCATAGTCTATAAGTAAATAGTTATAAGCTATTATATTCACAGTGAAGTACTTTCTAACTAAGATAATTACAAATAAAAAGACTATAAAAAATTACTAATATTTCTATTAGTTATTTCATAGTCTTTATCTATATCATTATTTATTATACTTAGGTTAGATTTTTGACCCCCCCCTAATTAACTTGTAGTTACCCTCTGCAAATAATACTTTTTCCATAAGAGGGGCCTCCTTTCTTGTTGATTTGCGAATTATTTGGGATCTTTATCGTAAATCTTCTTATTTCTTACCTATGTGTAAATCATATCATAAAGTTTTAAATAATTCAATATAAATATTGATATTTTTATTAAATTTTGGTACAATGTATACGGAAAGAGAAATTTATCCATAATAAAAATGGGTAACGCCTTATTCTCAAAAGGTGTTCTCTCCATTGTTTTATCAATGAAGCACCCCCTGAAGGGTGCTCATTTTTTATCTATGGTTACAGCTATCAATTAAGTATAGTGTAACTAAAGTAAGCCATATTATTAGTATGACTTCATTCACTTACTAAAACCCCCATTTCTGTTTGTTTTTTCAGCATAGCATCACTCCTTCCTTAAATACTTAAAAAAGGAGAAAACAACCCTTTCGGCATTACCGTACACCATTATATATTAATAAGAAATAATAGTCAATTATTTTTTGACTATTATTTTATTTAGTTTGTGAAGTCTTTATTTATAAGTAATTACAAGCATTTTATATGCAATACAAATGTATTTATTTTTGAGACCTAGGCTCAAAAATACCCTGGAAGACTATAAAGTCTGAAAGGGAAAAAGAAAAACTTAAGAATAAATCTTAAGTTTAATAATTATACTAATTCTAGAATAACTTCTAAAGCAGAATCTCCTTTTCTTTCAGATTTCTTAATTATTCTAGTATAACCACCATTTCTATCTTTATATCTTGGTGCTAATTCATTAAATACTTTATCAACAGCCTTACTATCATTATGTAAGAATGCTAAAGCAAGTCTTCTTGATACTAAAGTACCTTTTTTACCATAAGTTACCATTTTATCAAAAGTTTTTCTTACTTCTTTAGCTCTAGTTTCAGTAGTAACTATTCTTTCATTTTCAATAAGTTGTTTTGTTAAAGTAGCAAGCATACTTCTTCTATGCTTATTATCTCTACCTAATTTTCTATAAGCCATAATTACCTCCTTATATTAATTTTCATCTCTAAAGTTTAGACCCATGTCTTTTACTTTATCCATAACTTCTTTTAAAGATTTTTTACCTAAGTTTCTAATCTTCATCATTTCATTTTCAGATTTATCTACTAAATCTTTTAGAGTTAAAATGTTTGCTCTCTTTAAGCAATTATATGCTCTTACAGAGAAATCTAAATCATCTATTGAAGTTTCTAATATTTTAACACTAGGATCTTCACTCTTAGATATCATTAATCCTGTCTCATCTGCAATAGCATTTAAACTAGTTAATATTTCAAAATGTTCAATTAAGATTCTTGCTGCTAATGCTAAAGCTTCTTCAGGAGAAATTGAACCATTAGTCCATACTTCTAATATTAGCTTATCAAAGTTATTATTTTGACCTACTCTAGCAGTTTCTACTTCATAGTTTATTCTTTCTACTGGAGAATATAAACTATCAATAGCTATAGCTCCTATTTTTGTTTTATCATTTTGTAATAATTTCTTATTATCATCAGCTACTACATAACCTCTTCCTGATCCAATAGTCATTTCCATATTAAGGCTTCCACCTTCTACTAATGTAGCAATTACTTGGTCAGGATTTAAGATTTCGATATCAGCATCTTTCTCAATATCACCAGCAGTTACTACTCCTGGAGTATTTTTAGTAAGTCTAATTATTTTATTTTCATCTTTAGCATGATTCTTAATAACAATACTCTTTAAGTTTAATACAATAGCAGTTACATCTTCTACTACACCATCAATTTTTTGAAATTCATGAGCAACTCCATCAATTTTTACTGAAGTAATAGCATCTCCTGGTAATGAAGATAACATAACTCTTCTAAGTGCATTACCTAAAGTAGTTCCAAATCCTCTCTCTAATGGTTCTAATTCAAATTTACCATAATGAGAATCTTTTATATATTCTTTTACTTTATAATCTGGTTTTTCAAATTTTAACATCTTTGGATTCCCCTTTCCTAATTATCCACGTCTTCTTTTAGGTGGACGACAACCGTTATGTGGAATTGGTGTTTCATCTGTGATTGATTTTACTTCTAATCCTACAGTTTGTAAACTTCTAATTGCAGCTTCTCTACCTGAACCTAAACCTTTAACTTTAACGTTTACTGTTTTCATTCCAGCAGCAGTAGCTTCCCTACCAGCAGCTTCAGCAGCCATACCAGCAGCAAATGGAGTTGATTTCTTACTTCCTTTTACGCCTTGAGTTCCAGCAGAAGCCCAACTTACTACATTTCCTTCTAGATCAGTAATAGTTACAATTGTATTATTGAAAGTTGAATGGATATGTACTTCACCAGCAGGAATATTTTTCTTAGTTTTTCTTTTTCTTGAATTATATTTTCCCATATTTTCCTCCTAATTATTTTTTCTTATTAGCAACAACTTTTCCTTTACCTTTACGAGTTCTAGCATTTCTACTAGTTCTTTGTCCTCTTACTGGTAAATTCTTTTTATGTCTAGTCCCTTGATAAGAATTTATTTCCATCTTAGTTTTAATATTTAAGTTAACTTCTCTTCTAAGATCTCCTTCAACTGTATATTTTTCAACTTCTGCTCTTATTCTAGAAAGTTCATCATCAGTTAAGTCTTTTGCTTTCTTATTTAAGTCAACTTTAGCATTGTTAAGAATTGTTTTTGATAAATTTCTTCCTATACCATAGATATAAGTAAGAGATATTTCAATTCTTTTGTCGTTAGGTATATCTACACCTTTAATTCTTGCCATTATTTTTTCCTCCTATTAACCTTGTTTTTGTTTGTGTTTTGGATTTTCACAAATTACCATTACTTTTCCATTTCTTTTGATTATTTTACATTTGTCGCATATTTTTTTTACGGATGCTCTTACCTTCATTATTCATCCCTCCTATTTCTTATTATATACTATACGCCCTTGTGTTAGATCATATGGCGACATAGCGATAACCACAGTATCACCTGGTAAGATACGTATGTTGTTCATGCGCATTTTACCAGAAACATGGGCAACTACTGTGTGTCCCCCATCTAGTTCTACTTTGAACTTTCCTTGAGGTAAATTGTCAATTACTTTTCCTTGAACTTCAATTAGTTCTTCTTTACTCATAATTATCATCTCCTGTTAGTATTTCATAGCCATCTCTAGTTACAATAATAGTGTGTTCAAAGTGAGCAGATGGTTTTTTGTCTCTTGTTATAATAGTCCAGTCATCATCAAGTAAGTATATTTTCCTAGTACCAGAAGTTAACATAGGTTCTACAGCAATTGTCATGTTCTCTTTCAAGATAATACCAGTACCCTTCTTACCATAATTAGGTACGCCTGGATCTTCATGAAGATTGCTTCCAACACCATGTCCTTCTAGTTCTCTTACTACTCCTAGTTTATGACTAGTAGCATATTCTTCAATAGCATTAGATATATCTCCTAGATGTACTCCAGCTTTTACTTGTTTTAATCCTTCATATAAAGCTTTTTCAGTATGTTCTAGAAGATATTTCTTCTCACTATTTATTTCTCCTACTGGATAAGTCCATGCCGAATCACCATGATAACCTTTATAACAAGCACAAATATCAAGTGTAACTATATCTCCATTTTTTAATTTTCTTTTACCTGGTATACCATGTACTACTTCCTCATTAACTGATATACATATACTAGCAGGATATCCTTCATATCCAAGACATGATGGAGTAGCATCTCTACTAATAATGTAATCATGAGCAAGTTTATCAAGTTCACCAGTTGTAATTCCTGGCTTTATATAGTCTTTTATGTACTGATGCGTATCATATACTATTCTGCCAGCAATTCTCATTAGTGATAATTCATATTCACTCTTAATTGTAATCATTATTTAATTACCTTCTTTATTTCATCAAAGATATCATCAGTAGTAATATTATCTACTTTTATTTTAAGTAAATTACCTTTCTTTTCATAATATTCAAGTAAAGGATAAGTTTCTTTCATAAAAGTATCAAATCTATTTATAAAAGATTCCTCATTATCATCACTTCTTGTTTTAAGTAATGAACCACAATTATCACAGATACCTTCTTTTAGTGGAGCATATTCTTTATTTATTAAATTATAAGATAGTCCACATTTAGAGCAAACCACTCTAGATAATGCTCTTTTCATAGCAAGCTCTCTATCTATATCAAGAAATACCACTAAACCCTCATCATAATTTAATTCTTTTAAAATATTATCATAAGTCTTAGCCTGACTAATATTTCTCGGATATCCATCTAGGATAAAACCTTTTTTACAATCTTTAGCTTCAAGTCTTTTCTTTAGAAGTTTGGTAATAACTTCATCAGATACAAACTCTCCTCTTGCCATAGCGGATTTAATTTCCATACCTATTTTAGAAGAAGCTGCAATTTCATTTCTTAAAAGATCTCCAGTAGATATGTGAGGAATATTATATTCAGTGCAAACTTTAGCTGATATGGTACCTTTACCGGCAGCAGGAGCTGCCACAAATATAATATTCTTCATTATCTTGCTCCTTTATAATTTCTATTTATTAAACTACTTTCTATTTGTCTACAAGTCTCAATAGCAACACCTACTACAATTAGTACTCCAGTACCACCAATTGATACTGATGTAGGTAATCCTGTATTTATAAAACTACTAAATACAATTGGAAGACCTGCTATTATAGCCATAAATGTTGAACCTAAGAAAGTAATTCTATTTAATATTCTAGAAATATATTTTTCAGTTTCTACTCCAGGTCTAATACCAGGAATATAACCACCATTTTTATTTAAGTTTTTACTTAGTTCTTTAGGATTAATTTGCATATTTGTATAGAAGAATCCAAATACAAATATTAAGATTATATATAATACAAATCCAGTAGGTGTTGTATAATTAATATACTTTGCAACAAATACTGAGAATCCAGAATCTTCTCCTAGTAAACCTGCTATAAATGTTGGTATAGACAAAATTACTGATGCAAAGATAACTGGCATTACATTAGCGGAATTTAATTTAAATGGAATATAATTTTGTTTTGCACCATAAGCAGATGCTGTTCTATTTGAATATTGAATAGGAATTCTTCTTTCTGAACATTCTTCAAAGACAACTCCTACTACTATTGCAAGATAGAATAAGACAAAGACAATAAACTTAATTATTCCTAAAAATAATGCTGTATTACCATCTAGTATAAATGTACTAAATGTATCAATAAACATCTTTGGTACAGTAGATATAATACCAGCCATAATAATTAGTGATATACCATTACCAATACCTTTTTGAGTAATTTGATCTCCTAGCCATAATAAGAATGCTGTACCACCAGTTAAGAATAATGCAATCTTCATATATTCTAAAGTACCTGCTCCTTTTACAAAGGTAAATGCCATAGCAAATCCTTGTAAGAAAGCTAAAACAATACCAAGATATCTATTAATTTGATTAATCTTTTGTCTTCCTTGTTCCCCACTTTCCTTAAGTTCAGTAAAGTAAGGAATAATATCCATTTGTAATATTCCAGTAATGATACTAGCGGAGATATAAGGCATAACACCTAAAGCAAATATTGAAAAGTTCTTAAGTGCTCCTCCACCAATAGCATTATATAATTCCCATAATCCTAAGCTTGATATAGCCCCCTTAGTTCCAGGTACAGGAATTGTTGTACCTAGAGCAAATATTAGGAGTCCCATTAGTGTAAAACCAATTCTTTTCCTAATATCTTTATTTTTAGGACTAAAGATTAATTTTAGATTTTTAAACATCTAAATCACCTCAGTTTTTCCACCAATAGTTTCTATTTTTTCTTGTGCACTCTTAGTAAATGCATTAGCTTTAACAGTTAATTTCTTAGTTAGTTCGCCACTTCCTAATACTTTAACACCATCAAGTTCTTTCTTAATTAGACCTACTTCTTTTAATAAAGCAGTATCTACTACTGTACCATCTTCAAATCTATTTAAATCAGATACATTAACAGTACTATATACTGTTCTAAATTCATAATTGTTGAATCCTCTTTTTGATAATCTTCTAAATAGTGGTAATTGACCTCCTTCAAATCCAGGTCTTACTCCACCACCGCTTCTAGCGTTTTGTCCTTTCTCACCTTTACCAGAAGTTTTTCCAGTACCAGAACCAGGTCCACGACCTACTCTTTTTCTATTCTTAACTGAGCCATCAAGACTACTTAATTCATGTAATTTCATTATCTTAATTCCTCAACTTTCTTATCTCTTAAGTAAGCAACATGGTCTGGAGATTTTTGTGCTTTAAGTGCATTTAAAGTAGCTCTAGCAGCATTAATCTTAGTACTAGATCCTAAACTCTTAGATAATACATCTTTAACTCCTGCAAGTTCAAGTACATCTCTAACTGGTCCACCAGCTTTAACTCCAGTACCTTCTTTAGCAGGTTTAAGCATAACTCTTACTGCTCCTTCTTTAACGATAATATCGTGAGATATTGTTCTATTATCAATTAGGTCAACTTTTATCAAATTCTTACTAGCAGCCTGTGTAGCTTTCTTAACAGCATCTGGCATTTCTTTAGCTTTACCAGTACCAAGACCTACTAGTCCTTTTCTATTTCCTACTACTACAGTAGCAGCAAATCTAAATTGTCTACCACCTTTAACAACTTTAGTTACTCTTCTAATTTCAATTACCTTATCCTCTAGATCAGATTTTGGTTTAGAAGTTCTGTTATTATTTCTAGGTCTTTTCTTATCAAATTTACGATTTCTATTATCGTTTCTTCTACCTTCAGTTTTAACTTCAGTATTTTTTACTTCAGTATTAACTTCAGTCTTCTTATTTTCTTCCATATTTTCTCCTCCTCTGTTCTAGAATTCTAATCCGCCTTCACGTGCAGCTTCTGCTAAAGCTTTAACACGTCCATGATAAAGATAGCCACCTCTATCAAATACAACGGTATTAATTTTTGCTTTTTTAGCTCTTTTTGCTATTTCTGCTCCGATTACTTTAGCAGCTTCTACATTACCACCATTTTTAAGATTTAATTCTTTTTCTAGTGATGATGCACTAACTAAAGTAACACCTTTAACATCATCGATGATTTGAGCTTCAATATTAGCATTAGATCTAAATACACATAATCTAGGTCTTTCACTAGTACCAGATAAATTTTCTCTGATTCTAGTATGTCTTATTTTTCTCATTTCATTTCTTGAAACTTTTTTAATCATACCTATATCCTCCTATTTATTATTTAGAAGCTTTCTTTCCTTCTTTACGACGAATTTGTTCACCTTTGTATTTAATTCCTTTTCCTTTATAAGGTTCAGGTTTTCTTACTTTTCTTACATTAGCGGCAAATTCACCAACTTTTTCTTTATCAATACCTGATACTTCAATTTCAGTATTAGATATTCCTGTTACAGTAAGTCCATTTGGAACTTCCATAACAACTGGATGAGAATATCCTGCTGATATAGTAAGTTTATTACCTTGTACATTAAACTTATAACCTACACCAACAATTTCTAATCCTTTTTTATAACCTTCACTAACACCAATAATCATATTTCTAATATTAGCATTAGTAGTACCATGCATAGCATGAGTAAACTTATCATTTTTAATCATTTCTACTACTACAGTATTATCTTCTACTTTAACATTAATACCTTTAACTAAATCTAAAGTAAGTTCCCCTTTAGGTCCTTTAACTGTAACAGTATTATTATCAACATTTACATTAACATTTTCTGGAATACTTAAAACTCTTTTACCAATACGGCTCATTATTTCACCTTACCAGATATAAGCAACTACTTCTCCACCTAAAGATAATTTTCTTGCTTCTTTATCAGTCATAATACCTTTAGATGTAGAGATAATAGCAATTCCTAAACCATTTAATACAGTAGGTAATTCATCTTTACCAGCATATACTCTAAGTCCAGGTTTTGATATTCTCTTAAGACCAGTAATTACTCTTTCTTTATTTTTATATTTTAATGTTAATGTAATATTTTTTTGAACTCCTTCACCATCAATAGTATAGTCTTCAATAAATCCTTCATCTTTTAAGATTTTTGCTATTTCTTCTTTTACTTTAGATGTAGGAATTACAACTGAAGATGCTCTATTTTGATTAGCGTTACGAATTCTTGTAAGCATATCTGCGATTGGATCTGTCATTATAAATCCCTCCTTCTTTTATTGTTGGGTTTACCAACTTGATTTCTTTACACCAGGTATTTGACCCTTGTATGCAAGTTCTCTAAAACAAATACGACAAATTCCATATTTTTTAAGTACTGCATGTGGTCTTCCACATATTTTACATCTAGTGTATTTTCTAACCTTATATTTAGGTTCTCTTTCTGATTTAACAATCATTGATTTTCTTGCCATCTTATTATTCCTCCATTATTTCCTAAAAGGAACTCCAAGTTCACTTAATAAATCATAAGCTTCTTCATTAGTTTTAGCAGTGGTAACGATAACAATATCCATACCTCTTACTTTTTCAACTTCATCAAATTTAATTTCAGGGAAAATTATTTGCTCTTTAATACCAATAGTATAATTTCCTCTTCCATCAAAACTCTTAGGAGATAATCCTCTAAAATCTCTTACTCTAGGTAAACTAATACTAATTAATTTATCTAAGAAAGTATACATATTGTCTCCTCTTAAAGTTACTTTACAACCAATTTTGTGTCCTTCTCTTACTTTAAATGAAGCTATTGATTTTTTAGCTGTAGTTTCTACTGCTTTTAATCCAGTAATTTTTTCTAATTCATTTACAGCATTTTCTAAGTTTTTAGAATTAACAGTAGCATCTCCTACTCCCATATTAACAACGATCTTTTCGATCCTTGGAACTAGCATTGGAGTAGTATAACCATGTTTTTCTGTTAAACTTGGAACAACTTCTTTAATATATTTTTCTCTTAGGCGGTTCATACTTCGCCCTCCTTCCAAATTTCAGAACATTTATTAATTGTTCCTATCCTTTTTATTAGTTAATTTTTTCGTTAGATTTTTTAGATATTCTAACTTTATTACCTTTACTATCTTTTTCAATTTTTACTTTTGTAGGCTTTTTAGTTTTTGGATCTACTAACATAACATTAGATACATGAATAGCAGCTTCAGTTTCAATTATTTCACCATTACCACCATTATTTTTAGGCTTTAAATGTTTCTTAACTATATTAACACCTTCAACTATTACTTTAGAATCTAATATTTTAGTAATTTTACCTTCTTTTCCTTTATTGGAACCAGATACTACTACTACTTTATCGCCTGTTTTAAGTTTCTTCATAATTCCTCCTTAAATCCTATAGCACATCTTTAGCTAAACTTACAATCTTATTAAAATCTTTATCTCTAAGTTCACGTGCTACTGGTCCTAAAATTCTAGTACCTACTGGACTCTTATCATCTTTAATAATAACACAAGCGTTATCATCAAATCTAATATAACTACCGTCATCTCTTCTAACTCCTCTTTTAGTTCTTACTATAACAGCTTTTACAACTTTGCCTTTCTTTATAGTACCATTAGGAGTAGCTTTCTTTACTGTAGCAACAACTATATCTCCAATATTACCTGTTTTAACTTTACTTCCACCTAGAACTCTAATTACTAATACTTCACGAGCTCCACAGTTATCTGCGACTTTTAGACGCGTTTCTTGTTGTACCATATTATTTCCTCCTTCCGACTAAAGAGCTTATAGAATAACAGCTTTCTCTATTACTTCTACTAGTTCATATCTCTTAGTTTTAGACAATGGTCTAGTTTGGGCTAAGCGAACTTTATCTCCAACATGTGCCATATTATTTTCATCATGAGCAGCATATTTTTTAGAATATTTAACTCTCTTGCCATATAATGGGTGTTTCTTATAAGTTTCTACTTTAACAGTAATTGTTTTATCTGCTTTATCAGAAACAACAATACCAATTAATTCTTTTCTTTCTTTCATATTCTATACCTCACTTACCCTTCTCTTCTCTCATTAAGAATAGTTTTAATTCTTGCTACTTCTTTTCTAAGATCATTTATTCTCGAAGGTTTTTCAATCATACCAGTAGCTTTTTGCATTCTTAAACTGAAAAGTTCTTCTTTACATTCAGTAACTTTTTTATTAAGTTCTTCGGTGGTTAATTTTCTAAGTTCATTAGTTTTCATTTACTTCACCACTTTCTTCTTTCTTCACAAATTTACATTTAATTGGTAATTTGTGTGATGCAAGTCTTAAAGCTTCTCTAGCAGTAGCTTCATCTACTCCATCAATTTCAAACATTATTTTTCCTTCTTTAACAACGGCAACCCATACTTCAGGATTTCCTTTACCTTTACCTTGTCTTGTTTCAAGAGGTTTTTTAGTTAGTGATAAGTTAGGGAATATATTAATCCAAACCTTACCACCTCTCTTCATATATCTTGTCATAGCTATTCTGGCAGCTTCTATTTGGTTAGCAGTAATCCATGCTCCCTCTTTTGCCATTAAACCATAACTTCCAAAATGAAGTTCAGTATTTCCTTTTGCTTTACCTTCATAAGGTAGACGGAAAGTTTTTCTATGTTTAGTTCTTTTTGGCATCAACATGAGAATTACCTCCCTTACTTAGTATTTCACCTTTATAGATCCATACTTTTACTCCAATTTTTCCATAAGTAGTATCTGCTTCAGCAGTAGCATAATCGATATCTGCTCTTAGTGTATGTAGAGGAATAGTTCCTTCTGAATATCCTTCACCACGAGCAATATCAGCACCACCAAGTCTTCCTGATACTAATGTTTTAATTCCTTTTGCTCCAGCTTTCATAGTGTTTCTGATTGCCTTCTTTTGAGCAACTCTAAATGAAACTCTATTTTCGATTTGATGAGCAATGTTTTGTGCAACTAGTTCTGCTACCATATCTGGATTCTTAATTTCTACTACAGAGATTTGAACTTCTTCACCAACTAGTTTAGATACTTCTTTTTTAATTTTTTCAATTTCAACACCACTTTGGCCAATAATTAAACCTGGTTTAGCAGCATATACAAAGATTTCGCATCTTTTAGCATTTCTTTCAATGATAATCTTAGAAATATTAGCATTTTTAAATTTCTTATTTAAATATTTACGAATTTTATAATCGTTATTTAAATACTTAGCGAAATCATTTTCAGCATACCATTTAGATTCCCAGTCTTTATTGATTCCAATTCTAAGTCCTGTTGGACTAACTTTTTGTCCCATTAAAGTGTCCTCCTTCTTTTATTTTTCAGCCACTACTATAGTTATGTGACTTGTCTTATGATCGTTTCTACCTGTACGACCTCTTGAATCAAATTTGATTCTTTTAATTACTAATGCTTCATCTACGAAACATGTTTTAACATAAAGATTTTCTTCCTTCATGCCAAAATTATTAACAGCATTTGCAGTAGCACTTTCTAGTACTTTAGAAATAACTCTAGATGCTCTTTGAGGTTGGTTAGCAAGAATAGCTCTTGCTTCATCAACACTCTTACCTCTTATTAAGTTAATAATAAGTCTTGTCTTTCTAGGAGATATTCTAACTGTCTTAGCTACAGCCTTAGCTTCAGTTCTTTCCATTTCTAATTCCTCCTCTTAAGAAAATTATTTCTTGTCTGATCCGTGTCCGCCAAACTTTCTAGTAGGAGAAAATTCTCCTAATTTATGTCCAACCATATCTTCAGTTACATATACAGGAATAAATTCCTTACCATTATGTACTGCAAAAGTATGACCAATAAATTCAGGAAAGATTGTTGAACGACGTGACCAAGTTTTTATTACTTCTTTCTTACCAGATTCATTTAATGCTCTTACTCTTTTTAATAATCTATCAAAGACATAAGGTCCTTTTTTAATACTTCTAGCCATTATTTAATCTTCCTTTCTTTATTTCTTACGACGAGTCACAATATATTTATCTGACTCTTTCTTATTCTTTCTTGTCTTGTATCCAAGAGCTGGTTTACCCCAAGGTGTCATTGGTCCACTTCTACCTATTGGAGCTCTACCTTCACCACCACCATGTGGGTGATCATTAGGGTTCATAACAGAACCACGAACAGTAGGTCTAAATCCTTTATGTCTAGTTCTTCCTGCTTTACCTATTTTTACTAGTGAGTAGTCTTCATTTCCTACTACACCAATAGTAGCTCTACAAGTACCTAAGATTCTTCTTGTTTCACCACTACCTAATCTAATTAAAACATATTTCTCTTCTCTACCAAGAATCTGAGCAGATGCTCCAGCACTTCTTGCTAAGCTTGCACCTTTACCTGGTTTTAATTCAATATTATGAATTACAGTACCAACTGGAATATTCATAATAGGAAGTGCATTTCCTACTTTAATATCAACATTTTCACCAGACTCAATAACTGTACCAACAGTTAATCCTTTAGGAGCAATGATATATGCTTTTTCTCCATCTTTATAAGTGATTAGAGCAATATTTGCACTTCTATTTGGATCGTACTCAATAGCAGTTACTATAGCAGTAATACCATCTTTTCTTCTCTTGAAGTCAATTAATCTATATTTTCTCTTTACTCCGCCACCTCTATGTCTAACAGTAATTTTACCTTGATTATTTCTACCAGTAGTTTTCTTTACAGGAACTGTTAAACTTTTTTCAGGAGTCTTTTTTGTGATTTCACTACCTGTTAATACAGATCTTTGTCTTGTACCAGCAGTCATTGGTTTATAAACTCTTATTGATGTTGCCATTACATTCCCTCCTTACTAGTCGAAACTAATAGTTTCACCTTTCTTTAAAGTTACTATAGCTTTCTTATATTTACTAGTCATACCAGTATATTTTCCAACTCTCTTTTTCTTAGGATGAGAATTAGTAATATTTACTTTTTCAACTTTAACACCAAACTTCTTTTCGATAGCTTGTTTAATTTCAGTTTTATTAGCTTTATTTGCTACTTTGAAAGCATATTTTCCTTCTGTTTCCATATTAGCAGTTTTCTCAGTAATAACTGGTGCTAAGATTATATCTAAATAATTATTCATTATTTAAGCACCTCCTCTAGCATAGTTAATGCTTCTTCTTCAATTAATAAATTATCTGAAGATATTAAATCAAAAGTATTAATTTCACTTGGTAAAACAACTTTTACATTAGCTAAGTTTCTAGCAGCTAAACAAACATTGTCAGTAAGTTCTTTAACACATACTAATACCTTATGATTAGTAAGATTTAATCCTTCTAATAAATTTACCATTTCTTTTGTTTTATTAGTTTCGAATTTAATAGCATCTACTACTACTAATTCTTTATCTAATACTTTATAAGATAATGCACTCTTTAATGCTAATCTCTTTTCTTTCTTATTCATTTTCTTTGAATAATCTCTTGGTACTGGTCCAAATACAATACCACCATGTCTATAATGTGGTGCTCTAATACTTCCTTGTCTTGCATTACCAGTTCCTTTTTGTCTGTATGGTTTTCTTCCACCACCAGCAACTTCACTTCTAGTTTTAACTTTAGCAGTACCTTGTCTAGCTCCTGCCATAGCGGCAACAACTGCATCTTTAATTACTGCATCATTTGGTTCAATATTAAATATGTTATCTTCTAATTTTATATCCTTTACCTTTTCGCCTTTAAGACTTAAAACATCTATTTTCTTAGACATAATTTCCTCCTTTATCATCACAATTATTTTTCTTTATTATATAGTACTAATTATTCTGCTGTTTCTTGTGATGTTTCAACACTCGCTAGTTCTTCATCAATAGTTTCCATAGTTTCTTCTGCTACTTCTTCAGAAGTAACTCCTTCTTCGTAAACTACTAATTCTACTGGTTCATTTACTTTGTCACCAGTTTTAACTGAAGTTCTAACCAATACTAAAGAGTTTTTAGGTCCAGGAACACTTCCTTTAATTAAGATAACATTATTTTCTAGGTCTACACTAATAACTTCAAGATTTTGAATAGTTACTTGTTCATGACCCATATGTCCAGGTAATTTCTTTCCTGGTAAAACTCTCATTGGTAACAATGTACCCATTGAACCTACTCCTCTATGATATTGAGATCCATGACTCATAGGTCCTCTACTTTGATTGTGTCTTTTAATAACACCTTGGAAACCTTTACCTTTAGAAGTACCAGTTACATCAACCATTTCTCCTGCAGCAAAAGTATCAGCTTTAAGAACATCTCCTAAAGCATATTCGCTAACACTAGCACCTCTGATTTCCTTTAAGAAGCGCTTAGGGGTAGCATTTGCTTTTTTTAGATGACCAGTTTCAGGTTTATTACTTCTTGATTCTTTCTTATCAACTGTAGCAAGTTGGATTGCATCATATCCGTCTGTTTCTTTAGTTTTGATTTGTGATACTACATTATCTTCAACTTCAATAACAGTTACAGGAATAAGTTTTCCATCAGTAGTAAATACTTCAGTCATCCCTTTTTTTCTTCCTAAGATTCCTTTCATTTTCTTCCTCCTATTAATTATTTTTTAATTTTTATATCAACACCACTAGGTAAATCTAAATGAGCAAGTGCTTCAATAGTTTCTTTACTAGGGTCTGTGATATCAATTAGTCTTTTGTGAGTTCTTTTTTCAAATTGCTCTCTTGAATCCTTGTCCTTATGTACCGCTCTTAAAATTGTAATTTTTTCAATTTCAGTAGGTAATGGTACAGGTCCAGATACTACTCCACCAGTTCTTTTAACAGTAGCTACTATTTTAGCGACAGCACTATCTAGAACTCTGTGATCGTAAGCTTTTAATTTAATTCTCACTTTCTCCTTTGCCATTTTGTTGTCCTCCCTTCGCCTATATCTTGGTATAGACATGGCTCCGAACGAATTACCTGATATCCCTTTATTTTATTTGACAACTTAACCGGGTGTATCAGCAACTTCGCACATCTAAGCCAGTCACACTTCTACAATTATACCCTATAATCATATGAAAATCAAGTAAAAAAATGACTTTTTTTCACTTTTTTCGGATTATTTGGTGTTTTCTAGGAAAATCTAGGGTTTTTCCTAGTCATTTATAGCCTTTACGTCTATAAATGATGCATCAATATGCCCTATTATATCCTGGGTGAAGTGTTATAACTAAGATGAACAAGTGCTTTACATCACTTCACAGTGATGTGATTTCTGTTTCATAGACTCTGTAACCAGACTTCTCCGCAGACTTAAAATCCGATAGTCGCTACCGTACTTATTTCTTAATTATTAAGAAATCTTGTTCTTTTTTCTATATTTTAGCGTAATTCTTCATATATAACTTTAATCCTTCAAACATAATATTTATACTTGCATTTAAATCTCTATCTATTTCTTGATTGCATTTAAGGCATTTATATTCTCTTCTTGTTAAATCTTTATATCTTTTATCTTGAGCGCTACATCTACTGCATATTTGACTAGATGGATAATAGGTATTTATTTGATAAAAAACTTTACCTTTATACCTTGCTTTATACTGGAATTGTCTTATTATTTCACTAAATGTAGCATCGTTTATTTTACTAGATAGTTTGTTATCTTTGCCTTTAATAATCATTTCTTTAGTTTTTAATTGTTCACAAGTAATAATATCATATTCGTCAGTTATATCTTTAGTTATTTTGTGTGTATAAAACTTTCTAGCATTAGCTAGTTTACTATAAAGTATTGCTAGTTCTTTTTTACATTTGTAGTAGTTCTTACTACCTTTTTCTTTTCTTGATAATTCT
>ENA-OOZQ01000320-OOZQ01000320.1-human-gut-metagenome-genome-assembly--contig:-NODE-320-length-41998-cov-2.357914_pt1 | contig 41998 bp, 35 predicted proteins | sample MGYA00241188_ERZ501399 | MGnify/ENA primary metagenome ERZ501399 (study PRJEB25962, sample SAMEA2042658) | human gut metagenome | biome: human gut; feature: human-associated habitat; material: faeces... | reverse complement strand
AAACCATATCGTCGGTAAAGGTGTCATTAAGGAAATTCGTCACGAATATCCGGGTGCAAATATCGTTGCAATCGATTATGATCCGGGTGCATCAGAAGTTAACCAGCTCAACCGTATCAAGCTGATGCTTTCTACAGCACAGAAAAACCTGAAAAAAGCAAATTCATAATTCTGCGATGTTTCATCATAAGTCGCAAAAATACCCCGGCAACGGAAATTCCGTTTGCCGGGGTATTCCTTTTTTATTTTTCCAGTCAGTCTAACACTTTTTCCAATTCAGCAATCACGACCCTTAATGCTTTGATCCGTGCATATTTTTTATCTACGGATTCTAAGATATGCCACGGTGCATAGGTAGTGCTCGTCTTTTGAATCATCTCATTGACTGCCCCCTCATACGCATCCCACTTATCACGGTTGCGCCAGTCTTCCTCTGTAATCTTCCATTGCTTTTCGGGTGTATTCTGCCGATCGGTAAAGCGGGCAAGCTGCGTATCTTTGTCGATCTGCACCCAGAATTTGATGATCACGGCTCCCCAGTCGTGCAGTTCCTTCTCAAACTCATTAATTTCATTGTACGCACGCATCCAGTCATTCTCGCTGCAAAACCCTTCCAGACGTTCGACCATCACACGCCCATACCATGTTCGGTCAAAGATTGCAATATGCCCGGTACGCGGAAGCCTTGTCCAGAAACGCCACAGATAATGTCTTGCTTTCTCATGCGGCTCGGGACTTGCAATCGGATGAACCTCATATCCACGCGGATCAAGTGCTCCCGTAATCCGCTTGATATTTCCTCCTTTTCCGGCTGCATCCCACCCTTCATAGGCAATGATGACCGGCACTTTCTTACGATACAGACGATTGTGCAGTTCTCCAAGTCTCTGCTGAAGCTGCTTTAATTCCTTTTTATAGACATCCTCCTCCATACACTTGTCCAACGGAATGTCACAAAGAAGCGGCATTTTTTTCAACGGAAATACATTCTGCAGAAGCGGAACCGCCATCTGGTGATTGCTCAGAGCAATCTCAATCCCCTGGGTAAGCGTCTCAAGAATCTGTACTTCTGTCCATTTTCTGGACTTTGCATCAATGATATACCAGGGTGCGGATGGCATATTTGTATTTTTCAGATATCCGGAAAATACATCCATACATTTCTCATAATGTTCATTCTGCCACAGATCTTTTTTGCTGACACGCCATGTTGTGTCCTTCTGATGCTCCAGCTGTGCAATACGCCGTGACTGTTCCTTTTTTGAAATATGCAGAAAGAATTTCATGACCAGATATCCGTTATCTGTAAGCTGCCGTTCAAACCGGCGGACACTTTCAATCCGGTTGGCATATACATCCTCGGAAATGGTTCCGTGCAGACGCTCCTCCGTAATCTCATCCATCCATGCCGTATCCAGAAATACAAACTGTCCGGCTTCCGGAATTTTGGCAAAATGCCGGTACAAAAACGGTTTTCTCTTGTCATCCTCCGTCTTTTTCTGCATCGATACCACCTTAAAGAAACGCGGATCAATATTCTGGATGATCTGGCCGATTGCATAACCTTTTCCGGCCGTTCCCCAGCCTTCAAGCACAACAAGAACCGGTACTTTCTTCTCTTTGATCAAAAGCTGCTGCCGTGCCAGTTTCTCTTTTACCGCTTCCAGCCGTGCCTTAATTTCCTCCTCCGATGGTTTTTCGGATTTTTCCCACTCTTTTAGCATAAAAACCCCTCCTTATGCTTTTTTCTTATCATACCACAGCTGCTGATTTTCATCCACGTCTTTGCCATTTTTTTTGTTTTCACTTTTCACTGGCAAAAAATGCAATTCCGATGTATAGTATCCTATATATAAACTTTCGAAATCTGTGTTTTCGTAAATATAAAGGAGTATAAAAAATCATCATGCTACAATTAGAACGTCAGAAACTTATATTGGAATATTTGAAACAAAACCGAAAAGCAACCACAAATGAACTCAGTGAAATGCTTGGAGTTTCCACCACAACCATCCGTACCGATTTAAACCAGATGGATAAAGAAAAACTTCTGACCAAAACACATGGAGGCGCACTCTACCACGATAACTCTGCAGACAATAAAGAACTTACCGGAAAAGCCTATTTCTTTCATGAACGTGCACTGGAAAATAAAAAAGAAAAAGAGGCAATTGCTGCAAATGCCATCCACATGGTAAAAGATCACATGTGCATCTTTTTAGATGCCAGCTCCACTGCCTATACACTTGGCATGAAACTGACCGGCTTTACAGAACTTACCGTTATTACAAACGGCATTGACCTTGCACTGGCTCTGAAGGATATCCCCGGGATCACCGTTATCCTGACCGGTGGAATCGTTACCTCTGCCTCTTCTTCCATTGAAGGTCTCCTCGGTGTGGATCTGCTACAGAAAATTCATACGGACATTGCATTTGTCTCTGCACGCGGCTTCTCCGTTGAAAACGGACTTACCGATTTCAGTATCTACGAAGCAGATTTAAAACGCATGTGTATCAAGGCTTCTGCTAAAACAATTGCATTGATTGACCACACCAAATTTGACACCTCATCCATCTCCAGCTATGCCTCTATTGATGATCTGAATCTGGTAATCACCGACTCCGGATTATCCGAAAATACAAAAGAAATCTATGAAAAAGCCGGCGTTGATCTGCTCATCACCGACTAATTATCAATTTTCCATGTTTAACAATTTTTGCATTGCAGCTGCCTGAACCGGTCTGGAATAATAATACCCCTGAAACCATGTGGCTCCAAAGGAACGCAGATAATTCTGCAGCTTTTCATCCTCTACCCCTTCCAGGCAGCTCTTTAAATCCGCTTTATTTGCAAAATCAACCATGCTGCGCACCAGTGCCTGTTTGGTCTGATTATCCGTAATTCCACGGATAAAACTCATGTCAATCTTTATCTCATCCATCGGGGTCTGCAGCAGGATACTTGAAGATGCACTTCCCGTACCGTAATCATCCATTGCAAGTCTCACTCCATGTTGTTTGAGGTACAACAGTTTTTCTTCCATAACGCTGACCGGCATGCTTCTACACCGCTCTGTCAGTTCCAGACACAACTGCCCCGCCGGAAAACCGGTTTCTTTCAACAATGCCATGACAACACCACAGAACGTTTTCCTTTCCAGCTGTTTTGCGGACATATTGACATTAATAAAAAAATCCGGATTTGATTTTCGAAACTCCACAGCATCCGTCAATGCCTGTTTCAAAACAAAATTTCCCAGATCATACATACATGGATTACTTTCCAGCCAGTCAATAAACATTCCCGGTGGCACAATACCATATGGCTCCTTTTTCCAGCGGACCAGTGCTTCCGCTCCGGCAATCTCTCCTGTCTGTGCATGTACGACAGGCTGATACTCCACATAAAATCCGTCACATTGGTTCAGCACAGACTGATGAATTACCTTCATCAGATCCAGATCCACGTCCCCATTGATCTGTACCAGATCATTAAAGAACATTAACTTATGATCCCGTCTGGTACGCATTTTTCCTAAAACATATTCCAGCTTACTCTGTACCGTGGAAATTTCTCCCTCATAATGATCAAGAATTATCCCGCTGGCATATATCTTCAAATCAAAATGGTTGTTTTCCAAGACAACACTTTCCTCCAGCCGCGCGCGAATCTTCTCCAGAAATGCCGCAGCATCTTCACGGCTGGCATCCCTCAAAATAAATGCGTAATTGGAATTTCCCATACGATAAACTGCTTTATCCGCATCCATCATGTAAATAAACCGGTATGCAAGAACCTTTTGAATCCGGTCGCTGTAATTTGTTCCGTACAATATATTGATATCATTCATATGATCAATTTCAATTTCCAAAACAGCTACTTTTCGTCCCTGCTGAATATAATCCACAATATCTTTTTCAAATTTGACCTGACCATAAAGATCGGTCAGCGGATCAATTTCCGGAATCACATTCTGATTCCGAAGCAGAACAATAAAATATCTGTTTTTGCCCTGCTCTAAAATCATATCCGTTATAATCTGCGTCATCACATACTTTTTGTCTTTTCCCATACGGATGTACAGATCGTTCTCCAGATTGATCCCCCGCAGACGTTTTTTCATCTCTTCCGTATATTCCGGGCAGTCATATGGGTGTACGCTCTTTTCCAGCACTATTTTATATCCATCTTCACACCATCCCGATGGAATCCCCAGAAATTCTGCAGTACTTTCTGGAACAAATGTTAAATTATGCTGCATATCAGTAACCATTAAATAACTGTCCTTAGATAATTTTGAAATACGACTGATCATCTCCTGAAATATCTGAGATTTTTCCATGCAAAATTCCTGTTTTTCCATCGCTTCCACTCCATATACCTTCTGTCAATAGTCTATGTTTATGGTAACATATTTCTGCCATTTATGCAATTTTCAACTTTGACTGGTGCATACATGAAAATTGCAAAGTTTAATTCTACCATCCATTTATACAGTGGAATTCTCTTCTGCACAAGTGGAGTTTAATCTTTCATATCATAAATGGTATGCTCATGTTGGCCTTCTGACAGCAGTAGAAGGAGAACTAGCATGAGCAAATATATTCCCGGTAATCAAAAACATCTTACTCTCGAAGATCGCAAATACATTGAAAAATCCCTAAACGCTGGCTGTTCTTTTAAGGACATTGCAAGATATCTTTGTAAAGATCCAACAACAATCTCAAAAGAAATCAGGCTGCACAGGCTCAGCGACTGGTATCACAAAGGCTGTTTTAACAATGCACATAACTTTTGCGTCCACAGATATCATTGCAAAAAAGTCAATGCCTGTGGCAAGATCATTCTCTGCGGTGTCAAATGTACCACCTGTCCAACCTGCAACCAGACATGTCCGGACTTTGTCAAAGAACGATGTAACCGACTCGATAAAGCACCTTATGTGTGTAATGGTTGTCCAAAAGCAATCAATCACTGCACGATTGCCCACAAATACCGCTATGATGCTATTTTTGCTGACCGCAAATACAAAGAATGTCTCTCACAGTCCAGGGCCGGTATAAACATGACCAGACACGAACTGCATCAGAAAGATATGGTCATCACGCCCCTGATTTTTCAGGGACAGTCTCCATATCAGATTATAACGAATCATCCAGAACTCGATATGTCCGTGAGAACTCTGTATTCTTACCTTGATAAAGGAATCCTGTCCGCAAGAAACATCGATCTGAAACGTCAGGTAAAATTCAACCCCCGCAAAGTACACAAGACCCAGATCAAAGACAGATCCGTTTTTATCAGACGTATGTTTTCTGATTTTCAAGCCCTTGAACTTGACCATTTTGCTGAAATGGATACCGTTCACTCATCACAGGACTCAAAGCGTGTCATCCTGACATTCTTCTTAACCCGTGAAAAACTGTTTCTTGCATTCATTATGAACAGATGCACCAAAGGTGCCGTAAAACTTGTTTTTAACAAGTTGGAACACCAGCTTGGCACATATGATTTTTTAACCTTATTCAACACGATTCTTACGGATCGCGGATCCGAATTCGGAGATCCGGAGTCTCTCGAAAACGGCATTAATGGCATTATGCGGTCAAGCATCTATTACTGTGATCCGATGAGAAGCGGTCAAAAAGGCGGCATCGAACAGGCACATACCATGCTTCGAATGATTCTTCCTAAAAAGACCAGCTTTGAATATCTCACCCAGTGGGATTTAAGAACTATCGTAGACCACATAAATTCAACCCCAAGAGAAAGCCTTGGTGGTCGAACACCGTATGATGTAGCACTTGAAAACTATGGTATAGACATCTTAAAAGCACTTCAGCTTAGGCCGATTCCACCCGATGAGGTCAATCTGACGCCTAAGCTGATACGCTTTAACCACTAACTTAGCATAAAAATCTGCTGTCAGGCTGGAACTTAACAATTCACATTTTTTGAATGCGGCCTGTGGAATTTAGTTTCGCACAGAAACTATCCAGAGGCTTGTTTGCCATGCCTGAAAGTAAGATGTTTTATGGAAAGTTAATCTAATTATAGCAGTTTTATAAGGATTTAGCCTCCCACAATTCTAAAAAATCAAAGAATTTTAAAGCGTGGTGGAATTTACCCCTGCACTGGAATTTACTTTTTCAAGTCAGCGTCATATTATTCTTTTTTATGTTAAGTTTGGTTGCATTATCAAACGAAACTCGCAATCCACTAAGTTTCCAATTTGTCGCATCCGTCTGCAAATCAACCAATTTTCGATACAACCCGTTTTTCTTCATAAGGGTATCGTGCTTACCTGCTTCTGCCACAACACCTTTATCCAGCACAACACTTACCTCATATTCATTTATGCACTATATCTCCGCCTTGGAATATATGATATATTTGACTGGGGAATCATAGAAAATATTTAGATACAAAGATACCAATATGCAGAAACACTCTCATGGCAATAAACAATATTAGAATTTTAAGATGATACTTTGTTTATGCTACTGCTCTGCAGAACCTATTCACCTCGTGCCTTTTTATATCAGTCAATAAAAATGTTGAATTGCACAGATACTCATAATAAATATGAGCTGACCAGCATGGCTTATAACAAGCTCTTATATATGGAAACACTCTCATCTAACTGATTATGGAGAAGAGCCATCCAAAGATGACTCTGGATGACTCTGTATCTTTACATTATGAACTTCAGGTAATCCTATGTTCTTATTTTTTCTTTCTTACAACAACCTTTGCCTTCGGCACTCCGGCAGATTTCAGCTGTTCTATCACTACTTTCTTTACTTTAGTAGATGGAACCGTGACAGTTAGACCTGCACCATTTTTACCACCATTACCAGCTAAATACAGGCTCGACACATTTGCATGGCACACAACATAGTTTCTATACAAACCACGTTTAGGATAAACAACATCGGTGTTCCAACACTCTGTGAGCTTGGTTATTATTTCATCTGAAATACTCAACTTAGGTAAACTTATTCCATTAGGTTCACTATCGTGAATCTCTCCTATCGCATTACGATTAAGCTGAAAAAGCTCACTTAACATTTCATCCATGTAAATAGAATTTGTAGTCATTTCTTTTTTTCCTCCATAATATAAGTTGTAAGGAGTAACATCGAAAATATCTGCCAATATCATTAGATTATGAAGTGAAGGATCATGACCGCCACGATTCTGCTCATAGTTGCGAATTGTTCCTTCTGGAATATCAGAAATCTGCGCTAATTGCCCCTGAGTCATACCTCTATCTTTTCGTAATCTCTTTAAATTTTCAGCAAATAATTCCATGTCCCTACCTCCAAATTAATTATGGCATGGTCTTATTATAAATCATATGCGCAAAAGTGCGTAGTCGGAATATTTATTTCATATAGCAACTTCCTCCTTATACAAGTGAAAACTTACAATTACAGTTGATTAAATAATCGCATTGTCGTATCTGGTCCCTTGTTTCCTTTTTGTGTCTTTACCGCGCTTCCAACAAAGGAGTTAGTCGAAACCCTTACCGTATAAAGCTTTTCTCCAAAAAGAGGAACCGCCTTATCATTGATTACACAACTTGCAACTTTTACGTCATCATCAATGAGATTAACTATCGTCTTTCCTGTATTTATTACCGAATCGACTAGAATCACATTTTTAGTAGTTGGCCGCTTAAACTCGCCCTGTTTTGGATCATATACCTCAAATTTGCATCCCAACTTAAAATAAATTCCCTGCGCAAAGAATATTCCGCCCCTAAGTAAAGCAACAACAGTTGTATCAGCTGGTTCTAAATCAATATTCTCTGCTAATAGTTCTCCAAGTCGAATATGAGCTTTTGCAAGCTCAGGGCCTGAAATTCCTGAATCCGATTTCGTAATAGCAATTAATTCTTCCACTTCTTTAGTTTTATTAAGTTCGAACAATATCAACACCTCCTAAATCCTTTCCTTTTAAGGATCTACTAATTGTTCCGTCTTCTTTAGGAATAAGATAACCAACATCCGCTTTTTTCAGCATATAATAGTCGTTCATTCCATCTCCATAAGCTATTACAGTTTTTCCTGCCTCTTGGAGCTTCTTTGTAATAAAGAATTTTGTTTCCGCTGACATTTCTATTCCAGTGAAAAATGGAACGCCCAGATAATCCGCTATAAACCGCCATACACGCTCATGACCTGATGTAAGTATAAAAGAATCCTTATTTAAGGCTTTACACACTTTTTCATTTAAACCTACAGGCAATTCTTTCAAATCATCAAAGCTATATGATTTAAACTCTTCTGCCTGCCTCCATGATTGAAATCCTGTATAAAAATTACCATCATATATATGCGTAGTATATCCAAATACTGCATGTGAACTATCTTCTTTAGTAATTGTCTTGTCTCCATCCAAAAGAGTTATCACTTCTGAATCTGTGGAGTTCAAAATTTTTTCTACACAATCTGCCGCTAACCGTTTGCAACTAAAACCATTTACAATAGCTTTTATGAATTCCACAATTTCTGTTACATCTGTAAAATAGTTATCCTTTGGATTGTCTATTACATAAAAATCTTTATTACTCTTGTGACAGTAATCACGTAGGCTTTCAATTTCATTAATTTGCCATTTTTCTATATCATAAGATAAGTATTTCTTGTTCTTATCTGATTCTCTCATTCGCTTTATAAGTACATCTGGTGAAATATAAAGGTAAAGAATAACATCGTATAGCTGTCCATCCATATCAGTAAAAGCGACTTTATCACCAAATGCATAGTGACCATCCATAATGAATGATTCTACATGTAATAGTCTTTTAGCTAACTCTTCACGAGCCATGTTTTTACCATGATCATCTTCTGAATCAAAAGTAGGACATATTTCGCGCAAAAGAACACTGCCCGACATAACTTCTAGAAAATCTACTTTATCCAAAATATAAGTTTTTCCAGCAGTTGGCATACCATATAATCCGATTCTCATAGCGACTCCTTATAACAATAATTTCTGTCAAAATCTAACGATATCTTTTCTAATTCTTCAAATGTCATATTGCTTTTTCCAACAGGAGGTAAGTCAATACAATTACCACAGAAATAAACATAACCATTAGCAAAAAAATAGTTATTTGTTCCGGCGCCACACTGTCCACCGTACATTGTACAATCAAGCCCGCCTCTTCTTACTTCTAGTGTCTTTTCAGCCCGTTCTAGAAAATCACGGTATTCTTGCAGAGAGATTCCATATCTACCTATCATTCTCGAAAAGGTCACTCGCGCTCCAAATGGCTTGAAAAGTTTATAACCTTATCCGCATTTAACAAACTATCCTCTCCCACAGTCGCATTAAATGTAGGATAATGTCCGGTCACACGTTTGTATTCCGCAACATTGTGCATAGCCTTGTCAAAAGAGTTACCGCGATTCTTGTCATGTAGTTCCTTATAACCATCTATAGAAAAACCAACATTCACATTATGATTCTCAAGGAATCTCCAATCCTCATCACTCAAAGGCACCGTTCCGTTGGTAATTGTATAAATACTTATATTAGGATAATTCTCTAGATAAGTGATATACGACTTAAGTTTAGTCCAGTCTAATAATCCTTCGCCATTTCCTACAAAGCCTATCTTAAAGTTTCCCTTGGCATAGGCTTTAACATTATCCAAAATCTTAAACACATCCATATCCGCATCATCCAAGATGCCTTTTTCATGAAAGTGGCAATACTTACATCCCAAATTGCAGCGATTATTGATGGATATACAAATCCTATTAATCATTGCCATCACTCTCTTTCAACATACTAATAAGTTCTTCATTACCCCTATCGTAGGCGTAATCCAAAGCAGTCTTTTTATCCTTGAAAGACATTATATTTTTATCAGCTCCATGTTCCAAAAGATACTTCAAGATTGAAGCATCCTCCTTGTGAAAAACCGCCTTCATCAGTGCCGTAAAACCATTCTTCATATCCTGCTGGTTAATATAAGCACCATTTTCTACAAGCAGCTTCACAAGATTCAAATGCCCATGCCATGTAGCAATCATTAATGGCATATTGAAGGGATTTGTCTCACTCTGAGAAGGCTCATTTACATTAGCTCCATTTTGGATTAATAACTTTGCAAAATTCTCTGCGTCTCTTCCATTTTGCATTTGCATAACATGCGATAATGGTGGCAAATAATGTTTTTTGTTATCTACTGCATTAACATCTATTCGATCTAGCGAAAGCAGGTACTTTACCATTTCTTCATCCTTATTAACTAATGCCTGTATTAATGGCGTATATCCTGATCTAGAATCAATAGCGTTTACATTTATGCTTTTTCCTTTCTTCTCCAAAAGATTTTTTGCAGAATCTAAGTCGCGTTTCAAAACAGCCACAAAAAACCTTTGCGAAAGTGCATCATTATAACCATCCTTCTCGCTAAAGATCTTGCTATATTGATTTGATCCAATTATTCTCAGATTAGTTAATCCTTTCGTATTCTTAAGAATGAAGTCTTTATCATTAGTCAAAAGATAAACTGAATTTGAAATATCTTTCTCTGCCAGTTTTATCGCTATATCCAAGATTTTATCATCGTTACTTCCATCAATATCAGAATCTGTGTGAATATCCAACTTTTCAGTCTTTTTCTTTCCGATAATACCTTCACACAAAGAAGCATTTCTACGTTCCTTTTCTTTTCCATGATCCTTTTGATAATTTATCTCTTCAATAACCGGGATTGGAATATACACCTGGTCACAGTCTTTAAGTAGAACTCCTAACATTTCAGGACGATTCAACAAAATGTTAGTATCAACAACCACAATATTTTTAGATTTTACATCTATAAGCTCATTAAAATTGATATTTGTAATCTGCGCCAGTTTTACTAACACTTCAAAACTTGGTGCCTGAGAACCATTTTCAATAAAACTTAATGTTGTTCTGCTGATTCCTAGTTCCTTTGCAAATGCCTCTTGCTTAATATCTGCATTCTTACGGTATTCTGTAATTTTTTCTCCTAAATCTATAAGTCTCTGATCCGGTGTACTCATATCCAATCCTCCATACTTTTGACAGATTAAAATTCTGGTGTAACAGTTACCTCTTCATCAAGAACCTCATTCATCTTTTCAACAAGTACCTGTTCTGCTTCATTAGCCTGTTCAGCTGTTACTCTCTTCTTTTTAAAGTGCTTAATTGCCTTAGCACCCAAATATAAGCATCCTGCTCCAATAACAATCACTCCATCAATAATTAACTGTTCTTTCCTGCCTTCCTGAAAAGAATGATCTTTTACAATCTGAAGGTACTTTTCTGGTCCTCCAAATTCCTTTGCGGTGTGTGCAAGATTTGCATAATCCCAATCCTTAGCCATTGTACGTTCCTCCTTATGCTAACTGTAAGTTTTTAAATAGATCGCCCATTGTAAAGCAAAGTGAATCGCTGCTTTCACTGTGAGCACTTTCAAAGTAACTATTAAGTTTGAATTCTGGCTCCAACATCATTTTGGCAAATAGTTTTGCTGTATTTTCAGCATCAACTAATCCATCATGTTCGTGACCCTCCTGGATAATATCTGCAGCAATAAGAGCTTCTGATAATCTGAAGATTCTTTCTTCTTCTAATCTTTCTGAAAACATCTTCTGACAATCAATCCAAGTGGCTAATATAGATTCAAGTCTTTCATCTTCAATCAGCTTTGCCTCAGCCTCTTTCTGAATCTGCTTAAGATCGTTGTCACTCCAGGATACAACAAAAGCATCTTCCGGAATCCAAGCTATAAATGCCTTCATTGCTTCTCTCATTGTTGGCGCACTTTTCAAATCTTTTGAAGTAATTCCAGTGAGATTAGTAATAAACCAATCCAATGATCCAAACTCTGGTCTTACATATGTATTGAATTCATCAACCACTTCGTACTTTTCATTTAAAAGCACTGCACCGATTTGGATGGTTTCGTTTGCTCCATGAAATTCCTTTTTTCTGTTTGAATAAGGTACTTTACACATTTCAAGATCAACAACTACATATTGGTTCATATAATCATCTCCTCTTAATCTGATTTATAAGTGCGCTCCTTATGTTTTATATTTTAACATCACTGTGTTATAAGTAAATAGCTATGTTTAATTTGTTTAACATCCTTTACACTGTTTAAAATCCTAACATAAGAAAACCGGTAGGCCTTTACCCATACCGGCCATCATGCAAATTATCCAATTTTAAAGCAATCCTTCAACCTTACGCTTTATTACCCAATAAACATCTTCAACTTCTCGATCAGATAGTTTTTCGAGTAATTTAAGGAAAGAACTATACTTAGCAGTTAATCTCTGCTCGTCTCCTGCTTCTGTAAATTCAACAAAAAGCAATTCTCTCACATCTACATTATAAATACGAGAAAACTGAGCAAGCTCATCTGCAGATATACTTCTCTTACCTGCTTCCATCTCACTAATCGCTCTCTTTGCAACATTCAGAAGATTAGCAGCCTCATCCTAGGATAATCCTTTCTTCACACGTGCTTCTTTAAGCTTTTTACCCGTAAATTCAGACATTTTTAACCTCCTTCAAAGTTCCGATTTTCGGAACAAACATCAAAATGGTCCATTTTTCGTGTTACGATTTTCGGAACAAATGCTCCGAAATTTTGTCGAATGTAGTCAGCAAAAAATGTATGAAGTACTCCGGCAGCTTAATTGAATTTTATTTTTGTGTAAAAAAATATAGGGTGTCTAAAGTAGACATCCTATACTAGTATAATATCTTTTTAATAACTCGACTATATTTAAAATCTGTGCTACAATGTCCTTATAAAGATTTTGGAGGGCATTTACATGGGCAAAAGAGCATCATCAATTGAACTTAGCAATGAAGAAAGAGAATATCTGGAACTTCAAACTCGTGCCAGAACAATTCAGGCTCAAACAGTTGCAAGAGCGCGAATTCTATTATTACGTGCGGATTCCGTATCAATAGATGCGATTGCTGATAAAGTGGGGCTCAACCGCTGTAGCGTCATGCTTTGCCTAAAAAAATTTAAAGAAGGCGGCATTGAAAATGCACTCTTTGATGCCCCTAGTCGTGGCAGGAATGCTGAGATTACAGACGAAGAAAAAGCCTGGATCATTAACATTGCCTGCCAGAAGCCAATTGATTTTAGATATGCTGCTGAAACCTGGACGTATGCAAAGCTAACCTCACATATCAATAAAACTGCTGAAGCAGCTGGATACGCAAGACTTTCCACTATTCATAAAAGTACAGTAAATACAATTCTTGACAAGGCAGATATAAAGCCACATAAAATAACTTATTATTGTGAGAATAGGGATCCTGATTTTGATTCCAAAATGCATAATGTCCTGCTTGTGTATAAGCAGCTTGAAATGCAGTTTGATGAATCAGGAAAGCTCATTATATCTGAAGATACACCTATACATATGCTGTCTTATGATGAAAAGCCAGGAATACAGGCTACTGCAACAACATCAGATGATTTAATGCCGGACGAAAAACATTCGACCACCAATAGAGATTACGAATATAAACGTTTGGGTACTCTTTCATTATTAGCTGCTATTGATCTTCAATCAGGAGAAGCGATTCCTCTTGTAAGAGATAAGCACAGCAGCACGGAATACATTGAATTTTTGAAGCTGTTAGATGATAAGTACCCAAAGGGAGACAAGATTCGCATCGTACTCGATAATCTTAAAGTTCATACATCAGAGGCGACCAGAAAATACCTGGCAACTGTACCGGGAAGATTCGAATTTGTATTCACTCCCAAACATGGATCATGGCTCAATATGGTTGAAGGTTTCTTTAGCAAGATGACTCGTCAGATGCTCAGAGGTATCTGTGTTAAATCTAAGGAGGAACTTACTAATCGTATCTACAGATATTTTGCAGAAATAAACGAAGAGCCGATTGTGTTCCATTGGAAATATAATCTCGATGATATTGATGTATCGGAAAAAATCATTGTTGATAAACTCGCCTGTCAAAAAGTCGAGTTAATTAAAGGATGAAATACTAGAGGGCGGTCAGCTCAAAGGACGGTGTGAAATTTTTTCTGTAAATTTAGATCTTCTATGATAATTGATGCGGCTTGACAGCGGTTTCTGCTGTTAAGCCGTTGTTTATTTAATAGCAAAAATAAGCTGGTATGTCAAGAGCGCCCAGAAAATCTGGGCGTATATTTACTCTTGATATTCCAGCTTTTGTTGCTATATCAGCATCCGGTCAGGGTACATGATTTCCAGCTCGCCACGAACTTTTCCCCAGTTCCTGATTGGCATTGTCCACTTTTTTGCGATCTCGAAAGTTCCCAGATATAGGGCTTTCATAAGTGCCTGAGAGCTTGGAAATACACTGCGTTGCTTATTCAATCTACGATAGCAGGAATTCAGCGATTCTATGGCATTTGTAGTGTAAAATGCGGTACGAACCTCCTTGGAAAACTTGAAGATTGGGGATATTGCATCCCAGTTTTCGTGCCAGCGATTCATCGCACTTGGATACTGGGCAGACCATTTTTCTGTTACAGACTCTAACTGCTTTCTTGCGGTTTCTTCATCTGCAGCGGTATAGATTGTCTTTAAATCTTTTGCAAATGCTTTCATATCCTTGTTTGCAACGTATTTAAGCGTGTTTCTCACCATATGTACAATACAACGTTGCTGCTCCGTTTTTGGAAATGCCGTAGAGATTGCATCCTTGATACCGGTCAAACCATCAGAGCAGAGAATGAGAATGTCCTGAACTCCACGATTCTTTAAGCTGTTCAGGACAGACAGCCAGTATTTACTGCTTTCATTTTCGCCCACAACAATGCTTAGGACTTCTTTCATGCCATCTTCATTCATACCAAGCACGACATCTTCTACTATTCCTATAATCGAATGCTCTTTCTAATAGCATAATCTTACTTTCCGTTTTGTTTTTTCAACTCACAATTAATAATTTGTCGTTTAACTTGAAGTTTCATTAAATTATTTTGTGTATAATTTCCCTGACAATAGGGTAACAAGTCATTTAAACGTTTTATACAGCTATCATAATCACCTAAGAAATAATCTTGCAGTGCAATAGTATATTCTAACTCCACAAGAATAAATTCTGATTTTTGAAACTTTCTCATGCCTTCTTCAAGAGCATCCTTTAAGCACGCTTTAGCTTCACTGTGCTTTTTATTAATAGATAGTGCTATTCCCTTTTCAAGCTTGCATCTTAAAGCAAATCTGTCTGAACCTTCTTCATAAGTATTAGATGTAACTTCCAAGTCCTCAAAAATCTTGATTGCCCTTTCCGCTTTACCTATTTCTGAATATGCAATCGCTAAGGTAAACCTTACCTCATCAATATATTGATTTCTTCCGTTGTTAATCCTCAATAGAGTTTCATAAGAATTCTCTAATAAATCAATTGTAACTTTCCACATTCTTAATTCCGCAGTAATCTTTGAAATTATCAAGTCCGTTTCAAGCCGATTTCTACTCTCCTTTGGCAAAAGCCTGTGCGATTCATTAATCGTTTCTTGAACATACTCTATCATCAGACAATACACCTTTTCATCGTCAATATTTAAATCATAAAATTCTTTATAGAGTTCCGCTTGAGCTAATAATGATTTCACGTAATCTTCTGGATCCTCATCTATATGTTTTTTCCTGAATAAAATAATTTCTTTCAACAGCTTAATAGCGTTGTCATATTCTTTCAAATTTCTGTACGATACCACTAAATTTTGCATTTTATTATAAGACACAATCTCATCATAAGTAGGTTCCTCACATAATTTTTTTCTAATATTAAAAGCACTCATTACTTTATTCTGTGCATCTAGCGCTTGCGCTTTTAATTCACAAAATTGAGAGAGAATCATTTGTACACCAATGTTTTTACTCTTCTTTGAAGTTTTGCAAATTCTAATCATATGATTTGACTCACTTTGAGCATTGTGATAACGTTTCAGTTTTAATAAATTAGAAATATGTATCGTTGATAAGATTACATTAACACAGGAATCCTCAAACTCGCCCTTGGTATACTCACAAATAATTTGATAGCACTTCTCGAATCCATTTATATTAGTACTAATTGATAGGTCCTTAAGTATATTCAAATCATCCTGCAACCACCATTTATCAAAATCGATGTCCGAATGCATGCTTCTTATTTTACAAGCAATGTATTTAGTATATAACCAAGTAAATTTATCATGTGGAATATAATTCCATATTAAGTTGGTCATCTCTTCCAAAACATTCTCTTTGCAGTAACTAAATATCTGCTCTGTAATTACTTGATGTAAAACAAATCTTTTATCTGATTGTTGAATATATGACTTTTTGAGCAAAACATTGTATGCATCCCAAAAGTCTTGCACACTACAGTTTTCTGAAATATAATGGATAAAATTATTATCCCATTCACCTACACAAGAAAGCATACATAAAACTTTTGTTTGACTTTCTGTCAAATACTCGAGATATGTATTAATCAGATTTTTTTGTTTTCCTTCAAATTTAGAAATATCTAGTTCCTCACCTCTAATTTTTATCTTTTGGTATAGTTCATAGCAAATACTTAGATATAACGGAATCCCTGCAGTTAGTTCATATAATTCCTTTTCAAGCGATTCAACATGCATATCATTTTGAGAGAAAAAATATTTCATCAATTTTGAGTCAAATGGAAGCAGAGGAACATTAAATATACTATCTTCCCAACACTCTTCTGACCATTCAAGCTTTTCTCTACTGCTAAAAACCCAAATAACATTTGGAATTTTACTAATTATTTTTTCTTTAAGCCAATCAATTGACATGTCAAAATCATCAATTCCAGTTAGAGGCTTTCTAAGCGCCTCAAGTTTGTCTAAAAAAAAGAGGCACGGATAAAAAGATTTGTTATTTTCTAAATTCCATTTAAAATCTTTTGAAAAATAATCTGGCATTCTGTTTTCTAATTCGTCTGGCAAAAGTGCATCCAATGATCCAACGTCATCTTCCTTATTTTTCAAATAAATTCGCACCGATTTTATCAACTTGTCGGATACTCGAGCAAGTGCTCCTATGACTGTTGTAATTGGATTAATAGCTGACAAATCAAGTAATGCACTAATTATTGTACTTTTTTCCTCTAATGTTTTAATATCCTCTTTGTTGCAAGACATTGAATTATATCTACTAAGCTGAAAAAGTGCAGTTTCATATAGCGGAAATTCATATCCATATTCTTTTAATAAAACAACTAGTCTATTCATTATGCTTATTGGCGTATCCTGCTGGCTTAAAGAAATATATACTGCAGGTATTCTTTCTTTTGTATCCGATGCCACGTAGGCAATTTTTTCAGTATAAATTTTCCACAATACTTTACTTTTACCAACTCCCCCCATTCCCCAGTAGTTAAATATAGTTACAGGCCAATCGTTTGTAACTTCACATAATTCTTTATATTTATCCCAGAATTCTTTTCTTTCATCCTCACGATCCACAAAAACGGAATCTTTTATATTATCATCTCTTGTATCTAATTTAATTTTCATCTTTATTCCCCCACTAATTCAATAACCCTAAAATATTGATTATCTTCGACAATTTCAATACAATCAGCTCTTATACCAAAAGCTGGATACATTGTATTCATGGTGTCAGGTACCTTCTATATTTTACCACTCGAACAACTGGCTTAATGGCATTGCCCCTTGTTTCTGTGTCTTTTTCTCCTTGTTTCATAGTAAATTACTTTTATGAATATGCCTCATAAATCCATGTTACAATATTCTCCACACCTTTTTCAGCATACCATTTTTTTATTACAACATTTTTTCCTATCCCTAAAGTTTTAAGTTTCCTCCGTATTAATTTCAGCTGTTCAGTCTTATAATTATTAATATTATCATCAATAAGAATAGGTATAATAGCATTTTTATTTTGTATACTTTTCTCCAACTCATAAGAAACATATTCTCTTTCCAATGTATCATTGCTTATTAAAAGAATAGTTATTTTTGCACTCTCTAACTGCTTATCAACCCATCGTTTAATCTCATTATCTCCGTCCTTTTTTTGTTCTTCCATAATTACTGTAAATTGATTAAAACAGTCCCTATTAACTATATCATATATCTGTTTAGCAATCTCATTATCCCTATTGTAATAATAACTTATAAATACCCTCACACCATATGTTGAAATACTATTAAATAATTTACTAGAAAGTCTACTTTCTCTCTTATACCTATTATAGTTTAATAATTTAATAACATTATCAACAATTTCTTCAACGTCAGCCTTATTATCCTTCAAAACTTCGTATTCTTTATGATGGCCTAATATTTTTTCCATATCTTTATAAATATCTTCTGCCGCATATCCTGTAGCTGGAATTGGAATAATAAAATTATCATTTTCCTTAGAATATAAATACTCTTTATAAACACCTCCCTGACCATTTTTCTCAGCACTGTATCCAAAAACAATAATTGTACTACCACATTGCTCAATAAGACGTTCTCTAATTACTTTCTTATGTTCATCTGATAAATTAATCATGCTACATATATGTATTTTTTGATTTGTATCATCAACTTTTTGTATAGTTATATTTTGCTCTGAAAGCACTCCTGATAGAATATAATTACCAACGCCAGCTCCAAACCCAGTATATATTGCATAATTATTTTCGACTAATTTTTTCCCAAGTAATGTCAAAAAACTTTGAGCTCTATTCATCTCATTCTCCTCATTACCAACTTTGTTAAATTCACCATAATCTATCAAATTATTAGGATTAATTCCTCCAGAGATAAACACATTATTCATTGCATGCTTATCATATAAATATTGAAGCATGAATGTTATTTGCTCAAAATCATCCACCAATATGGTATGAATATTATAATTTCTCTTCAAACTTTCAATCTTTAATCCTTGATACGATTTATCTTTAATATATTTTTCAAAGTTCATATCACTAATTTTATAATCTTTGTCTAAATAATCATATGGTTGAACTCTTCTCATAAAGCAATAATGTTTAGAAATGATAGAGCTATCAACAGAACTTTTCGCCATACTCAAAATTCGCTCCAAATTAGGATCATTAAAACTAAATCCAATAAATAAAAACGATTTTCGAACTAATTCCACCGCCAAAAGTCTTGTAAAGAGACCTCTTTTTTTATCATATTCCTGATAGTCTTCCTTCGTTAATACAATATTGTCAGGATGTTCTCTATCACCATGCATTTTATAAAGTGTAACATCACTTTGAGGATTATGATATTTAAAAGAATCCTGAAATTCAATTTTATGCACAATTTTGCCTCTTCGTTTTAACTCAACTTCAATTACATCATCATAATTTGTCGTCCAATAATCACTTATCGGAAGTTTTGCTAAAATTTGTATATTTTCATTATTCTTTGGAATTTTTGAAAACTCTTTAAATAGAATATTATTTAATCCCTGTCTTCCATATTTATCTTTATAAAATTGTGCAATTTCAGTTAAATCTCCACCATTATCCACTCTCATTAACTTGCATATGGGAGCTAATAATCTTTTCCAATCGACATAGCCTGACGCAATAGATAATCCAGCACCTGCAAAAATTGAAAAACATCCCATCTCCATTTGCTCAAAAATCTCATTTAAACACTGTATATTTTCTTCAATCGCTCTAGATATATTTTCTTTTTCAATCCTATTACCATATTCCATATTGCTTCCTTCTTTATATTTGTTTATTTTACTATCTCATTCAATCTGTCCTATGTCGTAACCTCTCAATATTATATCCAACGCTAGATTTTTAATAACGCATACATCTGTTTGCTAGTGTAATAACACATTCAATATTATAAGATCAGCAATTTTAATTATATCTCTTCCCCTATAATAATCTTTATTTTCCATTGCGATAACTTCTTAGTCAGAAATTGCTGTAACTTAGATACAACGAACTAAAGCCCTAAATATCCAAATCCCCCAAATAATAAATTTTTAATGGCAAATGCTCTATTAAACTTTAATCTTTCTTTTCAAAAAACCTCTCCTCCAACATCAAACACAAACAATGATAAACCGGCAAATGCAGTTCCTGAATCATATAAGTTTCCGTCTGTGGAACCTGAATGCACACATCACTCATCTGGCGCAATGCACTATCTTTTTGTCCGGTCAATCCAATCACTTTCATTCCCTTTGCTTTAGCTGTTACGGCAGCATACAACACATTCTTACTATTGCCACTAGTGGAAATTCCAAGAAACACATCATTTAAAGTACCGTATCCATTGACCTGCTGAGCGAAGCATAGCAAAGGTTCACAGTCATTCATATATGCAGTTGATAAAGCAGGATGTCCATCCAATGCAATTGCTGGAAGTGCGCCCTGTAAATTCTGCGAAAGAACCTGTCCCAGTTCTGCATCCACTTCTACAAGTCTTTCTGCAAAATCATCAGACGTCTTACGCGGAAGTTTAAACCCTTTCATCAATTCTCCTACAATGTGTTCCGCATCCGCAGCAGACCCTCCATTGCCAGCTACCAGAAGCTTCCCACCTTTTTCATAAGAAGCCTCCATAATATTATATGCTGCAATCACTGCATCCTTCACAACATCCAACTGCGGATAACGCTCTACCAAAATATTTACCTGTTTGTTCTGCTCAAAACTGCTCATTTTACTTCTCCTCCTGACAAATATATCGTTCCACAAATTCATAAAGTGATGTGACAGAAACCTCCTGTCCACGATCATTTTCATCTACCGTAATCAATGCAGTGTGACAACCAGCATTTTTTCCAGCAGTAATATCATTTTCTCCATCACCAATCATCCATGAATGTTCCAAATCAATATTAAAATCCTTGGCGGCCTGCAACAGCATGCCCGGTTTCGGTTTTCTGCAATCGCACTCTATTTTCAATTCCGGTCTTTCACCTTCATATCCCTTGTGCGGATGATGTGGGCAATAATAAATTGCATCCACATAAGCTCCCTGTTCTCCCAATAGCGTTTCCATCTTATTATGAATTTCCTGCAGTTCTTCAAAACTTACCTCTCCACGGGCAATTACCGGCTGATTTGTAACCACAATAGCAAGATACCCGGAAGCATTAATTGCTTTAATCGCAGATGCAACACCATCTATCAGTTCAAAATCATCAATGTCTCTCAAAAAACCAATGTATTTGTTAATAGTACCATCCCGATCCAAAAAAACTGCTTTCTGTTTATTCACCAGGTTTTTCCCTTTTACCCTTCCCGCTTTGAAATCCTCACAAACAGAATAATACCGATCCGGTGTTCCCATATCCTTGACATACTCTGGGCTATTATAACAAAACATCTTACCAGTTCCAGCCAACGGCTTCAAAAGCTGACGATCCAGATCCACCTTTGACGTCATAATCTCTGTCTCCAAAATCTTTGGACTGATCACATGAAGTCCGGCATTGATACAATTCCGATAATATTTCGGACGGTCATCTTCTTTCGTCAACCAGCGTTCCACTGCACCATGCTCATCCGCAATAATCACACCGCTGTCATATGGATGACTGTTGGGATGAGTAAATAAAGTAACTAGTCCCCCATGTGATTTATGAAAATCCACAAACCGGTTAAAATCCACATCAAACATAGCATCTGCATTTAACAATAAAAAATCAGAATCTAGTTTATCCTTGATCTGAAACAATGCCCCTGCATTTCCAAGCGGCTGTTCCTCAAAATAATATTCAATATGTACACCAAATGTTTTTCCTGTCACTGGTGAAATTGCAGAGCCATCTCCAAAATAATCCATAATAATATTTCCAAGATGGCTTACTGTAATTATAATATCATCAAATCCCTGCTCTCGCAGACACTCAATCTCATGCTCCAATACCGGTTTTCCCTCCACCTGAATCATCGGTTTCGGGATATCACTTGCCACAGAAGAAATACGTGTGCCTTTTCCTCCTGCCATAATTACTGTTTTCATATGTTATACCCGCTTTCTTCGTTCAATTTCACTTTATGTATCAAGTATATCGAATTTCATCATAAAATACAATTTCCTTTTTGCTTTTTCGTTTTAATGTTTTAAAGCATTCCTAAAAAAGTATATGCCGATGCTAATCCACCGGCATATACTATATTTTTATTTTTCTTTATTCTTGAAAATAATAAACTTACTCGCCAAATAATTAATAACAATTGTAATAACGTTGGAAATGACCTTGGAAAGTGTGCCATTCATGGTCATCATATCCACCATAAGCCACATCAAAAATGTATCTAACACCAATGTAGCTAATCTGGCAACTAAAAAGCCAACCATTTCTGTAACAGCTTTCTTCCCTGTCCACTCCTTGCTTTCAAATACCCACAGCTTATTACTGATAAAAGCAAATAAAAACGCTAATATCCACGCAATTGTATTGGAAATCAATAACTGAATCCCACAAATTTCATAGCAGACATGAAATGCTATAACATTAATTGCGGTAGTGATCAGTCCACATACACCATAACGTATCAATTCTTTGTACTTTATCAAAAGTCTCTTTATCAATTTTATCATAATGTATTTCCTGTCTATTCCGTATATGTATCTTTGGTTCCATCATCAAGTTCGACACCAAGAGAATACATACTCACCAGCAAGGTATCCTCATAATAATAAAACTCATGAAAAACATATGGAGAAACCCGAAAAAAATCTCCAGCTTTAAACTCAAATTCTTCCTTTTCTTCTCCTTTATATGCCATAACCTTGCAACTTCCACTTACAATATAAAAAGCTTCTGTATTCAATTTGTGGTAATGTCCTCCACGTAACATCCCACCCTTTGAGGTTATGACATTCACCTGTGAATACCCTCTCCTCACAAGTTGCGTCAATGTACCTCTCTCATCTTGGAACTCGAAATCCGTCTTTAATTTTTCAATCAACATATTTTTATCCTTTTTCTAACGTGTTAAGAAATTCCCCTTTTTCACGCGCTCTCTCCAGTAATTTAACAAATCTTCCATTGTCTGTTCATATGGGATCTGTGGTTCCCAGCCAGTATGTTCTTTAAATTTTCTGCAATCCGGAATCTGTAAATCTGCATCGATCGGACGCAATCTCTCAGGATCTGTAACAACTTTGATCTTATCTTTCGCAGTAGAAAGTGAAATAAGGGTATTCAATGTATCTTCTACCTCACAAGTATAAGATCCGCCAATATTATAATATTCCCCAGCAATCGGATTTACCGTTACAAGCATATAATAGGCACGTACCGCATCTCTTACATCTGCATAGGTTCTCAAAGACTTTAAGTTACCAACTTTAACTTCTGGCTCAATCAGCCCCGCTTCAATCATCGCAATCTGTTTTGCAAATGTAGACTCATGGAATACATCTCCTCGTCTTGGTCCTGTATGTGTAAACATTCTTGTGGTCATAACCGTCATGCCATATGCTTCTGCATAATATCTGCCAAGAAGATCCGTTCCCACCTTTGAAATTGCATATGGGGAAGCCGGATGAAATGGACATTCTTCATTAATTCCAGTTTCTGGTTTCTTTTCCGGTGGAATCTTTCCAAACACTTCTGAGGAAGCACATACATGAATAATTGGTTTGTATTCCGAATCTTGTTCCATTGTCAAACGTACGCTTTCCAACAGTCGACAGGTTCCCAAAATATTTGTATTCAATGTATCCACTGGAGCTGTGAAACTTGTAAGTGGATAACTCTGTGCTGCCAAATGAAAAATATAATCTGGTTTCACATTCTGAATAACTGTAATAAGTGATACCTGATCATTCAAGTCTGCGTATTCAAAAAATACTCGGTCTTTATTATTTACTCTCTCTAATAAGTGCTCGACATTGTCTAACGGGCTTCTCCATCTACATACTCCATAGACATCCCAATCTGTATTTTCCAATAAAAAATCACAAAGATGTGATCCAACCATGCCTGTAATTCCTGTAATTAATGCTTTCATTTTTATTCCTCCACTCGTATAATATCAATCATGTTAAAGTATATCATATTCTTCGGCATTGTAATACATAATCCTTGTACCACCATTTTCAAATTCAAATGGCACATATAACAAATCTTCCAATTCTTTTCTCACATTATCCTGCTTATCCTTTTCAACATAAAACAACATAAAGCCACCACCACCGGCACCTAATAATTTACCTCCTAAGGCTCCAGCCTCCACAGCCCTTTTATATACAGCATCAATAGAATCATTAGAAATTTTATTGGTAATTCCACGCTTCAACTTCCATGTATGGTCTAGCATCCTCCCAAACTCATTTAAAGATCCTTTCGACACAAGTACATTCTGCGCATCATCCACTAATGCAAGCATTTCTTTGAGTTCTTTTGTCTTATCCTTCATTGCTTTCTTTCGGGATATTTCTATATCACTTGCATATCTAGAAAAACCGGTAAAAAATAACATAAGATTTCCATTTAATTCTCTTTTGCGCTCATTTGGAATAATAAGTGGCGTTACTATAAATCCATCCTTACTGAAATCAATACGATTAAAGCCTCCATACGCTGCTGCAATCTGATCCTGAACGCCACCACTTTCCTCGCATAACACACGTTCCAAATAAATCGCATCCTCTGCCAACTTCTTTTTGTCTACATATTTTCCCTTTAATGCATAAAAGGCATTTAACATTCCTACTGCAAAAGAACTGCTTGTCCCCAGTCCTGATCTGGCTGGAAGATCCGCCTCATACGACATTCTGATCTCCCTCATATCCAAGTATTTCATTGCATTTCGTACTGCTGGATGTTCTATTTCGTCTGCCGAATTCGTTCTTTCAATTCTACTGTATGTAATCATATTTGAGTATTCAAAAAAACGTGGCAAATGTCCAACCGAAACCATACAATATTTATCAAAGGTTGTAGAAATAACGCTTCCACCATATTCATTATAAAAATCCGGGAAATCCGTTCCTCCACCAAAAAAAGACATCCTAAAAGGTGTTTGTGTAATGACCATTTTCTTTTGTATCCTTCCTCTATAATTTTATCAATATTTATCGCCATTCAAATGCCATTCAATCGTTTTTCGAATACCATTTTCTATATCTGTAAATTGATAATTTGGATTAATATTCATAAATTTGGAATTATCCAGTGATTTTTTTCCAACCCCAGTCGGTTTGGTTGTATCCCAATTTATTTTTACTTCTTCATGTCCAAAATATTTTTTTATTAACAGGACAATCTCTTTTACCGTTGTATCACATCCAGTCGCAACGTTAATTATTTCATTGTCATAATCATCCATTTCCAGTGTCTGCTCCAATACATCCACTAGATCCTCTATGAAAAGAAAATCCCGCATCTGACTGCCATCTCCCCAAACCGTAATCTCGTTTTTTCCAGTTGAAATCGCATCATCAAATTTTTTTACAGTAGCTGGAACAAAATGTGTATCTTTCTGTCCAAAATGATCTCCAGGTCCATACAAATTTGGTGGAACTAAATATACCCACTTCATTTTATCCTGAAGCTGCAATTGCTCCAACATTACCCGTTTGCATGTACCATAGGCGATCTCCGATTTATTAATCCAATAATCTATCTCGCTAAATTTTTCTTTCTGCGGATCATTGTAGCAACATGATGTTCCAAATGTTATAAATTTCTTTACACCATTCTCATATGAAGCCTTTACCAAATTATAGTTCATAATCAAATTGGACTCCAAGAAAAATAATTCCCTCTGTACTCCAGTTCCTACTCCTGCATGATTTGCTGCTGTATGGAATACATAATCTATCTGTTTTTCCCTTATGTAATTTTCTACACACTGTAAATCCAATGCATCCATTTCCTTATGGGATGGAGCAAAAACAACTATGTTTTTCTTATCTTGTAAACGATAGAGCAATTGCGATCCTAAAAAACCACTTGCACCTACTATTAAAATATTACTCATATTTTCTTCCCTTCTTTTTTGGCTCTCCATGTAACCAATGTCGATTCATCGCATAAAAACACCAGTGTAAATATAATGGCAACCATTTCCACATTTTAAAGTGCGATTCTCCTGCGGTTCGATCCTGCCACATTGCTGGAACTTCTGTAATTCTATAACCTTCAATATAGGTTTTCATAGTAAGTTCTAAACCGATTTCAAATCCTTGATTACTCTCTAATGTAATCGCATTTACCACACTTTTTTTATACATTTTAAACCCATTACTAATATCGTGAATAGGAATCCCTATCAAAAAATGCATGCCTATTCCTGCACATTTTGATAAAAAAGTCTTAATGAAGGAATCTCCTATTTTCTTTCCTCCCTTCATATATCTGGAACCTGCAACCATATCGTACCCCTTATCAAGACATTCTTTCATTTTATCTATGGTTTCTATACTATCGGACAAATCCGCCATCGTAAACACGACATATTCATGCCTTGCTGCTTCCATACCTGTTCTAAATGCTCCATTAGCACCTTTTCCGTAGTGATTTTTTTCCAATCTTACATTAAAATTATATTTATTTTTGATCGTCTCAATCACGGGCAAGGTATTATCTTCTTCCGAATCATAAACGATTAAAACCTCAAATTCAGATTTAATCTTCTTTTGAAATTCTTCAAATAACTGTTCAATATTTTCCCCTTCATTATAAACCGGTACAAACACCTCTATCATCTGATCACCTCTGTTTTATATAATTTATCATTCTTTTTAATATATAATTGATACTCTTTAATCTCGTTTTCTATACAAATATTAAATCCAATCTGCGTGTCATTTATATGATAAACATCAGCAACGTCTGATCTTTCTTCTTTATTCGCTTGATAAAACTTTCCCTGTGAATATACATATATTTCTGTATCTTCATTATCTCCATCTGTTATGAAAGCCCATCCTTTCATTTCGGTTACTCCATCATGCCTTAACAATGAATCCGTACAAAATTGTACTCCGCTTAAAGCACCCTCTTTATTATCTATATTTAACTCTGATGCATAAAGTTGAATACAATTAATATATTCCTTGTTTTTATAATCTTCATTAAAAGTCGTTATCTCAAATTTATCCTTATATAAATTTAATCCAACTCCAGAAAACGTAATAGTTTTCACTTTGCTTAGTTTTCCATCAAAATTGACACAATCTATAAAAGAATTTGTGTCATAAACAATTGAGGATATATCAACTCCTGAAGATAAATTATCTAATAAAATTCTATGAGTTTCAATTTTTCCAGACGTATACTCCACGTTCATATCTACTGTTGGAATTTTCCAAAACAATTTAGCTAACTTTCCTAGCATACTTAGCTTCGCATTTATTTTTATATACTTGCTATTTACATTTATTTGCTCATTTTTATTAATGGAATACTTTTCCTTATTGTTTAATGATAAATCTACTTTATTTTTTCTTTGTTTCAAAAGAAATATGTTACTTTCACAATAATCTACGTAATAATTTTTTTTTATCTCCATCCATGTCTGAGGTGTTTCTATCATACTCCATCTATCATCTATTGTTTCTAACGATAAAATTATATATTTCGGTGCATTTACTCCTCTAAAAAAATCTGCATCTTTCATATCTAAATAAGGTGTATACGCACAATAATTTTGAACAGCCGGCATTGGTTTATACTCAAAATCTGCATTTACCGTGTAGAGAACATTCCATGGATAAATTGTTGCCGTATCATGTCCAATACGTGTTACCATTTCTGTCGGTAAGACATTTTGGTTACTAGTATCTTCTTTCATAATATCAACTAATTGACTTGGCAAATCCACTGTTCTATTTTTAATAGTCGAAATAGCTGTAGGAATATTTACATTATTAATTAATATACAAATTATTGCTATCCCACCTAGTGTAACAATAAACTTATTTCCGTATTTTACCCTGAAATCAGCGAACAAAACAATCAGCGATAGCACAACTATCATTCCTTGAAATGCCAAAACGACATGCGGTGCATCTGTTCTCACAAACCCATGTTTATACATCATAAATAACGGACCAATAAAAGCACATAACAACTTAAAATTGTTATACCTTTTATTAAGCAGACATAAAATCAATTCCAGCATATAAAACGCTACAATTACTATAACCCATAGAAGATATGTATCATAAGATGTATTGAAGATACTCATTCCACTACCATAGCCACTTGAAACCTCTAGTCCTCCCCTAATATAATTCACTAATATTTTAAATGATTTTGTATACAAAAGCAATAATAAAAATGCAACTAAAAAACCACCTATAAAATGTCTCAAAAACACTCTGCTATTATTATCTCTATAAATAATTTTCAAAATAATAGCCAACACCATCCCAGACAATATTCCTATAAGTGCAGAAAATTTTATAAACATTATAAAGCTCATCAAAACATCACATATATAAATATTATTCTTATCTATATACTCCCCACATAAAAATGCCAAGAAAAAAATATAATACAGAAAATATTCTTGAGTTACATAGCATTCTACCACTACACTCAATATTGCAGCCAATCCAATCTGCCATCTATTTAAAGAATTCTCTTTAAATAAGATTTGATACCACAGTATTGCAAAAAAAACCGTAATCATCACCCAGAAGATCAATGAAAATATAATATTATTTCCAACATTCATCGCATAAAGTAAAAACCCCAATGGTCCATAAGAATAGAATACATCTTTACCAAAAACAACTCCATTATTCCAAAAATAATTTACAGCAAATAATCCCGAATTATCTAAACCTGTTCCAAAACTCATCACTAACGGCATAAACGATCCAATTATCATCGGTAAAAATATCAGCCACTTAATAGTATTGTTTTTTATATAATGCTTCTCCGTAAATTCTGCTATATTATATCTTTCCATTTTCTTTTTTATAATAATCAAAATCAATTATTATAGTTTCTCCTTTCCCACGTTCTATACTATATATTCCTAAATTATTTAATTGTTATCATTTTTCAAATTGATCACTTGATATAAGCTTTTCAAAAGATTTTATAAACAATATCACAAGTTTTCTTATGATCATCCTTAACCTTTCCATACCATACCTACTTGAAATTTTTTATATAAAAACTGCGTAATACCTGCATTCCAATGAGGTGTCTGATATTATTCTTTTGCTGGAGAGTTTGAACTACCGATCTATGTTCGTTTCTGCTTGCATTGTACATCTATTCATTAATCACATAACAAACGCGTTCTTCAAATATCACATTCATAATAAAGTCGCCAAACATATAACTTTCTCAATAACATTTTTTATAGTTTTATCTTGAAATATCAATTGAGGAAGTTGAATAAACATTTATTTTATTATTCATCATAAAAGAAATCCATTCTTCCCCATCCTGGTAGCTTCCAAATGGATATATTTTCTGGCGTTCCTCCAACGATTCATTATTAAAATTTTGCAAAGCACATTTTACTTGTATTCTATTATCTTTTGAATGCTGATAATCATCAAACCTCATAAAATTATCCATGCATAAAACAATAGCCATTACGCTTATAATAGCCATTCCCATTTTGCAACTTAAAGAATAAATCTTGTTTACATCGTTCTTAACCAGTATCTTTATAATTTTATTTGCATAAAAAACTGATGTTGCTATTATACTCAATAATACATAAGATGAATATCTAGACGACATTGCCTGATCTACACCATACGCTGATCTTCCAGCAGTCACTGATGCTATCACAAGATAACCATATAACATCACCCCCATCTCAAAAACATTATTCAACATTTTCTTAGCATAAACTAACCAGATAATAAAAGCCACCCCTGATAAAAGGCAACACCCTCCACCAATGAACATTGCCCATTTTACATTTGATACAAAAACTCCACCAATTGCAACTAAAAAATATTGAATTACTCCTTTTATTCCACCTCCAAAATAATCAAGATGCCCCACAGGTTCAGCATAATCATAAAAGTAAAGAAAAAACGATACCATCATTCCACTAACAGTTGCAATCCATATTTCAAATTTTATTTTTTGTTTCCTTATTACTCCTAAAACAAATATAACTATATAAACTAGCCACACCCACAATCCTTGCATAGAGGAAAACGAAGCAATTACATTAAGAACAATACTGCCAACGATCATTGACCTCTTTCCGTTTTCAAAATACTTTTGTAAACAAAATAAACTAGTAACTACACATAATATAATTAAAAACCAAGCTAATTGATAACCAAGGAAAAGATTTTCCCATTGTGCTCCGTTAAAGTATAAAAAGCCAATTACCAAAACTTCAATACACAACATACTTATGGAACTTCTATCTTGTTTCTTCATCAAATAGGATATGGTTATAAAATAACTACAAGATATACACACAATACCTAGTATCATGTATACTTTTGTATTATAATAAAATAGTTTTCCAAAAACCAGAAAAATAATATTCGGAAAAAACATCCTATGTTCATTATGTTGGGCAAACAGATCTGAGATTCTCAACCCCCCCCTCTCCAACTTAATAGCTAATTCAACTATAGAAAATTCATCCATATAAAACGTATTTATCCCATATTTTAACACCAAAAATACCCCCCACGAAATTGGGATTAAAAGGCATAAAATTATACACATTTTTTTCATAAGTTCTCTGTTCTCCATTTAATTCTCCTTTAATATCCATTTTACTAACAGTATCAGTTTTCATATATTGTTTACTGTTACTTATAAACCAAAATAACTGACACGTTTCTTTTGACAATCCTCTCCGTATAAAAAAATAATTAGAGCAACCGTTTGCTTTTCCCTCAAACCACCACTCTCAATATAACATTTGATAATTTTCATTGATATTCTTTTATATTTCTACTTACACAATTTTCTAGTAATAATTGGTAGATTAGTCCTTTCTTTTAATCGAAAAGTCCTCCTTAGCCAATGTTAAATTTGGATTATAATACGGATCGCCTGCTTCTAACTCCTTTTTCCACTTTTCCATAAAAGCCTCAGCCTCTCTCTTAAACCTAATCTGTTTCTCTGGTGTATCCTCCATACCTCTAGAAATAGATTCATAATGATACGCCTCTGCATATGGCGTCCAAACAATTAGATAACCAGCTTTTCTTATCTTCATGCAAAGATCTACATCATTAAATGCAACTTTAAAATTTTCCTCATCTAATCCATTCACTTGTTCAAAAACAGATTTTTTCATCATAAGGCATGCCGCTGTCACTGCTGACAAATCCTGTTGTATAAAACAACGTGACATATATCCAGAGGCACTTCTATCAAAATATTTATGTGAATGTCCAGCTACTCCACCTATTCCTAGTATCACTCCTGCATGTTGGATAGTATTATTGGGATAATAAAGTTTCGCCCCAACAGCTCCTACATCTTCTCTTTGCGAAAACATTAGCATCTCTTCTAACCAGCTATCACTAATAATTTCTATATCATTATTTAACAATAAAATATGCTCTCCATTTGCATATTTCACTCCAAAATTATTAATAGCAGAATAATTAAATTCTCCTTGCACTTCATAAATTTTCACCTGAATATTATCTTTTTTTTGAATTTTGTCATAATATTCAAATGTTTCTCTGTCTGTACTATTATTTTCAACTATAATAATTTCATAATTTAAATATGTTGACTTTTGTAAAATGGATTCAATGCATCGTGATAAATCAACAACATGATCCTTATTAGGAATGATAATTGAAATCAATGGCTTCCCTTTTATTTCATAATGAAGCCTGTATACATTCGGATGCACAGAACTACTTTCTGCATATCCATTTAAGCCACATCTTTTCAAATGTTCATTTACTGCTTTAATTCCGCTTTCTGCGGTATATGGTTTTGCATCTGGATTAGAAGCAACCGAAAATTTACTACATCTCCAATGATATAAAACTTTCGGAATATGCACGATCTCTTTTGCCTGTTCTGTTAACCGTAATATCATATCATGATCTTGAGAACCATCATATTCTTTTCTAAATTTTCCAACCTGATCCAACAATGTATGACTAAATACCGAGAAATGACAAATATAATTATTTGCTCTTAAATAATCCAAATCAAAATCCGGCTTAAAATTCGGGTCAAAAAATTTATCATCTATCTCTTCAAATTTATTTTCGTCACAATAAATAAAATCCGCATTTCTTTCATTAATAACTTTCATATATTCATACAATGCTGACGGATGTAATAGATCATCATGGTCAAATAAACCAATATACTGCCCTGTAGCCATTTTCAAAGCTTCGTTTGTGTTTTCTGATATCCCACCATTTTTTTCTAAATGTTTATATTTAATTCTTTTTTCAGAAGCTGCATATTTTTCGCAAATCCGTCCAACATAACCATGTTCAGAATCACTTCCATCTGCCATACACAATTCCCATTCCTCATAAGTTTGATTTATTACCGATTGAATCATTTCTTTCAAAAAATCTTTTTGAGTATTGTACAACGGAACAACAATACTAAATGTGATATTTTTATTAACGTTTTCTATCGTTTGTTTTGATCTATGTGCTGCCTTCACCTCATCTTTATAAGTCCCAAATTCGACTGAAACCTGCTTGTATTTTTTTACTTTTTCAGCCGTTGCGCCCATTCCTTCTGTGCAAATAGACTTAATTCCTTTTCCAATCAGATATGTACTACGATGCGAACGCATCCAATTTTCTACTCCGCCAAGCACCACACGTATCGGTTTTGTCATTCTCCAACATTGAGAATTTAACACATCACTATAAGCTCTATTGATATTTTCTAAATTCTTTTTTAAATCCTCTCGTTGATTAATGGCCGCAAAATAATGTTCTTTATAATGCTCTAATTTCTCTGATACCTCTTTATTTTCACGTTCTTTTATATCATATTTTTCTTTTAATTTGTTTTTTTCATTAATAAAATTTTTAAATATGCCCACACCGTTTACCGGCATATTTACATATTCATAATCTAATACTATTTCTTTTGCATCTCTTATATTAAATATTATTTGTGCATCGTCTTGAAAACCATAATTTTCTCCATCTTTAAAGATTAGATTTTTACATCTTTTTTCACAAAATGAAATTTTTCGATCATTTTCCGCTATAAAACATATATCATTAAATCGAACAATCCCTGCATGATCCATTGGATCTATACGAATTCGTATCATCTGTTGAAATTCACTGCAATCAATTTTTCTAACAACTCTCTGATTTTCTTCCAAATAATATTTTAAACATTGTTCTTCTGAAAAACCATTTCCTAAATCAAAATATATTTCAAGTTTTTCCTTCTCAGGTTGTAAATTTAACTGATTTGATACAATTCCGACTTTTGAATTATTGTATAATTTCCAAAACTGTTCTTCTAATTCGTTTATTTTCTGATATACTCTTTCATCTAATTCTTTTTTCTCAATATTGTAATCACATGTTGCTATATGTCCAACAATAAATTGACGATACGATTTTTCACTATAATCCATCGGGAAGACATAACTATTATAGTAATCATAAATAGAATCTGCAAAGTCAATTAATTTCTCGTCTAGAGCTGAAAACATATGTAATGTAATTAATTTTTCCCACTGATCTAAGTTTCCGTGTGAAAACGTTTCAATACAATATTCTTTTGTTTTCAAATATGAAATTGTTTTTTTGAAATCAGGGATTCCATTTTCTATGTGCTCAATTAACCAAGGATGATCTATCCCTGCGAAACACCGGAATGCTTTATTAACACGGATTTCTGTTTCATGCACTTCTTCAACATCAAAAGGAGCACATAAAACAAACATAATAGAAGAAACTCTTTCTAATTCGTCCAAAAATGCCTTTCTGCGATCTGGAAAAATATGTTCAAAAACATCCAAAGCAATTACTATATCATACGCATTATCTTCAAATTCCATCTGGGTGGCATCACCGAGCACATATGCTGGATCTTTCTTCATTTCATCTGAAAGTTTTACATCCAGATATGTAATTTTATCATTTGGCAGAAATTTTTCCAAATCTTTATGCTCATTTGCTCCTACCTCGAGAATTTTAAAAATCTGCCCTTCTTTTCTGGCCGAATCAATAATTTTCTGAGCATTTTTGTACCTTTGATACTGATCAAATATAATCGACATATGTTTTTCTCCATTTCCTAACTAATTACATCCCACTGATGTTCCATATAAAAGTCACCTTCTGAAAAATATTTGTTGCTAACTGAAAATCCTAAGGCACTCATTTTATAATCAAAATTAACAATTCCTTCATTATTAAATATACCAACATCCAAGACATACTGTCCCTTTAACAGTTTTATTTCTGGAATTTCATAAATCACTTTGTGAACTCCCCTGGTATTTGGCACTGGAATATTATCCAAATGTGTATTAGGACCAAAAATGTAATTTTTTCGATCTGCAGTATAAATTGCCACTCCCAGCAAAAAGCCATCTATCTCATCCTCATAAATTTCATATTCTATTTCCGCTTTCAGAGTATCAAATGTATGATATGTTTCCTGATTTGCTTTAATATAATTAATACGAGCCAATATTGAAGGATTTACGTGTTTTTCGGTGTTAGCTGTATCTTCTTTTTCATCTTGTATTTTTTTTTCTATTTCCTGTTTCTTTACAATCTTTTGTTCTCCAAAACGCATATAATTTTCATATATATCAACTATCTCACTAGCTTCTCCTATTTTTTTTACAATACCATTTTGCAACCAGATTCCTTTGTTACAAAAACGTTTAATTTGTTCTGTTGCATGAGAAACAAACAGAATTGTTGTTCCTATATCTTTTAATTCTTTCATTTTATCAATACATTTCACTTGAAATCTCGTATCTCCAACAGACAAAGTTTCATCCACAATAAGAATCTCCGGCTCTACATTAATAGAAACAGCAAATGCCAGTCTTGCAAACATACCTGAAGAGTATGTTTTGACTGGCTGATTAATAAAATCCCCTATATCAGCAAAAGCAATAATATCATCTACTTTTTCATCCATTTCAGCTTTGGAATAGCCCATCATTGTACCATTCAAATAAATATTTTCTATTCCTGTATACTCCGGATTGAACCCAGCTCCTAATTCCAAAAGTGCTGAAATTTTACCTTGTACATTCATTTCTCCACTTGTAGGATTTAATACCCCTGTAATTATTTTTAACAGAGTTGATTTTCCTGATCCATTTTTTCCTACAATTCCAACGGATTCACCCTTTTTTATTTCTAAACTTATATTATTTAATGCATAATGCTCTCTGTGATAACATTTATGGGTAGGACTTAATACCTCTTTTAATCGATCAATTGGTTTATCATACAAATTATATACTTTATTTAAATGCTTAATATCAATAATGGTTTCCAATTCTTTTCTCCTGTTATTTATAGTACATCTGCAAAATGCACTTTTAATTTGCTAAATAATCGAATTCCAACAAGGAATAAAGTTGCTGTAACCAGCCAAAAACATATGGTCCATGTATTGTGCTGCCAAAATGGAATCTTGTTAATCAGACAATCACGATATCCCGATACAATATAATAAATAGGACTTAATTTCAGAAATGGCTGCCATGGCTTCGGCAACATTGTATTCTGCCACATAATAGGCGTCATCCACATTCCAATTTGCAATAAAATATTGATAATCTGACCCAAATCTCTAAAGAAAACAATCAATGCACTCCCTATATACGCCAATCCCAGCGCAAACACAAACATACAAAACAGATAATAAACAATCTGAATAGTATACAAATCCGGCGTATATCCATAAACAGCAAAAATCAACACCATGACAATCAAAAAGAACAAGTGTACAAATAATGCTGATATTACTTTTACAATCGGAAGAATGCTGATATTAAACACTACTTTTTTCACAAGATAACTATATTCAATCAGACTATTTGTCCCAGTAGAGATTGCATCCGAAAAATAAAACCAGGGAATCATACCGGCAATCAGCCATAATACAAATGGTGTTTCACTCACAGCACCTGAACGAAATCCCATTTGAAAAACAAACCAATATAAAAGAATTGTGACCATTGGCTGAACAAATGCCCAAATAATTCCAAAATATGATCCGGCATATTTCACCATAAAATCATTTTTAGAAAGCCGAAAAATCATTTCTCTGTTGATCAAAATATCTTTCAGTAATTTCTTTATATCAGCAATACTTTTATATATGAAACAAAGTATGAGATCTAAAACAATACATAATATCCATTTTTTTATGTCATCTGTTCTTTTTACATATTCCCCAACCTTTTCTTCCAATCCAAGCGAGTGAATATTCAATGTTATATTTGCATCACTTCCTGATGTTTGAATATATACGGAACCCTTCTTTTTTACAATCTTATCTATCATTACCTGATTCTGCGAATTTACTATACTATCTTGAGAAATTGCACCCGTATATCCTTTATATTTCACATACGCATCTAGCAGCTGTGTATTTGTAACACACTGATTAATATCCCATCGAATATATTTTGCACTACACGGAATTTCAAAACTTAATTTTTGATTTTTCCCGGCAGTCTTATAAGTGACAATTACGGACTGTTCTTCCGTGAAATTTGTATCATTTCCATAATATAATTGATAATTTCCGGCCTGATCTGCGTTGATTAAAAAATTAACCTTGCATGTTTCATTATCACAATTACTCTTGATATGTATAATAGAAAAATTTCCTATTACTGCCAGTAGTATAATGCAGATTATCAAAAGGAATCCTTTTTTTGACATCATTTTTTCCTTTCTTAACTTTCATTCTAAATCAAATAAAATTTAAATGTATATAGTTTATTTTCAAACACCAATCCTTGCTTTCTGGCTCGACAATAAGCACTAACTCCCCGTCCGTTTTTTAATAATTTCAAATATTCTTCCAATACATTCTTATTTTTTCTCGAAATTTTATTGCACAGTATTTCACACAAAGCTTTCGTTTGTATAATCCGTTCTTTTTTCAACAGATTATTTCTATTCAAATAATATTTTATTCTAAAAATTTCAAAGCACTTCAAAGTGAGTTTCCAAGCCGGCGTTTTCTTTATTACACCAATTTCATTGCTTGCATGTTGACGGTAAATACTAAGTTTCTCATCGCAATATATTACATTACCATCTAATGCCAGCACACATAAAAGCATCCACCAATCATGCATATTACACTCTTTCGGAATTTTTTTTACCGCTTTTCGTAATTTGTCATTAAAAAGCATTGCACATCCAGGTATTGTATTATAAAGCAATGTTCGTTGGAATGGCATATCAGGATCTAATCGAAGTCCAGAATATTCAAAATATGGTTTGTCAATCACATGTTTTTCATCTGTTCCTACATACATGTCATGATATATCAAAGTCGGAATCGAATTTTCATTTCTTTGAAAGTAACTTACACACTCTTGCAGTTTATTTTCTTTCCAAATGTCATCCTGATCACAAAATGCATAATATTCCGCCTCTGGAACTTTTTCATACAAAGCTGCAAAATTCCTTTTCGCCTCATGATAGATTGTATTTGACTCCATCATAAATATCTTCATTGGATATTTATTCATATATTCTTGAATAATTCTAGTGGTACAATCTTCTGATCCATCATCTCTTATAAACAGTTTCCACTCTATATACGTCTGTTTTAAAATAGATTCAATTTGCTCGGCAATGTACCTTTCTCCATTATACGTTGCCATCATAATATGAACCATATCTTTCTCCTGTTTTATCTACTACGTTTCTGAACCAACCGATATATTCTGCAAAACCAAGAAAACGGTAACACTTTGTTCAATACGATAACTCCCTTTGTTCGCATGCTCCGAATCCCACTCTCCATAGGCATGTCCCATCCAATTTTCTCCCGCCATTTCATATATTCATCCTGGTACGGATGATCACTGTTTCTATACCATGGACGAATATATAATTCATTTAGGTAATGAATGATCACGGGATTTTTTCTGGCCTGCTCTATTTGCTCCTGTGTATAAAAATGAGATACATCAAATAATTCCTTTATCTGTTTGGCATTCCACAACAAAAATATAGACATTAAATTATATTTTGGTGGTAATGTAATCCGGTATTCTCCAGCTACAGCATTGATCACACCTTCGCTCAGCATATATGGATTTCCTTTTTGCCTCATAATATATTCTCTGCATTGCTTCGCAACCTGCTTGTTTCTCCAGACTTTCAAATTTATTAAAACAATTCCGTCACAAAAGTAATCCATTTCCGATGTAAGACCCAACTTCCGTTTTATTTCTGTCGTATATGGCATTGCTACTCCCGCTATATACGCATCTTGAAAATCCATTTTCCATAAATCTTCCAACGAAGATGTTATGACTGTATCACTATCCAAATACAGAATTCTATCTGATTCACATACCTGATCCAAAAAAAGTTTTGCATAAATAGTCTTTGGATGTCTTTCATCCAATGTAAGATCTATACCCTTCAGCAAATCATCCAAATCTATGCAAATGAATGATTGTTTATATTGTTCCACAAGATGGCATATCTTTTGCAATGATTCTCTACCAATTTTGCTTTCAATCAGATAAATCACGATTTTATGCGTTTGATTATGTTCCATAAGAGAAGCCATAGATACCATGGTCTGTTCTATATAGTTTTCGTCACATGCATATGCAACATGAAAGGTCATGATTCTGACTCCTCGTATACATCTTTAACCGATTTCAAATAAGTGTTTAATGTCATCATTGTCTTTTGTAAAATTTTAATCTTATCTTTGTATGCAGAATATACTTCTTGATCTATCAAAAGATTATATACTTTTTCTTTCATTTCTTCTTCCGATTTACATAAAGCTTCCGGCATACTTTTAAAAATTTCATGTAACCCCCCTACATCCATAGCAAGTACTGGCGTACCTAGTGTTATTGCCTCTCGTGCAACCAGTCCATAGCCTTCCCATTTTGAAGTGATTAACAAAATCTTCGCTTCCTTCATATATGGATATGGGTTCTCCTGAAATTCCTCATATGCTATTGTAGCAGAAATCTGCAAATTTTCCATATAAGATTTACATTCTTCATATAAATCTCCATTTCCGATCATTGCTGCAGAAATTTCTTCCACTTTTTCTTTCATATCATTTACGATATTGATAAAACACTTTGGATTTTTTGCTTCTGTAAACCTTCCAACATATAATAAATCACATGAATTTACTGTATATTCCTGTGCCTTTTTCAAAATTTGTTTCTCATCTACCGGATTTCCTATCAAATGGATTCGCTTTTCTCTTTTTGAAAAGAATACTGCTTCCTTCTGAATAGAACTTGATACCAGGAATATCTGATCCATTTTCCGCTTATTCATCCAATATACAATTGATTTCAGCCCGGCTTTTTTTATCCACGGCGGATTACAATGCAAATGTGAAATAAGATAAAAATCTTTTTTATTCATTGCTGCTGTCACAGACGCAGAAAAATCGTGCGCATGCACAATATCTGGTTCAAACTCTTTTATAATTCGTTTAAATTCATGTGTACTGAATTTTTCCATTGGATAATATGTAATATGCTCTTTTTCCAGCCATTTGGATATTTCCCCCCTTGGCGAAGCATATGCACATTCATATTGATCACTTAAATTTCTGCATATTGTGATCGCAACATTCTCTGCTCCGGAAAAGCTATTCGTTTTTAATAAATGCAATACTCTTACTTTTCTATTTCGTTTTTCATATTTTCTGTACACATTACATATAGCTCTATTGTAATTATATATGCCCATATATCTTTCTGCTTGTTCCAAACTCTGAATAAGCATAGCAATATAAGCCAACACAAATATGGCAAATAAATATATATCTGACATATTTATGCCTATATAATCAAAAATTCTTTTCATCAAATAGAAATATGGAATTGAAACCAAATAATACGATAGCCAAATTATAATAAGGAAGTTTCTTTTGCGTTTTTTATATCCCATTTGAAAATTTTCAAATTTTCCCTTTACACTAATATTTGAGAGCAATATACAAAATTCTAGCCAACCAATAGTCCCAAACAGCAAAATTATAAAAATAATTACCCCATAAATAACAGATTCCATTTGAATTCCTTTTACTTGCTTTAAGGCAAATACGAAAAATATAGAAATTATTATCAATAAAAGACTATAAATTAGCTTGTATATTTTATTTTTGATATTTTTTTCAATTAAATTTTGATTCCAAGCAAGTAACAAATTCAAATATTCAATCAACAACCGCTTTTGATCTTTATAAGTTTCCTTTGTTCTTTCTATTTTATCTATTATTTTCCAGATATGAACTTTATACAAAAAATCATCACCATCTTTTGGTTCTGTTTGTTCCACACAACAAATATATGTTTTTAATCTTTGAAGTAATTGAACCGTTTTTTCATACGATGCATCGTTCAATTGTATTACAATCTTTCTTATTTCTTCTATTTTTTCTTTTTGAGGTGATGTTGTATATTTCCATCCTCCCTGCCACATGCATATTACTATACTAACACTTGCCGTAATTATACTTGATATTATAGTTTCTATTTTCATTAATTATCCTTTGATCTATTATATACACCTTTCATTATGCTTTCTACTGCCGATCTTCCAAACGACTTCACATTTTCTGCATTGATGTGTCCCATCCTCTGGAAATCAGTCAGTTCCTTGTATTTCATTTCATACAGCTTCCGAAATGCTGCTTCGTAATCTTCTTTGTTTCCAGGCGATACTAATATACCACCCTTTCCATCTTTTATCAAATCCACATTTCCGCGAATCCTGCTACACACCACAGGAAGTCCCTCTGCCATGGCTTCCATCAGTGCCACCGATAATCCCTCCCGGAACGAAGACAACACAAAACAGTCGGATGTCTGAAGAATTTCATGCAGATCATTGCGAAATCCCACAAATCGGATATGTTCCTCCAATCCATGCTCTTTCACATACTGTTCCAATTCTGCTTTCTTTTCTCCAATACCGCACATTACAAAGTAAATATTTGGATTATGCAATTGTTCGATTGCCTCAATCACTGTCTTCTGATTTTTATTCGGAGTGAACTCAGCAGCATTTGTGATCAAAAATGCATCTTGTGGAATTCCCAACTCCTTACGTTTCTCTTCCTTTTCCTTTTGAGACAAACATTCCCTTTGCGTATCTATTCCAATTCCCGGCACGTAGGTAAGCTTTTTCATCTTAAATTTCTTTTTTGCCAGCTTGTAGTCCTCATGATTGATCGTTATCAACACATCCGTCCATCTGCTCAGCATCTTCTCCACCGGATAGTACACCAGCCAGTTCATAACCGGTGCACCCTGATAGAAATGAAACCCATGTGCCGTATAGATCACTTTTGTTCTGGTCCGGTGTCCGGCAATCCTTGCGACCACACCACCGATCGGGCTGTGACAGTGACAAAACGCATAGGTATTCTGCTTCATCAGTCCTTCCACCTGCCACAACGCTTTCATGTTCTGTCCCATATGCTTGATATTCCGTGCGAAATCAATCTGATAACAGCGCACGTGCATGTCCTGCAGTTTTTGTTTCAATTCTGCTACGCGCGCATCCGAGCAGGTATTTCCTTCGATAAAATTACAGGCCACATCTACCTCGTACCCCAGTTTCTGCAACAATGCAATATTCGGCATATTAAATTGGTCGATCATAGAGGCGACGGACGCCAGCATCAGAACTCGTTTCATGTTTCCCTTTCACAAAATAACCACCTAGCTATTTTTATTTTCTAATTTCAAATATTCTTTTTTTATTTCACTGTAATACTTTTGAACCCTTTTCCATCCCAATACATCAACAGCCCCAACCACAAAAGTCAATATCCAACTAATTAAAGTAATAAACACACCGCCCAAATCA
>ENA-OOZQ01000292-OOZQ01000292.1-human-gut-metagenome-genome-assembly--contig:-NODE-292-length-43539-cov-3.330420_pt1 | contig 43539 bp, 39 predicted proteins | sample MGYA00241188_ERZ501399 | MGnify/ENA primary metagenome ERZ501399 (study PRJEB25962, sample SAMEA2042658) | human gut metagenome | biome: human gut; feature: human-associated habitat; material: faeces... | reverse complement strand
ATGTGCTCTTCTTTACAAATGTTGGTAAAGTTTATCGTATTAGAGGATATCAAATTCCTGAATTCTCTAGAACTTCTAAAGGCTTACCAATCGTTAACTTATTAAATTTAGATAAAGAAGAAAAAGTAATGTCCATTCTTTCTATGGATGAATATTTAGATGGTCACTACCTCTTATTCATTACCAAAGAAGGTATTGTAAAACGTACTGATGTAAAAGAATTTGAATCCATCCGTCAAAATGGTAAGATTAGCATTTCTTTACGTGAAGGTGATGAACTCTTTGCGGTCAAACATACGGATGGAAATTGCTATGTAGGTATTGCTTCAAATGAAGGCAAGATGGTGAAATTCCATGAATCTGACATTCGTCCAATGGGCAGAACCGCAAGTGGTGTTAAAGGTATGAATATGGATGGAAGTTTCGTTGTTGGTGCAACGACAACCTTAGATGGTCAAAACGTTCTTTCTGTTTCTGAAAACGGATTTGGCAAAATGTCCAGCTTTGATGAATACCGTTTAACATCTAGAGGTACCAAAGGTGTATTAACCATGAATGTTACCGATAGAACGGGCAAATTAGTAGCTTTACGTGCAGTAAGTGGCGATGAAGATTTAATGATTATTACGAAAGCAGGTATCGTTATTCGTATGTCATTAACGCAAGTTAAAGTTGCTGGAAGAAATACACAAGGTGTTCGCTTAATTCGATTAGACGAAGGTCAAGAAATCTCCTCTATTGCTGTTTTAGCACCTGAAGAGGAAGAAGAAATCGCAGAAACGCCAACTGAAGAATAAAGAAAATAGGCGCTCAAATTAGTGAGCGCCTTTACTTTAATAAGAAAATTAATAAGGTAGCTAAAGTAATTAAATAAAGGGAAAAATACCATAGTTTCCCTTTTTTTATGAGCTTTAAAAAGAGATGTAAAGAAATATATGTTGCAATCAAAGATACGATAACACATACAGAAATAGGTAAAATGCTAGTTTTTATGTTTTCTAAAGGTGTTTTTAGCACTTTTATCACTTCAACAATAAAAGATCCTAATGTTACGGGCATTAACATAAAAAAAGAAAAATGCGCCGCACTATCATCGTCCAAGTTTCTAGATTTTAAAGCACTAATCGTAATACCGGATCTAGATATCCCTGGGATAATACCGATAGCTTGAGCCAAGCCAACATATAAAGCATCTTTCCAAGTCATTTGTTCTATAGTGCGTTTTGTTTTTGTATAGCGAATCAAGAATAAAAGTAAGGCGGTTATATAAAAGCCAAAAATTACAAAAATTGGACGATAAAAAATTTGATCAATTGCATCGTTAAATAAAACGCCAATGATACCGGCTGGGATAGTGGCAATCATTAATAAAATGATGAAATGAAAATTTTTTGTTGTTTGCTCTTCTCTGTTCTTTTTAAAAATATAAGAAAAAAAAGAAAGGCATAAGTTTTTGATTTCTCTATGAAAAAAGATAAAAACAGCAAGAAGACTTCCTAAATGTAAAAAAACAGAAAACGTTAATGACGTATTTAACCCCATTAAATTTTCAAGAACTAAAATATGCCCAGAAGAAGATATAGGAAGGATTTCGGTAAAACCTTGAACTAAAGCGAGCAATAATAATTTTAGCCATTCTATCAAATTTTCACTCATACAATCATCCTCTTAATAAAAATTATGAGGATAAAAAAGAAAAAAGAATGAATTTTTAAAGCGTGTAAAAAAGAATTTTATATCCGTTTTCAACATCTATAGATTCAATGATGCTTTCATATTTTGTTTTCATGGCTTGAATAGCAGATTTATCAATTTGCTTTAAATAAGAGATAAGATGAAGAACGATGTTTTCATCATAATAAACTTTTCCTTTTGCTTCATAGACTTCTTTAGGAGTAATCGAGAAGGCAACACGGATTGTGTTTTGTTTAATAAAAAGTTTTTTCGTATGATCTTTCTTATTCATCGACCATAAAAGATACTCCATATCTACTTTAAATCGATAAGAAGAAGTATATAAATAGTGAATGCCAATTTGATCAAAAAAGTTTTCAATCTCGTTTTGTATTTCTAAATATTTCTGGTAGTTAGAAAAATAAACATTATAAACGTTTTCTTTTTCTAAAGAATTAAAAAGAGAAGCGTTAGATAAATAGCCAAGCAAAATCAGATTTTGTATTCTTAAACAGTGAAGAGAAGCAAAACTGATTCGAAAATCGTTCGAGCTTTTTAAATACTCAATAAGCTTCTCAGTCTTTTTTAAACTTTTACTTGTTTGAGAAGTAAGTAAAAAATATTCTTCATCAATTAGTGAAATCGCCTTTTTAGGTGTCGTAAATTGATAACAGTACCCTTTTTGGCGCAAAGCATCATTCACATCAAAAATAAAATCGCGTGAATAATTAGAATTTTTTATTAAAACAATGCAGTTCTGTACGATTTTATGTTCTGTTTGCTTTTCTTTTTCCCAAGAAGAAATAAGGTCAACGATTTTTTGTATCATAAACGATTCTCCTTTTGAAAAAGTACACTATAATAAAACGCTTGATAGCCATTAGGCGACATTCTTTCAATATCTTTTTGATATTTCTTGGCAAATTTTAAAAACCGAGTAAGTGATTTATATCCTACATCTTGAAGAAATTTTTTCATGACAAGAGAATTGATTTGGAAATTTTTGTTTTCAAAATATTCTTTTTTGTAAATTAGAAATAAAATTCGTATTTCATTTGCGAGCTTTTGATTGTTTAAACTATACATAAGTTGCTCGAATTCTATCGCGAACATGTTTGGAAAATAATCAACACGAAAAAACAGCTCACTGCTATCTTTTTCAAAGAAAGAAAACACTTCTGTACGTATTTTGCTATTACTTTCTCCGTGGTATACATCCATAAATACATCGTAAAGAGAAGAAAGCTTCTTCTTTTTTGCGTAATTTAATGCTTCAGGGTGATAGGTCTTGAAATAAGAGATATTTTTAATCTTTATATTTTGCATGGTTAAAAAATAAATAGGGCGGCAATCTAAGTAACGGCAATATTCCATTAGCCATGTCGTAGCGGTTTGACTCTTCTTAGCTTTTCTTGCTATTTCATAAAAATAATTTGCATTCCAAACAAATTGAACATCTTGATCGAGTGTTTTTGGATCAACCCAAATCATTTCTAGTTGAATATATTTTTTCTTTTGTTCTAACGGCATAGAAAAAAAGGTAGATGGAAGATAAATATGGTTATCAGTTAATAAATGCTTAAATTCTTCTTCATCTATCTGATTATCAACGAGTTGTTGAAAAATATTTTTGATTACTAAATAATCATCTCTCGTAAACAAATCATCCGATATAATATCTTTTTCTTCCATAACACTTTCTCCACTTTTCATTTTATATCAAAAAATGATGATATGAAATTGGTTTTTAGTAAGGTTATTTCTTTTTCGTACTATCATGAATTTTAATTCCCATAAGCACTAGAAAAACTTGTTCCATAAAACATGCGATAACGGATATTACCATTAAGATCTTTAAAAATAACATAATAATTCTCCTTTTTATTGATCATCTTTTCCGCAAGGTTTTACTTTTCTTTTTTCTTCTTCCGACATATTTTTAAATTCATCAGAAAACTCATATCCCATGACATTAATTAAATTTTCGTATTCTTCGGTAGTGAATTCATGATTTGCGTACATTGAGTATAGAACAATCAGTATCATTTGATCGGTATAACCTTTTTCTCTCATTTCATCAAGAAATTCGTTAAATTCTTTAACGGTCATGTATGTTACCTCCTTAAAATAAGGGATAGAGGGAAAGAATTAGAGTATTAAGAAATAAAAACATGAGTTACACAACTAGAAGTCGTCAAATATAAATCTCTATCCCTTGTTGAGTATAGTTAGATGAAAGCATGAAAGGCTGCTTTCGTCCACTATTTGAAATGATGATAAAAGACTTTTGACGCTTTGTCTTTTATCACTTGTATTATTATGAATAATCTTGTGGATTGCAATTATTCTATCAAAACTCATTATCCAAAAAAGAGGAAAAATTATTTATTATATTTTTATGAAATAAAATATAATAACGAGGAAAGATTTGAAAAGAACTTTATGAAAAATTAGAGAATAATGTATTGCTTTTTTGATAGATAAAAGGGTAAAATAAAATTGCTCAAAGACAAAGACGAGTAAAAGGCTATTTTGATATAGAGAGTTGTTGCAAGGTGAAAAACAATGAGAAATGCCTTTGAAATCCACCTTTTAGAGCGAACTTAATCGTTCCGCTTGCTTCCGTTAAAAGCAATAGAGATTTGTATTTGATATGGAATACAAAAACGAGGGTGGTACCGCGTCAATTGTTCGTCCCAAAATGAGGGACTTTTTTATTTTAAAAGGAGAATGAACTATGTTAGATTACAACTTAATTAAAACACATCCAGAAGAAGTTGCAGCCGCTTTAAAGAAAAAAGGCTGGGACGTTGATTTCACTGACGTGATTCATAAAATGGATGAAAGACTTGCTTTATTACAAGCAGTTGAAAAAGTAAAAGCAGAGAAGAATGCTTTATCCGCTTCTGTTCCACAAGCCAAAAAAGAAGGAAAAGATGTTACGGTTATCTTTAAAAAGGTAAAAGAATTATCGGCTTCTATTGCTGAAGATGAAAAACACTTAGAAGACCTTGAATTAGAAATTAAAACCTTTGTAGAAGCATTACCTAATATTCCTGATCCAGATTTACTTCCTGGGGAAAAAGAAAACAATAAAGTGATTTATACCTTTGGTGAAAAACCAACCTTTGATTTTGAACCAAAAGATCACGTTGAACTTGCTACCTCTTTAGGTCTTATCGATTATGACCGCGCTGCTAAAATCTCGGGTCGTGGGACCTGGATTTATACCGGCTTAGGAGCACAACTTGAATGGGCTTTAATCAATTATTTTATTTCCACGCACTTAGCGGATGGTTATACCATGATTTTACCACCTCACTTATTGAATGAAGAAAGTGGTTATACCGCAGGTCAATTCCCAAAATTCAAACAAGATGTTTTCTGGCTTGAAGGACAAGATAAATTCATGCTTCCAACCGCAGAAACCGCATTAGTTAACTTACATAGAAAAGAAATCTTGTCTGAAGATGAATTACCAAAGAAATATTTTGCCTATACACCTTGCTACCGTTGTGAAGCTGGAAGCTATAGAACCGAAGAAAGAGGTATGATTCGTGGCTATCAATTCGACAAAGTTGAAATGGTGCAATATACCACTGAAGAAGGATCAGATGCCGCTTTTGATGAATTAGTTAGAAAGGCTGCTTCATTAGTAGAAAGATTAGGATTACATTTCCAAATCTCTAAATTAGCCGCCGGTGATTGCTCTCATTCAATGGCTCGTACTTATGACGTTGAAATTTGGATTCCGAGCATGGGAATTTATAAAGAAGTTTCTTCTGCTAGTAACGCAAGAGATTATCAAGCTCGTCGTGGTATGATTCGTTATCGTGATTCCAAGACGGGAAAAACCAAGTTCTGCCATACTTTAAATGCTTCTGGCTTGGCTACAAGTCGTTTATTCCCAGCCTTACTTGAACAATGTCAACAAAAAGATGGTTCGGTCATTATTCCAGATGCCTTAGTGCCATTCATGGGTGGAATTAAAGTTTTATATCCTAAGAAAAAATAAATCAATAAAATAAGCATAGTGGCGTAAAACTGCTATGCTTTTTATGTAAGGAGTGTTTTTATGCTACATCAAATGACTCTATATAACGGACCATTCGAAGCGATTCAAAGCGGACATAAAACCATCGAAATGCGGTTATATGATGAAAAAAGAAAGAAATTGCAAATTGGTGATGAAATCGTTTTCACCAACCTTGATACGAAAGAAACATTAAGAGTAAGAGTAAAAGCAATTTATGTTTATAAAGATTTTAAAGAATTATACACGCGTTTTTCACCACTTGTTTTAGGATATAAAGAAAACGAAAAAGCAACGTATGAAGACATGTATTTTTATTATTCAAAAGAAAACATTGAAAAAAATGGCGTATGTGGAATTGAAATCGTTAAAATCTAAATTTTTGTTCATATGAAATTGTAAACTATGCTATAATAATAATGCCACCGCGATAGGGCTGGTGTGAACCTGGTCAGGACGGGAACGTAGCAGCCATAAGCATTCAACCTATGTGCGATGGTTTTTTTATGAAATAAAAAAGGAGGAATTCATGAATGGAAAAAGAAAAGTGGATGAAAGAAGCTCTAAAAGAAGCAAAAAAAGCTTTTGACATTGATGAAGTTCCTGTGGGATGTGTTATTGTACAAGATGGTAAAATCATAGCAAGAGGCCATAATTTAAGAGAAAAAACCAATGATCCAACCGCACATGCAGAAATCATTGCCATTCGAAAAGCAACGAAGAAATTAATGTCCTGGCGCTTAGAAAACTGTGATGTTTATGTCACAGTAGAACCTTGCTCGATGTGCGCGGGAGCGCTTCTTTGGTGTAGAGTGCGCTCTATCACTTATGGAGCAAAAGAACCCAAAGGTGGTGCGCTAGGGTCTTCTTATAATTTATTTTCTCAACCGAATTTAAATCATCATCCTTTGATTGAAGGGGGAATATTAGAAGAAGAATCAGCCTCTTTAATGAAAGAATTTTTTAAAAGAAAAAGGAATCGTGTTGAAACACATAGAAAAGGATAAACTAACATAGGGTGATACCTAGTTATGAAAAAAGTATTCTATTCTACATGTGTTTCTTTTTTATTTATCGTCTTTCTGTTTGGGTTATCAGCAATGTTAACATTTTTAATCGCACAGCCGATCTATGATCAAAAACCAATAGAAGCAGTGATTCAAGTGGAAGGATATTCGATCACAAGAAGAGAAGAAAATAGAAATCTAACCTTTTATTTAGAAGAACAAAAAGAAATATCCATGGCAAAGGTGATTGTTCTTTCATACTCTATTTATGACATGGAAAAGAATCCCTTCGTTTTTATTGTTGAAACACCACAAAATTATATTCATGCAACAGTAAATCAAGGTGGCTTTGCTTCAGGAATTGTTGTAGAAAAAAGTTGAAAAAAATATTACGCTATGTTTCTCTTTTTGCTTAATTTTATGTATAATAAAATTACAATTTAATCTTGAGGAGAACCATCATGCAGAAGAATAGGATCAAAAAAAGTAAAGAAAAAAAACAAAATACAACTCGATTTTCCGATGTTCGCTTTCATCCGGAAATACAAGTCGGTCTTCTTTCTTCTCAAGTGGCTTCTAGAGAGCAAGATGGTTTAACGAACAAAACAAAAAAACACTACTCGAAAAGTTATGGCGAGATTTTAAAAGACAATCTCGTTAGTCTTTTTAACATCCTTTTGTTTGTAATCGCATTAGCATTAATTATTGTTCGTGCTTTTGATCAATTGATGTTCTTGGTGGTTTTGTTTTTTAATATCGCGATTGGCATTTATCAAGAAGTCAGAGCAAAGCATACAATTGACCGCTTGCGTTTAGTCACAGCACCAAACGCAGAAGTGATTCGAGATGCTCAACAAATTGCAATTTCTTCTGATAAAATCGTGTTGGATGATATTTTGGTTTTATCTTCTGGAAAGCAAATTAGCGCAGACGCCATTGTTCGTAGTGGTGTTGTCGAAGTCAATGAATCTTTATTAACGGGTGAAGCTATCGCTGTAAAAAAGAAGGCGGGCGATATGGTTTATGCAGGTTCTTACGTTACTTCTGGCTCCGCAATTGTACAGGTTGAAAAAGTAGGCGATGATAATTATGCGCAACAACTCCAAAAGAAAGCTAAAGTATTAGATAAACCAAAATCAGAATTATTGCGTTCTTTAAATTTTATATTCCATATTATCAGTTTTATTATTATTCCTCTAGGTATTATCATGGCTATTGGAAATTTTATTCAATTAAAAGGAAACGAAGAGTTAACTACTTTTGTTAAAGCAGAAAAAATTGTTTCAAGTACTGCGGGCTCTTTAGTTGGTATGATTCCTTCCGGAATGTTCCTTTTAACCTCAATGACTTTATATACTGGTGTTTATCGTTTGGGAAAAAAGAAGACTTCTGTACAGGAATTATATAGTATTGAAATGCTAGCTAGAGTAGATACTTTATGTTTAGATAAAACAGGAACCATTACCGATGGTACCATGAAAGTAGAAGACACCATTGTATTTGATGAATATAAAGGGATTGATTTAGATACCATCATGGGTTCTTATTTACGAGCGGTCAATGATAATAATCAAACCGCCATGGCAATGAAAGAAAAATATCCATGGAATAATATTTTAACCCCAATTACAGTTTTACCTTTCTCTAGCGAAAGAAAATATTCAGCAGTAACTTTCCAAAATAAAGGAACGTTCGTTTTTGGAGCACCTGAATTTGTTTATAAAGGAAAAGACAGAGAAATCCAAAAAGCCATTCGTTTTTACATTTCAAAAGGAACTCGTGTTTTGATGCTCGCTCATTCAAAAGACAAAATTAAAGGCGACAAAGTGCCTGAAGAAGTGAGCCCAATTTGTTTATTTGTTTTATATGATCACATTCGTGATGACGCTTATGAAACCATTAGTTGGTTTAGAAAAAATGATGTAGCAGTAAAAATCATTTCTGGTGATAATCCTATTGCTGTTGCGGAAATCGCTAAAGCAGTAGGTATTGATACTGCGCACCAATATATTTCATTAGAAGGCATGTCCTTAGAAGAAGTTGCTAATGTAGCCAATGATTACACGGTTTTTGGCCGTGTTACGCCAGAACAAAAAGCTGCGCTTGTCACTTCTTTAAGGAAGCATAAAAGAACGGTGGCCATGATTGGTGATGGTGTTAACGACATCCTCTCTTTAAAACAAGCCGATTGTTCCATTGCTATGGCATCCGGTTCAGAAGCCGCTTGTAACGTTGCTCACTTAGTATTGCTTGATTCGAATTTTAATGTTCTACCTGATGTAGTTTCAGAAGGTAGAAGAGCAATTTCTAACTTACAAAATGTTTCTTCTTTATTCTTAACCAAAACCATATTTAGTATTTTCTTCTCGATTATCTGGGCCGTTGTCATGTTTGCAGACTGGAGAAGTAATACCTCAAATAACTATCCTTTCCAAACCACAAACTTCTATATTTGGGAAATGTTAGCTATCGGTTTATCTTCGTTCTTCTTAGCCTTGCAACCGAATAAAAAGCGAATTAAAGGAGACTTCGTTAGTAACGTGGTTAGAAAAGCTTTACCAGGAGGATTAGCTATCACTTTAGGTGTTTCAGCTTTCTTCGTCTTTGAAAACTGGAACAATGGAGCAGGCTTATTTCAATTCCAAGTCGTAGGCGAAGGGGTAACCCATTCTTCGGCGGTTATTACATGTAGTAGCTTAATTATGTACATCATAGCGTTTATTGTCTTATTAAGAATTTGTATCCCATTTAATCGTTATCGCGCGATTGTATGCGCCTCCTCGATTGCTTTAGCTATCCTTGCTTTAATTCTTTCGGAAACCATTATTCCTTTCAAAGATGGAATGAGTTTCTTTGGATTATCAATTCATACGCTTTCTGGAGCGTCGGTAAAGGGATTCTTTATTGTTTTAGTCTTTACTATCGGCATCTATTTCTTATTTGACTTTGTTATGAAAAATTTAGAGATACATCGTAAATAGGAGGAAAATTTATGAAAATTTCACAAGAAGTAAAACATGCATTATTGCATCATCAACCCGTTGTTGCCTTAGAATCAACCATTATTTCTCATGGCATGCCTTATCCTAAAAATGTGGAAACAGCTTTGCGGGTCGAACAAGTGATTCGTAATGCGGGTTGCATTCCTGCCACGATCGGTATTATTGAAGGTGAACCAATTATTGGTATGTCTGCTGAAGAAATTGAAATGTTTGGTAAAAGAGAAGGTATTGTAAAAGTTTCTAGAAGAGACTTACCTATTGTTTATGCAAAAAAATTATGGGGCGCCACGACTGTAGCGGCCACGATGATTTTAGCAAGACAAGCCGATATTGAAGTGTTTGTTACGGGTGGTATTGGCGGCGTTCATCGTCATGGAAATGAAACCTTTGATATTTCTGCAGATCTTCAAGAATTAAGTCGTACTGATGTTACTGTTGTTTGTGCTGGGGCAAAAGCGATTTTAGACTTGCCATTAACCATGGAGTATTTAGAAACTATGGGCGTGCCAGTTTTAGGCTATCAAACGAAAGAATTACCCGCTTTCTATACAAGAAAGAGTGGCATTGCTTTAGAATACTCTTTTGATACACCGCTAGAATTAGCAATGATTATTAAAGAAAAAAGAAAAGCCCATCTTCATGGAGGCCTTTTAATTACGAACCCGATTCCCGAAGAATATGCTTTAGATGAAAATCTAATGAATCAATCGGTCAATCAAGCGTTAAAAGAAGCGGATGAAAAAGGAATTCACGGGAAAGACGTTACTCCATTCCTTTTAAGAAGAGTAGTAGAACTTACAGGAGGAGAATCTTTAGAATCTAATATTCAGTTAGTGTTAAATAATGCTCGATTAGGCGCTGAGATTGCCAAAGAATTATGCAAGCGATAAAAGAAGAACCGATGAAAACAGAAGAAAAATTAGGACGAGCATTAAAAGATTTAATGGCCAAAGAGCCATTAGACCAAATATCAGTAAAAAGGTTAACTGTTATTTGTGGAATTAATCGCCAAACTTTTTATTATCACTTTCGTGACATTTATGATTTATTAACATGGATATTTCTAAATGAGACGATTCAAGAAATAAAAAATGCAGAAACTTATTTAGAAGCAATTTATGGCTTTTTTGCCTATATTGAAAAGAACAAGATTTTCGTGATGAATGTCGCCTCTAGTGCTGGTAAAGATCTATTTGTAGAATTTCTAACCAATCATGTAAAAATAATTATTATGCGTTCATTACAAAAGAAAGATGAAGAGGGAGTACTTACTTTAGATGAAAAGAAATTTATTGCTAAATATTTCGGTTCTGCAAGCGTGGCTATTCTTATTGATTGGATAACTTCTAATATGAAAGAACCCAAGAGCGAAGTAATTCGTAAATTAGTAGTTGTCTCGAAAAATCAAGCTGAAGATTGCATAGAAAAGTTTAAACTCTCAAGGAAGGGATAAGATGATTGCATTTAATTTCGAACCAAAAACCAAAATGATTTTTGGAATAAATAAAGAAGAAACAGTAGGCTCATTAATCAAAACCTATGGCAAAAGAAAAGTAATGGTTGTTTATGGAAAAAATTCCATTGTACAATCAGGTCTTTTAGCACGCGTTATAAAATCTTTAAAAGAAGCACATATTGAATATGTTTTATTTGGTGGAGCAGAACCCAATCCAAAATTATCTCACGTGGAGGAAGGTATTCAAAAAGTAAAAGAAGAGAATGTTGATTTTCTTTTAGCAGTGGGTGGAGGATCCGCTATTGATACCGCTAAATTAATTGCCGTAAGCTATGATTATAAAGGAAATCCTTTTGATTTTAATGATAAAAAAGTCGTTGCTGATCATGCGCTTCCGCTAGGTGTAATTTTGACCATCGCGGCGGCGGGAAGTGAAGGCTCTACTTCTTGCGTAATTACGAACGATAAAACGCATTGTAAGAAAGGATTTAATAGTGAATATAATCGCCCTGTTTTTGCTATTTATAATCCTGAACTCACTTATACAGTTTCGCCCTATCAAACCGCTTGTGGCATTGTTGACATTATGATGCATACATTAGAAAGATATTTTAATCCGTCTCGAGAAATTGAATTCTCTGATGAATTAGCGCTAGGCCTTTTAAAAACGGTTTATAAAGCAGGAAAAGTGGTAATGGAAAAACCGAATGACTATGAAGCAAGAAGTACATTAATGATTGCTAGTACTTTTTCCCATAATGGTTTAACGAGCATAGGGAAGAATGTTTCTATGCCAGTTCACCAATTAGAGCATGCATTAAGTGGAAAATATGATTTTGTTGCCCATGGCGCTGGTTTATCTGTTTTATTTCCTTATTGGGCTATGCTATACTATAAATACGACTTACCTAAGTTTGCTCGCTTAGCTAAGGAAGTTTTCGAAATTCAGGGAGAGGACGAAAGCAAAGTTGCATATCTTGGAATCGTTGCGATTCAATCGTTCTTTCACCAAATCGGAATGCCGATAACATTCCAAGAATTAGGCGTTACTGCTTGTGATTATGATGCATTACTTGCATTAATGTTTGATGGGCGTGACACCATTGATAGTGTTGGGCAAAAACTTGATCGCAAAAAAGCTAAAGAAATCTTTATGCTTTGTGCAAAGGAGGAAGTTGTATGAAAAAGGCAACAAATTATAGTTTATTAGTATATGCTTTATTTTTAGTTTGCATTTACTTAATTGGAAGTTTTGTTTTATCTAAAGGAGCAGGCGCTATTGGAGGCAATGTTTTTGTTTTCTACTAAATCGCCATTATTATTGGTTTTATTATCACCGTTATTTTTATGGAATTAGGGCATATCGTAGGTGCTAAAATAGGCGGATATCGAATTATTTCTGTATCGTTTTTATGGCTTACTTTCGTAAGACAAAATAAGAAATGGAAAATTACAACGACAACATTTGATGGTTTTACTGGAGAGACTAAAGTCGCTCCCAAAAAAGAAAATGCAAATCCTATGCCAATGTTCTGGTTTGGAACGATATTCCTGTTGATTTTAATGCTACTAGGCATTTATTTACCTAGTATAATTTCTGCTAAAGATTCATTAAAAACACATTTTGTTTATGGTGGTTATATTATCTCCACAATTGCAGGATTGATGGTGTTTTACAATATTTTACCATTAAGATTAGATACCAAAAATGACGCAATTATGATGCGGTTTGTACGTAAAGAAAGAATTCAAAAATACAATGATATTTGCCGAATACAAGGTGAATTATATGATGGGGAAGGCTTAGAAGAATTAGAAGATTTACCAGAAAATGATTATTTATTGGCGCATTGGAATTATTATGCTTATCTTGAAAAAGTTTATAATGGTGAATATCAAAAGGCGGAAGAAATTTTAGATAGAATGATTCAAGATTCGGAGAAACTACCAGACGCAATCTATGATGAGTTATTAGCGGCCAAATTAGTGTTGTTACTTCTTACAAAAAGTAAAGAAGAAGCTCAAGAATATTTCTTATCTGTTTCCCCACAAGTTCGTAAAACCATTAATCTTTGTTCTACTGTAGAAGGAAGCCGCAATTATTTCTTCATTTCTGCGATTATGAACGACAATTTTGAAGAAGCGAAATCAGCTTATAAAAAATACTTAACCAAGGAAAAACAAAATTTAGAGGTTGGAAGAAACTTTGATGAAGATTCAATGATGGCCATGATGATGAATCAAATTCATGAAATTCATCCAGAATGGAACTTTAAAAAATAAAGTTATTAACCTCGTTAGAATAGGGCCCTTTTTAGAAAAGAAGAGGGTCTTTTTTGTTACGCTCTTTAGTCATGCAGCAGTCAACAAAAACATAGATTATAAAGAGACGAGGAGAACCTTATGTACGAAACAAGAAGCGTAAAAGAAGTATGCGAAATATTAAAAGTTGACATGGCGTTAGGTTTAAAAGAAGATGACTGGCAAAGAAGACAAAAGAAAGATGGAAAAAATCAATTACAGAAGGATAAGAAAAAGAACCCTTTTCGTATTTTCATACGTCAATTTCAGGATCCTATGATCTGTATTCTTTTTATTGCGTCGCTTCTTTCTTTTTTCTTAAAAGAATATGCGGATGCATTGATTATTTTGTTTGTAATTGGTGTGAACGCGATTGTAGGAACGATTCAAGAATTTAAAGCGGAAAAGTCATTAGAAGCATTAAAAAAGATGTCTGCGCCATCTTGCTTAGTGAAAAGAAATGGCGTAATTCAAGAAATAAAAGCAGAAGATTTGGTTGTAGGAGATATCGTTATTCTAGATGAAGGAAGAATTGTTCCGGCGGATTTAAGAATCATTGAATCGAATAATTTAAAAATTGATGAATCGAGTTTAACGGGAGAATCTTTGCCAGTATCTAAACATATAGAACCAGTAAAAGATAAAACTCCGCTAGCGGATCAAAAGAATATGGCTTTTATGTCGACTTCGGTTGTTTATGGTAGAGGCATTGGTATTGTAACCGCTACTGGCATGAAAACAGAGATTGGAAAGATTGCTAGTATATTAAACGAAACAAAGACAGAACTGACTCCTTTACAAAAAAGATTAGCGGATTTAGGAAAAATATTAGGGATTTTAACAGTTCTACTTTGTGTATCTTTATTTGTGGTTTCTATTATTCAAAAAAGAAATCTGTTTGAAATGTTAATAGGAACCTGCAAGGTTAAATTTGATACAGATAGCTTATCCCAGAAGGATTACCGGCTGCGGTAACAATTGTTTTAGCTTTGGGCGTTCAACGAATGGTAAAAGCGAATACGATTGTAAGAAGGCTTCCTTCTGTTGAAACATTAGGTGCGGTTTCTACTGTTTGCTCCGATAAAACAGGGACATTAACGCAAAACAAAATGACGGTACAAAAAGTGTTTTATAATTTAGAAACCAAAGAAGCAAATCAAGTACGATTAGACGATATTCAGTTGTTAGTGCAGGGTATGGTTTTATGTAATAACGCTAATATAGATAATAATATCATTGGTGATCCTACCGAGGTCGCGCTTTTAGAAATGGGGAAATATTTTGGAATCGATAAAAAGAAAATAGAAACAGATTATCCAAGATTAAATGAAATTCCTTTTGATTCCACTAGAAAAATGATGACAACTTTTCATGTCCATAAAAAAGAAAAGATATTATTCACAAAAGGGGCATTAGATATGCTCATTCAAAAAGTAACAAAGATTTATAAAAATGGACAAGTCGTACCGATTACAAAAGAAGATATTGAAGTGATTCAAAAAGCCAATCATGAAATGGCAAAAGATGCCCTTCGTGTTTTAGCGGTAGCGTATCAGAAATCCAACGAAATGAAAGAAAAAGACTTAATTTTCTTAGGTTTTGTTGGGATGATGGATTTACCTAGAGAAGAAGCAAAAATTGCAGTAGAAAACTTTAAACAAGCAGGAATTAAAACAATTATGATTACGGGAGATCATCCGGATACAGCATTCGCAATTGGAAAAAAACTAGGGATTGTAGAAAATGAAAAAGATTGTGTTACGGGAAAAGAATTAGATTCGTATAATGACGAACAACTAAAAGATGTATTAAAACACGCGAAGGTGTTTGCCCGCGTTACACCCGCACATAAAGTTCGTATTGTACAAGCGATTAAATCACAAGATCAAATTGTCGCTATGACAGGTGATGGAGTCAATGATGCACCAAGTTTAAAAGCAGCGGATATCGGTATAGCAATGGGCATAACAGGGACCGATGTTGCTAAAGGTGCATCCGATATGATTTTAGTGGATGATAATTTTGCTTCTATTGAAAAAGCAGTCGAAGAGGGTAGAGGTATATATGCAAATATAAAAAAGGTCGTTTTGTTCTTATTATCTTCTAATTTTGGAGAAGTTTTTACGATGTTTTTAGCCATTTTATTTCGTTTACCTGTTCCTTTAATTGCGATTCATATATTGTGGGTAAACTTGATTACGGACACGCTTCCCGCTTTAGCCTTAGGTGCAGATCCTAAAGATGAAGATATTATGAAAGAAAAGCCAAGAGATGCAAAAGAATCGCTTTTTGCAAAAGGCGGATTAAAATTAACACTATTCTATGGTATTTTTATTACCCTTTTAACCCTATTAGCGTTTTTAGCGTATCCAACTAGCATTATGATTCAACAAGCGAAATATTCACTATTTAATTTTAAGGATAACTATTTTGCTATCCGTGATTTATTCCAAAACGGAAACACATACTTAGGACTTTCAGGCGAAGATATCGTTATGCGTTCAAGAACATATGCTTTTACCGCATTAGGCATGTCTCAATTGTTTCATATGCTAGGAATGAGCAACATAAAAAAATCAGTTCTTCACATTTTAAAAAGAAAGAACTGGTTAATGTTTATTTCATTTGCGCTTGGTATTGCTTTACAGGTTTTAGTAACAGAAATTCCCTTTTTTAATCACTTTTTCCAAACTTCGGAATTAAGCTTTTTAGAATGGATTTGGTTATTGTTAATCAGTGCATTACCCCTATTTGTTCATGAAATTATGGTTCCTTTATGGAAGAAAAAGATGAATTAAGGACGGAAATTTCTCATAATATCATCCATCCGTGATTGTGAACCTAAAACCTTATTCGTAATATCAGATAAATAATTTCGTTGAGCATTCATGGAAAGTAAAACTTGACCAAAAAGAATAAAAGTATTACCGATTGTGCTTTGTTGATCTGTGGTTAAAGGAATGGAAACAGTATAGGCAAGAGAAAAAGTTAGCAAAGTTAGTTCTTCAGCAGAAAGGCTCAATAAACAATTTGCTAGTTTTTGAAAATCATTTTGTGCATCTTTGATTCTTGGATCCATTTCTTATCTTCCTCTTAAAAATATATGTTATAACGCGTAAAAAAATAAGAAAGGAAAGCAATAAAAAAGCAAGTGCTTATGAGGTCACTTGCTTTTTAAGTATTTACTTATCTTCTTTTTTGTCTTTGTTTTCCACTAATAAATCGCGAATTTCAGTAAGTAAGACGATTTGTGGATCAGGCTCTGGCTCTGGTTCAGGTTCGGGTGTAACTTCTGGTTCTTCATCTTTTTCTTTTGCTTTTTTTACCGCCTCTTCCATTTTGGTATGGATAGAATTAATGGTTTTTACAATGCAGAATAAGACGAAAGCAATTAATAAGAAGTTAATAATTGCGTTAATGAATTCGCCCCAATCAATATAGATTGAGTTGGCTAAATCAATTTCAGTGGTTCCTTCAACATAAGTCTTCTTTAAATAGGTGTAGATACCTGATAAAGAATCAGAGCCAAAGATTAACGCTAAAACCCAGTTAATGATGGGTTTTAAAATGTGATTACTTAATGAGTTCACAATGCTTGTAAAAGCGCCACCAACGATGACACCAACAGCCATGTCTAAGACATTGCCGCGAGTAATAAAATCTTTAAACTCGCTAAAAAATTTGGATTTTTTTCTTTTTTTCATAATTTTTACCTCTTTTTTATTTTACAATAAGTAATAACAAAAATACAAGATAGGCAATAAAAAAAGGAAGTATATTTCATCTTCCTTTTTCGCTTGTAAATTAGAAGCCAAAGTCAAATAAAGCGATGACTAAGCAATGTCCAATACGTGGATATTCACCATCTGTAAATTGTAAGAAAGTATTGCCATCAGCACTTTGTGCATTATAGTAAGTATATTCTTGACCTGATTGTGTTTTTTCTGTTCGTTTTGCAACAGTAAAGCCATTGGTTTCAAGAATGGTCTTATAGATGTCACATGCGTTTTCGCTTACACCACTGATAAGAATTGTGTGAATTTTATATTCACCAACAGTTGGTTCAGATTCAGTAGTGGTTTGATAATAATATTCGAAGGTTTTTCCTTCTTCAACATAATTTGGTAAAGCACTTGCAAAGGATGGTAATCCTTCGGTTTTTACGAATGGTTCACTTGCTAAGTAAGCAAAGATAACAATGCCTTGATAACCAGTTTGCGTGGAATAAGCAAATTGAATGAGAACACCTGATATGTAGTCATATGCGCCATATAATTCTCCATCTCTGTCAGTAAGCATTTGATAGCCAGCATCTTCAAGGGCTTTAATATAGTTGTTATAATCAGTTTCTGTAGCGCCCATACAATTGATAACGTAAATATCTAATAAGATGTCGTTTCCTTGGCTATCAGTTCCAGGGAATACGTTCCATCCACCAAAGTACGAGATATTAGTTTCGTTTTCATAAGTTGGATGTAAAATATCAGTGCCTAAAAGCTCTTCAAGTCCTTCGGTAGGCCATGCTGGTAAATTAGTACCAGTGTATCCACTCGCGGAAACATATTGTTGAACACCAACACTAATATAAATACCATAACGAGCAGTGTATTCGTCAATTTGTCCCAGAATGCATCTACCAAATTGAACAAATTGATATTTGTTACCACGAATCGCTTTAGAAGCCATATAGGTACCATTTTTAGAGTAACTAGATATATCAATGGTAAAACCTAAATCAGAATAGTGAGTTCTATAATCATTCAAGAAAGAGCTAAGTTTTGAACTTTCGATGGTTTCTTCTTCAGAATCAAAAGCGATAATCGTTGTAGCCGAAATTTCATAGTTGTTGTTTTCACGATAATCTAAATGGTCGAACTCAGCGTAATAATATTTGGTATTAACAAAAGGAAGGGCAATGGTATTGTTTTCATCACCAATGGCTTCATAAGCTTGATCTAATAATGCTTTAATGGAGTCAACCCAATCAGTGCCATTTCCTTCAATGCGTACTAAACCTGAAGAGCCAGAACTACTAGATGGATCACCAGTTTTTCCACAACCAGTTAACGCAAGTCCAAGAGCTAAAAATGCGGTAAATAAAGTTTTTTTGTTCATAATTTTTTCCTCCTTTTTTATTTGCGCTTTCTATATTTATATTTTAAATATAGAGATAGTAGTATTATATCTTCATACAAAATAAAAAGCAATGAAAAAAAAATAAAAAAGCGCTTACATGAATTTTTATCTTTTTTTGCATGTAAAAATGGTATGCTTTTATCAATAATTTAAGAAAAATTTTGACACATGACGAAAAATGACAAGATTTCTTCTGTTGAAATGATTTACTTATTTTACAAAGTAAAGTATAATTTTATCCCAGGGTGGTGGAAAAATGAACAAAATAAAGATTATTATCGATAGTACTTCCGATTTAAGACCTGAAGAAATTCAAAAATATGACTTAGCAATAGCGCCATTATACGTTAGCTTTCCCGATAAAACATTTATTGATGGTGTTGATTTGAATACCGCTAAACTTTATTCTTTAGTAGACCAATGTGGTGTTTTACCAAAGACGGCAGCTAGAAATCCAGAATTCTTTGAGGAAATGTTTGATAAATATATCAAAGAAGGTTATGACATTCTTTGCATTTTAATTTCTAGTGAATTCTCTTCGATGTATCAAGCAGCTAAAATTGCATCGCAAGATTTTGATGAAAATCGTATTCGTGTTGTTGATTCACGAAACTTATCCTCAGGTATTGGACTTTCTGTTTTAAAAGCATGCAAATTAAGAGAAGAAGGTAAAGGTCTTCACGAAATTGCTGACTATTTAGAGAAAGTTATTATTCCTAATGTAAAAGCGCAATTTGTGGTAGAAAATTTAACATATCTCCATAAAGGAGGTAGATGCTCATCGACATCTTATTACTTTGGTAAGATTTTAAACATCCATCCTGAAATCGTTGTTCGTGATGGTAAAATGAGTGTGTATCGTAAACCAAGAGGAAAAATGATTAAAGCATACAATGAATTATTAGATATGATTCGTGAAGATTTGCCAAATGTGGATTTAGATCATATCATGATTACCCATTCTATTTCTCCAATTGGTGAACAATATTTGTATGAAGAACTCTCTAAAATGGTACCAAAGGAAAGCATTATGGTAACAGAAGCAGGTTGTGTTATCTCTTCACATTGTGGTAGAGGAACAATTGGTATCCTTTATATTTTGAAAGATAAAGATGAAAAATAAGCTCATTACGAGCTTATTTTTTTTGACAATAAACATCTATCGCTGATAGAATCTTTTGCTGCGGAGAGAATAATGTGGAAAATGTTATGTTTTTCATTTGTAAAATAGAAGAAAATATGTAATTTTCGCTAAGGTCATCCAAGTCAATATAACGAATTCCATATCCTAAAGTGACTTGGTTGCGCATAGGAATATAAACCGTTGAGTTGTTGATTTTAAAAGATTGAATAGCGGAACTTCTTTCACGATGATTGACAATGAGAATGGAATCACCATAGGATTCGCATTGTTGCGGTTTTAAAGATAGAAATTGCTTACAAACATATTCGCTATCTAATGCTTCCGCTAAAGTGGTTTCACTTAAAAATTGAGAATTGTTAATCCATATATCGCCACTAGTGAAGACCGATTCTCCATAGAAAATAGATTGATCAATTCGATATTGCCCGTTCGCGCATAAATAAAGAGGATAAGGACTACGTACTGTACAATTGTTGATTTTAACCGTGGACCTTTTTGTTGAATTTGGATTTTCAGTAATTCCGTAACAAGAAGATTCAATCGTACACTGATCAATTTCAACATTCGGTTGATCAAAAATGGCAATACCAGCAGCACGATCTTGTTTACATGTAATTTGCGCATTTTGAATTCTAATTTTTCCGTTACCATGTAAACTGATACCATGAGAATCACTATTGATTTGATTTTGATGGAAATCCAAAACGAGATAATTTTTTGTTTCGATTGATAAAGTTTCGGTTATATTTTGCATAATGTCGAGTTTTGCATAATCGACATTTTTTTCTTTTATCCACGTGATTGCAGCATGTAAATTTGATGGTTGATATATTTTTTGTGAAAAAAGCGTTAAACTTCTAGGAAAATCATGATACGAAACAATTTGGTTGGTGTCTTGTTTCCATCCATATAATGGGTAAGTGGAATAAGAGAAGGGATAATGTTCTTTCTCTAGCCATTCATTGACTTCATAAATATCTTTTGGATAATAACCTAGATTTGCATGATTTTTTAAAACAAGATTCATTTTTTGTAAAAGGAATTTTTGATAAGGAACACTTTCTTTATTTTGACTTTTATTTTGATTATAGATGGCTCCTGACCCTAAAAATACAATCAATAAGAAAGTGATGAGTCCTTTTTTGTAATCAAAGTTATTTTTCATTCGTAGCACCTCTTTCATAACTAGTATGCGGATAAGGCGAGAATGAAAAACTGGAAGAAAATAGAAAAAAGCACTCCTTCTATAGAAAAGAGTGCTTGAAATGAATGATAAGTGAACTATTATTCGAGCTCAAAAGCGCCAGTATAGAGTTGATAATAGGTGCCTTTTTGTTTTAGAAGCTCTTCATGTGTTCCTCTTTCAATAATGTAACCATGATCTAATACCATGATGGCGTCACTATTACGAACCGTGGATAAACGGTGAGCGATAACAAATACGGTTCTACCTTCCATTAATTGATCGGTACCTTTTTGAACGAGTTTTTCGGTACGAGTATCAATGGAAGAAGTGGCTTCATCTAAAATCATTACCGGAGCATCCGCAACTGCGGCACGGGCAATGGATAATAATTGACGTTGACCTTGTGATAGGTTGGAACCATCACCATTTAACATCGTATTAAACCCTTCGGGTAGACGAGTAATGAAGTCATAAGCATTAGCAATTCTCGCCGCTTCATAAACTTCCTCGTCGGTAGCGTCTAAGCGACCATAACGAATATTTTCCATAACGGTACCGGTAAATAAGTTAGTATCTTGTAAAACAATACCTAAAGACTTTCTTAAGTCGGCCTTTTTGATTTTATTAATATTGATGCCATCATAACGAATTTTCCCATCAGCAATATCGTAGAAACGGTTAATTAAATTGGTAATGGTGGTTTTTCCAGCTCCGGTTGCACCAACTAAAGCAATCTTTTGACCAGGGTGAGCGTAAATAGAAACATCATGCAAGACGATTTTTTCGGGAGTATAACCAAAGTCTACTTCGGTTAAAAGAATGTCGCCTTTTAGTTCAGTGTAAGTGATGGTACCATCACCATGAGGATGTTTCCAAGCATAATAACGTGTTCTTTCATCGGTTTCTTCAAAGGTTCCATCTTCGTTATACTTGATATGCACTAAAGTGACATAACCTTCATCGGTTTCACTTGGTTCATCAATTAAGTCAAAGACACGAGAAGCACCAGCTAAACCCATAACGACAAAGGTGAATTGTTGTGAGAAGTTAGAAATGTTATTGGTAAACATACGACACATCATCAAGAAGGAAACAAGAACACCATAACTCACTTTTTCAAATCCAAATAAAGTTAAATTATAAAGGGTATCTGGATTTTTATTTTGAAGGATTAATAAAATACTTCCGAATACAGCAAGTAGTACATATAAGAAGTTACCGATATTGCCCATAATAGGACCCAAAATGTTACCATTAATGTTACCTACAGTAGCGACGTCACATAAGTGGTTATTAATTTCATCGAAGGCTTCCGCTGATTTTTCTTCATGGCAGAAAACTTTAATGACTTTTAATCCTTTAATGGATTCTTCAATATAACCTTCTACTTGACCTAAAGCTTTTTGTTGCTTGACGAAGTATTTAGCAGATTTTCCACCAATATGCTTGGTGTTTAAGAACATAAATACACTACCGAATAAAACGATTAATGTAAGCCAAACACTATAACGAAGCATAACGAATAATAACGCGATAACGGTAAATGAGGTTTGGAAAATGTTAGGTAAACATTGACTGACTAATTGACGAATGGTATCGATATCGTTCGTGTAAATGGACATAATGTCACCATGAGCGTGGGTATCAAAGTATTTGATGGGTAATGTTTCCATATGATCAAATAACTTGATACGCATAAAGTTTAAGAATTTTTGCGTGGTGATTGCCATCACATAGTTCCAAGTAAAAGATCCTAATAAACCGACGACATAAATACCAGCCATCATAATTAAAAGAGGTGTTAACTTTTCCCAAGGATCTGTTTGTGCTTTAATGGCATCCGTTAAAGCGTCGGTAATATTTTTTACAAAGATAGAAGAGGCTAAATTACCAAAAGAGGTAATGACGATACAAATCATAACAAGGATGAGTTGCCATTTGAATTCTTTAAAGAGAATCTTAACAAGGCGACCAAATGTTCCTTTTTTGGCTTTTTGTGGTTTTTTCATTGTGCCTTCCATAATTATTCATCCTCCTCTCCGTCTTTTTTATTTTGTGTATAATAGACTTCTTGATAAATTTTATTGGTTTTCAATAATTCTTCATGGGTACCAATTTGATCAATATGACCATTATCTAAGACAATGATTTGATCGGCGTCTTCAATGGAAGAAATTCTTTGGGCGATAACGATTTTCGTGGTATCCGGAATATCTTTTCTTAAACCCATACGAATTAATTTATCGGTTTTAGTATCAACTGCAGAAGTGGAGTCATCAAGAATAAGAATTTTAGGTTTCTTTAACAAAGCACGAGCGATACATAATCTTTGTTTTTGTCCGCCTGAAACGTTACTTCCACCTTGCTCAATGTGGGTGTTATAACCATCAGGGAAAGAAGTAACGAAGTCATCCGCTTGTGCAATTTTACAAGCATTAATCACTTCTTCTTCACTAGCGTTAATATCACCCCAACGTAAGTTTTCAATAATACTACCAGAGAATAAAACATTCTTTTGTAATACGACAGCGACGTTATTTCTTAAAGTTTCTAAATCGTATGCTTGAACGGGGTGACCGCCAACATCTAACTCACCTTCATTAGTGTCATATAATCTTGAAATTAGGTTAATTAAAGAGGTTTTACCAGCACCGGTTGAACCGATAATTCCAATAAATTGTCCACTTTGAATAGAAATATTAATATTCTCTAACGTATATTTTTCAGCAGTTTCTTTATATTTAAAGGAAACATTTCTAAAGGTAATTGAGCCATCATCTAATTCATATAATGGGTTTTCTGGATTTTTGATTGTAGGTTCTTCTTCTAATACTTCGGCAATACGGTTAATCGCTTCTAAGGATAAAGAAAGCATTACGATAATCATAGAAACCATCATTAAGGCCATTAAGATTTGAACGCCATAGGTTAATAAAGAAGATAATTGACCAACGGATAATGCTCCCCATTCAATAATCGTTTTGCCAGGATTTTCAGGATCAGGAATTGGATTTGCTGTTTTAAAAATTAAAGCAGCACCGAAAGTACAAACTAAAATGTTAGATAAATGAATAGAGAAGTTCATTAAAGGGTTATTGAACGCTAAGATACGTTCTGCTTTGATGAATTCATTTGCCATATTGGTACTTGCACGATTGAATTTTTCTTGTTCAAAGTCTTCACGAACATAGGATTTCACGACCCGAATACCGGAAACGTTTTCTTGAATAGATTCATTTAAGGCATCGTATTGTTTAAAGACTCTTTTAAAAATTGGCATAGCAAGTTTAATGATTAATAAAAGACCAAAAGCTACAAATGGAATAATGCAAACGAAGATCCAAGCCATATTTCCACCGATTATAAAGGCCATAATTGCGGAGAATATAAACATTAAAGGAGCTCGCACTACGATTCGCGTACACATTTGGAAAGCTTGCTGAGTATCGGTGACGTCAATTGTCATACGAGTAACTAAAGAAGAGTTAGAGAATTTATCGATATTTTCGAAAGAGAATGATTGAATTTTCTTAAATAAATCACTTCTTAAGTTTTTCGCTAATCCTGTGGATGCGATTGCGGCTGTTCTACCACCTAAAATACCACAAGTTAAAGATAAAGCCGCCATTAATACCAAAGCAACAATATACATCCATAGTTCTTTTACATCTGAAACTACTTCGATTTTATCAACGAATTTAGACATAACTAATGGTAAAGCACATTCCATGGCCGCTTCACCCACCATAAATAAAGGTGTTAATAAAGCAGGGACTTTATACTCTCGGACACTTTTTAAAATTAGTTTAATTTTTTTCCACATAATATATATCACCTCTCGTCATTTTTATTTAGAGCGTCGCTCTTAATTAAAAGTCTTAACATCACTTTTTTTCTTGGACATTGAAACGGAATCACTTCATTATGAAGTCTTTCATATAATATGCCTTTTAAAAAGGAAAGAAAAAGTAAAACCATTTCATGAGGAGAACCTTCTAAGAAAGTTCCTTCTTCTTGACCTTCTTTTATAATTTCCTTTAATCGATAATAAAGTGAATGTTTGGAAGAACATTTTTTTAAAGGTAAGGTTCTTTGAAAAGGATTCGTTAAAAAGATATAAAAATAGCAACAGTTAATTTCATCATCCTTCAAAAGTTTATGAACATGAGAAACAAAAGATTGCATTTTTTCTATCGGCTTTTCTCCTTGAAACCATTCTGTTGGGTAGTTAATTCTTCCTGAAGCAAATGCTTCATCAATCATCGTATTAAAACATTCGAGCTTTGAAGGGAAATAGTGATAAAAAAGCCCATGAGAACATCCACAAGCTTTGGTTATATCATCAATTTTCACAGCGTCATAGCCTTGTATTGTAAAAAGCGGTAAAGCGGCAAGTAAAATATTGTTTCTTCTTGTGTCCTTAACTAAGGAATTTGAAGTGTTTTCCATTTCATCACCCCCATTGACTTTTCAGTCAACTAGCATATTTTAGTATTCATTGTTTTATATGTCAATATACATTGACAATAAAATAAAAAAAAGAACGCGAAATTATCGCGCTCTTTGAAGTTTAAAAATCTTATGCAGCGGTTTCTTCTGTGAAGTCAGCAAGATTTGGCTTACTGAATTTAGCATCGTTTAAATGAACATTCATTTTGCTGCTTGCAGTAATGGTCACTCCACCATCTCCAGCTTTTATACTAGCTTTAACTTCACTCTCTAAAGAAGAGATAATGTAGTTATCAAATTGAACTTTTATTAAAGAATTACCTTTGGTGGAAACTTTAGAGCCTTGAAGTTCTACGCTGGTGTTAATAGAAGCTTTTTGTGTAATGCCTAAGTTTCCATCTCCAGTAGAAGTATAAGCTACAGAAGGAGTGCCAAAGTCAATTTCTTGACCTGCAACTTGTGTTTTTGCTTCTTCATATTGATCTAAGTTTAAGTAAGCTTTCCCAGATAAAATATTATAAACTTCATTTAAAGATTTTCCTAATGCTTCAGCAAAGTTAAAATCATTAATTTCAACAGTGATTTTTGTATAAGTTTTTTCATCATCAAGTTCGGAAACAGTGTAGAAGGTGTTGTCTTCAAGATACATCCACACTTTTACCTCAGCATCTTCTTCAAAGCCTACCATTTTAGAAGACATATAGAATTGGAAGTTTTCTAAATCAACGCTGATGAGTGAAGTGAGAGAACTAGATTCTGTATCTGAAGCGCTTCCACTCTTTTTATTCATTTCCATAGAAATATCTTCATCAATATAGAATTTCTTTGGAAGCTCGAATTCTTTTGATTCTTGGACTTCAGTAATTTTTTGTGCTCTTTGTTTAGCAACTTCAGGTTTAACTGTTTGACCACCGCAACTAGCAAGTCCTAAAATTGTGATAACAGGTAAAAGCATTTTCTTTGTAATTTTTTTCATTTTTCATTTCCCCTTTTCATATCAATTGTATGATTAAATTACAATAACCATTATAGCAAACTCATAAAAAATTATTAATAGATATAGAAGAAAAAAATAAAAAAATTTTAGACAAAGCAGCAGAAGTGTAACAAAAAACAATTTTTTTGAATTGAGCGCACGCTTTACTAGTGCGTATAGAACGCAGCTTCCTAAAAAGTAAAAACAAAATAAATTAGGTAAAAAGAAAAGCACCACCATAAAGGGTGCTTCCTTATAAATATCGGTAGATTTATTTGAATAATTCAATCAATATAATTAAATCTCTAATTTACGCTTGTTAAAGAAATAATAACCAATAATTGATATGAATCCTAGAGCTACTACTAAAATCACAAAAGATACGTTGTTATTTGTAATATTTGCAGAGTTAAATTTAGCAGATTGACTTTCAAGCTTTGCTTTTTGTGCCATTGCCGCTAAATAGTTTACGCGATCACCAATAGTGGTTTCGTTTTCCTCATCAATAATTTCATTTTCATAACCACTAGCTAGGATTTGATATTCTAAATAATTAGCAGATTTATCACACCAGTAACCTGCTTCACGATTTTTGAAGTAAGTAATAACAGCATTCTTTCTTTGTTCTTCAGTAATGCCTTCTGTTTTAAAGGTAATGGTATCTGTTTCTAAAGTTAAGATAGAAACACCAGTTTCGGTAGCGGTAGCTTCGACATCGAAACCTAAATATGGAACGCCTTCTTCCGTAGCGTTATGAGCAGGTAACTTAAGTGTTTCTCCTTTAATATGGGCTTGAATGGTCTTGGAAAAGAATAAACAATCAAGTAATTCACCAGATTGAGAATAAGGTTTATATGTACCTGAAATATAATCATCTAAATAAATAATTTTTGTAAAAGTATTAGCAATTTTGATTTGCATTCTATCATAGGATTTAGATGCATCAATGGTAAATTTATAGAAATAATCGGTGATTTTAATAGTGTCCACTGGGACATTATCAATATCAGTTGCATTTGGATTATCAAACTTAGAAGACCATCGGTGAATAGCGATACCATTTTCAACCCAACGGCTATCATTAAAGGTAACATAGATTTCAAAGTCTTCAGCTTCTTCGTATTTTGCATATAAATTTAAAGAATCTTCAGCGGTGCCACCCGTATAAAGAGTTTCAAAAGTTGGATCTAAATACCAACCTATAAGTCGATAGCCTTCTTTTTCAAAGAATGTAGGTTGAAACAGATTGTTTTTTAATACTTTTCTTTTTCCTAATAACTTTTTTCCATCGTAGTAATTAATCGTTGCATACTCAGGAGCAATGAGATTGTAGGTCTTGTTTTCATTTTGCGTTCCAACAAGTATTACATCTTGATCAAGCACCGTATTTGCATCAAATAGAACTGACTGAATAGCAGTCGCTTGGTCAGCAGTGCCATCATTAATAACAATTAGGTCATAGCCATAAGAAACATCAATAGGAATTTCATAATAACCATTTTCATTTTTAGTTAAGGCTTCTCCAGGCCATGCAGTTTTTTCTTGATCATCATATTGACATTTAAAATAAATATAAGGTTTGTTACCAAAAATAGAACCACTGTCATTTAAATAGAAAGTATAATCCGTAGAGTAATCGAATAACCCATAAAGCTTAAGAGCATCTTCTCCTTCTTCAAGAAGAGTACCTTTTACAAAAGGTGTGGTAAAAGTATCATCAGTATACCAGCCATCAAAACGACCAACCAAAGGATATCCTAACTTAACCCATGCATTTTCATCAAAGTGGAAAAAGGGAAGATCAACAGGTTCCCCTACAACTTCAGAATATGAGTGATAAAGGCATTCATAGTTTCCATATTTTTCATACATTTCTTTAAATTGAGGAATATAATAATTGACTGTACGATTAGTAACTTGCCTAGCATTTAATGCATTTTTATGTAGAAAAGTAGTCTCATCTTTCAAAACTGGAGTAGTTTCTTTACTACCATAAGCTTTTACATGCACATTTTTTTGAATAGAACTGCCTAATAAAGTTAATGTGGCAAAAGTCATTAAGGCGATTTTTGTGTATTTTTTCATTGCTCACGACCTCCTATGCATCACGCTAAAAAAGCGTGTGAGTTAATAATATATGGAACTATGTCATTTTTCAACTAAAATGTAAAAAAATTCATTAATGGTTAATTTATTGTTTAAAGCTCTTAAGAAAAAATCAATGTGTTTTAGCTATTTAATAGCAATATATAAAGAAAAAGATTGCATTCTTCTTTTAGCGGATTAAAATGAATGGAGTGAATGAAAGAGGAAAAAAGTATGCTAGCAATAACGTTATCTTGTATTATCTTTGTAATTATGATTTTAACTATCTTATTCTTTCCCTCTATTCAGATAAAAAAGCTTAAGATATCAACATATTGGGTAATTCCACTCATTAGCGCCATTGCATTAGTTGTTTTAAAGCAAATAAATATAAAAGAATTGATTGATATAACTTTTCATTCTTCAAACATGAATCCTTTTAAGATACTTCTATTATTTTTATCAATGACATTATTGTCGATTTTCCTTGATGAAGTTGGTTTTTTTCGTTATTTAGCTTTTCGCTTACTAAAAAATGCGACACAAAATCAAATTCAGCTTTTTATTATTTTATATATCGTTGTTTCTTTTTTAACGGTGGTTACTTCGAATGACATTATCATTTTGACTTTTACACCTTTTATTTGCTATTTTTCAAAGCATGCGCATATTGATCCAATTCCCTATTTAATTTCGGAATTTGTAGCCGCTAATACAATGAGCATGATGTTAATGATTGGAAATCCAACGAACATTTATATTGCAACTTCTTATGGCGTTGATTTTATGGAGTATCTAAAAATTATGGCACTTCCAACAATAAGTGCGTCAATTGTAGCATTTTTCATCTTATTTTTACTTTTTTATAAGAAATTAAAAGTAAAGGCTGAAGTAGAAATAGAAGAAGTAAAAGTAGAAAAGAAAGCTTTTGTGATTAATGGTCTCATTCATTTATGTGTTTGTACTTTATTACTAGCTATAGCGGCTTATATTCATATTGAAATGTGGCTCATTAGTGCGCTTTCTGCCTGCTCTTTAATGATAAGTACACTTATCATTTCATGGATAAAGAAAGATAAATCACATGAATTATTACTCGCTATCAAAAGACTTCCTTGGGAACTGATTCCGTTTTTGCTTTCCATGTTTATTATTGTTTTTTCACTCAAACAAAGTGGCTTTACGAATACAATTTATCAATTATTCAATAAAGGAAATCCTTTATTTCTTTATGGATACTCTTCTTTTTTCTTAGCGAATATCATGAACAACATTCCGATGAGTGTATTTTATTGCTCCGTGATGGAATCATTAGAAGGAGCAAGTTTAAATCAAGCTATATTTGCGACGATTATGGGCTCTAATTTAGGTGCTTATTTAACACCGATTGGTGCATTAGCAGGCATTATGTTTTCTAATCTACTAAAAAAACATGAAGTGAAGTTTTCTTTCCTTCAATTCATGGGTTATGGCATTTTAATTTCAATTCCTACTATTTCTGTAGGGTTATTGATATTGAGCTTTATTCTTTAATTAGCGCATATGTTTTAAAAGCGCTTCAATTTCTTCATCCGTTAAGGAGCGATATTCTCCTTCTTTTAAGTCGCCAAGCGTTAAAGTGTCCATACGTTCACGGTGTAAATCAATGACATAATATCCTAAGGCTTCAAACATCCTTTTAATTTGGTGATATTTTCCTTCTTTTAAAATGACGTGTGCTTGGGTTTCATTAATAATCGTAAGTTGGCTAGGTAAACATTGATAGCCATCATCTAAAGTAATTCCTTTTAAAAATAATTCAGGAAGTTCTTTTTTTAATGGGTGATTCACGGTGACTAAATATTCTTTTTCCACATGGGAAACAGGGGATAACAAAAAATGCGATAATTTTCCATTATCTAAAATTAACATTAAACCCGTTGTGTCTTTATCTAAACGTCCACAAGGTGATAAATTACGATAGGGTTCATAAATTAAATCTAAAACCGTAGGCGTAAAAGCGTCTTCAGTGGCCGAAAGATATCCTTTGGGTTTATTTAAAAGAAAATAATGAAACTCTTGATAATCAATTTTTTGATGGTTAACGGTGACAGTCATTTCAATTTCATCTACTTGAAAAGCAGGTGAAGTGATGATTTTTCCATCAATTTCCACAACTTTCGATTTTAAAAGATCTTTAACTTCTTTTCGAGTGCCTAATCCTGCATGTGCTAAAAAACGATCTAATCTCATGACGCTTCCCATCCTTATAACACTATTATAAAGCAAATATGAGAATAAAAAAATAAAGATATCAAATACTAATAGCGATTAGAAAGGAGATAATTTTATGCCACATTTAAAATGTTATGAAAAAGGATGTGCTTCTAACCACTGTACACATTGTGTACTTTCAAGAATTCATGTAGGGAGTAGTGCGTTATGCGAATCGTTCTCTCAACGCACAAAAGAAAACGAGCATCAAGCGGAATTCGAATTTGAATTCGCCCAAGATTTAGAAATGGCAACGCGTTTAGATGGTCATAATGTTCATTGTGATAATCGCATGTGCCGTTTTCAAGAATCTGGGGCATGTCATCATGAACATGTCCGTATTGAAGGCGTCCCACAAGGACCAATATGCGCTAGTTTTCTTCCGCGGTAACTTTTAGATAAATTTGGGCAGAAATCGTTCCAATTAAGCCGATAATGGGAAGGAAAATCATGGTAATCAAACGGAAAGTTAATTCAGGATGATTGCCAGGATTAGCGCCATCTTGATAACCGGAGAAAGAAGAAATTAACATTAAAAGAAGAGCGGCAATAATTAAAGAAAGTCTTCTAGCAAAGCTGGAAATAGACATTAATACGGCTTCTCTTCGCACATGATATTTTTGATAGTCTCGATCAATAATTTCCGCCATCATTAAATCAGGCGTAATTAAAATTCCTCCTAAACAAGGAGCGGCAAGCAAAACGGCAATCAAAGTTGTCCAAAAGTTAAAAGCAGAAGCTAAAACAAAAATAACAAGAGGAAGCAAACGGAAAGACCATAGGTAAGCATATCTATGGCCTTTTTTCTTAATTACACGGGTCCAGCCTTTTAAAGAAAAGAATAATAAAACGAAAGCAACACCAGTTACAATGGATTGTTGGATGCCATTAATTTTTAAAGTGTATTTCATTAGAAATGGCAGAATGGTGACGAGTGTCCCTAAAATAATTAAGAAGGAAGCATTGGACAAAAGATACCATATAAAACCTTTGTTTTTAAAAGCCGCTTTCCAAGTAGAAGCAAAAGAAAATTTTTGTTTTGTCCCAATATCACGATTGGTGGGTTCGCTAACATTCATTAAAGAAACCATAATGATTAAAATCGAGATGGCACTAAAAATAGCGCATGTAGTTAAATAACCTAATTTTTCTTTTAATATTGGAGCGGATAAAAATACAATTCCCGTTCCTAATATTTCAAAAATATGTTTGTAAGACGATGCAGAAGTCCTTTCTTCTTCACTTAAAAAGATGGCAGGATACAAAGCATTATAATTTACATACATTAAAGAAGAGAAGTTATCAAACATCGTTGTGATAAAAATATAATATAAAAAGAATTGGGTAGAAGAAAGATTCATTTCGCTATCCACTGCGAAGGTAAATAAAAAAGAAACGCAAAATAAAGGGAGCCCAAAAACGAGCCAAGTTTTTCTTTTTCCTGTTTTAAAAGCAAACTTATCGGATAAATAACCGAAGAAAAGATCATTTAAACCATCAAAGCAAAGAAAAATAACTTTGGCTAAACTTGCTTGTTGTAGTGTAATTAATGCTGCTTCATCTACATAATAAGAATAATTATAACTAGAAAACATTTGGTTGATTAAAGTTAGACCTAAAAGAATGCATGCGTAGAAGATAATTTTTTTCTTGTTCATAGGGCCTCCTTTTATATCTATCTATGTTATAATATGCTCATATTAAGGGGATATAGTCGTGAAATTAATTGTTGGTTTAGGAAATCCGGGAAAAGAATATGAAAAAACAAGACATAACATGGGCTTTATGGCGCTTGATGCCTTTGCTGATGTTATGCAAGTGGATATCGATAAAGAATCTTTTCATGGAATATATGGTCGTCTACGCTTAGAAGATGAAGATTGGCTTTTATTAAAGCCATTAACCTTTATGAATCTTTCGGGCCAATCGGTAAGAGAAATTGCTGATTATTTTAAAATCAATGTGAATGATATTGTGGTTATCTATGATGAAATGGCCCTTCCACCAGGAAAAATTCGTTTACGTGAAAAAGGATCTAGTGGTGGGCATAAAGGAATGCAAAGTATTATTGACCATTTTAAAAATGACCAAATTAAAAGAATTCGTATAGGGATTGGCGAACCAACCTATAATGTAGTTGATTATGTTTTAGGAAAACCAAGTCCTGAAGATCAAAAAGAAATCGATCAAGCGATACAGAAAACTGTAGAAGCTTTAAAGATGATTGTACGTCAAGATTTTAAGCACGCCATGTCAAAATATAACTAGGAAGTGAGAACTTGAAAGCCTTATTTCAAATACTAGAAAAAAGTCAAGCCGTAGGGTCCCTTTTATCGAAAAAGGGATTTTTTGCGGTGGATGATACGTTAGGTGTGAGCTTATTAGTGGCTACAGCGTATCAACATCAAAAAGAAGGGTATAACATTGTAGCTTCTAATCTTTATCACGCTCAAAAAATATATGATTTACTTTCTAATTTTGTAGGAGAAGAAAATTGTTTATTTTTCCCCGTGGATGAAATGTTACGGGTTGAAGCTGTTTCGGCTTCGAAAGAAATGCTTGCGCAGCGACTTTACGTTATGAACGAATTATTAAAAAATCCTAAAAAGATTTTAATTACTCACGTTGCAGCAGCAACTCGCTATGTGCCTAAAAAAGAACTTTATGAAGAAAGTTGCTTGCATTTTCAAGTAGGTAATCATGTTTCTTTAGAAGAAATTCGATTAAAACTCATTCATATGGGATATGAAAAAGTAAATAAAATTGATCAAAGTTTACAATTCGCCATTCGTGGTGACATTTTAGATATTTTTAGTGTGAATATGGATTTACCTTTGCGTATTGAATTTTTTGATGATGAAATTGAAAGCATTCGTTTATTTGATATCCCTACTCAATGCTCCAAAGAAACAAGAGACAGTGTCGATGTTTTACCTGCTTCTGATTTACTTTTTAACGAAGAAGAAAAAGAGCAAATTAAAACTAAATTATTAGAACGACTTACTTTAGATCAAGCATCTCTAGATGAAGAAAAACAACTACTTTTAAAACAAAAAGTGGAATTAGATATGGATAATTTATCTTATAACGTTGTTAAATCAACGCTTTATCCTTATTATGGTTATTTACAAAACGAACATTATTCCATTTTAGATTACGCTTCAAGTAGTGTGACTTTAATTGTAGATGAAAGAGCGTGTGTCCAATCTTCTAATACTTTATTAGAAGAAGAAGCTCATTATTTTCTTGAAGCTTATGAAGAAGGAAGAAGTTTAAGAAAATTAAGCATGTATCAAGATTTTTCTCGCCTTCTTACCCATTATCATTATTTAAAAACATCATCCTTAGTGGAAAGTGATGAGCAAATTTCTTTCTCTTTACGTCCCATTTTAGCAGGAGAAGGAACCTTTAAAGGGGCAAGACTATTAATTGAATCCTATTTAAAAACCGTAAAGAAAATTTTAATCGTACTTTCTAGCGCTCAACAAAAAGAAGCGATTTCTGATGTGTTAAATGAAATGAATGTACCTTTTGATGTTTTAGATGATGATGGCTCTTTACCAAAAGAACAAGTGGGTATTCTATTAGGGAATATGGAAAGTGGCTTTGAATTAGTAGAAGAAAGTATTGCGGTGCTAACAAGCCATGAATTGTTTGGCTATCGTAATCATGTGTCTCGTTTTTTAAGTCGTTATAAAGAAGCAACGATTTTAAAATCGTATGAAGAATTAGAAGTGGGCGATTATGTTGTTCATGAACAAAATGGTATTGGCCAATTTTTAGGTATTCGCACTTTATTAGTGGATGGAATTCACCGTGATTATCTTCATATTGCCTATGCTGGAACGGATGTTTTATATGTTCCTTTAGAGCAGTTTAAATTAGTAAGAAAATATGTGGGTAAAGATGGTGCGCGTCCAAAACTCAATCGTCTTGGTTCAACCGAATGGGAAAAGACCAAAAGGCGAATTAAAGAACGCGTAAATGATATGGCGGAAAGATTGATTCTTCTTTATGCCAAACGTCTTGAAGTACAAGGCTTTGCTTTTAAAGAGGATGATGAATTTCAAAAAGCTTTTGAAAGTCAATTTCCTTTTGAATTAACCAAAGATCAAGAAAGATCATTAAAAGAAATTAAAGAAGATATGGAAAAGCCTATTCCAATGGACCGCTTATTATGTGGAGACGTTGGCTTTGGTAAAACAGAAATTGCTTTTCGTGCCGCTTTTAAAGCAATATTAAGTGGAAAACAGGTAGGATTACTTTGTCCCACCACTCTTTTAGCAAGACAACATTATGAAAGAGCGTTAGATCGTTTTAGCATGTTTGGTGTAAAGATAGCCATTCTTTCTCGTTTAGTGCCAGAATCGACACAAAAACAATACTTAAAACAAATTGAAGAAGGAAAAATTCATCTTATCATTGGTACCCATCGCTTACTTTCAAAAGAAATTAAATTCCATGATTTAGGCCTTTTAATCGTTGATGAAGAGCAACGTTTTGGTGTGGAACAAAAAGAAAGAATTAAAGAATTAAAAAGTAACGTCGATGTTTTAACCTTAACGGCAACTCCAATTCCTAGAACCTTACAAATGTCTCTAGTCGGCATTCGTCAATTATCACAACTCAATAGTGCCCCTACGAATCGTATGCCGATTCAAACCTATGTTGTACCATTTAAAGTGAGCATGATTCGCGAATTAATGGAAAGAGAATTAGCAAGAAAAGGACAAGTGTTCTATCTTCATAATCAAGTTTCTACCATTTATAGTACGGCTAGAAAAATTCAAGAGATGATTCCAGATGCGCATATTGGGGTAGTTCATGGACAAATGGATCGAGAAATGATTGAAGATGTCATGACCCATTTTTATCATGGTGAATTGGATATTTTAGTTTGTACTTCCATTATTGAAACGGGGATTGATATTGCGAATGCGAATATGATTTTAATTGAAGACGCCGATCATTTTGGTTTATCACAACTTTATCAAATTAAAGGTCGAGTGGGTAGAGGAAATCGTATTGCTTACGCCTATTTAATGTATAAACCTAATAAATCACTATCAGAAGTGGCTCAAAAGCGTCTAAAAGCCATTCAAGACTTTACCGAACTGGGAAGTGGATATCGTATTGCCCAACGTGATTTAATGATTCGTGGAGCGGGCGATATTTTAGGGGCAGAACAAGCGGGCTTTATTGATTCGGTTGGTATGGATATGTATATCCAATTATTAAATGAAGTTTTAGAAGAAAAGAAAACGGGTAAAAAGCAAGAAGAAGCAAAAGCCAAAAAAGCTTTAACCATCGATGCTTATATTCCTTCTCAATACGCGAACGAAAGCGATAAAATTGAAATGTATCAAGAAATTGAAGGCGCAAAAACCAAAGAAGAATTAGAAGCCATCGAAAAAAGAATCGCGGATATCTATGGTAAAGTACCTTTAGAAGTCCGCCGATTATTCTTAAAGAAACGCATTGATTTCTACTTAGAAACACCGACATTTGATGATTTACAAGAATATGCCGACTATGCGGATATTGTATTAAATGCGGAACTTAGTAACCGAAATGGTATTGGTATTATTTTATTTCAAGAACTGACTCCATTTTTAAGTTTAATCAAAGTAACTATTGTGAAAAAGCAAATTAAAATTCGTTTAACGAAAAAAGAAGATTGGCCAACAACGCTCGTTAAATTGATGGAAAAAATAGAAGAAATTGCCCATCGTTTTCATGATTAACAAAAAATTGTCACATACTACTATTTGAGGTGTTAACATGAATCAAATAGGTGCAGTAAGAAGAATTGATGAATTAGGAAGAATTGTCATTCCTAAAGGTATTCGGAATCGTTTACGAATTAATGAAGGCGATCGCTTAGAGATTGCTATCAGTGAAACCGGAAAAATTGAAATACAAAAGTATAATGCTTTTGTCGGTAATTACGATATGATTACCAATATTGTTTTTACCTTAGCGAAAGAGCTTCATCATCCCGCTATAATCATTTGTGATGGAAAGATTTTAACGAAAAGCGATAATGTTCCGGATGAAATTCATGAAGGAATTCCCATTGAAAAAAATATCAATGACCGTTTATATGAACGTAAGAACTTTTCTTTAACCGATGAAACAATTTTGCCTTATGGAGAACATCATTCTTTTTCCGTTTTCCCTATTGCGTATAATAGTGAGATATTAGGTGGATTATTAATTCTTCATGAAAATCCATTAAATGAAGATAACATAAAAATGATTCAAGCCTTTCGAAATCTTTTAACGATGATTTTAAAAGTATGATACAATAAAAATAGGTGAGAAACATGCGATTAGATAAATATCTTAAAGTAACAAGATTAATTAAAAGAAGAACCATAGCGAAAGAAGTTATTGATCAAGATGTGGTTTATGTAAATGATCGAATAGCGAAACCTTCTAAAGAAATTCAAGAAGGCGATATCATTCGCCTTATTCTAGGAAAGAAAGAACTGACCATTCGAGTAACGAGTTTACCAGCTACGGCTTTAAAAAAAGATACCAAAGAAATGTATGAAGTCCTATCTTTAAAAGTGCTAAATCCTTCCCAACCTTCATAAGGTGAAGTGGGGAGGTTTTTTTATGGAAGAAAAAAATAGTGTCGTCACGATAAAAAACCGAGAAGGTGTAGAATTAACAGGCGTTGTTAAACTTGATAGTTTTACGCACGTCGAATTTTTAGTACAAACAGAACTCGGTTATTTGCATATTAAAGGAAGTAACTTAAGTTTAGGTTTGATGGATATGGAAAAAAAGACATTAACCATTCAAGGCACGATTGATAGTGTGGCTTATGTGGGAAAATCTAAAGAAGTGGCGAAAGAAAGTTTCTTTAAGAAAATCTTTAAATAATGACTTTGTTTACGCAAATACAAGTGTTTATAGGTACTGTAGCGCTTAGCATGCTTTATTTATTTTTCTATGGTGTCTATAATCGCTTGTTTTATCATTGGCAAGGCAAAATCATTCGTTATCTTCTTGATATCATTTTCTTTTCCGCTTGTGCTTATTTCTATTTTCTTTTTTTAGTTCATTATGCCAAAGGTCAATTGAACCTTCATTATCTTTTAGCAGGACTTCTGGGACTATTTTTCTATCAAAAATTTTATGCAAAATGGATCAACTTATGGCTAGAAAAGAAGATGAAATGGTTAGATATAAAAATTGGTCAACCACTTTCTCGAACAATTTCTAAATTTCGTGCTATAATGAAAAAAAAGAAAAGAGGGATGGTTCATGAAAGAAGAAAAAAAGAGACATCGCATCATTAGTTATTGCCTTTTTGGCCTTTTTATTCTTTCTTTAGTGACGATTTTTTTGACTTCTTTTCAATTGGTGAAAAACTATCGTTATCATCAACAACTAGAACGATTAATTGAAAACATGGAAAAAGATTATCAGAATCCATCGAAAGATGATAATGGTTATTATATTGAATTTGATGAAGATGAAAATGTAGAAGTGGAAAAAGGACAACCACTCATTTATTGGTAAAAGATAAGACAAGAAGCGACATCGTTCGCTTCTTTTTTCTTCTACAATCAAACTGGGTGATTTTTATGGAAATAGTAGAAAGAAAAAAACAAAAAACGAGTGTAGCTTTATTCAATTATCGTTCTTCATTTTTGCTTTTAACTCTGGGTATAATGAGCGTCCTTTTAGAAAAGGCTTTTTTATTTAACCCGCTGATCCTTGTTGTTTTATACTTAAGTATTGAAAAGTCTTTGGTTCAATATTTGTTTTCTTTTACGACGATGTCACTGATGGCTTTTCTTATTGATCCTTCTTATGGATTAGAAATCGTATTAATTAGTTTTGTTTTATTTTTGCTTCACCAATTCTTCTTAAAAATTCATCAAAAATCTATACAGAAACGAGTGGATTTAGTTGTTTTATGTGGATTATTAACACTTCTAATGTGCATAAAATCTTGGTCTTTTACGCATTTAGCCCTTTGTTTAATAGCAACAGGATTATCCTATCTATGGACAGTAGAACTCAATCAATTACAAAAAGCAATAGAGGATGAAACACAGACGGTAAAAGATGTAACGCTATGGCTTGCAGGTCTTTTTGGTTTTACATTATCGATGGTTCATCCGATTTTAGGGTTCGTTTTTATACGATTATTATTACTATGCATTCCCAAAGATAAAAAGATGCTACTGATTAGCTTAGCCACGAGTAGTGCATTGATGATTTTATTTATTTATCAATATCCTTTAACTTACGCATTGATGGTGATTGGTCCTAGTTTTGTAGCGGCTTTGTTTGAAAAAAAGCAAAAAATCATTGCTTTTTTAATCGCCCATCTTCTCGTTTTTTTGGCATTAGATCCTTTGTTTTACACCAATGGTATTTTTTATCAAGGTATTACTACAAGTATCGTTTATTTAATGTTTTCTTTTAAAATTACTCCTTGGATGGACGAATTTGTTTATCGAGAACGAACTTTACAAAATCAAGAAAATAAAAATCAATATATTCAAACACAACAATCCATTTCTTATCTTTATGATTTTATTTCCGCTATGGACTTTGAATTAGGAAAGCAAGAGAAAACCCCGGTTCAAAAAGCGAGGCTACGTGTCTATAAAAGTGTATGTGCAAAGTGTAGTCACTTACTTTATTGCCCATTAACGAAAGATTTAGAAACAATGGTACAAGGTAAACTGACTCCATCACTAAGAAAGAGCATTAATCGCGATTGCATCACACCATATAAACTCACTTTATCCATACAACAATCCTCCGCTATCTTTTTAAATGAAGAAAACTATTATCAAGAGTGTTTGCGTCGTAAAGAAGCTATTATCGAATTAATTGAGAGTTTAAAAGAACCTTTAAAAGAAATAAAAAGTTTGCCGAATCAAAAGGATTATCAAAGAGAGAAGCTACTAGCGCATTTAGAAATTTCAGGTATTCCTCTTGAAGATTTCTATTATCAAAAAGAAAAATGGATTTTTATGGTAAAAGAAGAATTGAGTCCTGAACAAGAGAATGATATTCTTGAGCTTTTAAAACAAATCAAAAAAGAACGTTATGCTTTAGTTAAAAAAGAGCGAATTCTTTTTTCGTCTCATCATCGCTATGTTTTTGAAAAAGAACCCATGCATCAAATTTCTTATCTCACTTATCAAAAAGGATGTAATCCAAATGCCAATGGAGATCAATTAAAAATTTTACAAAAGGATACCCAGTTTATTGCGCTTTTATGCGATGGTATGGGACATGATGAAAGAGCAGAAAGAACAGCAAAATCATTATTAAATTCCTTTTTAGCGCTTTATCAACATTCCACAAATGTGCAAAAGAATCTAGATCAACTGAATCGACTTTTCCGCATTAGTCTAGATGGCGACAATTATTCAACCTTTGATTTCTTTCACATTGATTTACAGTCACTAGAACTCACGAATTATAAAGGAGGTTCTTGTCCAACCTTTATGATTCGTGATGGAAAATTGCTTGTGCTTCCTAATGGTGGTCTCCCCATTGGCTTATTAGATGAAGTGGAAGTGGAAAGTAAAAGAGTGCAACTTGAAAAAAACGATATCCTTTTGATTACCAGTGATGGAATCAGTCAATTTATTCAAGATCAAGATCCTATTATTTTTCAAAAAATAGAGAATAAAAATGAATTTTTCCGTAGTCTTTTCCAACTTTCCATCTCTTCAATGAAACATTTTGATGACGCCACTATGATAGTTTGTGAAATTCTATGATAAAATAATAACGGTGATGTAAATGGAAAGCAAAAAATCTTCACATCCTTACCTTGTCGCTGTTTCTTTTGGCCCTGATTCCATGGCTCTTTTAAATATGCTCATTCAACAGGAAAAAAACTTAGTGGTTTGCCATGTGAACTATCATAAGCGTAAAGAAAGCGATGAAGAAGAAAGAAAACTAAAAGCTTTTTGTAATGAGAGAAATATTCCCATTCATGTTTTAGAAGCGGGACATCCTTTAGAGCATATGAATTTTCAAGCTTGGGCTCGTGATATCCGTTACCGCTTTTTTGCTTCTATTTATGAAAAATACCAGGCACAAGGTTTATTTGTAGCCCATCATGCGGATGATGATGTGGAGACTTTTTTCATGCAAAAGAAAAAACTTTTACGCGTTTATGGTATTCAAGAAGAAAGAATGCTTTATGGTATGCGGGTCATTCGTCCTCTTTTGAGTTATCGAAAAAGAGATTTATATCATTACTGTATAGAACATCACATTCCTTTTTCGATTGATTCTTCAAATTTAGAAAATGATTACGAACGCAATCGCATTCGTCATTCCATCGTGGAACAACTTTCTGATGAAGAGGTTCATCAATACCAAGAAGAAAAAAGAAAATTAAATAAAAAAAGAGCAGAACAATTTTTAACAATTGAAGAAGTATATCAAGATAATACCATCAATATCAGTGCTTTTTTAAAATTAGATAAAGAATGTCAATCACTCTGCTTACATGATTTTATTTATCGCTATCTTCCTCAATATTCGTTTAGTAAATATAAAGGCGAATTAATTTTAGAGGCTATTTATTCTAAAAAGCCAAATTGGAGAATGGTCTTAGAAAAGCCATATTCTTTGGTTAAAGCCTATGAAGTAATTTATATGCAACAAGAAGTAGAAATTTCTGATTATGCTTATGTTTTAAAAGAGCCAGGAGTTCTAGATACACCTTATTTTTCATTAGATTTTAGAGGTGATACTTCCAATCGTAATGTAAAAGAGGAAGATTATCCTTTAACCATTCGTAATTTCCATGTTGGCGATTTTTATTGGATTCAAGATAAGAAAAAAATGGTAAATCGTTTGTTTTTAGATTGGAAAATGCCCATAGATTTACGAAAAATATGGCCAGTAATTGTAAATGCAAAGGGTGAAATTATTTATATTCCTCGTTATCGCTATGCCTATCGAATTAAACCGCAAGACAATTTTATTGTCAAAAGTAAATTAGGCATTTGATTTTGGAAGTTTTTTCGTTGAATATTTAGTAAATTAATGTATAATACTTAATACTAGGAATGTTATTCTGATTACAACTTTTGTAAACAAAAGTTTAATAGATACAATTAGAAAGGGAGGTAAAAATGATGAATGAACAAAGAAAGAAAAGTGCTTTATCTTTTATTTGGCCTTATCTCATTATGCTTATTTTAGTTGGTAGTTTTGTTTGGATTACCTTTGGATCATCGGGTAATAAAACAGAGTCTACTGATTTAACACAAATCGCTAATATTCTTTATAACGAAGAAGTGTTAAAAGTAACGGTAACCAAAAAACAAACCGTAGCGATTATTTCCGGTACTTATGTTAAGACCAACGAAGAAACTGGAAAAAACATTAAAACTGATTTTTATCGTCAAGCCGATTTAGATACCTTTAACACAGTGAAATTCCCAGTGGATTCAAACCACGATGGAGTTGTCGATGATGCTGATGAAAAGTATTATATTATGGAAATCCTTGAAACGAGTGTCCGCTTAGATGAAGATGGAAATAATTACTATGTAAGTGGTGTTAACTATAAATTAAATAACGCTTTTGAAACCAATTGGTTTTTAGAAATGTTACCAACGATTTTAATTATCGGTGGCGGTATTGTTCTAACCTTTGTCGTTTTCTCTCGATTAAATGCCTCTATGAATAGCTCCAATAATAAAGCGATGGAATTTAATCGTTCTCGTGCTAGAAGAGAAGATACATCTAAAGTGAAGTTTGATGATGTAGCTGGTGAAGATGAAGAAAAAGCTGAATTAATAGAAATGGTGGATTACTTAAAAAATCCAAAGAAATATTCAAAGTTTGGTGCTAAATTACCCAAAGGTGTCTTATTAGTTGGGCCACCAGGAACAGGTAAAACTTTATTAGCGAAAGCTGTAGCGGGTGAAGCGGGCGTTCCGTTCTATTCCATTTCCGGTTCTGACTTCGTTGAAATGTTTGTCGGTGTTGGTGCTGGACGTGTGAGAGATATGTTTAAAAAAGCCAAGCAAACAGCTCCTTGCTTAATCTTCATTGATGAAATCGACGCAGTCGGTCGTCAAAGAGGCGCTGGTATGGGTGGCGGAAACGATGAAAGAGAACAAACATTAAACCAATTATTAGTCGAAATGGATGGTTTCTCTGACAATGCTGGTATTATCGTTATGGCGGCTACTAACAGAGTTGATATTCTTGATCCTGCTATATTAAGACCGGGTCGTTTCGACAGAAAGGTAGTAGTAGGAAGACCTGATGTAAGAGGACGTCTTGAGATTCTTAATGTTCATGCAGCCAAGAAGCCTTTAGGTGATGATGTTGACCTTGATAGCCTTGCAAGAACTACAGCAGGCTTTACAGGTGCAGACCTTGAGAATATTCTTAATGAAGCTGCCATTAATGCGGCTAAGAGCAAGAGAAAGTTCATTACTAATGCGGATGTCAACTATGCATTTGTAAAAGTTGGTATCGGTGTTGAGAAGAGAAGCAAGATTATATCAGAGAAAGAAAAGAAGATTACTGCATATCATGAATCAGGACATGCAATTCTTTTCCATGTACTCCCTGATGTCGGACCTGTACACACTATATCTATTATTCCAACCGGAATGGGAGCAGCGGGATACACAATGCCACTTCCTGAGAAGGATGAGATGTTTAATACCAAGGGCAAGATGTTACAGAATATCATTGTAAGTCTTGGTGGACGAGTTGCTGAGGAGCTGATATTTGATGATATTACAACAGGTGCTTCACAGGATATCAAGCAGGCAACTGCGACAGCAAGAGATATGGTTACCAAGTATGGCTTCT
>ENA-OOZQ01000274-OOZQ01000274.1-human-gut-metagenome-genome-assembly--contig:-NODE-274-length-44869-cov-3.144486_pt1 | contig 44869 bp, 39 predicted proteins | sample MGYA00241188_ERZ501399 | MGnify/ENA primary metagenome ERZ501399 (study PRJEB25962, sample SAMEA2042658) | human gut metagenome | biome: human gut; feature: human-associated habitat; material: faeces... | reverse complement strand
GCGGCGGTATCGCATACGTTCTTGATGAAGATACAAGCCTTTATAAGAGAATGAATAAACAGCTTGTATCAATTGAACCTGTAACAGATAAGTATGATGTACTTGAATTAAAAGATTTGATTACAGAACATGTTGCATATACAAATTCAAAGAAAGGCAAAGAAGTTCTTGATAATTTTGGTGAATACCTTCCAAAGTTCAAGAGAATCATACCTCACGATTATAAGAAGATGTTAAATACAATAGTCCAGATGGAAGAAAAAGGACTTAGCAGTGAGCAGGCTCAGATAGAAGCATTTTATGCGGCTACAAAGTGATGTGCACAGCCGAGGCACACATCACATCGGTTCGTTTGATGGAAAGGAGATACGTATGGGAAAGCCAACAGGATTTTTAGAATATGAGCGAAAAGAAGCAAAAGCTGTTTCGCCAAAAGAGAGAATAAAGAATTTTAATGAGTTTCATACACCACTTTCAGAGGCAGAGCAGAGATGTCAGAGTGCAAGATGCATGGACTGCGGTGTTCCGTTCTGCCAGTCAGGAATGAATATTAAAGGAATGACGTCAGGATGTCCTTTAAACAATCTCATTCCTGAATGGAATGACCTTGTATACACAGGAAACTGGGAGCAGGCATATAACAGGCTTCATAAGACAAGTAATTTCCCTGAATTTACAAGTCGCGTGTGTCCTGCACTCTGTGAGAAAGCATGTACATGTGGTCTTAATGGTGATGCAGTCTGCACGAAAGAAAATGAAATGGCTATTATTGAACATGCCTATGCTAATGGCTGGGCAGGTCCAAAGCCTCCAAAGGTAAGAACCGGCAAAAGAATAGCGGTTGTAGGTTCAGGTCCTGCCGGACTTGCAGTTGCAGACCAGCTAAATACGAGAGGACATAATGTTACAGTATTTGAAAGGGCTGACAGAATCGGCGGACTTTTAAGATATGGCATTCCTAATATGAAGCTTGAAAAACATATTATAGACAGAAAACTTGAAGTTATGAAAGCTGAAGGAATTGAGTTCGTAACAGAAGCAAATGTCGGAGAAAAAATCAAGGCAAAAAAGCTTGTTGATGAGTATGATGCAGTTGTACTTGCATGTGGAGCTTCTAATCCAAGAGATATCAATGCTCCGGGAAGGGATGCCAATGGAATTTATTTTGCCGTAGATTTTCTTAAAGCAACTACAAAGAGCCTTCTCGATTCTGATTTGAGCGATGGCAAATTTATATCAGCAAAAGATAAAAATGTTATTGTAATAGGTGGCGGTGATACAGGCAATGACTGTGTCGGAACATGTATAAGACATGGCTGCAAATCAGTTACACAGCTTGAGATGATGCCTAAGGCACCTGATACAAGAAGAGAGAGTAATCCATGGCCACAGTGGCCGCTTGTATGCAAGACTGATTACGGTCAGGAAGAGGCAATAGCGGTATTTGGACATGATCCACGAATTTATACAACAACAGTAAAAGAATTCAAGAAAGATAAAAAAGGAAATCTTGAGAAAGTTGTTGTTATAAGCCTCGAGTCCAAAGTTGACGAGAAAACTGGAAGAAGAATGATGGTTCCTGTAGAGGGAACAGAGAAGGAACTTCCTTGTGAGCTTGTTCTTATTGCCGCAGGATTTCTTGGAACACAGAAATATGTCACAGATGCATTTGGTGTTGAACTTACTGAACGTACAAATATCAAGACAGAAGAAGGAAAGTTTGCAACAAATGCAGCGGGTGTATTTACTGCCGGTGACTGCCATACAGGTCAGTCTCTTGTTGTAAAGGCTATCCGTCAGGGCCGTGATTGTGCAAGAGAAGTAGATAAATATCTGATGGGATATACAAATCTTTAAAAATTAATATAGCAAAACAGATGCTGCCGCTTTGATAAAAAGTGGCGGCATTTTTGGATTAATAATATAAAAATCTGCCGGGGAGTGGAAATAAAATAGAAAAAATGATATTATAAATATTAATCAGAGCAATTAGTCAGATAGAGAGTTATAGTGCAAGAGGTATTGAATATGAAGAAATCGACACAGAAACTGAAAAAAATAACAAGAGTTCTTTTTGGACGTACAGCATTTGTAATAATTGCAATTCTGATGCAGTTTGCATTTTTCTTCATACTTATAAACTGGCTGTACAGATATTCTGTGCTTATACATTTATTATTTGTACTTCTTGGTATGTTTGTTGTCATACATATTTTTAATGAGGATACCAATTCGGCGTTTAAGATGGCATGGATTATACCGGTGCTTATAATACCTATATTTGGAACCATGATATATGTATTTGTTAATCTGCAGCTTGGCACTAAGATTATGAGGTCTAGACTTGCATCGATTGATAAACAGCTGCATGAGAAAGCCAAAACAAGTGATGCAGTGCTCGAAAAGCTTAAAAGTGAGCTGCACGGAGAACGAGGGCTGGCTTCTTATTTACATAATGCCGGTGACTTTCCGGCATATTATGATAATGATATTGAGTTCTTTCCGCTTGGCGAGTTCAAGTTTGAAGAGATGAAAAAGCAGCTCATGGCTGCAGAAAAGTTTATTTTTATGGAATATTTCATAGTGACTGACAGCTATATGTGGAGAAGCATTCTTGATATATTAAAGTTAAAGGCTTCACAGGGTGTAGAAGTCCGTTTTATGTATGATGGAATGTGCTCGCTTGCATTGCTTCCATATGGATATTACAAAGAACTTGAAAATATGGGAATAAAATCAAGACCGTTTTCACAGATAAAGCCGGTCCTTTCTACAGTACAGAATAACCGTGACCATAGAAAAATACTTATAGTTGATGGCAAGACTGCGTTTACAGGCGGAATTAATCTTGCTGATGAGTATATTGATAAACTTGACAGATTCGGACATTGGAAAGATACAGCAGTTATGGTAAAAGGCGATGCTGTAAAAAGTTTTACGTACATGTTTTTGAAAATGTGGAATGTAGCCGGTAAGAAGAACAGAATTGAACAGGAAGAAATTGATAATTATATTATTAATTTTGATAAGGGTGAATGTCTGAATGATTTTGATTTGAAAAATGAACTTATCCGCAGTAATGGATATGTAATTCCATATGGTGACAGCCCATTTTCATCTGAGAGAATAGGAAAACGTGTATACATTGACATATTAAACAGGGCACAGCGATATGTTCATATTATGACACCATATCTTATATTGGATGATGAGATGATTGCCGCTTTGAGATATTGTGCAGCAAGGGGCGTTGAGACAACTATAATCATGCCGCATATCCCTGATAAGGTTTATGCATATCTTCTGGCAAGGACATATTATCCGGAACTTATAAAACATGGCGTTAATATATATGAATACACACCTGGATTTGTCCATGCAAAGGAATTCATAAGTGATGACTGCCGTGCGACTGTTGGAACTGTTAATCTTGATTTCAGAAGTTTATATCTTCATTTTGAGTGCGGAGCATATATTTATAAAAATGATGTTGTGGCAGATATCGAAAATGATTATCAGAAAACACTTGAAAAATGTCAGAAGATTACAGAAGAAGATTGTAAAAAATATCCGTGGCATAAAAAACTAATAGGACAGATATTAAGACTGCTTGCACCGCTTATGTAATATATTTTACAATTTTGCGTGAAATTTAAGGCGTTTCGGTTGTTTTTAATTTTTAAATGTAGTATTATCGGATTATCACAAACTAAAGTAAAAAACAGAAGGTACATATTTAAAGGATAAAAGTTCTTATGGTACCTGGAGGAGGATGAATATGTTTACAGTGACAGTAATGTTGGATTCAGTTGAAAAGGTGCAGAGATTTGTTAGTGTAATAAGTAAGTATTCTTGTTCGTTTGATATTGAGTCTGAACACAGTTGTGTTGATGCTAAGTCAATTGTAGGTTTATTCAGCCTTGATATCAGTAAACCTCTTCATCTTACAATACAGGATGAAGGAGCAGAACTTGAAGATATTTTGAGAGATATCCAGGAATTTATGGAATATTAATTGTAAATGTAAATTGTATATAAATAGACAGGAGTGAATTATTGAAGGTTTTAAATGCGAAACTTCGTGAGAAATTTATAGAAGCACTTAAAGCTGTGCTGCCTATAGTTGCAATTGTTCTGATTTTGGGATTTACAATCGCCCCGGTTACACCGAGTGTACTTCTTTGCTTTCTGGTAGGAACTGTAATGGTAATGGCTGGAATGATGTTTTTTACATTAGGTGCGGAGATGTCAATGACGCCGATGGGAGAAAAAGTCGGTGCATGTATGACAAAAAGTAAAAAAATAGTATTCATTGTTATCATGTCATTTGTACTTGGCGTGATAATTACAATATCAGAACCTGATTTACAGGTTTTGGCTTCTCAGGTTCCATCCGTTCCCAATATGACACTTATATTGTCAGTTGCGGCAGGAGTAGGAGTCTTTTTGGCGATAGCTCTTATTCGTATGCTAATAGGAATTGCACTTCCGCCATTGCTCGCATTCTTTTACATTATAGTATTTATTCTTATGGCTTTTGTGCCTGAAAGCTTCAGGGCAGTAGCGTTTGATTCCGGTGGTGTTACGACAGGACCGATGACGGTACCATTTATAATGGCGTTGGGAATTGGTATTGCTTCCATAAGAAATGATAAACATGCAGCGGATGACAGTTTTGGACTTGTTGCGTTATGTTCTATCGGACCTGTTCTTGCTGTAATGATACTTGGCATGATTTACAGACCGGCTGAGAGCAGTTACAGTGCAGCTGTGGTACCGGAAGTGGCTGATTCTGTGGAATTATGGCATCTTTTTGGGAGTGGTATGCCATCTTATATAAAAGAGATAGCAATATCAATGCTCCCTATTATAATAGTATTTGGAATTTTTCAGCTGGTTTCATTGAAACTTACAGGCAGAAGTCTCTTGAAAATCGTGATAGGACTTTTGTATACATATATAGGACTTGTACTTTTTCTCACAGGAGCAAACGTAGGATTTATGCCAGCGGGTAATTATCTTGGAAAGATACTTGCGTCTCTTAATTATAAATGGATACTTGTCCCGATAGGTGCGTTGATTGGATATTTTATTGTAAAAGCAGAACCGGCGGTATATGTGCTTAATCATCAAGTTGAAGAAATTACAGATGGTGCAATATCAGCGAAAGCAATGGGAATAAGTCTTTCGGTCGGCGTTGCGTTGTCAGTGGCACTAGCTATGGTGAGAGTATTATGGGGGATTCCTATAATGTATTTTCTGATACCGGGATATGTGCTGGCTATAGGGATATCATTTTTTATACCAAAGATCTTTACGGCAATTGCATTTGACTCGGGAGGGGTGGCATCGGGACCGATGACGGCAGCATTCCTTCTTCCACTTGCACAGGGGGCATGTGCAGCTGTCGGAGGCAATATTGTTGAAGATGCATTCGGGGTTGTTGCAATGGTTGCAATGACGCCTCTTATTACAATCCAGATTCTCGGCGTTGTATACAAAATTAAACAGCATACGTCTAAAGGTGAAGCAGTATATGCTTATGAAGCCATGGATGAAGATGCAATTATTGAACTTTAGAAATGCACAAATAAGATTGACGGAGTGTAAATATGAGTGAATTATATCTGATGGTTACTATTATCAATCGTAATCTTACAAAAAAGTTTATGGATTTTTATACAGATACCGGACTTGAAGTATCCATGACGGCAGCGGGCAGCGGAACAGCCGCCAATGAAATACTTGATTATTTTGGGCTTGAAGGCAGTGAGAAAAGTGTATTATTTCATGTTGTGACAGATGGTAAGTGGAGTGAAGTGAAGCGAAAGCTTTCAAAAGAAATGAAGATTGACATTCCCGGAGTTGGGATTGCATTTGCAATCCGGATAAGCAGTATAGGGGGCAAGAAGGCACTTAACTATCTGACATGTGGGCAGGAATTTGTGAAGGGAGATGAATCTGTATTGAAAGAGACAAAGTATGAACTTGTTGTAGTTATTGCAAATCAGGGATATTCTGAAGATGTCATGGATGCGGCAAGGAAAGTGCATGCGGCAGGAGGAACAGTTATTCATGCAAAGGGAACCGGTGCAAAAAAAGCAGAAAAGTTTCTCGGAGTTACACTTGTTCCTGAAAAGGATATGATATTTATTGTTACAAAGACAGAGAATAAAAATGATATTATGAGAGCAATAATGGATGAAGCGGGATTTGAGAGCAAAGCCAAAAGCATTGTATTTTCAATACCTGTTACAGATACGGCAGGCATGAGGCTTATGGAAGAAATAGAAGAAAGCATGCACTTGACAAATAATAATACATAATATACAATATTATGAGTGCTTTGATGTTAATAACAGGCATCGGTTGTATATTTGCGGAAGTGTCGGAATGGCAGACGAGCAAGATTCAGGTTCTTGTGTGGATTATCCACGTGTGGGTTCAAGTCCCATTTTCCGCATTAATAATGTTTTGAGAAAGTCCCGTTAAGGGGCTTTTTTCTTATCACCGGGATGGGAAATATTAAAAAATAACATTGAATTGGCGGTGCATATGGCAGTTGATTATTCGAAGATTATTACGGATATATGTAAAGATATATTGAAACTGACGGATATGTTTCCTTATTTTATAATTGCAGCAGTTCTTATTACATGTTTTATATATACGATATTCAGATGGCATAAAAAATTAAAATTCGTATTGTGGTGTCTGTTTATATTTTATATTGAAGCATTATTGTGGATTACATTCTTTTCAAGGGAACCCGGAAGCAGAAGGGCAATTGATATGACATTTCTGTATACATGGGGATATACGGCTCAGGAACATGCTTTTTTTATAGAAAATATAATATTATTTGTTCCATTTGGCTTTATGATGCCATGCATTTTCAGAATGTTCAGGAAGATGCCGGTATGCGTTATGGGAGGATTTATATTCTCGGTTATGATTGAAGTTGTGCAATATATAACACAGAGAGGATACAGCCAGCTCGATGATGTTGTTACTAATACGGCCGGTGCACTGGCAGGCTGGATTGTGTGGGCTTTGATTGCAGGAATTATATATATGATAAAAAGAGTAATAAGAATATTGATGGGGAATATGTACAGCGTACATTCGCACAGAAATTTCAGAAGATATTAGGTACTTTTTACTTAACAAGTTTAGTAAAACTAGCACTTATTTACGTGCTGAATATGGCAGAAGTGCACAAAAATCAAAACAATTTTGATATATTTTCACGATTTTATTGACACAATTTTCTAAAGGTGGTATCTTAGTAGAGAACTAAAAAATACCATAAGAAAGGGAGATTTTATCATGAAGATTAAAAAGATTTCAGCTTTAGTATTATCTTTAATGCTCGTATTTGCTATGTCAATTTCAGCATTCGCAGCTTCTAAGGATGATATTATCAGCAAACTTCAGAGTGCAGGCGTTGCTACAGAGTATGTTAACGCTGCAAAGCAGTTCTTAGCAGACAACACAGTAAGTGATGCAGATGCTGCTTACGTTATCGCTAAGATTGATGCTGCAACAGCTACAGCTAATGGTGTAAAGGATATCGCTTCTCTTACAGCAGACCAGAAGTCAGCTATCATGGCAGATATCAAAGATGCAGCTGCTAAGCTTGGTGCTACAGTTTCATTTGATGCATCAAATAACACAATTACAGCTGTTAAGGATGGCAAGTCATATGTTGCTGCTCCTTCTGCTAAAGTAGTTAAGGATACAGGTTTCACAACAGCTGCTACAGTTGGTGTTGTTGCTGTATTAGCAATGGGATTAGTTGTTTGTGCATTCGTTAGCAAGAAGAAAGTTGCTTAATTGAATAATTATGCATAAACGTAAAAACGTTAAAAGAATACTGGCATATATCTATATGCCAGTTTTTCTTTCTTTAATTGGTTTTTTATTAGTTTTCATTTGCTTGTCACCATATATCAGTGCGGTATATTCAGTTATGTCGATTCTTTCAGGAGAGACAACTGAAACGACTGTTGATGTGTCAGGTGTTCCTGATTTTAAATTAGAGAATGCACAGAATCAGGAAGAGGAGATACCTTATTCATCTGATATGTATCCGGCTCTCGGTGAACTGTATGCACAGATTACATGTGAGAGACTTGGAATTAAAGAGAATATCTATTTTGGAGACAGCAGAACAGAATTAAGGAATGGTGTCGGTCAGTATGCCGGTACACCTATATTTGGTTTTGGCGCACCTATTCTTCTTGGTGGTCATCATGCCACTTCGTTTGCTCCTTTGGAATATGTTGAAATAGGCGATGTTTTTACAGTAGTTACTTCTTATGGAAAGTATACATATGAGGTATATGATACAAGAATTGCAGACCAGAATGACAGGTCAGCATTTGGTTTTGATAGTAATGAAGAGATTATAACGATGTATACATGTTATCCATTTACTCCACTTACTTCATATACCCAGAGATTGTATGTATATGCAAGAAAAACATCCGGACCTAAGCTGGTATATTAGGAGGAGGTAGCATATGAAGAGAAAGTCAGAAAAGAAATCTAACTCAAAGAGAAAGTTTTATCCTTTGAGCATTATATTATCTTTTATATTAGCTGGTCTTCTTGCGATTGCCGGTTATCTTGTCGGAGCAAGCTTTGGGATATTCAGAAGCAATATCTTCCTTGAAAGTGCTGCAAAGACAGGATATTATGAGAGTGTCCATGAAAAATTCATTGAAAACGCAATGGATTTAGGTAAGCCGATGATGCTTCCTGATGAAGTATTTGAAGATATAGTGGATGCTGACAAGATGACATCTGATATAAAGCAGGTGTATAATTCAAGAATAGATAAGAAAGATATATCTGTTGACACAAGCAGTGTCAAAAAGAAACTTACAGATAACATATATAAATATGCACAAGATAATAATATTGCAATAGGCGACGAACAGAAGTCTGCTATTGAAGAATTTGTTACATCTATTGAAAAAGAGTATAAGACAGATGTTGATATAACATATATTAATTATTATGTCAGCTTCAGAAATATGTATAACAAGTTCTTTATCATACTTATTGTAATTCTGTTAGTGCTTGCTGTTGTAGACATAGTAATTACAATAAAAGACCATCATTATGTTCACAGAGGTCTTAGATATGTAACTTATGCTACGCTTGCAGCAGCTATAATGACAGGTGTGCTTCCGTTGTTTTTGTTTATTCAGGGCAGATATAAGCATCTTAATATCAAACCTGTTTATTTCTATAATATGTTTGTTGATGTTATTAATAAGAGTCTCTACTCATTTATGGCTGTATCAGTATTTTTTATACTTGTATCAGCGGGCTTGATAATAGCAACTGTTATATTAAGAAAAAAAGCAGAAAAAGGACATAATTAATAAAATAATAAATAACAAGAGCCGCACGGTATGATTGAATAATCAGCTGTGCGGCTTTTTTAAATGAACATTTTTTCAAATAAGATATTTTGTTAAGCTTGCCGAAGTAGGGCATTATACAAAGGCGGCACAGGAACTGCATATAATGCAGCCGGGTCTGAGTCATGCAATATCGCAGCTTGAAAATGAACTTGGCGTTCCACTTTTTGAAAAAAATGGAAGAAATACAACACTTACAAGATTTGGTGATGAATTTCTGGCATGTACAAAACAGACTATTTCGACACTTGACGGAGGTGTGGATTCCATACAGAGAGAAGCGAGAGATGTTGGTGTTATAAGGGTAGGGTTTCTACGTGCATTTGGAACACAGTTTGTTCCACAGTTTGCGTCACAGTTTTTAAAAGAAAATAAAGATAATGAGATAGATTTTACATTTCATAGCGGAGCGACCAGAAAGCTGCTTAACGAGCTTGAACAAAAGAAGTATGACCTTGTATTCTGCTCAAAACCGCCGGCTGAGTATAGATTTACAAGTGTTGCGGTAGAATTTGTACTTGATAAATATAAAAAACATGAAAATTAAACTTTTTGCTTGAATAACGCATAAAAAGGTGGTAAAGTTTATTTTAAAGGAAATGAAAAGAATTAAAAATAAACTTTCTGATATAAAAATAAACTTTTGGAGGGCATTATGGCTGACGGAACACAATTTACAGAACGCTTTAATGAACTTTTAAAGCAAAAAAACATGAAGCAGGTGGATTTGCTTACTGCGGCGGCAAATGAAGGAGTTAAGTTGTCGAAAAGCCAGATAAGCCAGTATGTAAGCGGTAGAGCAGTGCCGAGAAGAAATATTGGTGAATTTATTGCGATGACATTTGGTGTTGATGCTGACTGGCTTTATGGAGAAAAAATAGCTGAGAAAGGAAATATTAGTATGCGTGAATTCAAGAAATCATCAAAGTTAGATAATGTCTTATATGATGTGAGAGGTCCTGTTGTTGATGAGGCAAACAGGATGGAAGAAAATGGTACACATGTACTCAAGTTAAATATAGGCAATCCTGCACCATTCGGATTCAGGACGCCTGATGAAGTTATATATGATATGCAGAGACAGCTCACAGATTGTGAGGGATATTCAACTTCAAAAGGACTTTTTTCTGCGAGAAAAGCAATTATGCAGTATGCACAGCTTAAAAATATACCTAACGTTTCAATAGAAGATATATATACAGGAAATGGTGTAAGTGAGCTTATAAATCTTAGTATGTCAGCATTGCTTGACAATGGAGATGAAGTGCTGGTTCCGGCTCCTGATTATCCGCTATGCACCGCATCTGTAACGCTGGCCGGTGGCAAGGCTGTTCACTACATCTGTGATGAGCGGTCAGAGTGGTATCCTGATATTGATGATATTAAGAAGAAAGTTACTGACAGGACAAAGGCCATTGTAATAATCAATCCAAATAATCCGACAGGTGCGTTATATCCAAAAGAAGTTCTTGATCAGATTGTTGAAGTTGCAAGAGAACATCAGCTTATAATATTTTCAGATGAAATATATGACAGACTTGTCATGGATGGCGAAGAACATATTTCAATTGCATCGCTTGCACCGGATTTGTTCTGCGTTACATTCAGCGGGCTTTCAAAGTCGCATATGATTGCGGGTTACAGAATCGGCTGGATGATTTTAAGCGGCAACAAGAGCATTGCAAAAGATTATATGGAAGGTCTTAACATGCTTTCTAATATGAGACTTTGTTCAAATGTTCCGGCACAGTCAATAGTACAGACAGCACTTGGCGGACATCAGAGTGTCAATGGATATATAGTTCCGGGTGGAAGAATTTACGAGCAGAGAGAATATATTTACAAAGCACTTAATGACATTCCGGGAATCAGTGCAGTTAAACCTAAGGCAGCATTTTATATTTTTCCTAAGATTGATACAAAGAAGTTTAATATATATGATGATGAGAAATTTGCACTTGACCTTCTGCGTGAGAAGAAGATTCTCATAATTCACGGTGCTGGATTTAACTGGGGAGAGCCGGATCATTTCAGGGTTGTATATCTTCCAAGAATTGAAGTTCTTAAAGATGCAGTAGATAAGATGGAAGACTTTTTAAAGACTTATAAACAAAGATAATACAGATTTTAATATGCTGTAAAAATATATTTATTTTAATTGCAGTGTGTATATGCCATATGGGTGTATGCACACTGCTTTTTTGCCGTATTAACAAATAGCTGAATTAACGGATATTAAAGGAAGTAATGAAAAAACTATAAAATCACTGCCAATTGGTATCTCGGATTATGTGCGTGCACAATCGGAATATTATTATGTTGTAAAGAAGCTGGCAGAAGATTTAAGGGAGAATTATTATACAAGGAATCCTTTTGAATTAGCAGAAAAGTACGGAATAAGAGTAGTTGTAAGTAAAATGCTTCCGATAGACAGGAAAGCATATACGATAAGGTCGGATAATTATCCAACAATTATAATTATTAATGGAAGATATGAGCATAAAAGCCAGCTGGTTTTGTGTGCACATGAATTAGAACATGCACTTCTTCATTCAGATGATATTAATAATTTTGCGGTAACAAGTAAAAATGCATTTAAAAATGTTGAATATGAGGCTAATCTTTTTGCTGTATCGCTGCTGTTTAATGAAAATGATTTTAATATGAAAGTCTTAAATATGAGCAATTATCTGCTTAAGCAGGTACTTGATTATAATATTGCGGTTGAAGAGTAGGGGAAGATATATGTATGAGGTAATGTCAAAAAAACTGCTGGTTATTAATATACTTGATATTCTTAACAAATATTCAGATGCTGAACACAGACTGAAACAAAAAGATTTTATTGATATTCCTAGAAAAGAATATGGTATGGAAGTAGACAGGAAAGCCGTAAGAAGAAATCTGTCATATCTGTTGGAATGTGGATATGATAAGGATGAAGAAAGTTCTCGAAAAAAGAAAATTTTTCAAAGAATTATTGCAATACAGAATATTATAAAAGCAAGGTTAGACGGAAACATAAAAAATGAATATACATATTCTGATTTCAATGAAATAAAAAAACAGATAGCATTTATGAATATTAACAAAAGAGGTGGTTCATCTTCTACTGATTTCAAAGAACTTAATAAGTATGCTGAAAAATACAAAGAATTTATAAAAAGAGAAATAGAAATAATTAATCCTGATTATATTATATGTTGCGGCTCATATTGGCAAATTATTGATCATGTATATGATTATTTTAAAAGCAAGAAAGAATGGGGAAATAGGAAAAAATCGGAGCCAGATATAGATATGTATTATAAACTTAATATAAAAGGAAAAATAGTTCCAGCTTTTAATGTATTTCATCCTTCTGCAATAAAACGTAATCAGGAATATGAAGACTTAATAAATAATATATTTGACAAATTATGATTGCACAAAACAAATACTAAGCAATAGCATTCATGTACTAATATAGTCCCACGCCTTTTATATAATTAATAATAGATACGTAAGTTATTAACTATGGGAAAGGTGTGGGATTATGTTATTTTATGAGGCATCTGCCAAGATTCAAAGTTGTAGAATTGTAGAAAAATATTTGAAAAATAGTAATGGTGAACGAAGTATCCATGATCAGGATGAGAGAATCTGGTGTGATCTTGAGGATTGTGCAATAGAGTATTCGGGTGAGCATGAGTATAAGATTGTTGTATTTGTGTGTTATATAGATACGAATATATCTAATGGAAGAGTAGAATTCAGGGTTATTTCTAATAATTATAAGGAAAATGCGATGGAGCACATATATGGCTATATCGAAAAATGCGGTATAAAAATATATGATTTTATTATTACAGTTAATGGAAGAAAAGATACTGTTACTCTTTCATATGAAGAATACAAAAAAATGAAAGCCCACATAGAATTATTGGAACTACTGGCAGAAGCTGAAGATGATGTAAAAAATAAAAGAATGGCACCAATATCTGAAACATTTGATGATTTACTGAACATGCTTCAAGGGTAAATATGATATATTTTTATTGTTTAGAATTGCTTTAAATTAACGTGTCATTAAATTATGTACTTTGCCCACTGGTCCTCTATGTTACTATACATAGTGGGCTGGTGGGCATTTTTCGCATTATAAAAAATTCTAATTAAATGTCATCTGTTTGATGCTTACCTTTTAGGTGTCCTTACGAAGGATATTAAGATATTCAATATATGAATAAATCTTAGCCTTTCCCGATTTATCTGTTTGCTCCAATATTTCATCATCAATCAGGATAGAAACCACCTTTGCCACAGTATTATACGACATTTCAAGTGCAGTAGCGGTTTTCTGAATATCAATAATAGGATTAGATTCCAAATAGGCAAATACTTTAAGGGCACTGGTACGCTGTCTCTTTGTTAAAGCATCAAATAACTTTAAGTTTTTATCGTGTAATTCAGTAAGTTGGTCAATTGTATGGATTGCATCCTCCGCAGAATCTGCAAATGCCTGAAGGAAAAAAGAAATCCATTGCTCATAATCACCAGTACGTCGTACCTGAGTCATACGATCATAATATTCGATACGGTTCATCTTTAAGTAATAAGAAATATAAAGTGCCGGAGTTGACAAAATACCTTTTTCCATCAAGAAAAGAGTGATGAGAAGTCGTCCTACACGTCCGTTACCATTAAGGAATGGGTGTGTTGTTTCAAACTGGTAGTGAATTAAGGCAGCCTGAATCAATGGATCGAGGGTATCATCACTATTTATATACTTTTCAAGTTCAGACATAGCAGTTAACATATCTTCCGGGTTTGGTGGAATATATCTGGCGTTCTTAAGCGTACTTCCTTGACCGCCAATCCAGTTTTGCGAATATCGGAATTCCCCGGGATTTTTTTCCTGTCCTCGTGCACTTTCCAAAAGAACTGCGTGAGTCTCTTTAATTAAACGGTTGCACAGAGGCAATGTTTTTAGTCGCTCAAGTGCAAATTCAGTTGCACGAATATAGTTGACAACATCAGAAACATCTCTATTAGTGTTATTTTCAATAAGAGGATTCAAGATATCCTCAAGAGTACACTGTGTGCCTTCAATCTGCGAAGAAAGAAGTGCTTCTTTTCTAACATACATGGAAACGAAAAGCCCCATGTTAGGTATACGAGATGATAATCCTTCAAGTGTTGCTATTTTCTTATTAGCATCAATAAGTTTCGTAAGAAGCTCTCCAGATACCTCAATAGGAGGATTGGGTGGAAGAGGAGCCGGGCGAAAAGATTCATAAGCCATTTCGCCTGATAGATTACTTACAAATGTTCCAGCTCTATTTGTCATGATTGTTTCCTTTCCTCCGAAAAACGGAAAATGAAATTTCTAATGTTATTTTAGCATAGAATTTTCACTTTTTCAAATTATAATGAAAATATATTGTGATAGAAATTTCATAAAATTGCATTTTTATGAAATTTCATAGATAAAACTGCACTGGAAATTTCAAGTTAATAACTTATTTATTATTAAATCCTATCTGGATTTAACACATAAGTTCTTATCTATTAATTATAATCTACCATATTGCATTGAAAATACACCCTTTATATAATTAAATTATATTAGATTCTTAATTGGGTGGCATTTTGAAAGTTGTTTATAATAACATATAGATAAAATACCGCAAAGGATAAAATTGTGAAAGTTCAATATAAAAACTCCATCACAATCTAATTGATTTTAATCATATCTTCTTTTAAAATTATAAATAGTTTCACATATATATTTGTTGTATTTATATTAATCGAATCAATAAACCCTCTATGATTAGATTTTCATGTGCATATAGTTGCTTATCAAGCAAATTATTCATATTGACTCAATAAATTCCAATGAAGGAAAATATGAGATTGTAAATAAGTATCTTACAGTAATTTTAACTAATTTTGAACAAGATTGTTTCATGATTAAATCTGAATTAGGATTCACAAATATTGATATGCCAATAGAATATGTTTTTTCATATATAACTGATGAAGAAAAACTTCTTATTGATCAACTTATCGAAAAAGATATGGGAATTATGGCGATTCCAGAGGCAACAAAAATCAAATTATCCAAATTGAACAGGGTTGTTATTAATAATAATGTATGGTCTGGAATAAGTACCGATACCTTAGAAATATATAGAAGCACTTTGGATTTATAAGCAAAGTGGAAGACAAACCACATGTCAAAAGAAACTATGCCTGCTGTCTTTAGGAGGTTTCTATGAAAACTATGACATCAATTATTAAAGAAGACGGCAGCCCGGTACAGGTTACTATTCAGGAAGGGAATAATAGAAAGAATTATCAGGTATGCTACGCAAGTCGCCGTCTTACGATTATTCATATGCCCTGCTTATAAAAAATATTGATAAGCAGGTTACGATTGGCGGTGACCGTTACAATTATGCAACCGAATATTATTCGGGAAAAAAGATTATGTTTACAGGCGACTTTACAAAAATGTTAAACGGTGATTCGGCGATAATGTTTGGTATATACAAGGGAACAGATATTAATGATATTCCCGGATTTGACGCTTATTTTTTGGAATTTCACAATGGGGATTTCTAGAAGATATACAATTTTGTGAGATTTTTTGTGGAATTATACATAATGATTTGAAAGGAGATACATATGATTAAAAGAAAGTTAATCAGTTCCGCATTGATATTGGCTCTTGTTATGACTGTTGCAGGATGTGGTAATGCAAAAAATAAAAGTAACAGTGAACAAAATAATTCACAGATAGCACAGGAAACGACACAGGCGGCTGCGGAAACAGCAAAGGCAGAAGAAAAGCCTACCGGAGAGACAAAGCCGTCGGTTGATTATTCACCATATGATGAATTGATAAAAAAAGCTGCCAATATACTAAAAAACGGTTATTCAAGTCAGGATAAAGTTGATATATCACCGGTGTTCTTTTATAAGCAGTCAGGATATGAGACACTTGGATATATCAAAAAAGACCTTGATAATGATGGCATAGATGAGTTGATTTTTGGCGGAACAGTGAATAAAGACGGGACGACAATAATCTATGATATATTTACAATTCAAGATGGCACGGATGTTCATGCAGTTGCAGGCTGGGAACGCAATACATATTATCTGTGTACAGACGGAACAATCGCTAATGAAGGTTCAAGCGGTGCCGCATATTCCAATTGGACATATTTTAAGTATTCCAATGCAAAGCTGGATATGAAAGAAACTGTGTATACAGATGACAAGGTGCCCGGACAGAAGTATTATTATGCTACTGATGTTGCTTTAAAAACAGAAAAGCCTATAAGCGAAGAACAGGCAAAAGAAATCAGGGGAAAATATACATACGAAAAACTTCAGTTTACTCCGTTTGTAAATTAATTTAAAACTAAATATTTAAAGATATTGTAAAACGATATAATAAGATGTGCGGGATATTCACGATTATGAATATCCCGCATATTTTTTAATATAACTAATTATAATACAAAATATGAGAATTTATCTCAAATATATGTTGTAAAATTGAGAAAATGGATATAATATATTATATAAGTAAGAAGTTTTGATAAGTGGAGGTAAATAATATGTTATGTCAATTTACAGTGAAAAATTTTAAGAGTATACGGGAAGATATAACGTTTGACATGCAAGCTGCTGCGATTTCTGAGCATGAAGACAGAGTTATAAATTGTACAGATGGGGAATTATATTTGCCGGTATCGGCGGTATACGGTCCGAATGGCGGTGGCAAATCAAATGTTTTGGAAGCATTGCATAGTCTGGTTATGAAAGTGTTGAGACCATTATATGCGACAAGTAATAATGAAGATATTGCAATAAGGATGAAGAAGCTTATTATAGAGCCATTTGCTTTTGATAAAGAGACAATTAATGAGCCTACAGAATTTGAATTGTTCTTTAGAACTGCATTGGCTGAGTATAGATATGAATTAATTGTAAAAAAAGAAGTAATCGAATATGAAAGATTGGATCGTATAAAATTAGAAACAGGGCGAAAATCTGCACTTTTTGAACGGGATAAAAAAGAAATTAGATTAAAAGGTACATTTGCAAAGTTAAAAACAAGTGATGAATTATCAGACACATTGCCATTGTTATCTTATCTGGGAATAACTTATAGTAAAAATGATGTAGTTCGGGATGTGTTGGGCTGGTTTGATGAAGGAATTGCTTTTTTAAATTATGGAAATCCTATGCAGGAATTGCGTATGGCTGTATCAAAATCTGAAGATGTAAAAAGACTAATGCTTCAGATGATTCAGGAAATGGATTTGGATATTATAGATTTTCGTGTTGAAGAAAATGAAAATGACCGAATTGAGGTTTTTACAAAGCATATAGTAAATGACTATGAAGCTGAATTGAATTTATTTGATGAGTCAAGTGGAACAAAGAAATTATTTGGTCTGCTTCCTTTTATTGCAAAAAGTCTTTTGAAAGGAACAACGCTTGTGATTGATGAACTAGATGCAAAGATACATCCGGTATTGTTGAGATATCTTATTATGACTTTTAGCGATATGGAAAAGAATAAAAATGGTGCACAACTGATTTTTACATCACATGATTTATCTACTATGAACAGCGAAGTATTCAGAAGAGATGAAATATGGTTTGTTGCTAAAGGCCAACGTCAGAATTCAAAATTGTATTCTCTTGTAGAATTTAAGAATAAAAAAGGAGAATCAGTACGAAAAGACGCTAAGTTTGATAAGCAGTATCTTGAAGGAAAATATGGTGCCGATCCTTACTTGAAAAAAATTATAGACTGGGGGAAGGTAAATGGCTAAGAGAGGTGGACAGAAAAAAGAAAATTGGAAGAAAAAGCGAAAACAGGAATATTTGGAAAAGAAGGAGTTTAGATATTATATCTTCTGTGAATGTCAAGCAACAGAACCTAAGTATTTTCAGGGGTTTAAAAGGTATATTGAAGATAATCCAATTTATCGGGATATGGTTTTGATTGAAATTGAAGGATGTCAGGCTGAGACAATGCGGGTAATTGGAAGAGCCGAAGAGTATGTAAGTGATAATAAAATTGCCAAAGGGGAGATATGGTGTGTTTATGATAAAGATAGCTTTCCTTCAAGTGATGTTAATGGAGTCGTTCAGAGAACAAAAGCATTAAATCAGAAAAATCCCAATATTCAGTATCATGCAGCATGGAGCAATGAGTGTATTGAGTTTTGGTTTATGTTGCATTTTGCATATTATACATCAAATAATCACAGATCAGAGTATGTGAAATTTTTAAATGAAAAATTTCAGGAACTTGGGATCGGTAAGTATGAGAAAAATATGAATAATATATTTGAAATATTGATGAAGTCAGGAAATCCGAAATTGGCAATTCGATATGCTAAAAGAATTATTGAGAATGGAGTGGGAAAAACACCTGCACAGATTGCACCGGGAACAAAGGTGTATGAACTGGCAGAAGAATTAGCAAAGTACTTGCCGGAAGAAATACAAAAATATTTTTATTAGTTTTTCCCTAAAATTCCCACCCATTTTTATAAAATATTAATTTGAACAGATGTAAGTTATATGATATATTTATTAGTGTAAACTAACAAAAGTTCGCTGCAAAAGAAGAAAGGAAACTTACATTTATGATGATTAATAAAAGGCTGATTGGTACAGTCAAAGAAAGTAAAAAGTATATAGCACTCAATGTTGCGATACAGTGGTGCTCGCTTGCTGCCAATGTTGTCATGATGGCGGCAATATCCGTACTTCTTGCATCTATGGCAGAAAAAAATGTCACAAGGACAAGAATCTATACAACTATAATAATAGCGGCGGCAGCGGTTGTCATAAGATTTCTGTGTTCGGTCGGGATGTCCAAGATGAGTTATCTTTCATCAAAGGCAGTAAAGAAAACACTGCGTGAAAAGATATATGAAAAGTTATTAAAGCTTGGAACTTCTTATCAGGAAAAGGTTCAGACATCAGAAGTTGTACAGGTTGCGGTAGAGGGTGTTGACCAGCTTGAGACATATTTTGGTGCGTATCTGCCGCAGTTTTTCTATGCAATGATTGCACCGCTTACTTTATTTGTGATTTTATGTTTTATAAATGTTCCGTCTGCGGTGCTTCTTATATGCGTTCCGCTTATACCTGTTGCGATAGCGGCTGTGCAGACATGGGCAAAAAAACTTCTCAGTAAATACTGGGGCAGATATACGGCATTAGGCGATACTTTCCTTGAAAATCTTCAGGGACTTACAACATTAAAAATCTATCAGGCAGATGAATTCAAACACAAACAGATGAATGAGGCATCTGAAGAATTCCGTAAAATTACTATGAAAGTGCTCACAATGCAGCTTAATTCGATTACGATAATGGATTTAATCGCATATGGCGGTGCGGCACTTGGAATTGTAATGTGTGATGCTCAGTTTAAGGCAGGGCATATCGGTCTTGCCGGGGCGATTCTTATAATACTTCTTTCGGCTGACTTTTTCATACCGATGAGACAGCTCGGAAGCTTCTTTCATATTGCAATGAATGGTATGGCATCAAGCGATAAGATATTTAAACTTCTTGATTTGCCGGAAGATAATAATGAAAACGGAAAAGAGTGTCCGCAGGATGGAGATATAGTGTGCAAAAATCTTGCATTTTCATATGATGATGACAGGGAAATATTGCATGGAATTGACATGGTATTTAAAAGTGGCAGCTTTACAGCTGTTGTCGGTGAGAGCGGCTGCGGAAAGTCAACAACTGCGGGAATTATTATGGGACATATGAAAAATTATATGGGAAATGTGACAATAGGCGGCAATTCACTCTCGCAGATAAGCGAAGCAAGCCTTATGAAGCATATTACATATGTAGGGCATAACAGCTATCTTTTCAAAGGAACAGTAAGGCAGAATCTTCTTATGGGAAGTCCGGATGCCAAAGATGACAAACTATGGGAAGTGCTTAAAGAAGTTAATCTTGCAGATTTCCTTAAAGGCGAGGATGGACTTGATACTAAGCTTCTTGAAAAAGCATCTAATTTTTCCGGCGGGCAGTGTCAGAGACTTGCACTTGCAAGAGCATTGCTGCATGACAGTCCTGTATACATTTTTGATGAGGCAACGTCTAATATTGATGTTGAAAGTGAAAATGAAATAATGGAAAGAATATACGCACTTGCAAAGTCAAAGACAGTAATTCTTATTTCACACAGACTTGCCAACGTAACAGGAGCAGATAATATTTATGTTCTTGAAAGCGGCAATGTGGCAGAGTGCGGAACACATGAAGAACTCCTTGACAGACACGGAGTTTATGAGAAACTCTGGAATGCACAGCAGGAACTTGAAAGTTTTGGAAAGGAGACAGCATGAATACACATAAAAAAAGAAGCGGATTTAAAGTCATGACAAGTCTTATTGGACTTGTTAAACCGATGACAGGATATATGATTCTTGCAATTCTGATGGGACTTATGGGACATCTTTGTGCATCATTTATAACGATTTCGGGCGGATTTGCAATATTAAGTGTCTTAGGAAAAAATAGTCTGCATCTGGCTGTTATATTTGCAGCAATGGCAGGAATGGCGGTACTCAGAGCTGTGTTAAGATATGCGGAACAGTCATGCAATCATTTTATTGCATTTAAGCTTCTTGCATTAATAAGAGATAAGGTATTTGGAGCATTGAGAAAGCTCTGTCCGGCAAAGCTTGAAGGACGAGACAAAGGTGATTTGATTTCTGTAATTACATCTGATATAGAACTTCTTGAAGTATTCTATGCACATACGATTTCACCTGTTGCGATAGCAGCACTTTTTACGGTGATAATGTGTATTTTTATCGGAAGCTATAATCCTCTGCTCGGTGTTATTGCACTTGCAGCTTATATTACAGTAGGTGTTATAATTCCACTTGCAGTTTCAAAGTTAAGCGGTGACATGGGACTGGTTTTTCGTACAAAATCAGGTGAATTATCAGCATTTGTGCTTGACAGTCTCAGAGGACTGCCGCAGATACAGCAGTTTGGAACAGGCAGAAAACGTCTTGCACAGATGAATGAAAAAATGGAAGAACTCAGTGAAAATGAAGCAAAGATGAAGTGCTTTTCGGGAAGGAATACAGCGATTACTAATACAGTGATTTTGTTTTTTGACGTATTAATGCTTTTCACAAGCGGAATGTTATTTGTAAACGGAGCGGTTGGATTTGATGGTGTGCTGATTCCTGTTATTGCACTTATGAGTTCTTTCGGGCCAGTTGTTGCACTTGCGGCACTTGGAAGCACATTACAGAACACATTTGCAGCAGGAAACAGAGTCCTTGATATTCTAGAGGAAAAGCCGGTTGTAGAAGAGGTCAGCGGAAAGCAGAATATAGAATTCAATGGGGCATCATCAGAAAATGTGACATTTGCATATGGAGATGAGACAATTCTTGATAATGTGTCAGTTGATATACCGAAAAATTCTGTTATAGGAATTGCAGGACGAAGCGGAAGCGGAAAATCGACATTTTTGAAGCTTTTTATGCGTTTCTGGAATGTGGATAACGGAAGCATTAATATTTCCGGGAAAAATATTAATGATGTAAATACTTCAAATCTTCGAGATATGGAGAGCTTTGTTACACAAGAGACACATCTTTTTGCGGACAGCATTAAAAATAATATTAAAATAGCAAAACTTGATGCAACAGATGTGGAAGTTTATGAGGCATGTAAAAAAGCGTCTGTGCATGATTTTATAATGGGACTTCCAAAAGGATATGACACACCTGTAGGAGAACTTGGCGGAACGCTTTCAGGTGGCGAAAAACAGCGAATCGGGCTTGCAAGAGCATTTTTACATAATGCGGATATGATGCTTCTTGATGAACCGACAAGTAATCTTGACAGCCTTAATGAAGCTGTAATTCTTAAATCTCTTCATGAAGAGAGAAACGGAAAGACAATTGTGCTTGTATCGCACAGAAAATCAAGCATGCGTATGGTTGACCGTGTATACAGCGTGGAAAACGGAAGGATGAGCTGATGAAAGATAAAGAAAGTAAAATGTCAGCAGAAAAAATACAGTCAAAAAGGGAGCAGGAAAAAGAGGTTGTCTCCCTTATGATTGGTTTGTACTGTAAAAAGAAACATAAAACAAAAGGCGTGCTTTGTGATGAGTGTAAAAAGCTTGACGATTATGCAAAGTTAAGAAGTGACAAATGCCCGTTTATGGAGACAAAGACATTTTGTTCTAACTGTAAAGTTCATTGTTACAAGCCGGAAATGAGAGAAAAAATACGTGAAGTTATGCGTTTTTCCGGTCCGAGAATGATTTTTTACCATCCATATCTTGCAATAAAACATGTAATAGAAAGCAAAAAAGAAAAAAAGCGGCTTGAGGTTGACGAGTTTAACAAGATAAAGTAAAATAGAAAGAAGAATTTTTAGCTTTTTTTCTTTGCACCATTAAGGCGGCATTGAATCAAAACAGGAATGGAGGAAATTATGGCTAAAGTTGGTATTGTTATGGGAAGTGACTCTGATATGCCTGTTATGGCAAAAGCAGCAGACATCCTTGAACAGTTGGGTATTTCTTATGAGATGACTATTATCTCTGCACACAGAGAACCGGATGTGTTCTTTGAGTATGCAAAGACAGCAGAGGAAAAGGGATTTAAGGTTATTATTGCAGGTGCAGGTATGGCAGCACATCTTCCGGGTATGTGTGCAGCAATATTCCCTATGCCGGTTATCGGTATCCCGATGCATACAACATCTCTCGGAGGCAGGGATTCACTTTATTCAATAGTACAGATGCCATCAGGTATTCCTGTTGCAACAGTTGCAATTAACGGTGGTGCCAATGCAGGACTTTTAGCAGCAAAGATTCTTGCAACATCAGACCCGGAACTCCTTGTTAAGTTAAAGGATTACAGCAAGGGCTTAAAAGAGAGCGTACAGAAGAAGGACGCCCGTCTTCAGGAAGTAGGATATAAGAATTATTAATTTCTTTATGTGTTAATTAATTTTAATTAAAAATAAAATAAATTTTTGCATGAAATGCATAATATGGAGGAAAAAATGGATTACAAAAAAGCTGGTGTTGATATTGAGGCAGGTTACAAATCGGTAGAGTTAATGAAGGAACATGTTGCAAAGACAATGAGACCTGAGGTACTTACAAATCTTGGTGGATTTTCAGGTGCATTTTCTATGGAAAAGTTTAAAGGCATGGAAAAACCTACACTTGTTTCAGGTACTGATGGTGTTGGTACAAAGTTAAAGATTGCATTTACAATGGACAAGCATGATACAGTAGGTATAGACTGTGTTGCCATGTGTGTAAATGATATTGCATGTGCCGGTGGCGAACCTTTATTCTTCCTTGACTATATTGCCTGTGGCAAGAATGAGCCTGAGAAAATTGCTCAGATTGTTAAGGGTGTTGCTGACGGATGTATTCAGTCAGAATGTGCGTTAATAGGTGGCGAGACAGCAGAGATGCCTGGTTTTTATCCTGTTGAGGAATATGACCTTGCCGGTTTTGCAGTAGGCGTTGTTGATGAGAAAGATCTTATCACAGGCAAAGATATCAAAGCAGGAGACACTCTTATCGGTATTGCGTCAAGCGGTGTCCACAGTAATGGATTTTCACTTGTAAGAAGTGTATTTACTATAACAGAAGAATCACTTAATACATATTATGATTCACTTGGAAAGACTCTCGGTGAAGCATTACTTGCTCCGACAAAGATTTATGTTAAGACATTAAAGGAAATCAAGAATGCAGGTGTTCGTATCAAGGGATGCAGCCATATCACAGGCGGCGGTTTCTATGAAAATGTTCCTAGAATGTTACCAGAAGGTGCACATGCTGTAATTAAGAAAGACAGCTATGAAGTACCACCAATCTTCAAGATGCTTCAGAATGACGGTGAGATTGAAGAAAAGATGATGTATAACACATTCAACATGGGTATCGGTATGGTACTTGCAGTTGACAGTGCAGATGTTGATAAGGTTCTTGCAGCAGTAAAAGCAGCCGGTGAGACAGGTTATGTAATCGGTGAAGTAAAGGCTGGCGAGAAGGGAGTTACAGTATGCTAAGAATTGCGGTGATGGTATCCGGAGGCGGAACTAATCTCCAGGCAATTATTGATGGTATTAAGGATAAGACAATTACCAATACGGAGATTGCTGCTGTAATAAGCAATAATGCAGATGCTTACGCACTTACAAGAGCAAAAGATAATGGAATAGAAGCAATATGCGTTTCTCCTAAGTCATACGAGACAAGAGACGAGTTTAACAAGGCTCTTCTTGAGAAGGTTAATTCACTTAATGTTGACCTTGTTGTTCTTGCAGGATTTCTTGTTAAGATTCCTGAAGAAATGGTACATCAGTATTCACACAGAATTATTAATATACATCCATCACTCATACCATCATTTTGCGGAGTTGGTTTTTATGGACTTCATGTTCATGAGGCTGCACTTGCAAAAGGCGTAAAGGTGACAGGTGCTACTGTTCACTATGTTGATGAGGGAATGGATACGGGCGAGATTATATTCCAGAAAGCAGTTGAAGTTAAAGAGGGCGATACGCCTGAGATTCTTCAGAAAAGAGTTATGGAAGAAGCTGAGTGGAAGCTTCTTCCGGCTGCCATTAATATGATTGCCAATAAAGAAAGGAATTAGATATGAAAGTACTTGTAGTTGGAAGCGGCGGACGTGAACATGCTATCTGCTGGAAGATTTCACAGAGTCCTAAGGTTGATAAGATATATTGTGCTCCGGGTAATGCAGGAATTTCGCAGATCGCTGAATGTGTTGACATCAAGGCGATGGAATTCGATAAGCTTGTTGCATTTGCTAAAGAAAAAAATATTGATTTAACAGTAATTGGTATGGATGACCCGCTTGTCGGCGGTATTGTCGATGTGTTTGAGGCAGAAGGATTAAGAGTATTCGGACCGAGAAAGAATGCGGCTATCCTTGAAGGCTCAAAAGCATTTTCAAAAGATTTGATGAAAAAATATAACATTCCTACCGCAGCATATGAGACATTCACATCTGCCGATGATGCAAAAGCATATCTTGAAAATGCAGAGTATCCTATCGTATTAAAAGCAGACGGACTTGCACTTGGTAAGGGTGTTCTTATCTGCCCTACAAAGGAAGAAGCACTTGCTGGAGTTGATGAGCTTATGCTTGATAAGAAATTCGGATCTGCTGGAAATACAATTGTTATAGAAGAGTTTATGACAGGACGTGAGGTATCTGTATTATCATTTGTTGACGGTAACACAATCAGGATTATGTCATCTGCACAGGATCACAAGAGAGCAAAAGATGGTGATCAGGGGCTTAACACAGGCGGTATGGGTAACTTTTCACCGAGTCCTTTCTATACAAAGGAAGTTGATGATTTCTGTCAGAAATATGTATACCAGCCTACGGTTGATGCCATGAAAGCAGAAGGAAGACCATTCAAGGGTGTTATTTTCTTCGGACTTATGCTTACACCTAAGGGACCAAGAGTCCTTGAGTACAATGCACGTTTCGGTGACCCTGAAGCACAGGTTGTTCTTCCGAGAATGAAGAATGATATAATTGATGTATTTGAGGCCTGCATCGACGGAACACTTGATAAGATTGACCTTCAGTTTGAAGACAATGCATGCGTATGTGTTGTTCTTGCTTCTGACGGATACCCTCTTTCTTATGAAAAAGGATTTGAGATTACAGGTATGGATAAATTCCATGATGATGAAGGATATTTCCTTTTCCATGCAGGAACAAAGTTTAATGAAGAGGGCAAAGTTGTAACTAATGGCGGACGTGTACTCGGTGTTACCGCATTGGGCAAGGATTTAAAAGAAGCCCGTGCAAATGCGTACCGTGCTACGGAATGGGTTGATTTTGCAAACAAATATATGCGTCACGATATAGGAAAAGCTATAGACGAAGCAGACGTTTAAGATATTATGAGAAGCATGCCCATATGTGTGTGCTTCTCATATTGTATAAATAAGAGGCTGTGTTATCGTAACACCGCTTTTTGGCAGTAAGTGCCGCAATATTTAAATTATTATTAAGTAATATTATTAAGTAAAAGGAAAGTTTAAAAATGAAAATAACATCAGTAAAGGGAACTAACGATTATCTTCCTAACGAAGTGGAGATTCGTGATTATCTTCAGGAAAGAATTCTCAGTGTATATAAGGAAAACGGTTTTGAACATATCATTACACCGGCAATAGAAGATATTGAAAATCTTGATAAGAGCGACGGCGGTGAGAATCTTAATCTTATATTTAAGATTATGAAGCGAGGAGATAAGCTTGACAAAGCACTTGCTTCAGGAGTTACTGCTGCAAATGAAAATGAACTTGCGGATATGGGTTTAAGATATGACCTTACACTTCCGTTGAGCCGTTATTATGCCAACAACAAAGATAAGCTTACACTTCCGATGAAGTGTATACAGATTGACCGTGTATATAGAGCCGAGAGACCTCAGAAGGGAAGACTTCGTGAGTTTATCCAGTGCGATATTGATATTATCGGTTCAGAGTCTACGGATTCGGAGATTGAACTTATTCTTACAACAACAAAGGCTCTTGATGCAATCGGTCTTAAAAATTATAAGGTTAAGTTAAATGACAGAAGACTTTTACGTGCTGTTCTTCAGTCATTTGGATTTGCTGAAAATGATTTGGACAGTGTATGTATCACATTCGATAAAATGGACAAAATCGGTCTTACGGGAGTTGTTGAAGAACTTACAGAAAAGGGATTTGCAAAGGATGCTGTCGATAACTTTGAAAAGTTCTTATCAGAGGGTGATTTTACTCTTGAAAGCTTAAAATCACGTCTTGAGGACAAAACTCCGGCAGAAAGCCTTGAACATATCATTGATACTGTAAATGAACTTACAGGCAATGCGTTTGAACTTGTATTTGATTTGTCGCTTGTAAGAGGACAGGGATATTATACAGGAACTGTATTTGAAGTTGAAAGTATTGATTTCAAGGGAGCTGTTGCAGGCGGCGGAAGATACGACCACCTTATCGGCAAATTCCTCAATGAAGATATTCCTGCTGTAGGTTTCTCAATCGGTTTTGAGAGAATATTCGGAATTCTTATGAATAACGGAATCAGTATTGAACAGAGAGCCGACAAGATTGCGGTTGTATATGAGGACGGACAGTTAAAAGATGCTGTCAAGGCGGCTGATGCTTTAAGAGCACAGGGGAAAATCGCGTCATTATACATCAAGCCTAAAAAGCTTGGCAAGTTCCTTAACAAACTTGAAGAACGCGGTTACGACGGATTTCTTAATGTCGGCGTGAGCGAAGAAGTGAGCATGTTTGAGAAGTAAGCAGGGCGCAAATAGCATGTAAGACATGAAAACAGGTGAGCATGAGAAGTAAAGAACAAAAGATGAAATATTATGGAGGGTTAAATGGGCAGAAAAAAGAAAAATATAATTATTATAATATGTGTATTGAGCATAGTCATTGTATATTTTTTAATTAACTTTCTGATATGGGGGATTGTACCGCCTAAGAAGAAAATATATTTTTTAAACAATGAAGTGTCATTAAAGTACGAAAGAAAAAAACGTAATAATGGAATTATATCTGTTGTGTATAAAGATTCTGCGGGGAATGATTATATATTTGACAGAAACGGGAAATTGACGGGATATTACGATGTCGGCGGAGGAGCTGATTTTCCGGGTTATGATGCGGCTGAAATAAATCCGTCTGATGACAGTGATGAAGCATTGATATATTCTTTGGGACAGAAAGCGAAAACTGTTTTTGAAGAATTGATTATCGATAAGAGCAGAATTTCACAATATGAGTTAATTACTTCCGAAACATTTACTTCATATGGGGTGTGCCAATTCTCGTTTGTGAAGAGTATTAACGGATTTAATACTAATGATACGTTAAGTATTGCGATTGACAGAGACGGAAAGATAAAATCATACACAGGCAGTCGTCAGGGGATATTTGATAATCTTACAGTCAATGCAGATAGGTCTGACATAGAGAAATTTATAGATGAAAAAGTGAATTCGCGGTATAAAAATCAGACTGTGAAATATAACGTGAACAGCATGACTATAGATAAGAAAAAGAATAAGTTTTATATCAGATGTTTTGTCGGCGTTGAAACAGAAGAGTATATTACCGGGGACGAATATGAATACAGGCTTAAATAGTGCCACATTTTTAAGATAAGAAAATTTTAAGATAAGTAAAACAGTGCTGCCACATATTAAAGGACGTTAGTCTTTAGATATGCGGCAGCACTGTTTGTTAATTTGTGCGGACAATGTCACAAAAAGTAAAATGTAATTATTTTTATATGAAAATTGCAAAATATATTGTAAGGCATAATTTGTTTTTTGATTAAAGGATATAATATATGAAAAAAATAAGTATAAGAAGGATATTCAGTCTTATTCTGATAGTCTTTGTTATCGGAGGAGTATTATATATCAACAGTCCGAGATATATAATAAAGCGGACGGTGATGTGGTATGAAAGAGATTTTACAATACCTGTATTTTGCAAAAAAGTAAGGTTTGAATATGACAGGAAAACAGGAAATTATACGGGGAAGTTTAAAATCAGTGAACATCGGTCCGAAAAGATAATAGAAAAATTAGATTACTGTAAAGAAAGGGGGCTTAAAGCATCTAAAAAAACTCTTTAAGAGATGAAGAAAATTTAGAAAGCCTGAGTCCTGATATTCTTAACTGTACATATATATATGTACGCTTATGTTGAAAATAAATTATGAAAAGCATGAGTGGGAAAAAAGAGAATATGTTGACGGAAAGAAGCTATATCCTGAAGAGTGGATGATAGAAGATGACGCACAGATATTGGAAATCTATAAAAGTCACCCACAAAGCTGGGGAAAGTATACATTGTATAAGGGAAAAGATGTTATGTCATACATAACAATATATAAAAATTCAAAAAATGAGTATTATTTCTGCATAAAATACACAGATTTTTCTGATTGGGACGGGATAAAGATGGATTAATATGGTTTGGAACTTTAGTAAAAATAAAGTTCCAAACCTTTTTTTGCTGTTTTGTCTTTTCTGAGCCGACGCAATATTTATTTTGAGTCCGTTACAACAGCTTTGTCAAGGGCGTTTTTTATGCCGGAGAGAATCATGCTTGAAGTGTATTTGCTGTCGGCACTGTAAGTTATATTCTGCGTGCTTCCGTTTATTTTTACGGCAGAAGCGATTTCTTCAAAATTATCATTTAACATAGGATACATTGTTGTTACGCTGTCAGACAGATTGACAAGCTCTATATTATTAATATTATTTTTATCAAGAGTTACTTTTATATCTACAGGATTTCCATCAAGCATGATAGAAGCAGTGTATACACCGGGTGTGTAGGTTACCGGTGAATTTTTGTATGTAGAATTCCTGACATCTGAGGAATCAGTATCCGCAGCGGATTTTACATCGGTAGATGTCATTCTGGCATTGCCGGATGATGAGCCGGAATCATTTTTTCCAATATTGAAATATAATACAATGCCGGCGATAAGGACAATTGCGGCAATAACGGCGATGATAAGCCATTTCATACGGATTACAACAATTTTTGTCTGAGAATTCATAGTCATTTACCTCGTTTTTTGTTATTATAAAGATATGCGGAATCAGTATGAAATATGAATGGAGGAAATAAAATGTCACTTCAGATTGTAGCAGGTGGTTCGGGGGCAGGAAAATCAACATATATATACTCGGATGTAATTGAGAAATCCATGAAATATCCTGAAAAAAACTATATTGTTGTAGTTCCTGAACAGTATACGATGGCAACACAGAAGAAACTTGTTGAGAGCCATCCGCGAAAAGGAATTCTTAATATAGATGTTGTGAGTTTTGAGCGTCTTTCTTATAAGGTGTTTGAAGAAATAGGCGGACAGAATCATCCGGTTCTTGACGATACAGGTAAAAATCTTATTGTCCGTAAAGTCCTTGGCGATAACAGGGATAAGCTGAGATATTTTGGCAGCAATATCAACAAGACGGGATTTGTCTCAGAATTAAAGTCGGTTATATCGGAATTTCTTCAATATGATATAGACGTAAAAAGACTTGGTGAAATTCGGGAAAGAGTGGAAGACAGCAGACAGCTTTCAGCCAAGCTTGATGACATTTCGGTTGTATATTCTGCATTTAAAGAATATCTGGCTGATAATTATATAACTTCAGAAGAGATATTATCTGTTCTTTGCAGTGTTATTGACCGTTCGGAAAACATAAAAAGAAGCGAAATTATACTTGACGGATTTACAGGATTTACACCGATACAGTACAGGCTTATTGAACTTCTTCTTATATATTCAGGTAAAGTTATAGTTTCAGTGACGGCAGATTCAAGAGAAAAGCTTAATGTCAATGAGGGGGTACAGCAGCTTTTCTTTATGAGTAAAGAGATGGTATCAAAGCTTTATAGAATCTGTGATGTAATACATGTTGACGTGTTAAATCCTATAATACTTGACAATGAAAAAAATCCGAGATTTGTTTCGGATGAGATAGCTTTTCTTGAAAAAAATATTTTCAGAAATAATAATCAGTCATATAACAAAAAATGTGAAGATATAAAAATTATTACTGCACAGACACCAAAGGAGGAACTGAATTACTGTATCAGCGAGATTTTAAGGCTTACAAGATACGAAGGATACAGATATCGAGATATAGCGATAGTTTCGGCTGATATGGCTTCATATGGAATTCTTGCTGGAAATATATGCAGACAGAACAGGATTCCGTGTTTTGTCGATAACAAGAAACCTGTAACCGACAATCCATTTGTCGAGTGTATAAGAAGTGCACTTGAAATAATTGAAAAGAGCTTTACATACGATTCGATGTTCAGGTATCTGCGTTCGGGAATGTCGGGAATAAGCCGTGAAGATGTTGATTTGCTTGACAATTACTGCCTTGCAGTCGGTATACGTGGTTCAAAGCAGTGGCATGGCACATGGGTAAAAAAAGGCAGAGGCAGAAGTGCATATCCGCTTGATTATCTCAATGAACTTCGTGAAAAGATTATGAAGCCGCTTGAGATACTTGAGAAAGCATTAAAAGACAAAGATTCACTTGTAAAAGATTATGCAAGAGGGCTGTACGAGTTTATAAAAGCGTCCGATTGTTACAAAAAGATTAATGAATACGCAGATATGGAAGATACGGGAGCCGAGTATGAGCAGTTATATAAAAAAGTTATCGATTTTTTTGATAAAATAGTCGAACTGCTTGGTACCGAAAAGATTGCAGTAGCTGAATTTAACAGGATTGTTGATTCTGGATTTGCTGAGATAAAAGTCGGACTTATACCGCCGTCATCAGACTGTGTCCTTATCGGTGATATAGAAAGAACGCGTCTGGATGATGTAAAAGTCATGTTTTTTGTCGGTGTAAATGATGGGCTTATACCAAAATCAAACGACAAAGCCGGGATTTTGTCAGAGACTGACAGAGATGTACTTGAAAATGCAGATGTGACATTGTCACCCGGTGCAAGGCAGAAGGCTTTTGTTCAGCGATTCTACCTTTATATGATACTGACAAAGGCTTCGGACAGGCTTTATATAACATATTCATCAAAGGGTGATGACGGAAAGGGCAGACTGCCGTCATATCTTATAAGAAATATAAGAAAGCTGTATCCGTCGATAGGTATTTATCCTGCATCACAATTTACATCGCAGATGTCATATATAAAGATTCCGAAAGCGGAAATTGTATACAGTGATGAAAATTATATAAAAGTGCTTGGTGAAAATATTGCAGCGTCACTGTTTGGCGGTGAAATTACAGGAAGCGTTTCATCATTTGAGACATTTGCATCATGCCAGTTTGCATATTTTCTAAGATATGGACTGGGACTTGAGGAACGTGAAAAGTATACATTTGAAGTCGCAGATTTTGGTACTGTGCTTCACAGTGTGCTGGAAAGAATCAGTTCACATTTAAAGCATGAGAAAAAGCCGATAGCAAGTCTTTCTGATGAGGAGAGAAGAAAGCTTGTATCGGAGACACTTGGAAATATCAGTGCGGATTATGCCGATACAATCCTTAAAGATTCGGGAAGAAATGAATTTCTTATAAGAAGGATGGAAGACCTCGTTGACAGAACTTTGTGGGCTGTCGGAAAGCAGCTTGAAAAAGGTATATTTGCACCTGACGTATTTGAGATGCCGTTTATCATAGATGAACATGAGATAAAGTCCGGAGAAAATACCGGAAGAATGGTGATAAAAGGAAAGATAGACAGAATTGACATCTGTGAGGATGATGACAATGTCTATGTAAGAATTGTCGATTACAAGTCAGGAAAATCTGATTTTGATCTGCTTAAAGCATATTACGGAATAAAGATGCAGCTTGTTGTATATATGCGTGCGGCAATGCAGATAGAGAAAAAACGCCACCCTGACAAGAATATTATTCCGGCAGGACTTTTGTATTATAATATTGACAATCCGATTGTGGAACTGGACAGCACGGCAAGTGATTTGCCGGATGATGGTACATCAGTTGAAAAGATGATATTTGAAGCACTTGCAATGAAAGGTGTTGTCAATTGTGACGGTAACATAATTAAAAATATGGATAGTTCTGATGTGAAAAAATCTGATGTTATTCCTGTAAGTTACAAAAAGGATGGCACAATTGATTCACGAAGCCATATTTTAAATACGGATCAGTTTATTTCACTTGATAATTATATTGCAAAGAAAACTTCTGATGTGGGTAAAAAAATATATTCGGGAGCTGATAAGATAAATCCGTATAAAGATGGCAATTACAGCTCATGTTCATATTGTCCGTATAATGAGGTGTGCGGATTTTCACAAAATCTTGGTAATATAAAGTTCAGGCAGATTCAGAAATTCGATGATGCACAGCTTTGGGAAAATATAAAGGAAGGAGTTGACGAGGATGGCAGCAAACTGGACTGATAAACAAAAACAGGCCATTTACGTTTCGGGCAGAAGTTCACTTGTGGCTGCCGCCGCAGGCTCAGGAAAAACAGCTGTATTAGTTGAACGTATAATAAAAAAAATTACAGATGAAAATCATCCTGTCGATATAGACAGGCTTGTTGTTTTTACATTTACAAAAGCGGCAGCAGCCGAGATGAGGCAGAGAATCCGTGAAGCACTTGATAATATCCTTGAGAGCAGCCCGGGAAATGAAAATATCATAAGGCAGCAGTCACTTATACATAATGCAAAGATAACGACTATTGACAGTTTCTGTCTTAATATTGTGAGAAATTATTTCTCGGATATTGATGTTGACCCGGGATTTCGTACTGCGGATGATGGCGAAATCAAGCTCCTTGAAAATGATGTCATGGATGATATGCTTGAAGAATACTATTCTTCTGGAAATGAAGATTTTCTTCAGTTTGTCGATGCTTACGGAACAGGCAGGGATGATTCTAAAATTGTTGACATTATAATGAAAATATATAATGCGGCAAGAAGCTGTCCGTGGGAAGATGAGTGGTATGAGGAATGTCTTGAAAATTATCTTGTGACAGAAAAATCAATGGACTCCAATCCTTGTATACAATATTTATTTAATGATTTAAAGAAAAGTCTTGAAGATTTTGACGGTATATTTGATAAGCTTGAAAAAATATGTCAGAGTCCGGATGGACCTGCAGGCTATCTTGCGACAGTAAGCGAAGACCATCAGCTTATAAAGATGCTTATCAATTCTGAAAATTTTGAGATGCTTGTAAAAAGGATAAATCTTTCTTCATTTGGAAATATCGGAAGATGCAGTAAAGGTGTTGATGAAGAAAAGAAGAATTATGTGAAACAGGAAAGGGATAATTTTAAGAATTTCCTGACAAAAGATGTTAAAGGAAAGCTGATAACGGGGGATATTAATAAGATTTATAAGGATATTGTGGATAACACTCCAGCAGTGAGAATGATGGTTCATCTTGCTCTTGAATTTTCGCAGAGGATGAGCGAGGAAAAGAAGAGAAGAAATGTTATTGATTTTAATGACATGGAACACATGGCTCTAAATATTCTTATAAAACGTGAAAACGGACAGAAAATCCGAACTGATGCGGCTAAGACGCTTGCCGGCTTTTATGAGGAAATACTTATTGATGAATATCAGGACAGTAATCTTTTGCAGGAAGTGATTCTTACAGCTGTTTCAAAAGATGGACAAAACATTTATATGGTAGGTGATGTCAAGCAGAGTATCTATAAGTTCAGAATGGCATGTCCGGAACTTTTTATTGAAAAATATAATTCGTATGATGTATATAACAGCGATTCGCAGACTGATTCTGCGGAATCTTTAGATGCAGTAAAAATAGAGCTTCAGACTAATTTCAGAAGCCGCAGGAATGTACTCGAGTGTACGAATGATGTATTTTACAGGCTTATGAATGAATCATACTGCGGTATGGCATACAATGATGAAGTAAGGCTTAATACAGGACTTGTATATCCCGAGTGTCCGCCTGATGTTATTATTAATGCAAAAAAATATAAGACAATGAATTTTGGCATGGATGATAAGACAGAAATATATGCTTTTGAATCTGATGATGATACGGATTCGGGCAGTCATGAGACTGAGGCGGGAGCTGTTGCTGATATTATAGAAAATCTTATGAGCTGCAAAAATGGCAGAGTGTATATGGTGTATGATAAAAATGCTGATGGCGGATACAGACCTTTAAGATACAGTGATATTGTTATTCTTACAAGAACTGTTTCCGGATGGGCGGAAAGTTTTGTCAATACGCTTATGAGCAGGGATATTCCGGCATATTCTGACACATCACAGGGATATTTCAGTGTAAGGGAAATACAGATTTTAGTAAGTTTTCTTACAGTAATTGATAATCCGCTTCAGGATATACCACTGTCGGCTGTTATGCTTTCGTATTTTGGAAGATTTGATACGACAGAACTTGCCGCTATAAGGCAGACTGATAAAAAGACAAGACTTTATAATCAGCTTACATCATTGGAAAAAAATGAAAAAGTTGCGAAATTCCTTAAACTTCTTAACTCATACAGGGTAAAAAGTGAGATTATGTCTGTGTATGACCTTTTGTGGGATGTTATTTACAACACAGGATACTATGATTATGTAAAGACAATGCCGGCCGGGGAGAGAAGGCAGGCAAATCTTGATATGCTTCTTTACAGGGCTGCACAGTTTGAAAAGACAAGTTACAGTGGATTATTTAACTTTTTAAGATACATAGAGCGTATGAAAAAATTTGAAGTCGAGATAGGTGAAGCATCGCTGCTTGGCGAAAATGATAATCTTGTGCGTGTAATGAGTATCCATAAGAGCAAAGGCCTTGAGTTTCCTGTTGTTATTCTTACGGGAATGGGTAAAAAGATAAATAATAAAGATGCTGCCGGAGATGTTGTAATCGACAGGGAACTTGGAATAGGTACTAATGTTGTGCGTGTTAAAGAAAGAACAAAGAGCCAGACAATTATAAAGAGTGCAGTTTCTAAAAAGATTATCCGTGATAATATAAGCGAAGAGATGAGAATTCTCTATGTTGCGATGACGAGAGCAAGAGAGAAACTGTTTATCACAGGAACTGTAAAAGATGAAGGAAAGGCAGAAGAGACATGGCATAGCAAATCCATATTTCTTGCTGAAAAAGGGATATTTGACTATGCTGATGATGCGTCATGCCAGAATTATTTTGATATGGTAATGCCGCAGGCACTCATGGATGAGAGTGTTAATAATGGAAGATTTTTTGTCACATTTGGTAAACCGCAGGACTTTTTTGATACAAGCGGGGCTTCATATATTGATGACTTTGTGCAGACAGATGATGTCACACAGACAGATGCTGCTGTTGTGGTGGATGAATCGATAGAAAATGATTATGATGAAAACCCACAGGAGGATTTTGAAACACAAAATCAGGAAATTGTGGAACTTCCGGAATACCCGTATGAAAATGATACTGAAAGAAAAGCAAAAGTTACGGTATCCGAACTTAAACAGATGCAGCACGATTCGGATTTTGATGAAAAATTACAGATGCATGAATCTATTGCAGGTATTACGGATACAGAGGAAGATGATGAGCCTGTTCCGTCATTTATGAGTGATGAAGAAGCGGTTCTTAAAGGAAGCAGGAGGGGAAGTGCATATCACAGGATTATGGAATGTATTGATTATGGTAAACTTCCTGATAATGAAGATGAAATGATTGATGCCATAAAAAGTGAAATCGCAGACATGCTTTCTGATGAGAAAATTGACAAATCACAGAAACAATGCGTAAAAGTGCGGGATATTGCAGCATTTTGCACTTCACAGATAGGAAAACGTGTAAAAAATGCGTCAATGGCAGGCAAAGTCTGGCGTGAGCAGCCTTTTGTGTTCGAGATGACTGATGAAAATGACCAGGCATTTGGACAGCTTATACAGGGCGTAATTGATTTGTATATAGTTGAAAATGATGAGATTACAATAGTCGATTATAAGACAGACAGAGTTTTAAAAGGCAAAAAGGGCGAAGAGGAACTCAGAAGCCGCTACAGTATACAGCTTGATTATTACGCAAAAGCATTAAGCCGTCTTACAGGATTAAATGTAAAAGAAAAAATTATATATTCATTTACGCTTGGATATGCAATAGATGTATGATTTTTAGTTAAATAATTGTTGCCCTGTTGATAATATTGATATATAATACAATATGTATTCGTGCGTAAATCAGTTACATGGAGGAATAGAATCATGGTTAGAACTTATAGTGTTAAGTATAAGAGCAAGAGCAAAATGCTTACAGATGCAGAAAAGGTTGAAGCAGCAAAGAAAGCTATTTTAGATGAAACAGTAGCAAAGTCTGTTGAGATCAAGGATGATGGACAGATTGTAAGTATTGAAGCTGAGGAAGATGAATTCACTGAAGTTATGAATACCGTAGTTAATGTATTCAGAAAAATTGATGATAAGTCAGAGGTTTCATATAAGTTTGCACTTAATATGAACAGATAGTCTTTTTAAGACGGTTGTGAGAAGCCTGTGATGCAGCCGCATCATAGGCTTCTTGCTGATTATTATGATGACAGGTCAAAGCCTGTGTCTGCACGAAAATAATCAAAGTACAGAATGCTTTGTAAAAATATATTTTATTATAAAGATTTATAGTGAGGAAAATTTAATGCCTGATATTAAAAGTGAAATAGAAAAAAGACGTACATTTGCAATCATATCCCACCCGGATGCCGGTAAGACAACACTTACAGAGAAGTTTCTTCTCTATGGTGGTGCTATCAATCTTGCCGGTTCTGTAAAGGGCAAGAAGACGGCAAAACATGCAGTTTCTGACTGGATGGAGATAGAAAAAGAAAGAGGTATTTCTGTAACTTCTTCTGTTCTTCAGTTTAATTATGGCGGATATTGCATTAATATTCTTGATACTCCGGGACATGAGGATTTCTCGGAAGATACTTATCGTACACTTATGGCTGCCGATTCAGCAGTAATGGTTATTGATGCATCAAAGGGTGTTGAGAAACAGACAATTAAGCTTTTCAAGGTATGTGTAATGAGACATATTCCTATTTTTACATTTATTAATAAGATGGATAGAGAGGCAAACGACCCATTTGAACTTCTTGATGAGATTGAGAGCGTGCTCGGCATAAGCACATGCCCTGTCAACTGGCCTATCGGATGCGGCAAGGAATTTAAGGGCGTTTATGACCGCAATGAGAGAGAAGTTTCTCTTTTTAAGGCGGCAATGAATGGTCAGAAAGAAGTAGATACTAAGAATATGAGCATAGATGATGTTGCTTTAAAGGATGAAATCGGACAAGCTTTTTTTGATAAGCTGAATGAAGATGTAGAGCTTCTTGATGGTGCAAGTGCAGAATTTGATCTTGAAAAAGTGCAGGCCGGTGATCTTACACCTGTATTTTTTGGTTCAGCACTTACTAATTTCGGTGTTGAGACATTTTTACAGCATTTCCTTAAAATGACAACTCCTCCGCTTCCAAGAAATTCTTCTGAGGGAATTATTGACCCGGTAAAGGAAGATTTTTCGGCATTTGTATTCAAAATACAAGCCAATATGAATAAAGCACACCGTGACAGAATTGCTTTTATGAGAATCTGTTCCGGCAAATTTACGGCAGGCATGGAGTCATTCCATGTGCAGGGAGGCAAGAAGATAAGACTTTCACAGCCACAGCAGATGATGGCACAGGAAAGACATATTGTTGAGGAAGCATATGCCGGTGATATTATCGGTGTATTTGACCCGGGCATTTTCTCAATAGGTGATACAATCTGCAATTCCAATAAAAAGTTTGCATTTGAGGGAATTCCGACATTTGCACCTGAACATTTTGCGAGAGTACGCCAGATTGATACGATGAAGCGTAAACAGTTTATAAAAGGTATCAGCCAGATTGCACAGGAGGGTGCAATTCAGATTTTCCAGGAGTTCAATACAGGAATGGAAGAGATTATTGTTGGCGTTGTCGGTGTTCTTCAGTTTGAAGTATTAGAGTACAGATTAAAGAACGAGTACAATGTTGATATTAAGCTTGAACCGCTTCCATATGAGCATATCCGCTGGATTGAAAATCCTGAAGAAATCAATATGTCAAGAATTGTTGGTACTTCAGATATGAAGAAGATTAAAGACCTCAAAGATAACCCACTTCTCTTGTTTGTAAACAGCTGGAGTGTTAATATGGTATTAGAGCGTAATGAAGGACTTAAACTTTCTGAGTTCGGTAAAAATAATTAGTTTTTACCGTAAGATATATGAATTAAGGTGGTTTAATGAATAAAGATAAAAAGATACTATTTTCATGGAAAAGAATAATTGCGGTATTTATGCTGTTCACAATGCTTGCGGCATCAATTGCCGGAGTGTCGCAGTATTTCGGACCTGTTGCTGTAAGGGCCGAAAATGCAGTCGCCACGGGACATGTGAATTCAGGTGTTTCCGGGCTGCGTGTGCGTACACAGCCTGATACGCAAACAGGACAGATTATAACGGTTGTCGATGATTCTTTTACATTTGACATTTATGAAACAGTATATACAAGCGATACTTATTATTGGTATAAAATAGGCTTTGACTACAATGGTTCATATACTTATGGTTATATAAGTGGTGAATATACTTCAAAAGATAATTCTTATTCGGAAGATATGGATTTTGAAAGCTATCTTAATGAGCAGGGATTTCCGGATTCATATAAGGATGGGCTGCGTCAGCTTCATGCAGATTATCCTAAATGGGTTTTTGTTGCAGATCATGTCGGAAAAGACTGGAATGAAGTTATTGACAATGAGAATGTTATAGGACGAAGCCTTATATATGGCAGTGCAAAGAGTTCATGGAAGTCTGTTGAATCAGGATGTTATAACTGGAATTCCGGCGAGTGGACAGAGATGGACAGCGGTGGCTGGGTTCAGGCTTCAAGAGAACTTATCGAGTATACTATGGACCCTCGGAATTTCCTTTCAAATCCATATATATTTATGTTTGAAAGTCTTGCATATGACTCTTCTTTGCAGAACGAATCCGGTGTAGAGCAGATTATATCAGGAACATTTATGGAAAATTCGAGCCATGATTTATCTTTTGAAGGAAATGATTATACATACGCGTCAGGACTTATGCTTGCGGGCAGACAGTCAGGCGTGAGTCCTTATCATCTTGCAACACGTATTTTACAGGAGCAGGGAAATACGGGATACGGTTCATGCATTTCCGGTAATGTTGCAGGATACAGAGGATATTATAATTATTATAATCAGGGAGCTGTAAAGAGCGGAAATATTTCAGCTGTTGTAAATGGCATGATATATGCAAGCCGCTCGGATTCTGATTCGCTTCGTCCGTGGAACACACGAATGAAATCAATTGTCGGCGGTGCAAAGATGATTGGCAGCAGTTACATAAACCGCGGACAGAGCACGATTTATTATGAAAAATTTGATGTCGTTTCATCGTCACCATACTGGCATCAGTATATGACTAATGTTATGGCACCTAGAAGTGAGTCGCAGAAAGCAGCAAATGCTTATTCAGACAGCACAAAATATAATACAGGTCTTGTATTTACAATTCCTGTATACGATAATATGCCGCAGGAGACATGTACAGCACCTGATGGCGACGGAGATCCTGGTAATCTTTTATCAGATATGTATGTTGACGGACATTCAATTACACCGTCATTCAAGAAGTATACTCAGGATTACAGCCTTATCGTTGACAATAATGTTGACAGAATAAATATTAATGCATCTGCAATATCAGGTTCATCATGGGTTGACGGAGCAGGCGAACACAGGCTTAATGTCGGTGAAAATAATATAGAAGTTACGGTACATGCAGAAAATGGTTCTGACAGGACATATTATCTTACAGTAGTAAGAAAAGAGCCGTCAGAAAATCCAAATCCTCCATCACCTGATCCGGCACCGGAAAATCCGTCATTTGATACAGGATATAATCTTGACAGTGACAATATGTATATTTCGGGCGTAAAAGCTGGTGACAATGCAGGAACTGTTCTTGGTAATGTGAGGACACAAAATGCCACAGCTTATATCTGTAACAGAAATGGAGACAGAAAAGGCGATGGCGATATAATTGCAACTGGCGACCGTCTTGTCATAAATGATAATTCAGGTAATGAATATGCTTCTTACACATTTGTTGTCTATGGAGATATCAATGGCGATGGTGAGATTGACCTTATAGATATTGTTAAGATTAAGAGACATATTCTTGAATTATCACAGCTTAAGGGAGAATTCCTGCGTGCTGCGGATATTAACAGGGATGGTGATGTTGACCTTATAGATATCGTTGCTGTAAAGAGGCATATTCTTGGAATGAAAGAGATTACACAGTGATTTTTCTGAGAGATTGGAGAATGTTAATGAATAAGATTAAAAAATATACAAGTCTGGCTGTCGTTATGATTGTTATAATGACACAGCTTCTTGCATTTAACCAGAAAGTTAATGCAGCACCTGCTGTAGGCACAAGTGTCAGCTCAGCAAGCGGAAATGTCGGCGATGTAGTAAGCGTTACAGTAAATATATATGCTGATTTTAAGCTTGGTGCATCAAGAATGTACTTGAGTTATGATGCCGATATGCTTGAATATGTAAGCGGTGCTGATGCCGGTGGTGCAGGAAGTGTCAATTGGCTGGATACAGGTGATAATCCGGTTAGTAAAACTATTAATTTTAAGATTATAGCTTCTGGTTCTTCTTCAGTGAGTGTAATAGGTTCATCTTATGTTGTTGGACTTGATGAATATTCGGATGAAAAGATTCAGGTAACAGGCTCTTCCGGAACTGTTTCAGGAAAGACAGGCGGTAATTCCGGCAATGATGATAATGGTGGCAATTCCGGCAGTGACGATAACGGTGGCAATCAGGGAGAAGATGATAATAACGGCGGTGAAAGCTATTCGTCAGATAATTATCTTTCATCACTTGAAATAAGTCCGGGAAGTCTTTCTCCGGCATTTTCAGTCGGAAGAACATCTTATTCGGTTTCAGTCGCAGATGATGTTACTAAGCTTATTGTAAGTGCCGATACAAGAGATGGTAATGCCAATGTGAGAATTTCAGATACAAGTCTTTCAGCCGGTCAAAATACGATTTACATAACCGTTACAGCCGAGAATGGCGATGAGAGAACTTATACATTGAATGTAACAAGAGGTGGGACCCAGGAGTCATCATCTGATTCGGAAAACAGCTCAAATCAGCAGAATGAACCACAATATACAAAAGTGACAATGAACGGAACGGATTTCGTTATTTCTGATGATTTTGGTGCATATCCACTTCCTGATGGATTTGAAGAGACAGAGATTGATTATAACGGAACAAAAGTTAAGGCGGCTAAAGGTTATGCTGGAAAAGTTACTATAATGTATCTTGATGCTGTGCTTTCTCCTGAGAAATCAGGATATTACATTTATGACAGCGTCACAAAGACATTTTCAAAATATATCCAGATTGCACAGCCTTCAATATCATATGTGATATTAAATATCACATCTTCAATGGAAATACCGGCAGGATATAAACTTAGTGAAGAACAGATAAACGGTATGGATGTGATAGTGCTTAAAGGAAGCAGTGACCAATACTGCCTGTTTTACGGAGTGAGCAGTGACGGTGTGACAGGCTGGTATTGTTATGATTATAAATATCAGACAATCCAGAGATTTTTTGCACTTCCAGATTCTGTAAAAACTGTTGCCGGTGTATCTGAAAATGTGTCAGGCGGCACGTTTTCATCAGGTACTTTTATCTGGAAGATTATAAGTGCGGTATGTGCTGTTGCTGCAGTGGCGGCTGTAATCTGTGCAGGTGTATTTGCTTCCAAATCATCTAAAAATAAAAAAATTGCAAGAGAGCTTGTCGGAAACCAGTTTGATGAAGATGAATTTGATGATGAAAATGAACTTGAAGATGATGAAGATGATGAAGATAATGAAGATATGCCTGATTCTGACAATGACAGCATTGTCATAGATGACGATACTGTTGAGACGCTGGATATTACAGAGGTTATGGATTCGGATGATGATAAATAACTGACATAATAAGTTTAACGATTTTACTTGAAATAATTTAATAAATGAAGTAATATTATATTATTAAAAATCTTGAAACTAAAACTAAGGAGATTCACGTTATGTTTGGACAATTATTTGGAAAATATCTTGTAAAAGAAAATATTCTGGATGAAGAGACACTCAATAAGATTTTAAGTGCACAGTTACAGATAAGAGTTAAGCTCGGAGTTATAGCTGTTGCTGACAAGCTTCTTACAACTGAGCAGGCAGATGAGATTAACAGAATCCAGCAGCAGGAAGATAAGAGATTTGGTGACATTGCTATCGAAAAAGGATGGCTTACAGATGCACAGATATCTGAACTTCTTGAAAAACAGGGTAATCCATATATGCAGTTTTTACAGGTCCTTGTTGAAAACAGCAGCATTAAGATATCTAAGATTGATGGATATATTGATGATTTCCAGAAAGAACTTGGACTTAATGATGAACAGATGGCTGCACTTAAAAAAGATGATGTTGATGGCGTTGTAGGTGCATTTACAAAGGATGCACAGGGTTATGCGGCTAAGATTGCAAGCCTTGTATTAAGAAATATAACAAGATTTGTAAGTAATAATTATTACATTGATAATATGAAAAAGATTGACCACCTTGATTACAGATGTATGGCAGCCCAGAAGAGCGAAGGTGCACATGATTTCTGCATTGGTTTTGCGATGAAAGATATCAATGAAACATTTATTAAGGTTGCAGAAGGATATACAGGTGAGCAGTTTAATATGACAGGTGTTGAAGTAAGCGATGCAGTCGGAGAATTTGTCAACTGTATAAGTGGTCTTTTTGCTACAGCAATGGCAAAGGATGGCATGGAATTAGAGATTCTGCCACAGGTTGCATATGAGAATCAGGTTGCCAAGGGTGAAGCATATGTTATGCCTATATTTATTGATGGTGAGGAGCTTGATTTGTATGTTGCAATTGACAGCAATGCACAGCCGGGCAGCATGCCTATCATTGGAAAGATGAGGGTAAACCAGACGCAGTCAGATATAAAAGATGCAAAGGGCACTGTAGTTATTGTTGATGACTCAGGTATGTCAAGAAAGATGCTTAGAAATATTCTTGAAGGGGCAGGATTTGCAGTTGTTGGCGAAGCTTCTGACGGAATAGAAGGTGTTCTTGCATACAAGCAGTTTAGTCCTGATGTAATTACACTTGATATTACAATGCCTAATATGGATGGTACGGAAGCATTAAAGCAGATAAAAGATTATGATGAAGATGCAAAGGCTGTTATGATTACAGCAGCCGGACAGCAGAATAAAGTCATAGAAGCATTAAAGATTGGTGCAGAGAAGTTTATAACAAAGCCTTTTGATAAAGAAGAAGTTGTTAAAGCGGTTACAGAACTTGCAGCAGAATAATAATAAATAACAATGAGCTGTTCGCTTGTATCATTAAGATTTGGCGTGACAGCTCTATTATTTTGTGCATAATATTATGTATGAATGACAGATATATTAATGGTTTATGAAAATTATAAAAGCAATACAATAAAGATGATATATTCGTATGAAGAATTAAAAGAGAATTTATAAATTACAAAAAATTACAAAAAAAAAATAAAAAAAGTGTTGACAGATGTCACATATAATGATATTATAACTAAGCGTTGTGAGTGCAACGGCAAAACAATATAAGCAGTCGTGGCGGAATTGGCATACGCGCTAGACTAAGGATCTAGTC
>ENA-OOZQ01000272-OOZQ01000272.1-human-gut-metagenome-genome-assembly--contig:-NODE-272-length-45282-cov-3.459703_pt1 | contig 45282 bp, 40 predicted proteins | sample MGYA00241188_ERZ501399 | MGnify/ENA primary metagenome ERZ501399 (study PRJEB25962, sample SAMEA2042658) | human gut metagenome | biome: human gut; feature: human-associated habitat; material: faeces... | reverse complement strand
GTATTGAACTATCCTAAAAACAAAAAAAGTTTGACGCAAGTGTATCAGTGCATTACTTTTCATATGTTCTACACGATAGCCTAGACCTTTCGTGGTGCTTTCGTGGTCAATAATGAGCTTTCGTGGTTTTTCAAGACCTTTCGTGTAAGCACACTTTATCAGCTTGTTTTCAGCAAATAAAAAAATAGGCATTATTATCGGTAACGGGTCTTGAACCGTACCAAAAATACCTAAAAATAAAGGAAAAGTGCTGATTTAAGATAAAAATCTCGTATCAACACAGTTGTTTCAATATGGGCCTAATTACCAATATTGATACAATGCATACGCTAGAATATCTTTGCATACCTCCAACAATTTTTAGTTTACTTTTTGTTGCGCTATTAATTTACTTTCATCTTATTATTGAATCAAAAATCTTTCTTGAAATTCAGTTAATGCCCTAATTGCATCATCTGAATAATCATTTCCATTTTTAGAAACAACGAGTTTATCATCGTCATCATTAATTCTATGCATAACTGCAATGATTCTCCCCTTACTAGATGTAACTGGTTCAAATTTTCTAATTAAGTATGCATCTAATTCTTCACCATCTCCACTAATAGTATCAGGTACATATCTATAATTTATCATATAAATAAAGCCATATTGTGGATGTCTCGTGCCTAATAGCCTATCAATTTTTAATGTTACTTTTTTTCCTAGATAATCAATTGAATTTACCTTTTTCACTTATTTATTTCCTTTTTCACACCAATTACATATTTTTCAGCATCATCAAAAAATTAAACGATTTGCATAAAAATTTATACAATAATTCTTCTTATTTTAAAACTTTCCAATAACCATTTTTGTTTTCGCCAACTCTAATTATGTAGCCATTTTCTCTTAGGTATCTTATGTTATTATCAACTGCGGTATTACTTATACCTAATAATACAACAAGTTCAGCCTTAGTAATATTTGGATTATGTCTCATTTCTAAAATAATTCTTTCTCTTGTTAAGTTTAATCCATGCTTTCTAGTTATAGGATTATCACCAATTTTATTACCAACATTATCACCAACTTTTCTATTATAATTAAATGGAATGGTAACTACTATTGAATTGTCTCTAAATTCAAAAGCACTTCTAGAATAGTTTTCAACAATTTTTGGAACTCCTCTTCCAGATTTATCACTTATTCTTAGTTGGGCAAAGATTTCTGATAATTTTTCATTTACAGGCACCGATTCTCCTAAATAAAAGCCTTCTAATGTTTGAGATGGTGCTATTGTACCTCTAGAAAGAATTTCAATTCTATTAGAGTATACTGTTATCATAGGTTCATTTCCATCAACCCATTTATTGTGAAGGACCGCATTAACTATAGCTTCATTGAATGATTTTATGTCAAACAACGGCGTTTCTTTTCTTTCTTCTTTTCTATTTGTTTCATCAGATTGAATTATGTTGATAACATCTCCATAATCTAAAAGATTTTTTAATGAATACAAAAGACAATCAAATCCGAATTCTTTAATAGCATAAAGATTTGATCCTTTTGTTTCTCCTTCAAATATTGATAATCTTAATGGTAGCTGGGAGTTATCAGAAAGAAGCTGTGCCATTATATTGTATTTTCCATCAGGAGTTAATAAATGAAGATTTTTTTTAAATGTTTCTTGCTTAATACTTATTCCTTTGCTTCCATAGTACATGAATAATTTTTCAAATGTTAAATCTTGATATAGTGATTCAGTATTAACTATTGTTGGATAACCATTTTCAAGTACTTTAAACAGTTCTTTTTCTTTTTTGGGGTTATTTTCCATTGAATCTTTTGATGACCCAATCCGAATATATCTAACTTTATTAAATGATGTTGGAATTTCTTTTGCTGCTTCAATGGCTAAAACAACAACTCTTTTTCCATTAATAACATCTTCACCAAACTCAAATTTGATTCGTGGAAAGAGATTTCTATTTAGATAGTTTTGATATGGTTCATGTCTATAGTCTTGGTAATAATCAAAATCCGTTCCCACTATTTCATGAGTCACATCATTTATCCCCCCATACAAAATATCCATAATCTTTTCCTACAAGAGCTTCCGCATTAGAAAGGGCAGAGACATATTCTCCAAGAGTGACAGGTTGAAACCAATTTTCTTTAAACTCAAACCATTCTCTTTCTTTAGAAAATTGCAATAGTTCATTAATTATTTCTTTGACTTTCATTTTATCACCAACTTTTATTACCAAGTTTGTTATATCAAAAATTGGTAATAAATCAATGATAAAACTGCAAAATTACATGTTTTTTTACTTATCATTCTCAAATAAAAGAATTTTCAATTTATATCGTTTAATTGTTGGAGTAAGCGTTCAATAGTTCCTATAATCGTTCATTTGTTAAGATAATCGTTCAATCGTTAACGTTTCAAATCTATAAATCCTTATATAAAAAGGACTGCAAAAGCCCTATGAATGGCTTTCCAATGTATCAAAGTTCGAGTGTTCGAACCAACGGTAGGAATTGAACCCTCGTAAAAATAAAAAAAAGTTCAATACATTTTACTGTATCAAACTAATACTACAATAATGGCAGGGGCGGCAGGAATCGAACCCGCAATAACGGTTTTGGAGACCGTTGCTATACCATTTAACTACGCCCCTAAGAAGTTCGCTTCTATATTATATAGAGCGAGCGATACGATTGACAAGACCCATATCGACTTTTCCTGCAAAATTTTCTTTAAAATGCTTCATTACACTTGGAATTGAACGATCTTCTAAAGAAAGGATTTCATTTTTTATTTCTTCTTCCGTTAGCATTTTAGGTAAGTAGGATTGAATCGTTTTCATTTGCTCATCTATTTCTTCTACCCTTTGGGTGTTATTTACACTTAAATACCCAGCACGTTCATCCTCAAGTTCTTTAATTGTCTTTTGAATAATTCCTAATAAATCCGCATCAGCGATTTCTTTTCCTTTGGTAGAGAGTTCAATCTTCGCTAAGTTATATTTATTAATGACTACGGATAAGATAGCGCGTACGTTTTTATTTTTTGATTTTAAAGCTTCCATATTGGCTTTTTTTAATTCATCAATTAACATTTCTATCACCTTCCGTGCATATAATCATAGCAAATTTACAAAAAATAAACAAGATGGGATTGATAATATTTCCCATCTTGCTGTTTCTTAATTTTTATTTAACTTGGCTCCAATCAATTTTTAAATTGAATTCTAATGCAGTATCTTGACTATCAATCCATTTCTTGACATTTGCTCTAATCGATTGAACGGCATGATCTAATTTTTGATCAACGATAGGTTTTAATTTAGCAATTTCATTTTCATCCGTTAATTCAAATTTTTCGCAAAGACGAACAACTGTAAATTGAAGTTCATTACCTTTTAAATTAAAATCGGTAACAATATTAACGATTGCGCCGGATGGGAAGCGAATTGTATCACCAGAAGCAACAGCGATTCTTTCCATTGCTGCGATAATATCCTTTTTCGTTACATCATCTTTCTTACCAAGATCAAGAGAAGTTAAGTAATACACTAAGGTCTTCTTGGTATCATCAGAATCATAACTACCACGTGCCATTCTTGTTCTCTTTTTAGAGCAAATGACAAAACCGATGATTTGCGTAATGAAACGTACAGGTGCAAAGATAACATTAATCAAAACGCACCACCAACTATCTTCTTTTCTAAGAAACTTATCGAGGACGTTAACGATTAATAAAATTACAGTAAGTCCAATAACTGCGGCGTTTTTGTTGCTAGCATTTATTGTTGAGCTACTCGTAAAACTTAGGACAACCATCCAAAATAAAAGAGTTTGTAAGAATGATACGACGCCTACAAAAATCTTGTAAACTAAATTTTTCATATTTAAAAAAATCCTTCTTTCTTCTTGAATATTAGCAAATCAAGACGCAAAATGCAACATGAACATTATAATTTACGAATTTTTTCAATATTTTTATTCATCCTCTTACGAGAAATATGTTCGTAAATCCATTTTTTAATTTTTCCTAAAGCTTGTTGATACTTTTGAAAGAGTTCATCAGGATTTTCATAAATGCCTAAATCACGTACAATTCCGTCTTTTTGAATATATGTATCGGTACCGATAAATTCAACTTGCGGATGAGAAAAATCTTGGGTAGCTACACCATATCCCATAAAAGGAGCGTTAGCTTCTACACAAAACTTCTTTTGTAAATTTTCTAAATATTGACTATCTAATATTAATCCTTCTAATTGAATCCAATGATGATCATAATGAACTTCTACGACACTATGAAGGATTTCTTGAGGTGCTTTTAAGTAGGTTAAGCCCGTCATTGCGCCCTTTTGTATCTTTTTATCAATCGTATAGCCATGAATACGGCAAGGAATGTCTAACGCTCTTAAAAGAGCCATAAATAAGATGCTTTTCGTATTACATTGTCCGTATCCATCTTTTAAAATGATAGATGCAGAAAGTGCATCTTTTTGATTATAGCCAAAAAGAATTTCATCTTTTACAAAGTTATAAACCGCTTGAATACGATGAAAGGTATCGAGTTCACCCCATTTGCGGGTTTGAATTAATCCTTGAATGGATATAGCATGATAATCTAGTAAAGGTGTTTCTTGTAGATACTGCATAAAACTATTCTCCTTCTAACTTTTATTATAACGACAAGCAGAACAAATGACCACACTTAAAAAAGCGTATCATTTGACGTGCTTTTAAAAAATCTATTCTTCATAAAGAATTTTAAAAATTCGTTCGTATTCTTGATTTAACGCTTCTAACTGGTCCCCTAATTCCTTCATCTTTTTCGGATCCATATAGTTTTCTTCTTTCCACTCTTCTTGTTTGATTTCTTGAATTTGTTTTTCAATTCTCGCTAAATCATCTTCGGTATACACTTTTTCTTTTTTTGTCGTAGCTTTCTTTTCTTTTTTTACTTTTTCTTCTTTATTTCCTTCTAATAAAGAAGCCTCTTCTTCTTTAAAAGTTTCATAATTTCCTTCATGATAATAAGGCTTTTTATTGGAGATATAAAGAATTTTATTCGCTATACTATCGATAAAATACTGATCGTGTGAGACAAAGATAATACAGCCTTCATAACCTTGCATGGCATTCACTAAAGCTTCTCTTGTTAAAATGTCTAAGTGGTTCGTAGGTTCATCTAATAATAAAACGTCATAGTGTTTTAAAACGATTTTTGCTAATACAACTCGCATTTTTTCACCACCAGAAAGCACTTCTGTAGGCTTAAACACTTCATCGTTGGTAAAAGCAAATTTTCCTAAGTGATTTCGAATTTTCTTTTCTCCCATATCAGGGAATTCATCTAAGAAATATTCAAGTAAGGTTTTAGAACTACCAAAATCAAAATCGTTTTGTTGAATATAACCTATGGAAAGTGGCATCAAACGACGGATATAACCTTTTAATGGAGGTCTACCTTCTAATATGGTTTTTAATAAGGTAGTTTTTCCCGTTCCATTATCACCCATAATGGCTAATTTATCATTGCCATATAAAAAGAAAGTAAATGGCTCAATTAAAACAGAGTCATAGCCAATCGCACAATCTTCAAAATAAAGAATCTTTTTATCGCTTCGCACTTGTCCTTCAAATTGGAAACGAATGCCTCTTTCTTCCCCTTGTGGTTTTTCAATTCTCTTCATATGCTCTAATTTCTTTTCACGGTCTTTAGCCCGTGATACAAAACGAGGTTTTGGTTTATAAAAAGTAATAAAACGTTGAATTTTTTCAATTTCTTTTTGTTGTAATGTGTACTCACGCATCATCACTTCGTAGCGTTCTTTCTTTTGTTCTACATAGGCATCAAAATTACCTTTATATAACGTTACTTGATGATGATCGAGTTCTAATACTTTATTGGCAATGGCATTAATAAAGTAACGGTCATGGGAAACAAATAAAATCGCCCCATGATACGTTTTTAAATAGGTTTCTAGCCAATCAATCGTAGAAACATCTAAGTGATTGGTCGGTTCATCTAAAATTAAAAGTTTTGGTTCTAATAAGAGTAATTTTACAAACGCCATTTTCGTTCTCTCTCCACCAGAAAAACTACGAATAGGTCGATTCATTACTTCATCAGAGAAACCAAATTTTGATAGCATCATGCGGACTTTATATTGATAATCATAACCACCGGCATGTTCAAATTCACTTTGCATTTTCGCATACTGGTTTTCTATTTTTTCATCCAAAGGATTTTCCGCATAAAGATTCGCTAAATCCGCTAAATCGGCTTCTTTTTTGATTAAATCTTTAAAGACTAATAAAGCTTCTTCTAATAAAGTATGGTCTAAAGATTCAATAACATCTTGTGATAAATATCCGTAGCGGGCTCCTTTAGCGAAGAACACACCACCTTTAGAGCCATCCGCTCTATCGGGAGTAATTTCTTCTTGTCCAATAATAATTTTTAAAAGGGTGGACTTTCCAGTTCCGTTACTTCCTACAATGGCCATGCGATCCGTATCGTTCACGCTAAAAGTGACGTTAGAGAATAATTCTTCAACGCCGAAACTCTTTTTCACATTACTAACGGATAAAATAACCATTTTTCTATCTCAATAAAATTCTTGTGATAAAGACGATACCTTCTTTTTTCTCGCCTAAAACAAAAATTTCCTTTTCCTTCCTATATTTTTTAATGACTAATTCTTCATGCTCATAGCATTGCATAACATAATTGATTTCAAATCTTTGAATTTCTTTTTCATCTTCTAATAATGCTAGATCCACTAAATGGCTATAACGGCAGTTATTCATATGGCCGTTACGGTCGACATCTTCCACGTTAATCGTGTGTTGAAAGCATGTTTCAAAGGCATCACTTTCAGTGATAGCGATTCGTAAAAAAGGTTCATCAAAATTCTTTTCTAAACAATATTCAGCACCTTCAATTTCCGCACATTTTGTGGGCATTAATCTTTGTTTTTCTTTGGAATAAAGACACCATAAAGAAGTTCCTTTGATATAGACCTTTCCTTCTTCATCTTTTAAAAGATAATCTCTTTCAATTTCAAAGCGAGAATAAGGATGTGGCCACGTTTCAATGATGGCTTTTTTATTTTTAGGAAAATCCGAAAGAATTTCATATTTATTTCTTGCGACCATCCAAATGATATTGTCTTTTATTAAATCATGGAAGCCAATATGAAATTGCTCTGAATGTTGACTCGCAGCTTCTTGAAACCAATATAAAATATTTTCCGATTGAAGTTTATTTTCTTTCGTAAAGGAAGAAGAACGAACTTCAAATGTGTACTGCTCTTTTAATAACATTGTAAAACCTCAATTAATAAGAAACGATTAATTGCATTTTAAATTGGGTTTCTCCATATACCGCATGAGGTACATCTTTAGGCATAATAATCGTGTCACCTGGTTCAAGATAATAAACTTTTCCTCCAATGGTAAAACGTCCTTTTCCTTCTAAGACGGTAACCATAGCATCTCCTGAAGCGGCATGGGTCGAGATTTCTTCTCCTTGATCAAAAGAGAAAATCGTCATGCTAACAAGTTCATTTTGCACTAAAGTGCGAGAAATGACTTGTCCTTTTTCGTATTGCACTAAATCTTTTAATGCTAAAATTGTTTGTTTATCAATGTTCTTATACATAATCTTTTCTTCCTTTCTTTATTTGAATTTATGTACAAAGGGTTTTAAGCTTCGCATGAAAACAATTTTGTTTTCTTGATCACCAAAAGCCCCACATAAATATCCTACCACTTTTCCTGAGACAGCATCCAAAACTGGGCCACCTGAATTACCCGGACGCGCCTGAGCGTCTAAGAAATAAAATTCACAACCCGACTTGACTTGTCTAGAAGAAATATAGCCTTTCGTAATGGTCGGTGATAAATCAATCACATCATCCGCTAAACCGATACCAAAAGGATATCCAAAGATGGTGATGCTTCTACCTAAACGTAATGTACGGAAATCGGATTGCATTTCAAAGAAGTAATGATTGACAGTCTCTAAGCGGATAATCGCGAAATCATTCATTTCATCAATAAATAATAATTCACATTTATGAATTTCTTTTTCTCCATCTTCTAAAGTTACGCGAGCGTAAATATTCTGGGCATTCTTCACCACATGGGCACAAGTTACACATCTTCCATCTGCGGTTACTATAAAGCCTGAACCCGTTGAATTATCGGTTTCAATGTAAATCGTAGCTTGTTCTAATAAAGTGGGGTCTGTTACCGCATTCACTAAATGGGCAGTAGAACGTTCTCTTAAAGGGCCACGATGGCGATAGATTTCTTTCAATGAACGGAAATGTCTACCTTTCATACAAGTCCATTTTAAATCTTTCGGATCTTTCCGAATATCTGCAACTAAAGCCATTTTTAAAGGCGCCATAAAGGTATCAAAAATGATATCGGTTGCTCTATCAATTTCACTAGAAGAGACAATATGATCAATACATAAAAAATTCTTGAGAATTTGACTTGTGCAATCATAAAAGAGTTGATAATAATGTTTTTTATTTAGAATTTGGATTTCTGCAATCGTCTCAATAAATTTTCTTCGATTCGGACCAAAATCTTTTTCTTCTTCATCTTTTAAAAATTCTTGAAGTTTTTCGGGTGAATATTCTTTTAAATCTTCATAATGAAAATCTTTAAGTCCATTTTGTTTTTTTAACGCTACCGCTAAATACTTTTCTAATGAAAAATGCGTGCTTTCTAAAAGACGTAAAAAAGTGATTTCGTTATAGCCTATAATGTGGTCAGAACAGGCAATATTTAAAATAGCAAATTGGTAAGTTAAATGAAAGTCAGCTAAAAAATAGCTAACGCCATCAGGATAATTCTTTTTTTGCACACTTCCTGGGATTAAGGTATAAATTTCTTTCATTACCTCAAAAAGTGTTTCATATCCAGATTTTGCTTCTTTTGCGAGTTCTTCTACTTGTTCTGCCTTCACTTTCTTCACATCCCTTAAAAGAATTTATAATTCTTTTGCTTTATTACTATATCATATTTGCGTCCTTTTTATAACGATTCGTGAAGAAAAAAGAATGAAGAAAATAAATGAAATGATTTCTGTATTAGTTTTGATCTGAATTCATTTGATGCTTAAAAGCAAAATAAGCCCCAAAAACACTGAGTACTGTATAGATAATTAAGGAAATCAAACCAATTTTCATGTTGCTATCCCATTGGTAATTAATCGGCATTCCGTTTGTATCTACTATAGAATGCTCTCCTTTTACCACAATTCTTCCTGAATATGTAGAAGGATAAAACGGTAAGAAAAGGCATATTTTTTCAAAATTTCCCATTGTATCTAAAGGCATCCACGCTCCGCCTAAAATGCCAGAAGCACTGATAACGATGGACGTTAATCCTGGTGCAGCTTTATCATTTAATAAAGCGCCTAATAATAAGCCTAAGGATAGATTGATGATTAATATGGGTTGCATTACAAGTAATAAAAGTAACGCTTCCCTAAAAGAAAAATAAGCATCTTTTAAAATCAAAGACAAGATAAAACTAAATAATAAAATAACAATGGACTGAAGAACCGCAACGATATAGCTAGGCGTTAAGTAACCTAAGATATATTCATGGGTTTTCATCGGTGAGGTATATAATCTTTTTAATAGTGCAGATTTGCGGTCTTTTGATACCAAAAGAGCGATTAATAGCATGACAAAAGAATAGGAAAACACAATCACTCCTGGTACTAGATTTTTCGGCATAAAGGTCGCTACTTTGGCTCCTGTATAATGTTCAATCACTTGGAATAAAGAAAGCATCAATAAAGGAAAAACTAAACAGAAGATATAGATAATTGGATCTCTTACCATTTCTAGAAAATTTCTTTTTAAAAAAGCTTTATAACGTTTCATGGGGATCATCTCCTTCAATTAAGGCAATAAAGGCATCTTCAATATTTTCTTTTTGGGTCTTTTCTTTCATGATTTCAATTTTACCTTCAAAGATAATATTGCCTTTATGTATGACGGCAATACGATCACAAAGGGCTTCAATTTCTTCTAAATAGTGAGAAGTTAAAACAATGGTAATTTTACCTTTTAACGATAAAATGATTTTCCATAATTCTCTTCTAGCAAATACATCTAGTCCTAAAGTCGGTTCATCTAAAAATAATACTTTGGGTTTAGATAATAAACTAATCGCAATCGATAAACGTCTTTTATATCCCCCTGATAGCGTTTTTGCTTTTTTATTTAAGACTTCTTCTAAATGAAATAAATGGATGATTTCTTCTAAATAGGTGTAATCTTCCATTTCATAAATTTCACTAAAGAAAGATAAATTTTCCTTTACCGTTAATAAAGGTGCAATCGCAGTTTCTTGGGGTGAAACACTCATGATTTTTTTTATTTCTTCTTTTTCTTTAATTAAGTCATAACCCATCAAAGAAGAGGTACCACTTGTCGGATGCACTAAAGTAGATAACATAGAAATCAAAGTGGTCTTTCCAGCTCCATTTACCCCTAATAAGCCAAAAAGTTCGCCGTCTTGAATCATTAAATTTACATGGTTAACCGCTACTAAAGAGTGGTATTTTTTAGTTATATCTTTAATTTCAATCATGTTTCCCCTCTCCTTTAATCTCTTTTAAAAAGCCTTGAAAGCTTAAGGTTAATAACGAAGATAAATCTTCTTCTTTCCAATCGATATATTGCGTTGCCATCTGCGTCGCTAAGCCATGAACAAAAATCCATGAAGTTAAATGAAGTTTTTGCGCTTGTTCATAAGTTAATCCTTGGCTCTTCATCAATAATTGATAAATAGGTTCTAAGTCATCGGGATTATCATTCATATCTTCTCTTTTTCTTAAAAACAAAATTTTAAAGAGTTCCGGTTCTTTTTTAGCAAAAAGAATATAGCCCATGCCAAAGCTTTTAAAGGTCGGATAAATGTTCTTTTCCATTTCTTTTTTGGCAAATGATTGGTAGATTCTTTCGATTTCATTCCGCACTTCTCTTTTTACTTCATCCATATTTTTAAATTCAATATAGATGGGTTGTGTAGAAGCATGTAATTCTTTCGCTAATCTTCTCGCATTTAATCCTTCAAAGCCTTCTTTTTTTACAATCGTTAAAGCGGCTTCAATAATATCTTGTTTTGTAAATTCTTTATGGGCTGGCATACGCTCATCTCCTCAAAAATAACATTTGTTATCTTTCAACCAATATCATATTCTTATCTTTCAATTCTGTCAATGTGAAAGAGCAAAATTAACGAACCATTAACTAACGATTTTTATTGTTTTTAAGACATAAAATCTTTATTCTATTATTGAAGGAGATAAAGAAAATGGATGAATATAACGAATTAGTAAAACAACTTATTCCCATGGAAGACGCTGATTGGCTTTATCATTTATATGAACAAACTGAAATAAAAGATTCTAATCGTGAACTTGAAAATGAACATCAAATTTTTTATGATTTCATTCAGCAACCTGAAATCTTTATGCCATTAGGCTTAGAATATATTCTAAATCTTTTTATCATTGCTAAAGAAACGGATAAAGAAAGAATATTGAAGATTTTAGTATGTTATATAGCAAAAGCTAAAGAATTATATCAACAATACTCTTCTAATTTTAATATCGAATATATTTATCAATATGCTTTACTCTATGAATTCTATATTGAAGTCCCTTTTTCTATTGTTCGTTACGTTCAAGATAACGATGGCTTACTTGCTTTAAAAGACTATCAAGAAAGTATACATTTTCCTTATGATGAAGATCATGCCTATCATAATTTAGAAACAATCAAAGATGTTCTTGTTGAGGCGCCTTATTATTTAATTACTTTTTATCTAGAAGCCAAAAATCATCAAACAAAAAAAGCTTATGAACTTCTTAAAAAAGAATTTTTTGGTAAGCACATGCAGTATGACGATTTATTTATTGAAACGAGTTATCACTTTATTCTTGAAAACGAATATCTTTTTGCATATGATTGTTTATCGTTTTTAGAAGGAAGTCTTCCTTCACTTTCCTCCGATTATGAAATTTCTTATTACTATCTACTTTTATATCTCTATTCTAAAAAAGGATCGCCAACTCAAGATGAAAAGAAAAAGCAAAAAACTATTCAAAAGATTCAATACCTTCTTTCTAGTTTAAACCAAAGTGGTTTTCAAATTAGTAAAGAAGATTATCCTCGTCTTTATGAATTCTTAGACAAAGACCCACTCTTTGTAATTCGGCCGAATATGAGTTTGTCTGATTACCCTAATTTACTAAAAAAGGATGTTCAACTTTATCAATTTCATTTTCGTGTCCGCTAATAGATTTTAATTGTTTAATTTCTACTCGAAAAGCTTCCTAAAATAAAAAGTTTTTCGAGTAGCTTTTATTTTGTACATCTAAAGCTAATGAGTTTATTTATGAAAATATTTGATTTTAGTCTCATTTTTTTGCCAAAAAACGCTATTTTTGCGCTACTCGAAAAAAAGTTGAAAAAAGAAAGTTTTTCGAGTAGACAAATTGTATTATCACTAACATAAATAAAAAAAGACAAGATATTTAGGATTTATTCGTTCCTTATCTAGTCTTTTTACACATTATAATTTATCGTATTTCGTCGACTTTCCTTTACATTTTTCTACTGGATATTTTTGTTCAACCTTTTTTAGCTTATCTAGAACAATTGTTTTAATATCCACATCTAGAACTGTTGCCATTTGAATGCAATAGTTAATGACATCCGCTAATTCTTCGTAAACTGCATTTTTATCAAAATGCTCTTCATCCCATTGGAAGCATTCTAATAATTCATTAGCCTCAATGGAAATAGACTTAGCTAAATTAGCAGGCGTATGAAATTGATCCCAATCTCTTTCTTTTGTAAACTGACTGATTTTTGTTTTTAATTCCTCTAATTCATCCATAATAGGTACCTCACTAACGAAGAAATTATTTCATTGCGAATAGAAATAGTCAATAATAAGTCTAGAAATCGGTGAAATAATTACTATTTATTTTTTTAAAAATTGCATGGAAAAATTTAATTTTAAAACTATAAATAAAAAAGCATTTATAATAAAGCAAATCTAATATAATAAGAAAAAAACTAAAATATCTCTATTCTATTTATGTAATAAAATTATATCAATAAAATGACTTTGATAGCGGTTTCTTAAATAATTTATTATGAAAAAATATAACTTTTTGATTTTATGCTTTTAACAAAGAGTAAAAATATTATATAATTAAATCGTAAAATAAAAAATGCCATCACACGATGGCTATGGTTGCTGTAAAACATTATTTGAACTCGTAAAGTAAAATTAGGTTTTACAACATTAAATTAACACAAATAGGAGGATTAAGCAATATGGCAAAACAAAAAATTTTATGTGGACTGGATATTGGAACAAACTCAGTCGGTTGGTGTGTAACCAATGAAAACAATAAAGTTATCAAAAAACAAGGTAAATCTTTATGGGGCGTTCGGATGTTTGAAGAAGCTAAAGACGCTAAAGAAAGACGCGGTTTCCGTTCTTCAAGAAGAAGATTAAAAAGAAGAAAAGAAAGATTGTCCTTATTGCAATCCTTATTCTCTATTCCTATGAATGAAGTTGATGCCTCTTTCTTTTATCGTTTAAGTAACTCTTTCTATCATAATGAAGATAGAGAGCATCCTTTTCAATATACCTTATTTAATAGTGTAAATTATACAGATAAGCAATACTATGATGAATTTCCCACCATTTATCATTTAAGAAAACATCTTCTAGAATCCAAAGAAAAAGAAGATTTGCGTTTCATCTATCTTGCTCTACACCACATGATTAAATATCGTGGAAATTTTTTAAGTGAAGGAACCTCCTTTAAACCGCTTGATAAAGAATCCGCCGATTCTGATTTTAGAGCGCTTCAAGCTCTTATCGAAGAAGAGAGTCGTTTTGAAGGAGAAAACATTTCTTATGATGACAATATTTTTGAAGAACTTAAAATTGCTAATAAGAATATAAAAAGATTAGGAGACTTACAAGATCGTTTTAATGAACTACTTAATCCTTTAAAGAATGGTTTTATTAAATCCAATATTATTCCTTTAATGCTTGGAAAAAAGATTAAGATTAAAAACCTAAAATTAGAGGATTCTGAAGAAAAGCTTGAATTAAAGGAAGTCTGCCCTGCTGATGAAAATTATGAAGACAATATTCAATTAATTCTCGCCTCTTATCCTGAGGAAGAAAATTTAGTAGAAATTCTTCTTTTATTACAAAAGATTTATCAATTCTTCTTATTAGGAAAACTTTTAGGAGACCATCAATATCTTTGTAACGCTATGGTGGAAAGATATGAAAAACACCATAGCGATTTAAAACAACTGAAAGCCTATATTCGAAAATACCATAACGAAGACTACGGTCGTCTTTTTAGAAAGCCTAGAAAAAAAGGAGAAAAGGAAGAAGCAAACTATTCAAGTTACGTCGGTTCTTACATTGTTAATGGTGAAGAACCTTGTCGATTTGGCCGAGGTGGAAAGCAAGAAGAATTTTTCAAACTAATAAAAAGCATTCTTGCTCAAGATAATAATCAAGAGGCAAAAGATATTATCCAAAGCATTGATAATAAAGATTACTTACCATTACTTAATTCTACCAGTAATGGCGTTTTCCCTTACCAACTCAATCTTTTAGAAATGAAAGTTATTTTAGAAAACCAATCAAAATATTATGAATTTTTAAACGAACGTGATGAAGATGGCACTATCGCCGACAAAATCATTTCACTTTTAACCTTTAAAATTCCTTATTATGTAGGTCCTCTTTCTAATAAAGCAAGCCATAGTTGGATTGTAAGAAAAGAAGGAAAAATTTATCCATGGAATTTCTATCGTATGGTAAAGAAAGATGATACTGCTGCAGAATTCATTAAAAGAATGCTTAACCGCTGCTCTTATCTACCATCTGAATACTGTTTACCTAAAGATTCTTTAATCTTCACTTATTATAATGTCTTAAGTTTCCTTAACAAACTACAAGTCAATGGTGACTATCTTGATTATGAAGAAAAAATGGAACTTATTAGCTTATTTAAAACAAAGCGAAAAGTAAATGTTAAAGAAATTGAAAACTTCTTTAAGCACAAAAATCCAGGCACAGAAGTAAGTATTACAACTTCAAATGGAAAGGGCTTATCCAATATCGCTTGCAATATGTCTTCCTATTATGATTTTGCGAATATTTATTCACCCGAATATGTCGATAGTCATACCGATGAAATTGAAGCAATTATTCAAGACATTGTCATTTTTGAAGATAAGCAAATTCTAGAAGAGCGTTTAAAAAACACGCATGGTATTGAAGATATAAGTATAATCAAAAAGATTAAAGGTCTTAATTATACGAAATATGGACGTTTATCAAAAGAATTACTCGTTGGTTTAAAAGCCGCTAACCAAGAAACAGGAGAACTCTATGGCTCCATTTTACACATTATGGAACATAGCAATATGAATTTACAAGAAATCATCCACGCTGAAGAATTTAATTTTCAAGCTCTTATTGATGATTATAATCAAGCGCACTCTTCTAGTGATAAAAAAGACACAATTGAAGGCTATGTTGATACGCTTTATGTAAATCCAGGTATGCGTAGAGGATTAATTCAAGCTTATAAAATTATTGAAGAATTAGAAAAGATTTTAAAACGTCCAATTGATGAGTTCTATGTAGAATGCTCTAGACAAAACAAAACAAAAAAAGGACCAAACTCATCAAGAAAACAACAGCTTATCAAACTATATAAAGATGCAATTAGTGCAACAAAGGATGCACTAGAGTTTAAAAAACTTTTAAATCGTTTAGAGGAAGTAGATGAAAATCAATTCCAAAGCGACAAATTCTATTTATACTTCTTGCAAATGGGGCGCTGTATGTATAGCGGTGATCCAATTGAACTTGATTCTTTATTTGACACAAGTAAATATGATATTGATCACATTATTCCACAATCTTTAATTAAAGACGATTCATTTACTAACCGCGTCTTAGTTAAACAAGAATTAAATCGTGAGAAAACAGCAGTTTATCCTATTCAATCATCTCTTCTTTTCCATGGTGATAAATCTAAAGCCTTTGCTTTTTATCGATATTTAAAAGATATGAAATTAATGTCAGAAGATAAATTTGCAAGACTTACACGTACTCAACCTTTAAAAGATGAAGAATATGCTGCGTTTGCTAACCGTCAATTAGTATTTACAAATCAAGCCGTTGCAGGATTAATTGGAGCGATTCAATATTTCAAAAAAGATAGTGATCATATGCCAAGAATCATCTATTCTAAGGCAGAAAATGTTTCCGACTTTAGAAAAGTTTTTGAGTTAGTAAAATCAAGAACTGCAAACAACTTCCACCATGCTCATGATGCCTATTTAAATATTATTGTTGGAAGAACTCTAGATAGCTACTTTTCTCCATTTAAACAAAACAAAGATACAATCCATCAAATGCATTTAGAGAAGAAAACTACAAACCCTCTTAAAGTATTTACTTCTAACTATAAAGTATTTGATTTATCAGGTAATTTAGTATGGGATAAAGAAAACTCTTTAAAAGAAATACGTCATCAATTATATGAACGCTATGACATTTTGACTACAACTAGAACCTATCAAGGCACTACACTATTTGAAAAAGTGACCATTTATAAGAAAGGTGAAGGAAATATAGGAGTTAAAGCGAGTGGTCCACTTGCTAACGCTAGTGAATATGGTGGATTAGAAGGTTTTGCTTTTGGTTTCTACACTCTTATAAAAACAAATAAGAACTATATTCTAGAGGCAATTCCTACATTATTTAAAAATGACATAAAAGAATATTTAAGTACTCTCTACAAAGAGGATTATGAAATTATTGTTCCAATATTAAACATTAATTCAGTAATCATGGAAGGAAAGAAAAAATACTGCATAACTGGAAAAACAGGAAATCAATACGTCATAAAAAATCTTTTAGAGCGTAGATTTACTTATCGAGAATTAACTATTATTCATAAATTAGATAAAATACAAGAAAGATTAACAAAAAATAAGATTTCATTAAAAGGCAATGAAACCAAAGAAGACTTGAAAAAAATCGGATTGTATTTAAAAGATAATTATTTGATTGTTTCAATTGCTAAAAACAAAGATGTCAAACAAATCGAATTGTCTAATGATGAATGCACTGAATTATATGATTCGCTCAACAACATCCTAAACAAAGAAATCTATGCATATAGTGCTTCGTCTACAATTTCAACTCTTTTAAACGAACAAAGGGATTATTTTGAAAAATCATCAATTGCCTTGAAAATTAAAGTTTTATTAAATTTGTTAGCCTATCTAAAATGTAATGAAAGAAAAAGCGTTGATTTAACATTGATTTATGGAAAAAGCAAAATGGGAACATTATATTTAGGTAAAAAAATTAAACCATGTAAAATAATAGCCGAATCCATCACAGGCTTCTACACTAAAGTCATTTGGGAGATAAAATAATGGCTTTCCGTACCATTGTTATAAAAAATCGATGTAAATTAGAATATTCACTTAATTATTTAGTTTGCCGAGGAGAAGATGAGAAAAAAATTCTCCTCGATGAAATTGAATTCTTGATTATCCAGAACACAGGTGTTGCTATCACTTGTGCTCTTCTTTCAGCGTTAGTAGAAAAGAAGGTAAAAGTTATATTTTGCGACGGGAAATCTAATCCACAAGCTGAGTTAACACCATATTATAACAACTATTCAACTTACAAAAAAATCCAACAGCAAATCAATTTTCAAGAAAAAACCAAACTTGAAATTTGGTCTTCCATCATAAGACAAAAAATTCTGCATCAAGCCTTTGTGTTAAAAGAATGTGATTTAACTTCGTCTTATGAAAAATTAGTTGAATATTTAAATCAAATTGAGTTAGGGGACGTTACTAACCGTGAAGGTCACGCTGCTAAAGTGTATTTTAATGCTCTTTTCGGCAACAAATTTAGTCGAGATGATGATCATAATGTTATAAACAAATATCTGAATTATGGTTATTCCATCATTGTATCTTGTATTAATCGAGAAATTAAAATGCTTGGTTATCTAACCGAAATTGGTGTTCATCATATTGGTGAAACTAACGCTTTTAATTTATCCTATGACTTTTTTGAACCTCTACGATCATTTATTGATATACAAGTCATAAAAAATCGAGTAAATGAAGATAATTACAAAGACTATTTTATACGTTTACTACAAGCTAAAGTATTTATAAAAGGAAATGCCATGTTCCTTGATAACGCTATCCACATATATATCCAGTCTCTCTTTTCTGCTCTAATAAAAAATAATCCAAACGAAATTCAGTATATTGATTATGAATTATAGATATATGAGATTAGTGTTATTTTTCGATTTGCCTGTTGAGACTTCATCTCAACGGAGAGCAGCTCAAAAATTTGTAAAAGAGATTAAAAAAGTTGGATTTTATATGATGCAAGAATCAGTCTATTTGAAACTTGGAATTGATGCAAGAGCTGTTAATGCTACAATTGATAAAGTTCGAAAATTTATACCTGATAAAGGCAATATTTCAGTCTTAACTATTACAGAAAAGCAATTTTCAGAAATGGAAATGTTATTGGGAGAACGACCCTATGATGTAATTGACACGGATGAAAGGATCATTGAATTATGAAACGCTTAAAGATTAAAGGAATAGAAAAAGAATTCCACATAGAAAGTGGTAACGTTTATGATATTCAAATAGAAAGTAATATTTTTTATCATCAACTTGTTTTAGGTCTAATTAATGAAGATTCTGATATGTTTTCTTTGAGCGAAAACTTTAATCCTTTAGACTTTCAAAAAGAATGTCTGTTTATTTCCGATATCTTAACAATAAGCCCTAATAATAAAAAAATCCTAAATGCTTTATACAAAAGAATTCAAGAAAAGTTTTTAACCAATGAGAACAAAGAACTTCTTTTAAATATAAATGAAAAATTTTTAAGTCTATTAGAGCAAATTTCCTTAGATGTTAATTTAGAAACTGATTATTTAACTGATATTTCTATCAATGATGTTCTATCTTTATACAAATTCTCATTTAAAGAAGGCGAAGAAGATTTTTTAAATAAAATCATCACTTATATCAAAGCAAATCAAGAAATTAAGAAGTTAAGCACTATTATTACACTAAATTTTTTACCTCTTTTAAAAGAAAACGAAATTCTATTACTTCAAAAAGAATTAGAACTTTTGAATTTAACTATGATCAACTTTAATATTCGAGTAAAGCATCAAATTAAAGGCATTGAATACCTCACAATTGATATGGATTTATGCGAGTTCTGATGCTAAAATATAAATAAGCTTAATTTTATTTTCTTAGACTTCTATAGTAGAAGCGCTAAATAGCTTTTATATCTAGGGTTTTTATTTGAGGTTTGAGAGTAAAGTAAAATTAGGTATTACTCTTACATCGAATTACCAACAGTGGTTTTTCTTTCTGTTTGAGAGTAAAGTAAAATTAGGTATTACTCTTACTTCAGTACCTCGCGCTCGCAATGAGTATATGTTTGAGAGTAAAGTAAAATTAGGTATTACTCTTACGAAAAATCTTAGACGCTTTTATGCCCGTGGTGTTTGAGAGTAAAGTAAAATTAGGTATTACTCTTACAATTCTAAAAGTTTAAATGGAGAATTAAACTGTTTGAGAGTAAAGTAAAATTAGGTATTACTCTTACCATTTAGTTTTATGTAATCGCTGTTATAGTGTTTGAGAGTAAAGTAAAATTAGGTATTACTCTTACTCGTGGTTTTTCAAACAATTCTAAATTAGTGTTTGAGAGTAAAGTAAAATTAGGTATTACTCTTACTTAATTTTGTCCAACATACTTTATCAAGTGGTTTGAGAGTAAAGTAAAATTAGGTATTACTCTTACTATCCCATTCGCCTGATAGATACTTTTCGCGTTTGAGAGTAAAGTAAAATTAGGTATTACTCTTACGAGTTATCATCGTTTAGTGGAATGTCGCTTGTTTGAGAGTAAAGTAAAATTAGGTATTACTCTTACTTTCGTGACCAAAATGTTCAAGACCCTATCGTTTGAGAGTAAAGTAAAATTAGGTATTACTCTTACTACTCAGTGTAGAAAGTAACCAAAAAGCCAGTTTGAGAGTAAAGTAAAATTAGGTATTACTCTTACTGGAAGGCTTTACGTGAACAAGCCGATTATGTTTGAGAGTAAAGTAAAATTAGGTATTACTCTTACTGCAATACTTCTCTAACACTTCCGAACCCTGTTTGAGAGTAAAGTAAAATTAGGTATTACTCTTACGTGTCAGTTAGCATATTATAATCAAGTATAGTTTGAGAGTAAAGTAAAATTAGGTATTACTCTTACATCGATAAAGATGAAATCCATGAGCTTGTGGTTTGAGAGTAAAGTAAAATTAGGTATTACTCTTACGAGCTTGGTAGAAGTACTTTATATCCAGACTGTTTGAGAGTAAAGTAAAATTAGGTATTACTCTTACCTTTCTCCTTTTAAAATTATATACCATATTGTTTGAGAGTAAAGTAAAATTAGGTATTACTCTTACACGAGAACTTAGCCGTTGAAACATTAGGTAGTTTGAGAGTAAAGTAAAATTAGGTATTACTCTTACTTTTACTTCTCAACTCAGTTTCACAAGTGCGTTTGAGAGTAAAGTAAAATTAGGTATTACTCTTACTCAGTAAAATGGAAAGGACCGACTTCAATTCGTTTGAGAGTAAAGTAAAATTAGGTATTACTCTTACTATTATAATTTATATGCGTTAAATGTTGGTGTTTGAGAGTAAAGTAAAATTAGGTATTACTCTTACGCTTAATCACACGTAGATTAGCTTTCTCACGTTTGAGAGTAAAGTAAAATTAGGTATTACTCTTACACAACCAGAAGATAAAGACTATGGTTGGAAGTTTGAGAGTAAAGTAAAAAACTCATTAGTGAATTCATCAACACTAATGAGCTTTTTATTTGAATGAATTTGTTTAAAGAATATAAATAAGTAGTTTTTTATCCGCTTCCGACCAATCTAAATCTTTCATTTCTTCTTTAGTACACCATTTTAAAAGTGAATGTTCTTCATCATGAATTGTACCTGAAGAAATTTTACATAAAAATAAGGATAATTTAATGGTTATGTCTTCATAAGAAAACACATCAGAAGCTAGATATTTTTGAACTGAGATATCAATATCAAGTTCTTCTTTTATTTCTCTTTTTAAAGCATCTTCAGGCGATTCATCTTTTTCAATTTTACCACCTGGAAATTCCCATTTACCTTTTTGTTTTCCGTATCCTCTTTGGGCGCATAATATCTTGTCACTTTCAACAATTACTGCGCCTACTACATCTACTATTTTTCTTTTATTAGCTTTTGAATCCATGATAATCTTCACCTTTTCTACAATGAATTTCATCACGTTCTAAAGCAGTTAACATGATTTCTGCACTAGATAAGTTAGTCGCTAATGGAATATTGGTAACGTCACATAAGCGAAGAAGTGCACTGACATCTGGTTCATGAGGTTGCGCTGTTAATGGATCACGTAAAAAGATAACTAAATCTAATTCGCTACATGCAATCATAGAGCCAATTTGTTGATCTCCTCCTAATGGGCCAGATTTCATTTTATGAATGTTTAATCCAGTCGCACCAGCAATTAAAGTTCCTGTTGTTCCAGTAGCGTACAACTCATGTTTTGCTAAAGTATCTTTATATCTTTCTGCTAAGGCAATCATATCGCCTTTTTTCTTATCGTGGGCAATTAGTGCAATTCTCATAGTTTTTAACTCTCCTTAAGTATCTTTGATACTTCTATCATAACATATTTCACATCATTCCTTACTATCTTTTTTAAGATAGCGTTTTCTTTAAAATGACATTCAGCCATTTTTCCTCCGAACGATCTTTTCTCACATCTTTTGTAATCAAAAATTCAACTAATATAAGCCCCGTGTTCAACAAGTACTTTTTTATGCTATTCTCATTTAAATCATTAAAATATCGATTGTTTCTTTCGCCAGCAAATTCTCCGTATTTAAAAGAAGCATACATAGTACCATTCTCTTTCAGTATTTCTGCACATTTTTTTAAGACTTTAGACAAATCTTTTTTCTCTATGTGTAACAAAGATGCACACGCCCATATCCCATCATATTTCTGTTCGGATTGATATTCTTCTATACTATTATTCAAAACATTTAGTCCTAGTTTTTTTGCATTTTTTACAAACATTGGAGTTGGATCAATGCCAAAAACTTGAAACCCCATTTTTTTAAATTCCAGCATATCTCTTCCACTACCAAAACCGATATCTAAAATACTATCCGAAGGAGATAAATACTTCAAAAAGAAAGAATATAAATGGCTCATATTACAAGTTTGAGTTTCATTTAAATAGTTTAAAGCATTTTCTTCATAATACTTAACTGTCTTCTTCATATTTTTACCCCCTTACTCCAAAATAGAAGCTGTCCACATAATGATTTTTTATTGCTAATTCTAATTCATCATGGAAGGTTCCATCTAAAATTGTCATCAAGTATACGTTTCTCTTTTTTAATTTTTCAATAACTTCTTTAGATGGAATCGCATTAGATTTTCTAGAATTGTTAGATTTAGAAGTAATAACAAGATTCCAAATATCATCAGAATACATATAACTCCAAGGAATAACATGATCTATACTAATATCTTCTTTTTTTAAAGGAAGACCTGTATAAAAATCGATAATTGGTTGATTTCTAAATTCTAATAATAAGGCTTCTTTATATTTTACTAAACTTGCTCTTTGTATTTTATTAAAGCTCATTGCTGTAACTTTTGAAATAATTTTAGGCGCATAATTATACTTTTCTAAAAGTGCTGCCCATTTATAATTAAATAGCTTAGCAAGCAATGGTCCATATGCTTGAAGAAGTTCTATTTCTTTCATTCCTAAAGAAATAAGAGATTCTTCTTTATGATACTGATAAAGTGGAAAATCCTTTTCACTTCCTCTTAAAAAGCGCCAGCAAACATCTTTATGAAGAATTTTTGTAATTCTATTTAATGTTTTTTTAATGATGTTAGCATCACTTTTTATTAGAACTTCTTCCGCTTCTATATACCACTTTGGAATATTACTTTGAGATAGTTCCTTGTATTTTTCTATTAAAAGAGAGACCTCTTTATAAATTAGAGGTTCTTTATCTTTATAAGGAGATTGTTTTAATTGAAAGAAGAAACGCTGATTCCAATAATATTTCATTATATTATAGCCAATATCAAAAAAGGATATTTCCACACCACCAGGTGTTTCTTTAAATTTTCTTGTCATAGCACATTCAATAATCGCTCTTCCCCAAGCTAATTTATAAGTGTTATCATTGTTCATTTCTTCTATGATGGTTATCCAATCTTCTATATATTGAGGTATTTGTTCCATAAATCCAACCTCCTTTATTAATCATTCTCTACTCTTACTTTAGAACCATGGTCCGTTTTGGTTACGATAATTTTACTAGGAATACTTTCTTGTAATTCATCAATATGTGAAATAATTCCCACTAAACGATCGGTTGAATTACTAATTCCCATTAAAGTTTTTTCCGTAGTTCTTAGCATATCTTCATCTAAGGTACCAAAGCCTTCATCAATAAACATGGAATTGAGTTCAATACCACCCGCATAAGCTTGGATCACTTCACTAAAAGAAAGCGCTAAAGATAAAGAAGCTTGGAAACTTTCTCCTCCTGATAAACTAGAAGCCGAACGTTCATTTCCATATTGACAATCAATGACATTAATCTCTAATCCGCTTTGTTTCTTTTTAGAAGTAGCTAAACTTCTAGCAAAGGTATATCTTCCTCCACTCATTTGATTGAATTTTTGAGAAGCTACTTCAAGAACTTTAGCAAAGACCTGTTGTTGATAATAAACTTCAAAGCATATCTTATTCGCATTCCCTAAATCACCTTTTGCGGTTTTATATAAGGCATTAATTTCTTGATACTCTTCTTGTAATGATTTTGTTTCTAACATAATCTTATGAATGTTTATTAATTCTTTACGGTTATTTTCAATTTGGTTAGCTAATGCTGTTTTATTTTCTAAAAGCGCATCTTTTTCTTGCTCAATTTTAGCCGCTTCTTCATTTAAAGGAGTTATATCAACGGGAATAAAGGTGTCATATCCTTTTTCTTGTTCTTCTTTTAAAGTATTTTCTATTTCATCAAGACGTGTTTTCGTAACTAAAAGAAGATTGGATATTTCTTTCATTTTCTCTTCATTCAAATAAGAAAGATGCGCCACCTCTAAAGAAGCAAAAGTGGAACTAGAAAGTAAAGTAGCTAATTCCTCTTCTAAGCTTTCTATTTTCGTTTCCATTTTTTCTTTTTGTTCTTTAAGAGAAGAAAGCTGACCATTTAAAGTAGCTTCTTTTGTCTCTAATTCTTTTTGGGCCTTATCAACAACTTCTTTTAAAGAATCATAATTCTCTTTTTGCTCTTTTTTCGCATTTAATTCTTTACGAATCACTTCAAGATCAAAAGAACTTAGGCTCTTTTCTAAAGAAGAAAGTTCACCTTGTTTACTCGCTAAAGAAAGTAAGACTTCATTAAGTTTTTGTTTTTTACTATCTAATTCTTTTTCTTTTGCTTTTTTCTTATCTTTTAAAGCATCGCATTCTTCTTTTTTCTCTTGCTTTTCTTTTTCTAAACAGGTAATTTCATTGAATCGACTTTCAACATCATTTTTTAAACGATTTTCCAACTCACTAAATTGCTTTTGATATTGATTATGAATATCTTCCTCTTCTGATAGATTTAAAGCACTCATAATTTGTTCTTTTATCGTTTGGATTTTTGTTAATAACGCTTGTTCATTAGACGCTAAAGCGATATAAATTTTTTCTTTCTCTTTATGTACTTTTTCAGCGTTATTCTTTTCTTCTTCCGTTATAATTTGTTCAGAAGTCGCTAAATGGGGATGAGATAAAGAGCCACATACGGGACAGGGTTCATTTTCTTTTAAGTCTTTTGCTAAAGAAGCGGATAAAGACGTTAAGAAAAGATGATTGATTCTTTGATAATTACTCATCGCTATTTGTTCTTCTTCATAAGCTTCCTTTACTTTTAGTTGGAGGCTATCTAGTTCTTTTAAAAGATTATCATAGGTTTGAATCGTTGGTTTTAATTTTTTTAAAGCACCCATTTCTTTTGTTATTTCTTGTTTTTGTAATAACAAATCTTGTTTTTCTTTTTCAAAATCTTGTTTTTCTAAATAAGTCTCAATTTCAGTAATTGATTCTTCAATTTGCGCAATTTCTGCAGCAATTTCATCTTTTTCTTTGGTACAAGATTTTTTGTTTTCTTCTAATGTTTCTACTTCTTTTTTTAGTTTTAAATACTGTGTTAAATCTTTTTCTTCTTGCTCTAATTGATGGATAGAAGAAAGTAAATCACCTATTTTCTTTTCTTCTTCTTGAAGAAGTGAAAGTTGAGGCTTCAATTCTTCTTTCTTTTTTAAAAGCGCTTGAAGTTCGTTTTCTAAGCTCCCCTTTTTTATTAAAAGAGCCTCCAATTCTTTTTGTGCAGTATTCTTTTCTTCTTCTTTTTTTACAATAGGAAAAGCCATTTCTGCTAGACTTAATTGAGGTAAAAGCGTTTCATCTTGCTCTTTTTTCTTTGTAATCAAAGCATTTTTTAATTCTAAATGTTTTTGATAACTCGTACGATGGATTTCTTCTTCTTTCGCTTTTGCAATTTTATCCTTTGCTAATTGAAGTTTCTTTTGAAGTTCTCTTTCTTGCTCTTGATAAACTTTTAATTGTCCCTCATCATTTGCTATTGATTCTTCAATTTGATCCATAAAAAGAGCGTATACTGTATCCTTTTTCATGATTTCTTTCATCAACACTTCATCATTTAATTTTAAATGTTGAAAAGCACTGGTCAATTGAATTTCTATATTTTCCATTGCTTTACTCTTTTCTTTTGCTAAATCACCTAAACGAGAAGTAAACCAATCTAAAGAAACCGTATTTAATATTTGACGGAAGATTTCTTTTCTTGTATCCGTATCCGCGGTAATCAAACGATAAAAATCACCTTGCGCAATCATCATCGTCATTTTAAATTGTTGATAATCTAAACATAAAAGACTTTTGATATATTCATCCATTTCCTTCTTTTTGGTAAATAAAGTTGTATTATCTTTTTTTAAGAAGTATTCTGCTGTCTTTTCTTTTAGGCCTTGATTATCTTTGGTTCTCCGTTTCGCCGCTACCAATTGTTTAGCGGGTTCGCTGTAAATTATATATTCATGTCCTTGATAGTCAAAAGTAAATTCAACATAACTAACAGAATCAGGTGACGCAAACATGGAACGGATATCTTCTTCTTTTCTTGTATCGCCACTTAATTTACCATATAAAGCAAAACAAATCGCATCAAAAATAAAAGTCTTCCCCGCGCCTGTGGGGCCAGAAATTAAAAACAAAGCGTTTTGAATGGAAGAAAAATCAATGACATTTTTTCCTTTATAAGGACCAAAGTCATTCATGATTAGTTGTACAGGTCTCACTTTTCTTCACACTCCTTTAATAATTTTGTAACGATTTCTTTTTGATGGTCCGTTAGTGGTTTACCATTTTGTTTTTCATAAAATTCAAAAAATAAATCAATGGTAGAAATACTTTTGATATCATGTATTTGATTAAGATCAATTCCTTCTCCTACTTTAGTAGGATAATGTAAATCTAAGGCATATGGATAAACTTGTTTCAGTTTTTCCATCGCGTTTTCAATCATATTTTCATCGAGTAATTCAAAATAAACATAATCATTTGCATGTTCTTTTTGCTTTAATAAATCTTCAAAATAGCCTTTTAAAATCACGACATCTCTTTTCGGGGTAATCGGATAAAAAGATAAATGAACACCTTCTTTATCCACTTCTCCTACCGTATAGAATTTTTGTGTGAAAGCTTCATCAGAATGATATTTTAAAGGCGAACCTGCATAACGCGCATTTTTCGCTATCGTCTGTGGTTTATGAATATGACCTAAAGCGACATAAGAAAAATCTTGGAATACTTGAACGGGAATATTGCTCACGGTTCCAATAGTAATATTTTCTGAGCCACTTCTTTCTAATTCATCTTTAGAAGGTAGAACAAGTTGATGGGCTAAAAGGATATTGGCTTTTGTTTGATCAAGTTCAATATGTTCCATAAGTCCTTTCATACTTGAACTATAATCTTCATAGGACGTATGTAAGAATTCATTAATTTCATGATGATTCACATAAGGTAAAAGATAGATATTCACGTCTTCATAAGAAAAAGAATGTAAAGTTTCTTCTAAAGTAGTCACAATATGAATGCCATCATGATGAAGGAAATGTTTCGCATAACTCATTCTCTCTTTAGAATCATGGTTTCCTGGAATAATAAAAGTTTCAATATGTTGTTCCGCTAAAGCATTCAAAAAGTAATCGAATAATTGAATCGCTTCTGCACTTGGAGAAGTTACATCATAGATATCGCCAGAAATAAAAAGAAAAGGAATTTCTTCTTTCTTTAAAAACGCTAAAGTTTCATTCATCCAGTATTCTTGGTCATCTAATAAAGAATACCCACAAAGTCTTTTTCCAATATGAAGGTCGGCAATATGTAAAAATTTCATCATGACTCATCTCCTACTTTTCTTTTTTATTTTAACATTGTTAGAACAATTAAGAAATCCTTTCAAGATGAAGCTTTTTATTTTATATATAATATAAAAATAAAAAAGTATTTTTTTGATAAAACAAGCCCTCTTTTTTGGAATAAAAATATATTGATTTCCTCCACAAACTTGTATAAAATAACATTATCAGGAGGAAATCATATGATTTTATCGTTGCAAGATTTATTGAATCAATATAAAGATTATACCGATCCTCAGGGAAAAATCTCGCGGATGGTAAAAAAAGGTGAACTATACCGCGTAACTCAGGGAATCTATGAAACCAATAGAAATGTTGATGGAAAAAAATTAGCGCAAGTCATCTATCATCCTTCCTATTTATCTTTTACTTATGTATTATCTTTATATTCTTTGATTCCAGAAGGAATGTATTATACCTATACCTGTGCCACATTTAGAAAAAACAAAAAGAAAACTTATCAAAATGTATTTGGTACATTTTATTATCAAGACGTTCCTGAGGCTGTTTTCCCTTTAGGTGTTGAGGTCAAAATTGAAGATGGTTATTGCTATCATATTGCTACAAAAGAAAAAGCCTTACTTGACTTTCTTTATTCACTTTCTCCTGTCTTTTCCTTAAAGGCATTTAAAGCATTATTAATCGATGATTTAAGAATGGATATGGATGCCCTATTTGAGTGTAATATAGAGTGGCTAATAGAAACAGCCCCTCTTTATCATTCCACTAACTTAAAGTGGTTGATTGTGTTTTTAAAGGAGGCCAAAAATAATGGATGATATCTTAACACAAATGTTGAAGCACTATAAAGTTGATACCATTGAAGAACAAAAAAATGCATTAAAAGAAATCTTACAAGAAGTAATTCTATCTGCTTTATCCCGTAGTGGATTTTTTAAAGAAGCGGCCTTTTATGGTGGTACTGCTCTTCGCATATTTTATGACTTAGATCGTTTTTCTGAAGATTTAGATTTTTCTCTTTTAAAAAAAGACGAAAATTTTTCATTAGAAAAATACTTTTCTTTTATTGAGGCCGAACTAACCTCCCTAGGGCTTCATTTTGAAGTCGCTATGAAGGATAAATCTACAAATAGTCATATTCAATCTGCCTTTTTAAAAGGAAATACAAAAGAACATATCTTTACAATTTTCCACCAAGATGATCAACATTTACATCGAGATGAAGTCATCAAAATCAAATTTGAAATTGACACCCTTCCGCCTATTGGTGCACATACCGAATTTAAATACGGCCTTTTACCCTATCCATATTCTGTACAAATATACGATTTACCCTCTTTATTTGCCGGAAAAATTCATGCCCTTTTATGTAGAAACTGGAAAAGCCGTGTAAAAGGAAGAGATTTCTACGATTTTATTTTCTTCTTATCTTTAAGAACTCCTGTTAATCTTACCCATTTAAAAGCTAGACTTCAAGATTCTCATTTTCCTCTAAATGATGAAGATTTTACTATAGAATATGTTAAAAGACTTCTTAAAGAAAGGTTTTTAGATGTTGATTATGAACAAGCAAAAAGGGACGTATTACCCTTTATCAAAGATCCCCATAAATTAGATTTATGGAACGCAAATTTCTTTATTGAAATCTCTAAAAATTTAAAAGCTTCTAACTAACATCATATTAAAAAACGCTATGAAGGAATCTCCATAGCGAATTTTTTTTAATTATCTGAACGGGCAAATCCGTTTTTCATTTGACAGCTCACTTGATATAAAACTTTAGATAAAACTTGATCCGTTTCTTCTTGCATCATCACTGCAAGTTCTTCGTTTCCTTTATTTAATAAGTTCATATCACCGGTCTTTTCAAAAGCTTCATCCACGCGGTGTAAAATTTCATAACTCTTTGCCATCGTTTTATCTTGGTAGCGTTCAATATGAATGATACTCGTTTGGAAATGTGGGTCCACTAAGGCACTTAACAAGCGACTAGCCCAATAGAAATTATCCGTCGATACTTTTAATGTTGTATTGCTTAAATACTTTGGTAAAGATTTAACATTCGTATAAACCGGAATTAAGGTATTAAATACGTTGGAAGCAAAGGCTACCCATTCAATCGCAGCATTTTCTTTTTTTGTATACGGACGAATTTGCGAAATATGTAAGAAACTTGTTCTACTAATGCCAATCGGACGATATAAAGGCTTAAAGTCTTTACCCGCTAACTTGGAATAGGGGTCATAAGCAGTACCTTGATAGTGGGAAGATAATGCATATTTTACATCTTCAATGGTAATTTTTCTTTCCGGAACAAATGACCAAGGAATATTATCGGATTCGGGTGTATAGTCGGCGTTTTCTCCTTCCCATTTATAAGTGTTAGGGTTAAAATAACGTCCCATATACCACGCTCTTGGGGTGTTATAGGTGTGATCTGAATCATCATGGCTACCAAAGGCTAAACGAGGATTAAATTTTCCTTGAAGGCCTAAATCTAAATGATTCTTCTCCATGAATTCTTTTAAATCTTTCGAACAAATGAATTCTTTTTGTTCACCATAAGCGTCATCAAAATCAAAATGGTCTAATCCGAATTGGTTCGGCATAACGACATAACGATCATCGGGTACTCTTCTAGCAATAAAGTGATGGCCACCAATAGTTTCTAACCACCAAATGCTATCTTCATCACTAAAAGCAATACCATTACTTTCATAAGTACCATACTTTTCTAATAAAGCACCTAAACGTAATATGCCCTCTTTAGCGGAAGTAATATAAGGAAGTACGAGTACGACTAAATCTTCTTCTCCAATACCACCTTTTACTTCTTTATTCTTTTTCGTCTTTGGTTGATAGCTCACTAATGGATCAGCGCCTAATACCCGAGGGTTTGAAGTAATGGTTTCTGTTGCGGTCATAGCGACATTATGTTCATTAATGCCGCTTGCACCCCAAATTCCTTCATAATCATCTACATTGGGCATATAGGTATAGCGATAAGAATGTTCGGGTAATTCTACTTCAACATGAGAAATCTTTGAACGATACTTTTTCGGCATTTGATCTCTTTCTTTCACTAACATTTTTTTAGCGGTAAAAACACCGGTTGGTGAATCATCATTTCTAGCAATGATAGTAGAGCCATCATAACTTGCTTTTTTCCCTACTAATATGGTTGTACATGCCATAATATAACATCTCCTTTTTTCTTACTTTTTTATTGTAATACGAATGAAGAAAATATGCATGGATAATAGTAAAATATTATCTTTTTAATCTTCTACATTTCTTATATATCTTCTTCTATTGTCCCAAATATTATATATTATTCGTGACAATTTAAATGGAATATTCTTACTTTTAATGTCGAACATTGCTTTATTTTTCTAAAATCAACGAACATTTTTCCACATCCAAAGACATTTTTTATTTCTTTTGCAAAATGATTTGAATGAAATTTAAATACTTTCCTGCGCCTTTTTCCATAGATAAACGATCATGAATAGCGTAAGGATTCTCTTGCTTTAACCAATCATTCCACACTTCTTCATTGGATTCCATTTCTTGAATCTTTATGATTTTAGCGCCTTTACATTGCTTTAAAATGTTTTCCCAATAAGGAATATCATGAATATAATCTAATTGCTCTTCATTCCAAGAAAAAAGTAATTCTTCCGGTACATGGTCATGTACATCTTTTTTCATACCAGGGATTGCAATATAGATAAACCCATCTTTTTTTTAAGTAAGGTAATAGTTTTTCATCTAAAAATTGTGGATCTCTACCAAAATAATTATAAGAATCTACACATACAATCGCATCAAAAAACTCTTTTTCAAAAGGTAAATGATTCGCGTCCGCTTTTACGGCTTTGAGTTGATTTTCTTTCATACCTTCTTGATAGAAAAAGGCTTGATTTTCATTTGGATCACTCCATAAATCACACGCATAAACGTGATAGCTATATTCTTTTGCTAAAAATAAAGAAGTCAGTCCTTGTCCACTTCCTAAATCGCATACGATTGCGTCTTTATGAATTTTAGCGTCTAATAAAAGTTCTTCACATAATTTTAAAGGATGGGGTCCCATCATCATAGAGGTATATTTTTCTTCTTGATATTTTTTAGTGAATGGATATTTCATTTTTTACACCAGTCTTTCTAATAGATATTGAAAATGTTTTTGTAACCGTTCTTTCGCTAATTCAAGGTCAATATCACTTAATAAATATAAAGAAAACATCGGTCCATAAAATAATAGTGCTTTTTCTTCATAATCTTTAAGTTCCATTGTTTTAAAAATATCTAAAATATATTGATAAGGTCCATCACCTAAATAGTTTTGATAAAGCTGTCCCATTTTTTCATCATGATATTGTTCAATGGTTAACATCTTTCGAAATAGAGAAGCAAATTCATCTTCCGTCCAATAGGTAAACATTGCTAAACTAAAATCTATCACTTGTTTCATCGTCACTTTTTGATACGCTTCTAATTCTTCTAACGATAAAACATGAATCGGCATAATAAATTGTTCCGCAAAACGTTGATCATTTTCTTCCATTTTAGAAATAATGGCATCTAAAATATCCTGTTTATTTTTAAAATGCTTATAAATAGCCCCTTTAGTAATTTGTAATTCATGAGCAATATCAAAAATGGAAGTCGCTCCATATCCTTTTTGAGCGAATAAGCGTAACGCAACCAAAAGCATGTTTTCTTTACTCGTTTTCATCTTTTAACCTTCTTTCAAAAAAAGTAAACGGACGTTCACTTTTATGAATTTACCCCTTTTTTATTCTCTTGTCAAATGAAAATAATTTTCAATATTGCTATGGCTTTTTAATATCGGTAAAATAGGGGTATGGAAAAATATGATGTAATTGTATGCGGCGGTGGCATCGCTGGCATCAGTGCCGCTTTAGCGTCCGCTCGAAGCGGACAAAAAGTTTGCCTAATAGAAAGAAACGCCTTACTCGGTGGATTAGCGACCGTTGGTCTTATTCATTGGTATGAGCCTCTTTGTGATGGAAAAAATCACCAAATGATTTACTCCATTGCTGAAGAATTATTAAAATTATCGATTGCCCATGGCTATGATACTTTAGATCATTCTTGGTTCGACCCCAACTGTAAAGAACATCAAAAGCGATTCTCTACCTGGTTTGATCCCAATTTATTTGCGTTATCTTTAACCCGTCTTTTAGATGAAGAAGGCGTAAAAATTTATTTTGAAAGTCAAATTAGTGAAGTTCACGTAAGAAATCATAAGATGACTTCCTTAGATATTTATACCATTGAAGGAAAAATCAAATTAAGCGCAAAAAGCTTTATTGACGCAACGGGAAGTGCGTATATTTTTAAGCAAGCCCACATACCAACAAGAAACGGCGAAAATTATTTAACTTACGCTACTACGACATATAAAAATGGTTTAGGCCGTCCTATTTTTCAATATACTGGCGCTTCGATGTATGGAAATGATTGCCCAGATGGAGTTAGAAATTTTAAAGATGCATCACAAAAAGATGTGAATGATTATTTGCTCATTGGTCAAAAATTATGCTTAAAAGAATATGAAGAAGGTAAAATTTCTGATCTTTCTATTCTTCCTAATATGGTACAGTTTAGAAGAATCTCAACCATTCAAGGAGATTATCAATTATCAAAAGATGACTTATATCAACATCATGAAGACTCTATTGGCGTAATTGGCGTTTTTGATCGTCCCGGAGAATGGTATGAATTACCATTAGGAATTTTAACGCAACCTACGATTGCAAACTTATTTGCTGCGGGTCGTATTGTTTCTTGTTTCGATAATTCTGCTTGGGAAGCAACGCGCGTAATTCCAGTATGTGCCTTAACGGGTGAAGTCAGTGGTTATTTAGCTAGTTATTATAATAAAAATCATCGAATTGATTTAAAAGAAATACAAAACATTTTAGTGCAACATGGTGTTAAATTACACTACTAAAAGAAGGCAAGCCGTCTTCTTTTTTTCATATACTTCGTCTTTTTTATGAAATATTTTTCTCAACCTTAGACCGACACTTTTCCTAATTTTAAGGTTTTTGTCAAGGTCAGCCTGACAAAAAAAGTATTTATATAGAAACAAAAAGGCCATCGCTGGCCTTTTATTGAATTCCTACTCTTTTATAGATTTCCGCTACCGCTTTTAAATAATAATCTAAGGAAAACAAAGAGGAAATTTCTTCATCATTTAGATATTGATGTATCCAAGCATCTTCTAAAAGAAACGTTTGAAAATCTTTTTGTTCGTAATAAGAAATTTGCGTTAAAGCTTGTACTTTATCATAACTTTCTTCTCTAGATAAACCTTTTTCAATCAAAGCGGATAATACGCGTTGAGAGAAAATAACGCCATGTGTAAGATAAATGTTTTTTAACATTTTTTCTTCATACACAACCAAATTTTTTACAATTTTATTCATGCGGATCAGCATATATTCACTTAGCATTATCGCATCAGGAAGCATAACCCGTTCTACCGAAGAATGAGAAATATCTCTTTCATGCCAAAGAGGAATATCTTCATAAATGCTCATCATATAGCCTCGCATCATACGAGCGCATCCCACAATATTTTCTGAACCAATCGGATTTCTTTTATGTGGCATGGCGGAACTTCCTTTTTGACCTTTAGAAAAATATTCTTCTGCTTCGCCAATTTCGGTTTGTTGAAGAAGACGAATTTCATAAGCAATTTTTTCTAAAGTTGAAGTAACTAATGTTAAACAAGAAATATAATAGGCATGACGATCTCTTTGTAAAACTTGGGTGGAAATGGAACTAGAGCTTAATCCAAGTTCTTTTGCTACGTCATCTTGTACATAAGAAGGAACATTAGCAAAGTTTCCCACGGCTCCTGAAATCTTAGCGACTTCAATTTGCGAACAAGCTTCTATAAAACGTTGATAGTTCCTTTGAAGTTCATCGTAGTATAAAGCAAATTTTAAACCAAAAGAAGTGATATCTGCATGGATTCCATGGGTTCTACCAATACATGGTGTATTTTGATATTGAAGGGCTTTTTCTTTTAAAGTAAAAAGCATATCTTCAATTCTTTTTTTTAGAATGGTATTAGCCTCTTTATACATAACACTTCTAGAAGTATCTACGACATCTGTGGAGGTTAATAAATAATGAATCCATTTCTTTTCTTCCCCTAAAGATTCACTTACTGCACGGGTAAACGCAATCACGTCGTGATGGGTGATTTCTTCTAATTCTTCAATACGTTTTAAAGAAAAAGAAGCATTTTTAACGAGTTTCTGATAGTCTTCTTCAGGAATTACATGGTGAAGATAAAAAGATTTTGAACACGCTAATTCGACTTTTAAATAGGTATCAAATTGATGCTGAGCGGAAAAGATATTTCTCATCTCAGACGTAGAATATCGTTCAATCATTTCTTTTCCTCAAATAATGGGTGTAAGACGATGGTTTGTTCACGGTCTGGTCCTACCGAGAATATAGCAATGGTTCGATGCGTAAGTTCTTCAATCTTCTTTAAATAGTTCTTTGCGTTTTCTGGTAATTCATCAAATGATGTTACATGAGTAATATCTTCTTTCCATGTTGGCATAGTGATATAAAGTGGTTTACATCTTTCATATTCACTTAAAGTAGAAGGAATATAATGAATAGTTTTTCCGTCTAATTCATAAGCATAACAAATTCTTAATTCCGGAATATCCGATAAAACATCAAATAACATAACGGAGAGATATTGGATACCCGACACGCGGATAGCGTGATTTAATACGACTGTATCTAAATATCCTACTCTTCTTGGTCTTTTGGTAACCGTTCCATATTCATGACCTTTTTCACGAATTAAATCACCTAATTCATTATGTAATTCACTAGGAAATGGGCCTTCTCCAACTCGCGTGGTATAGGCTTTTGCAATACCTAAAACGGTTTGAATTTTGTAGGGCGGAATGCCTGTATTTAAAGGAATAGAGGACGCTGTTGGTGAAGAAGAGGTTACATAAGGATAGGTGCCATGATCTAAACAAAGCATCACGCCTTGCGCGCCTTCAAAAAGAATGTTGGATCCTTTTTCAATTTCTTCATTTAAAAGAATAGAGGTATCACAAACAAATTTACGGAGCTTTTCTCCCCATGCTAAACATTTTTGAAACATGGTATCAAAATCATAAGTGTTTTTATGATACATGGTAAGTTCCATGTTTTTAATTGCTAATGTGGTACGGAGTCTTTTTTCTAATTGCTCTTTATCTAATAAATCACCAATTCGAATACCGACTCGACTCGCCTTATCGGTATAGCAAGGACCAATTCCTTTTTTGGTGGTTCCAATTTTACTATCGCCTAATACTTCTTCCATCGCCCCATCTAAATCAAGATGATAAGGCATAATGACATGTGCACGGTTAGAAATATAAATTTGATAATCGTGGAAACCGGCTTTTTCAATCATATCGAGTTCTTCAAAAAAGGCATCAGGATTAATGACCATACCGTTAGCTAAAACGTTTTTCGTACGTTTAGAAAAAATCCCAGATGGTATTAATCGTAAAGCATATTTATGACCTTCAAACACAATGGTGTGACCGGCATTATTTCCACCTTGAAAGCGGACAACCACATCCGCTTTTTGCGCTAAATAATCGGTAACTTTACCTTTTCCTTCATCGCCCCATTGGCTACCTTCTAAAACTACAGTTGACATATTTTTATCTCCTTTTATTCACAAATTTTTCTTGCAACATAAACGCCACTTGCGCCCGCTTGCGCTAAGCCACGGGTTAAACCTGCGCCATCTCCACCCACGTAAAGATTTTTTACACCTTTCACTTGTAAGTTATGATCGACGACAGGTCGAGAAGAATAAAATTTTGCTTCTACCCCATAAAGTAAGGTATGTTCATTTGCAATCCCGGGCGTAATATGATTTAAGGCTTCAATCATTTCAATAATGGATTTCATCGTGTTATACGGTAAACATAAGCCTAAATCTCCAGGCACTGCTTCTTTTAATGTTGGTTTTACAAAGCCATCTTGTAATCTCTTTTCGGTGGTTCTTCTTCCTAAAAGGAAATCACCATATTTTTGCACTAAAACACTACCACAGCTTAATTGATTGGCTAAACGCGCTACAGCATGTGCATAATCATTTGGGCGATCAAAAGGCTCTTCAAAGCGATGAGAAACGAGTAAGGCAAAGTTCGTATTATGACTACCTAAACGAGAATCTTTATAAGCGTGACCATTGGCTAAAATGGTACCCGCTTCGTTTTCCATCACCACTTGGCCTGAAGGATTGGAACAGAAAGTTCTTACCTGCGTTCCTACCGAGGTATTAAAGATAAATTTACCTTCATATAAAGCTTCATTAATTTCTTCCATAACGATGTCATTCGTTTCTACACGGACACCGATATCAACTTGGTTATTGATCATTTTAATATGATGATTTTCAAAGACGCTTGCTAACCATTTAGAGCCTTCTCTACCAATGGCTAAAAAGACGTTGTCTCCTTCAATGAATTCATCCTGTACCATAACGCCTTTACATTCATTATTTTCAATGACGATATCAGTAACCGAAGTTAAAAAGCGCATTTCGATTTGTTTTGATAAATCGGCAGAAATCTTTTTTAGGATTTCTAGATTTTCTTCGGTGCCAAGGTGACGCACTCTTGCTCTTAAAAGCTTTAATCCCACCGCAATGGCTTTCTTTTCGATTTCTCTTACTTTTGGTGTATAAGGATCGGTAATTGTTTCCGTCGCGCCATATTTTAAGTTAATCGCGTCAACATAATTAATTAAATCCAAAAGTTCATCTTCATCAATATATTCGCTTAACCAGCCACCAAAATCAGAAGTAATATTAAATTTACCATCGGAGTATGCACCTGCTCCACCAAAACCATTGGTCATCGCACAAGCGGGATGGCAGCCATGAACTTTTTCTTTATTCACTGGGCACTTGGTTAACTTATGCATTAAAACAGGACACTTTCTTGAATAGATGTCATATCCTTTTTCTAATAATATCACTTTTAAATTGGGATTCTTTTGCATCAATTCATAAGCGCAAAAATAACCCGCTGGTCCTGCGCCTACAATAATTACATCGTACTTCATCGTCTCATCACTCCTTAAAAAAATGTAAAAAGCTCCTATGAAAGGAGCTTAATAGTTTGATTTTCAAATGTAGAGGATCTTTTTTTCATATGAGGTTCTCCATAAATCAAGGCTTTAGAAAAGCCACTCTTGTATCATACCATAATTTTCATTTTTATCCATGAAAATGATAAGAATTTATTGATTTTTTTCTAGTACTTCATAATCCATGTCTAGTTGCGTGTTGGATAGATATAAGAACTCAATAATATCTTGATCTAATGAAAAACAAGGCTTAACCTCTTCGCAGTCCAAATCAATCGTTGGAACAATTTCTAAAGTATATTCTAGATTATATCTTCGTTGAAGGTTAAGTAACCATTCTTCTTTACCGATAAAAGGTACAATCACATCTCGCACCATGTCACTTATATACACTTCATACTCTTCATTCACATTCACTTGCAAGGAGTGAGTGCTTTTTTTATAATTCACACCAAAGTTTTGAAGTTCTTTTTCTACATCTTCTAAGTACAAAACAGAAATATCTTCAGGTTTAATTTCTTTTGGAGTTTTTTTCTTCTTTAGTAAAGCAAAAAATTTTTCTTTATTGTAAGGTAGACCAATATTAAAATAGACTCTACATTGATGCATGATGCGCTCTCCTTTATTTCATATTTATATTATAACAAATACATATTAAAAAAATATAAAATTTAAAAATTTTGTTAATTATTATTTTTTTTTGAAGTAAAATAAGCCTAAAAAGTATTTGCATTTTTTTATCAACTGGTCTTTATTGCTTTCATCAGTTAACGCTCTTCATGTTTCCATTTTAAGTGAGAGGTTTTCATTTGAATTACTTTCCATAGGTCGATTACAAAATTGATGAGTATGGATATCGTAAAAGTATATAAAATGGAGAATGTAAACTGTAAAAGAATGGAATCGGATTTGCATTCAATCAATTCGGATATTTCAAAGATAAAAAATAAAATGATTCCTTTTACAAAAAATAATATTGTCGTTTTTATAGCCACTTTAGCGTTCTTTTCTTTGATAAAAGTATTACAAAACACGAAATAGAGTTGAAGAAGAAAAAGAAGAGCAAAAAAAGAAACTTGGACGATATTGACAATATTTTTTGTCTCAATCAATACTGTTAAAGTTATAAATATAGCACTCATTGGTAAAGAAAAAAGCAACATTCTTAAGCCAATCATGCCACTTCTTCTTAAATTAAAGCCTATAAATTTTCCATTTATCTTTTCTTTTTCAAATACGATTCTATGAAAGAAACCATAAATAAATTCAGAAAGAAAACCAACAAAAAAAGCTGTAAAAAAAGCATCGAATAAAGTAATTGCACAAATACGTAATTTTTCTTTTCTCTCAATACTTTTTTTCTTATGTGCAACGCTTTCTACTTTTCTACCATTTTTTAAATGATTATTGATATCCGCTTGTTGATGATCTTCTTTACTCACTACCGCAAAGTTATCAAAATCGGTCATTTTTTCCGGATAGTTTTCTTGTTCTCGAACTGGAGTAATATGATGAACATCATAATTATCGCCATCATTTTTTCTTATCCCATTTATTTCTTCACTCGGCGCATAATCAAAAATAATATCCACCACGTTTTTAACATACTTTCGATATTTATTCTTTCGAGCATTAGTTGTTTGTTTTTCTAAAAAGCGATTCTGTATCTTTTGATAAGGATGAATTAATCCTTTTAGTAATTTAGCATATTTTGTTTTTCCTATACCAATTGTTTGATTGGCAATCACTGTTTCCTTTGTATAATCTTCCATATGAATACATTAAATTTTTTATCCCTTCTATTATAAAGAATAACTTGATTAAATAAAAAAAAGAACATGAATAATAAAAAAAACAACTCGGCAGACATAGTCCTTTAGCCCGAGATACCTAAAAAATGGCTCTCTGAAGTTGTCCTTTCATATATTATTCTTTTTCTAATCTTTTTACAACCTTTTTATATTGATTTTAATAAAAGAAAGTCTTTATTTATTGTTTCACTTTTTCACTAGAATCTATAAATTCAGATAAAATTAAGATTTCTCCTTGATAAGGAAAATGGAGATGTTGAAGCACTTTTTCTCTTTCTTCTTCATTTAACAAAACCCAAATATCGGATTCCGTTGCACTTTTTACCGGTAAAAAACTTCTCTCCTTTATGATGTCAAGAATGCGTGTAAGTTCTTCTTGATTAGTTTTTATTTCATCACTGATAACAATTCGTTTATCGATATCAATTTTTCCTTTTTTATATAAACCTTGTCTTGAACGAATGAAGTTTTTCCAGATTTTTCTTCCCATTCGCTTTCTTTGTTCCAACAATTTTTGTTGATGGAAATTTTCCAAATACTCATTAGCGTCATAACTACAATTTGGACATTGTTGAATAGCATCCGCTAATGACAAATTCATTTTCTTTAATAATTCTTCTAAGACACGCATCGACATATAAGCATCATCTCTTGATAAATGTGGTTGTAGTGTTTTTAGTTCATGTTCCGAACAAAGCGTTTTAAAAGCACTTTGTAAGCCTAAGTTTTCATTATTTTTTAAATAATGTTTCACTAAGATTTGAATGTCTAGGACTTTATATTGATAAGGTTGAAGATGATACCTTTTAAAAGCGTAGTCCAAGTAGCGGATATCATTACTCGCCGAAAAGCCAAACACCTTCGTGTTTTTATCTTCAAATAACTTTTTGATGGATGGATAAAAATAAGGGAACTCTTCTGAATTAAAATAGCAATCATAATCATAGGCCCATTGAAATGTTGGATCTCTCTTTAATATCTCTACATCAAAACAATTATTTCTATTATTTTGCCCAGGCGAAATGGGAAATTCATCTTTTTTTAAGACGTGAAAATTTTCATCCGTCAACACATAACCAAATTCACAAATTTTTCCTTTTCCATCAAAGCAATTTGAACATTCAATATCAAAAAACAAATACTTCAAAAAAATGCCTTCTTTCTTCTTTATCAAGTATCATTATACATTTTTTTCTTTACTTATCCCATCTTATTTTATCCAAAAATAAAAAAAACTAGGTAAGGAATGTCCCTAGTTCAGTTAGCCTAGAAGGCCTTTTATTAAAATATACGAAAAAACAATTACTTTATTCATTTTTCTATCAAAGTTAATATAACTAGTCATATTCCCATGCGAATTTACAAAAACATCATAAATTGAATTTAAAGAGGTATTACTATGGAAATTTTAGATGAAAAAACTGTTGTCGTTTTTACTAGCGCCGAATTAAAAGAAGTTTTAGAAGGAAATAATGGATACACATTCATTTATTTTGGTGCTGATATAACTTTATTAAGTGGTATTACCCTATCTAATACAAAAACCAATATTACACTTGATGGGGCCTATCAAAATATAACGCATCAATTTATGGATCAAAAAAGTACCAGTGCCGCACAAGCCATTCAAGCATCTCCACAAAATCAACTTATAACCATACAAAACCTTCATATTATAGGTTATAACTATTATGGTATGGTCTATGTTGCTGAGACCGTTAGTTATAAAAATGTAATTTTAGAATATCAAAATATTACTTATGTTGGTCCTCAATTAATTTTTCACCCCATGGGTCTTACCCGTATTTTAAATTCCACTATTACCGTCCAAGATCAATACGTAACTGGAAATGAAGTTGCGGAATGTAACCAAATTGAAATTGGTGGAAAAACTACCATTACGCATACTTCTAAAAGTAACTCCTCTTTTTGGTTTCGTAAGGAGCCGATGTAAAATTTACAAGTACCGACCGAGAACTCATTTATGGAACGAGCCAATTGACTTTTTCCATACAAGAACAAGCTAACTTTGAAGTAACTGTTCGTAATGGTCTAGCGCACAATTCTTCTTTTGGTACAGGCACGACAACGATTGCAGAAAGTGCTTCTTTTCGGCTTACACAAACAGCAAGAAATGGGAGCTATGCAACATGGTATAGTTATGGTCCTCTTTCCGTTTTAAATAACGCTACACTACAAGTTATCTCAAGTTACACTGGCATTACCACTTCTAACCCATGTATCTATTTTTATAATGCAGCGGCCCGGTTTATTTTAAATCATCCTAAAGAAGTTGTTTTATATAATAGTGTTGCTTCAGCTATACAAACTTCCGCTACCATCCTATTTGAATTTCAATTTTCTAGAATCAATATGTTCACCACTGTTGTTCCCTTAGTGAGTACGATTTCTGAAACAACATTGCCTACTTTTGCTTGGTATAAAAAAGAAGATATCGCCACGATGAGCGGAACTTTTTCCAATACTGTAACAACGATTAATTCATCTAACTTTTCCGAAGATGAATTAAAAGAACTACCTAGTTTGAACAATTTTGTTTTGACCAATAAAAAAATATTCTCCTTAGGAATCTTCTCTTTTTCCGTTCATAAAATTGGTACAAAAACCACACGAATACGGGGAATAACAATAAAAAACGCTTCGATTTTAATTCAGTATTTAGATACATCCGTAGTGGTAACCGCTACAGAAGATGGCGACTATTCATATACTCTACCTTCTACTCTTGAATTAGGAACCATTGTGACACTAACTACCAAACTTTCGGATAATGTGATTTATTATACGATGAAGGAAACTGTCGTTGAACCAGGTGATTTGTCATTAGTAACCTACCCCACTACGATAGAATTTACAATAGATCCTTTTTCATTAACGCCTTTATTACTTCCAAAAAAAGAAAAAATAGAACTAAGTATTGTCGATTCACGCATTGAGCTTTCAAAATGGAAGTTATACGTTTCTCTTGCTTCTCCTTTTCAAGAACAAAATGGGAATATTTTAGAAAACGCTATTTGCTTTTTAGAAAATCAAGCACCTTCCTATTTATCAAGTACACCCTTATTAATTTATACCAAAGAAGAAGAAAGCGAAGGAACCACCGATATAACTTACTTAGAACAAGAAGGCATCGTCCTTCATATTGAAACACCGATACAAACTACTTCAACATATCGTGCGAATATTTTATGGACTTTAGAAGAATGAAAAATCACTCCCGTTACTGGAAGTGATTTCTTTTTCTATTTAAATATCCAAAGTATTGCCGGCAACTCAAACACCAATAGAAATATGGAACGCTAGTTACATAAGAAATATTGCTTTTCGTTTCATATTCATTGGATTTAAAAAATGCCTGATTTTGAAATTGAAAATAGATGTTATACTTTTTTCTTAACTTGAAACGTGATGGTTCGAGTTGAAGTTGCAGCGATATCGTCTAGTAATACGGTTAACGTATGCGTATTCACATTATAAGAATACTGATCATCTGTAGCTGCTACACCTTCAATCAAAACACTACCTGAAATAAAGTCTACGAGTGTATTATCAATAATATCCGTAACAACTGGCGCGGTATAGGGTTTTGTTTCATCGTTTGTTAAGACGATTGTGTAGGTTAGTACACCATCCGCCCACACCGGTTTATCAGCCGTTTTTGTAATTTTTAAGCCATCTAATAAAGTAACTAAAACTGCCTCTGATGCCATAGCGGTAGGCACATCATTGTAGTTGCCTAAAGCGGATACTGTATTGGATAAAATTGTTTCCATGAAATCCTCCTTTTGTTATAGTTATGCCTTAACTTATGAGGCACATAGTCATTTATCCTTTCTTTTCTAAAATTAATAACAGTTCATCTTCGTTTTTTATTCTTTATAAAAAAATGAGCCTGACTTCCAAAAAAGCCAGGCATGAAGGGATGGTTTCCTATATGGTATAACCATAATTATTTTAACACTTTGTCTTAAAATGTAAAGTAGAATGATTATTCCTTTTCTCTTATCTAATTGCAAATTCAAAAGCAAATAAAGAAAGAAAAATCCATCTGATTCATCCTAGATCTGCGTGACGGATTTCGATGGTTAGGGTATTCTGTTCACTTATCAATGTAAGGAGTTGCTTTTATCAAACTATTTTATTCTTTGATTTCTTCATCTTCAATTACAATGCAATTCACCTTTTTAGAATAAGAAGTACAAGCATCAATAGCAATAATTCCTTTACCATAATAAGGTGAAAAATCGGCATCTTCACCAAATTCATTTCCTTTATTTTCTAATATGGCATGACCATAAGAACAGTGCCAATGTCCACATACAATCGTTTTATTTTCTTCATATATTCCGTTATACGCTGCGGCCATACCATTGGACCAACGAGCATTGTACCATTCTTCTTCACCTTGTTCTCTCCAATTATCTACAAAGTAAAAGGTATCATACTTTTGAACGCCTCTTCCACTTGCTTTACAAGGAATCCAACCATGAACAAATATATAGTTTTTGGTTTCAAAATAGTCTCTCATTGCAGGAATAATTGTTTGATAAAAAGGTGTACTTTTCGCTTTAGCTTTAAATTCATTTGGATGGTCAAGAGCGTCATTTAAATCCATTCTTGTTAATTGTAAAGCTGTACCTACTGTTCCATTAGACCAATGATGGGTTCTAATAATACCACTTGTCATCCAGTAATCTGCATCATCGATAAGATTTAAAAATAAATCTTCATGATTGCCTTTGATTAAAATGACTTCCTTTTTCTTTAGTAGTTCAAGAATAAAATTTTGTAGTTCTTGTGCTTCATTACCGCGATCAAATAAGTCACCACATACAATGAGTTGATGAGGTCCTTTATCTTCAAAAAATCCTTTTTCTTCTAAAGCCACTTTGAACTCTTTAAAAAAGCCATGGATATCCGCAACTACATAATACTTCATAAATTATCCCCCCTCTTTCCATTGTTTTTTTCTCTATTATATTTATTTTACCTTGATAACCATAAAAAAAGAAGATGCCGAGCAAATTCATCGAGATTATCATAAAATGTTTATCTTTAAAATAACGCATTCCAAATAACTTACTAAAAATAGTAAAATAAATAAAAAAAACGCCTAGCCAAGGAAATGTGACTAGGTCAAGTGTCCCAGAAGGACTATTTATAGTATATGTCTTTTTTTAAAAAAAGTAAATATTAAATTAAAGAGTTGAATGCCACGATTAACGCTTTCAACTTAAAGGCCACAACTGAGGTGGACAACGAAGATTATACCCTAATAAGAGAAAAAGTAAATACCAAAATAAAAGTTTTTTTGTGTTCTCCTCTCTTAAAGAGCGTATCAAAACTGTATCAAATGCGTATCACGGCAGTATCAAAATTAAAAAAAACCGCGAAAAACGCGGTAATTTCTTAACTGGTGACCCGTACGGGATTCGAACCCATGAGTGCATGCGTGAAAGGCATGTGAGTTAAGCCTCTTCTCCAACGGGCCATCAAATGGCGCCTACCGTAGGACTCGAACCTACGACCGATCGGTT